>Ga0302274_10005579_pt1 | contig 10612 bp, 2 predicted proteins | sample III_Bog_N2_1_FD_198755 | JGI IMG/M metagenome (GOLD analysis project Ga0302274, IMG submission 198755) | Peat permafrost microbial communities from Stordalen Mire near Abisko, Sweden - III_Bog_N2_1 | ecosystem: Environmental > Terrestrial > Soil > Wetlands > Peat | place: Sweden: Abisko...
CCCCTTCTCCCTTCCTTACTTACTTACTCCCTTCTCCTTTCTCTTCTTTTCTCCCTTTTCTTCTCTTTCTCCCTAATACTTCCTTTACTCCTTTACTCTTTTATTCTTTTATACTCTTTCTTATTATCCCTTTTCCCCTCCTTAACTCTCTCTTCTTATTCTCTTACCTTTCCTTAACTCTCCTTATCCTTTTCTCTTATTCTCCTTTATCCTTTCCTTTTCTCTTTTTTTATCTTTTATTATTTACTTATTACTTCTTTATCTCTCTATAAACCCTTTATTTAAACCCTAACTTCCCTTCTTTAACCCTAAAATATATCAATCTCTTTAACTTAATCCTTTCTTATTTTATCTCTACTTACTCTCCTTTTATAACCTTAAATCCTAACTCTTTACTCTCTCCCTTCTTTCCCTTTTTTCCCCTTTTATTTTCTAATTTAATCTTATCTTTTTCCTTTCTTTCCTTTATCTCTATTTTACTTTAAATAATTCTTTCTCTTACTATTATTTAATCTCTAATTATCCTCCCTTCTTTACTTATCTCTTTTATACCTTTACCCTCTTCCTTCTTTATTATCCTTCTTTTTTATAAAACTCCTCTTATAAATCTTTTTTATTTTTAAACAAATCTCTTCTTAAATTACCCTCTCTTTAAATAATACTTCTTTTAAATAATACTCCTCTCAAATAAACATTCTCTTAAATAACTTATTTCCTAATTAATACTAACCCTAATTACTTTCTTCCTAAATTACCTTCTTCCTAAATTACCTTCTTCCTAAATAACCTTCTTCTTAACTTTAACTCCCTTCTAAATTACTTATCTTTTAATTAACTCTCCTCCTAAATAATACCTCTCTTAAATATAACTCTCTTTAAATAATACCCCACTTAAATAACTTTCTTTTCAAATAAAATAACTCTTTTTCTTTAATAAAACTCTTCTAAAATCTCTTTCTCTTAAATAAATCCCCTCTTAAATAAATTATATTCCCTTAAAATAAAATCTAACCCTAATTTACTCTCCTATAAAATAAAACCCTTCTCTTAAACAAACCCCTTCCTTTAATTTACTCTCTTATAAAATAAAACCCTTCTCTTAAATAAACCCCTCCCTCTAACTTATCCTTATACTCTTCTTTTGTCCTACTCTATCCCTAGCGGTTAGCGGTTATTATTCTAGTTCTCTATCCCGCTATGCGGTTAGCGGTTCTCTTTCTACTTACTATCTTAATATCCTTATATTACCTCTCATTATACTTACCTTATTCTCTTGCCCTCCCTCCTTATATAGTTATAACAATAACTATAGCTACTCTTAGTATTATGATTTAGTTATAGTCTGCTTCGCGATTAGCGGTTAGATATTAGTAAGATTATTAATATTATTAATATTACTAGGGTTAGGGTTATATAGAGGTTGATTTCTAGAGACTAATATTACCCCGTGTATAATATCTTACCCTAGCTCCCCCAGTGCAGCCGCTGCTACGCAATTGGCCTGGATACACTCGTTTCCTCCTAGTGATGCCGTTTCCCCGAGCCAGAGCATATACTCTAGCTCCGTCTGAAAGGATCGCTGAAAGTGTTTCCGAAGCCACTGAGGACCGCCGACCTGTTTATACACCCCGTAGCAGATCGGCATGACCATGTCTGGGAACCGGCATTCTGTCGCCTCATGCTCCGGATCCGCTGCCCTACAGATGTCTTGTGGTTGATAGCAGTTCCAACAAGCCACATACCGTTCAATCCAGTCCTTGTCCTCCCCCTTCCGCGTCTGGTAGGCTTTATTCTTGGCGTTGATCCAGTGGAACCGCCGGGAGCACTTACCGGCTGCGTGCCCAAAGCTGCGGCTTTCGACCCTGCAATAGAGGCAGCTGCCGACCATAGTCTGGAGGTCTCTCTCATAGCTGTCAAGCACCTGGTCCCGCGCGTAGTCTTGCCGCAGGACCTCTTCTGGTCCAGTAAAGACCATTCCTGCCGCTGTCTCCAGGGCAAATGTCAGGCCCTGAGGCCGGGCTTCGGTATGAGGATCCCCGCAGACCTGGCACACCTCCTCGCCCGCCATACACCAGCGCCAGTCCGGCGGAGCATCTAGGAATTGGCTTAGCACGCCCCGGGAGCAGTACTGCTGCGTCAAATACAGCTGCATAGCTTCCCGATCCGGGGACAGGGGCTGATCTAGCTGCGGCTTCCAAGTGGCGCTCAGCATCACAATCGACGACGCCTTCCCCCCGTCTCGCCCTGCCCTACCAGACTCCTGAGAGAAGGCAGATACCTCGTCAGGTGCATTGACGTGGACTACCCAGCGGACGTGAGGATAGTCAAATCCAATGCCGAGGGCAGAGGTAGCGGCAATTGCTGGCTGGTCTGGATTAGAAAGCCACCCAGAGAGGATGGCTGCCTTCTCCTCGTCTGATCCGGACTCAGAGGTATACGATGGGCACCCCAGCGTATTGGCAAGCAATGCCACTTCGTCCCGGGTCCGGCAGTAAAGGATAATCTTGTCCTTGGTATAGTCAAAGATCTCCTTCCGGGGCCAGTATGCTCGAACCAGGTTGGCAGCCTTCTCAATCAAGGTGCCAGGTCCGGTCTCTCGGCTGACCATATACTTGATATTCGACCGATTCGTCGACTCTCGGATGATCCTAGGCTTGACCAGCTTGTTATGCTCAATAAACTGCTCTTGCATAACCGGAGGGAGAGTGGCAGTCAGCCAAACAGTCTGGGTCCTGATCTGTCGGATATACCAGCCCAACTGCGCCATACACGGGCGGTAGTCGCTAGTAGTAATAGTGAGATGACCCTCATCAATCACAATCCGGTCTAGCTTTTGCCGGCTAACTAGACCACGGGCATAGTCAAGGAAGGTCTCGGTACACACAGCCTCTGCTGACACAATAACGAGTGAGGCTGACTGCTTGATATCAACTGACCAAATCAGGGGCCGGATACCTATCAAGCGACAGCGTCGCAGCATATCCCCTCGGAGAATCACCATAGGAAGAACTAAGATCGTAGTCTGGGCATCTGTAACGGACGCACCTACTATAAAGATAAGTGACTTACCAGAGCCGGTCCCTATTACCAGGACTACTTGCTCGGCCGGGTGGGGTCCCATAACTGCAAGGAGACCGTCCCGCTGTCCTGGGACTCGTAGCTGCATATCCGGTGTATTATATAACCTGCGAGCCACAGCCAACAGATCAGCCGCAGAGTAGGCCCCCTTCCTACGCATTTGGCCCCGCTTCGAGGCATCTAGCATTCGCAAGGACAGCGTCTCTGAAGCACCTCGCGGCCTCTTTCCCTGGAGAACGTGGTCGAACCGGAAGAACGTACGCCAGCTCTCGGATGCCCGGTAATTCCGGTGGAGCAAAGCACTCATAGTGAGGGTAGTATTACCAGCATATGCATGATTAAAGGTGTGATAGCTGTGGTTGCTAAGCTCAGCTAGTGCGACAAGGTCCAGTTCGTCCTCAACGTCTTCCCCAGTGCCGCCCTCGAGATCAAAGTTCGCCCGCTCCTTGACGGAAAACTTCTCCTTGGTAATCGATGCTGCAAACTGCCGCCAGTTGGATGTATGCAAGCGTGGCACCTTGGCACGAGTGCATGCCTTCGTTAAGCAGGCTGAAAGTGTCCCATTAGCCCAGACCGTCCCGTCCAATTTCGCCCAGAGGTATGGAGAGATAATAGCACCCGGCTTCTGCTGTCGGAGGAACAGTTGCCTTAAAGGCAAGACGTATGCAATGTACGAAAGTAGCAGATCACCAATCGCCTTTGGTAAGAAGCGGATATTGTCTTTGTACGCGCCAGACTGCTGCTGACCTTTATGGTACTGGGTATAGATCATAACCAGCTTCTCCCACATTAACAGATGGCGCTGTCGAGCAGTGTTCCGCCACATAACCGAGAGTAATTCAGGTTCTCGTAATGGTGGACCGGGTGTAATGTGACAGAGCACCAACGCCCGCTTGAGGAAGTCTTGAGCATGTGCCTCGTAAACGTCCATAGCCCTAGGACATAAGATTATACTGCCATCCTCCGCCTTACTCAAGAACATAGCTCGGAGCTTAGCATTGTCCTGAATCCGCCGAAAGAGAGCTAGCTCAGCACCCTCCAGGAACTCAGAATTGCTAGGATGAGAGAGCCACGAGCCTCCAAAATCTTCCAGATCTAGATCGTCCTTTAGCCTCCACGATTCCATTGGGATTAGGTCCTTTGCTTGGAACATTAGCTCATCATAGAGCAGGGCATGGGCTTGTTGATATTCAGAAACCACCAAGTCGGAGATCTGCGACATCTGCAATTCCACCCCGCGATATTCTACTGTCTGCCCGTCCAACAACCACCGGGCTTGGTGTTTTGTAATTGCAGCCTTTCCGACCTTGAACAAGTACAGTCTCCACTGCAGAATATGCCCAAATGGGGTCTCAGCCAGCTGCTGGAAGAACTTCTTGCAGATCTTGGCGAGAAAGACAGGGATTTGATCTTCGTCGTCCTGCTCTTGGAAACAAGCATAGTCAAAAAGCACAAGCTGGGCAGTCCAAGTCAGAGCTGACAAATGGCTGTTGAAATTCCCCGGCTCCTCCCATAATCCTTGGCCTTTCCCACGAACTTTTCTACTCAGCATAGCACAAAAACTCAAGACGGGTGATTTGAACGGCACGCTGCCGACAGTATGGCAGATCAGGGCCAGGTAAAGTCGCCGAATGGCATGCTTGAGAGCCAGCTCAGCCTCGTCCTCGTCCTCAAGAGCCAAGGCGTCCATGATCTCCTCCATTGCCTGGATCTGCTGAGCAGTGGGCTGGATGACATCGGCCGGAAGCACCTGCTCACCTAGTTCAACTTGAGCCCCGGTAAAGTGGCCGTCCTCGCTGTACACCACCCGGTAGTAGTACACCAATAGCTGCTTCATAGTAGTGAAGTAGGTAACCAGGGTCGACGCATTCTTGAAATACCGGAACCCATCTGCTTTGCCTGAAGCTCCAGCATAGAATTCATTCAGGATATTGGCCCGCTGCTGGGTCATTTTCCGGTCTGGCGAGGTGTCGCTACACAACCGGTATGCGTCTCTCAAGACAGCTTCAGCTGCAACTAGGATTCGGACAAGCTGAGGATCCTCAGCATTCTCACTACCCTCATTAAGATCTTTCTTCGGTGGCAGTTTGTACGAGCTCCAGATCTCCTCGTCCTTCAGCGTAATCATGTGGGATGGAAAGTGCGTCAAATCGTGTAGCCATGGCACCCTTTCGGACCTTGAATCCCTAATATCATGGACGATGCTTGCCTGCTCTTCGATATCGACCTTGACGTCGTCGTAGTCCTTCTCGAGCTTGACGAACAACTCCTCTTCAGTCTTTGTCAATCTGGTGGAGTCTAGCTTGGACCTACTACTCTGACTCGAAACATCGGCCACAACAAAGTAATCGATCAAGCCCTTCCCGGTAAAGTACGTCTGTAGTTTGCACTCCCTCCATAAGGGGCCATTCTCGTGCTCCTTCGCTTTTATTTTGTGGATAGAGGGCAAATGCTTCCTCATATCTCGCAAGTGGCGGGTTCGGTACCCACAATCTAGCTGTATACAGTCAAAGCCGCCATAGCTCGCCAGGTGTTCAATTGGTTGGCAATCATTATCGAGCCGCCTTTTATACTCCCTAAGCTCCTCAACAGTCCTGAGGTCATAGCTGCCTAGCAGCTGGACTGTCGTGCTTAGCACATCACCCGAGAGTCGGTGTGGCTTTGCCCGCAAATGACGCTCTTGGCTGCGTTGCCTTGGGAGAATACAGGACTGACAGAGCTGGCATACGACTACCTTGTGCGTCGAATCGTACGAAAACATCATGAGAAGAGTAGAGAAGTAGTTGGGGAGTTGTTTTGGGAGGGAGGAATAAAATGGTGTTTCACCGGATGGTGTTTCGCCGGAACGCCCATTACTAAGCAGCGCCCGGACCAATCAAATCACTAGGATTCTGGTGTTTCGTCGAAAAACCTGCCTCACATAAGAGGTAGGTTATCTCTTCTCCGCAACCCTTTCTCTCCCCTATAAATATTTAGCGGTTAATATAGGGAGGTCGTCTGACTACGTAATATAAACTAGCCGCTATATTCTAGCCTCTATATTATAGCCTCTATATTCTAGCCTCTATATTCTAGCCTCTACATTCTAGCCTCTATATTCTAGCCTCTATATCCTATAACGTGCAATAAAACTCTATAGTCCAAAGCTTACCCGAGCTCGGCTAGAGCAAGAGCTGCTACACAGTTAGCCTGGATACACTCGTTCCCCTCCAGCGACGCTGTCTCGCCAAGCCAAAGCATATACGCAAGTTCCCCCTGGAACCTCCGCTGGAAGTGCTTCTGCAGCCAATCACGGCCCCCCGGCCGCTTCCATACTCCGTAGCAGAGAGGCATAACCATGTCGGGGAACCGGCATGCCGTCTCCTCATGCTCGGGATCCGCTGCCCGGCAGAGGTCCTGCGGCTGGTAGCAGTTCCAGCAGGCCACATACCGTTGAATCCAGTCCTTCTCTTCCCGCTTTCGCGTCTGGACCGCCTCGTTCTTAGCATGGATCCAGTGGAACCGCCGGGAGCATGTACCTGGCGCGTGATTAAACCGGCGGCCGAGAGGACGACAATAGAGGCAACTGCCTAACATGACTTCGAGGTCTCGCTCGTAACTATCAAGCGCCTGATCCTGGACATGGTCTTGCCGTAGCACCTCATCTGGACCAGTAAATTGCATTCCTCTAGCCACTGCCAGCTCAAATCTCAAGTCGAGAGGCCGGGCTTCGGTATGAGGCTCTCGACAGACCTGGCACACCTCTTCGCCCGCCATACACCACCTCCAATGCGGCTGATCATCCAGAAACTGGCTGAGCACACCTCGGGAGCAGTATTGCTGGGTCAAATATAGCTGCATGGCCCTCCGATCAGCGGACAGGTGTTCGTCATCCTGGGGCTTCCACCCGGCATACAGAAGGACGATGGAAGACGCCTTGCTGCCATCCCGCCCAGCCCTCCCAGACTCCTGAGAGAAATCAGTTAACCTATCGGGCCCATCTACATGTATTACCCAGCGGATAAAGGGATAATCAAATCCGATCCCAAGAGCAGAGGTGGCTGCAATAACCGGCTGATCTCTATTACCAAGCCATCCAGAGATAATTGCAGCCTTCTCTTCCTCAGTTCCCGACCTCGACGTGTACGTAGGGCAGTCGAGGATGTCTGCAAGCTGGGCGACTTCCTCCCGGGTCCGGCAATAGACGATGATCTTGTCCCGGGAATGGTCAAAGATCTCCTTCTTTGGCCAGTATGCCCGAACCAGGTGAGCAGCCCTCTCGACGAGCATGCCAGGCCCGGTCTCTAAGCTGACCATGTACTTGATATTCGGCCGATTGGTCGACTCCCGGATAACCCTGGGCCTGACCAGCTTATTGTGCTCGATGAATTCCTCTTGCATTATAGGGGGAAGAGTTGCTGTCAGCCAGACGGTCTGCGTCCTGATCTGCCGGACATACCAACCCAGCTGGGCCATGCATGGCCGGTAGTCGCTAGCTGTAATAGTCAGATGACCCTCATCGATCACAATGCGGTCTAGCTTCTGCTTGCTGACTAGAACATGGCAGTATTCAAGAAAGCCTTGAGTACACACAGCTTCAGCTGACACAATGACTAGTGATGCTGACCGTTTACAATCGACGGACCAGATCAGGGGCCGGATGCCTACTTCGTGAAAGCGTCTTAGCATATCACCCCGTAAAGCAACCATTGGCAGAACCAGAATGGTAGTACCAGCATCTGCAATTGCAGCCGCAATCATGACGACCAAAGTCTTACCGGAGCCGGTCCCTATTACCAGAACCACCTGCTCGGCGGGCTGAGGCCCCATGACGGCAAGTACTCCATTCCGCTGACCGGGGACCCGGAACTGTAAGTCCGGTGTATTATATAGTTTCCGAGCAACGGCTAGCAGGTCAGCCTCAGCATAAGCACCTCTCCTACGCATCTGGCTACGCTTGGAAGCATTAAGCATTCGCAGGGACAGTGTCTCTGAAGCACCGCGCGGCCGCTTTCCCTGGAGAGTATGGTCGAACCGGAAGAACGTACGCCAGCTCTCGGACGCTCGATAGTTCCGGTGCAGCAGAGTATTCATGGTAAGCGTGGTGGTGCCAGCATATGCATGATTGAACGTATGGTAGCTATGATTGCTTTGCTCAGCCAGAGCAACTAGATCCAGCTCGTCCTCAATGTCCTCCCCAAGGCCGTCCCCAAGGTCAAAGTTGGCCCGTTCCTTAGCGGTGAACTTCTCCTTAGTAATCGAGGCTGCAAACTGCCGCCAGTTAGACGTATGCAAGCTGGGCACCTTGGCTCGAGTGCATGCTTTCCGCAAACAAGTCGAGAGCATCCCATCCGCCCAAACGGTGCCGTCCAATTTTGCCCAGAGGTATGGAGAGATCAGAGTACCGGGCGCCTGCTGGCGAAGGAATAATTGCCGTAAGGGCAGAACATATGCAATATATATCAGCACCAGATCCCCGATCGCCTTAGGCAAGAACCGAATATTGTCTTTATAGGCACCAGACTGCTGCTGCCCTTTGTGATACTGGACATATACCATGACGAGCTTCTCCCAAATCAGGAGGTGCCGCTGTCGAGCAGTATTGCACCACATCACGGAGAGCAGCTCGGACGCTCGCAGCGGTGGACCCCCGGGGATGTGGAATAATACCAAGACCGGTTTTAAGAAATCCTGCGCGTGTGCCTCGTAGATGTCCATCGCCTTAGGACACAAGATCGTGCTCCCATTCTCACCCTCGGTCAAGAACATGGCCCGCAGCTTAGCACTGCCCTGGATCCGCCGAAAGAGGGCGAGCTCGGCACCCTCTAGGAACTCGGAATTGCTGGGATGAGAGAGCCACGAGCCTCTAAAATCTTGCAGGTCTAGATCGTCCTTTAGCCTCCACGATTCCATGGGAGTCAGGTCCGTGGCTTGGAACAGGAGCTCATTGTACAGCAAGGCATGGGCTTGTTGATATTCAGAAACCACCAAGTCAGAGACCTGCGACATCTGCAATTCCACCCCGCGGTATTCCACCGTCTGCCCGTCTAGGGACCACCGAGCTTGGTGCTTGGCAATTGCCGCCTTTCCGACCTTAAATAGGTATAGCCTCCACTGCAAAATATGCCCAAACGGCGTCTCGGCCAGCTGCTGGAAGAACTTCTTACAGATCTTGGCGAGAAAGACGGGGATCTGGTCCTCGTCGTCCTGCTCTTGGAAGCAAGCATAGTCAAAAAGCACTAGCTGAGCAGTCCAGGTCAGAGCTGACAAGTGGCTGTTGAAATTCCCCGGCTCCTCCCACAACCCGCGGCCTTTTCCACGAACTCTCCTGCTCAGCATGGCGCAGAAACTCAAGACGGGCGATTTGAACGGCACGCTGCCTACAGTGTGGCAGATCAGCGCCAGGTAAAGTCGGCGAATGGCATGCTTGAGAGCCAGCTCAGCCTCTTCCTCATCCTCAAGAGCCAAGGCTTCCATAATCTCGTCCATGGCCTGGATTTGCTGCCGGGTTGGCTGGATAACATCCCTGGGCAGTCGCTGGTCTAGTCCAGCTTCAATCCGGGTAAAGTGGCCGTCCTTGCTATATACTACCCGGTAGTAGTACGCCAACAGCTGCTTCATAGTAGTGAAGTACGTGACCAGGGTTGATGCATTCTTGAAATATCGGAACCCATCTGCTTTACCTGAAGCCCCAGTATAGAATTCATTCAGGATATTGGCCCGCTGCTGTGTCATTTTCCGGTCTGGCGAGGTGTCGCTGCATAACCGGTATGCATCTCTCAAGACGGCCTTAGCTGCAACTAAAATACGGACGAGAATGGGATCCTCGGCATTCTCACCACCCGCATCAAGCTCTTTCTTCGGTAGCAGCCTGTACGAGCTCCAGATCTCCTCGTCCTTTAGCCTAGCCAGGTGAGAGGGGAAGTCTGTCCGCTCGAGCCATGGAACCCTCTCTGCCCTAGAATCCCCAAAATCGTGGACTACGCTTGCCTGCTCCTCCAGATCACGTGTCACATCCTTATAATCCTTCTCTAGCTTCTCAAATAATGCCTTCTCTGGCTCTGTTAATGACGTAGAGCCCCTAGCTGTCGCCCCGCCTTTCTCCCTATCCACTACTACAAAATAATCAATGCGGCCCTTCGCTGTGAAGTACGTCTGCAGCTTGCACTCTCTCCACAACTGGCTACTCTCATAAGCCTTTGTTTCGGTTTTATGACAAGCAGCCCAGTGCTTCTTTATCTTGGGGAGCAGGCGAGTGCTATAGTTGCACTGCGGCTGTAAACAGTAAACGCCATCATAGCTAGCTAAATGCTTAATTAGCTGGCACTTGTCTTCTGGTCGGGGCTTATGCTCTCGCAGCTCTGCAATACTCCTCAGGTCGTAGCTGCTAAGAAGCTCTGCAGTCGCTTTAAGCTCGTTCCCCAAGAGTCGGTGTGGCTGCGCTCGTAGGTGCCGCTCTCGACTGCTCGCCCCTGGGACGATACATGACTTGCAAATATGGCAGAGAGCAATTTTATGAGTCGAATTATATGAAAACATGACGAGAGTGCGCTAG
>Ga0302274_10005580_pt1 | contig 10607 bp, 8 predicted proteins | sample III_Bog_N2_1_FD_198755 | JGI IMG/M metagenome (GOLD analysis project Ga0302274, IMG submission 198755) | Peat permafrost microbial communities from Stordalen Mire near Abisko, Sweden - III_Bog_N2_1 | ecosystem: Environmental > Terrestrial > Soil > Wetlands > Peat | place: Sweden: Abisko...
GTCTGATGGTATAAGACTATTTATAAGATAAGACGACATCTATTAGTTGGCATGATACTTGCTAAGGGTTGTTTACTTCTTCCCAGTAGGGGATAGGGTATTACCTTCTGATATTCAGACAGACAGACAGACAGACATTCAGACATTCAGACATTCAACCTTCTACTATTGGCATATCAGCCATATACTGACGATCTCCCCATGACTACCACTGACATTCTACAAGGTGCTTGTATCCACTAGACAAGCAGCCTATAGATATCCATTAAAAAAGTACCGAGAATGTAGATTCTAGGGAATGTCAATGATAGCAAGGCATACGGGGGTATATTCAACCCTACTGTCAGAATATGCCATGGCACAGTAGACGCACCATCACACATAAAACCCGGCCTTTTTCCCCCTTAAGGAATCCAGTCATACCAACCCTTTCACCATTTATTCTTCATCTCTCCAATATCATCCAATATAGTCATAATTAGCATACATCAGTATATACCTCATAATTCGCATAAATAAGCCCATACTGTCTCATACAGACGTATATGACACCATATAAGATAATGTAATAGAATCAGAATAGCCACGAAAAGCAAGATAATGAAAACACGAGATAATGCTCGATAATAGGGGAGAGTATATAGCTAAACATAGTAAAACGGGGATCTAAAAAATGGTCACCAAAACCAGAACGGCGCTGTAGAGCCATTCCTAAGAATGCAAAAGTAAGCAGTCAGGATAGATATATAAGTTGGTGTCCGCCCTATGGTAAAAAGCTAACCGATTTCTTGAAACGGAGCGATCTATGTCCTACGCCGATCCAAAAAAATAGTCGGGCTTAAATTGCGGAATAGGGTAGGGCAGTAGGGAGTGGGGGATCTGAGTTGTAAGAAAAACATACTACTATTTCTTACACGGTTTATTGTGATCCCGCCGCCGCCGCCGCCAGCCGCCATACGCCATACGCCGCCGGACAAAAAATATAGCGGGGATAATATCTACCCCCACTACAACTGCATTGTATCCTATTGGCTTAAAAATGAGCTTTGATCGCACTTTGCAATGATTCTGATACTCTGATAACCTCATAGTGTTTAAAATCTCTGGCATACTTCTTATTGGGCGTATATACTTCGAATCTAAGTTTAACCTTTTTATGTAAAGGCGATATAGAGTGTCGGGTGAATGAGGTTTCCTCTGCAAGTGATTTTTGGCAAGCGGGGCAATACATTCTTCCTGTCGCTGTCTTAAAATGCCTGTGACATTTAGGACACTGTGGCAATTGATAACATACTGTCTTGCCAGGGCGGTACATGATATCCTTCTTATTGAGATCGTATGGCGTGATAACAGATTTTGGTTTCTTCTTGGCAATTGATTGATGAGGGCGGTTCATCTTTTTCTCTCGGATATCTTCATTAAAGATGTACTGATAATCGGTCATGATGAGTTCTCCTTTGACATTGGTGATCTAGACTTGTTGTATCCCTATAGTTTTAGTATGCCCAATAACTCATATATTATAATATATATAATACCACAGATTTGGCACCCGTGGGGTATAAATATCGAACCCTGAAAAGCTTGGTATGACTGATCGGGCATTCAGGAAGTTGCCCAAAAGAAAGGGGTATAATTACGGACTGGTATGATTCTACCTGTCTATAATATATACCCCTCTTAAAATGCATTTATTTACGTTGCTTATACAGACATCAAGACTTGAATTATTGATCCGGCGCTTCCGGTTTGAACAATCGGCAGGGCAGAAGTCCCGGCCCTAACAGTTAGGAAATTAACAGTGCTGAATGCCGTGAGAAACTGATCAGCAACAGTCAACACATTTGCGCTTGCGATCTGTTGAACTTCTACTCCGTCCATCTGTAGGTTATAGAAGTTTACATTATCTATACTACCCTGGAATGTAAGCATACTATAATTGGAACCAGATGGAACTAAAAATGCGGCATGTTTATAGCCAGCCATGCTAATACCTGTTGGACAAATGGATGCTCCGCTAGGAATTGTTACGGGCCAAATCACATATGGTCTTGCATCTCTAACTGACTGAGACATATTATTTCGCCACCTTTTCTACGCCGCCGTTGTAATTGTTATCCTGCATCGGCTCTGCGGTTAGTTTATTGAAGTTAGGATACTGAGTGTCATAGTTCCAGGTGGCGGGATTTTCATCCCTAACTGTAGTAACCACCTTTTGGAAATAGGTATTTATAAAGTCGGTATTCGCTGGATTGCTCATATAGTCTGCATTCATTTCTATCACTCCTCATATTTATTCTTCTGTTCCAACAACCCATACGGCAACTGGGACAGCAGCATTCAAACTGATATTTAGTACGTTGTTGGCGGTAGAAGATAACTTACCATTTGATCTGTTGAAGATATAATCTAGTGGATAAATCTGTCCAGCGGTTAGGGGAACTAAAGGCCCTACGTTGGTTGCATTGTCTAACAACTGGAAGCTTACTGCGCCGGATGCAATAATAGATCCGCCCATCAATCTGAATTTCTTTCCTGCGGCGGGCGTCCAAACGGCAGTATTACCAACGGCACTTGCTACAACTGCTTTATCTAAACTTGCATATCTAAGCCTATCATAACTGTTATTGCCGGTATATACTGCAACTGCTTCAGCAGGGATATTTGTTCCGGCCATACTATCTGCTGTGGCTGCCCTGGCTACGTAATCCATCTTGGTCACTGGATCGTATAGTGCCTCTTCCTCGATGCCCATACCAGCTAAAGTAAAACCGTTAACGTCTGGGCCTACCGCACTAAAGACATCCCATTGCAAAGTTGCTCCATTAGAGTGAGCATATCTTAATCCTACTCCCTGGATGGAGATCGCAGTTCCTCCAGCATAGGTAGTTGACACATAGGCGGCTTCAGGATTGGATCCAGTTGGATCGAGTATGATTTGCTGTCCAGCATTTAGGCCGACCACGGCAGTTCCTGTAAATAATACTGCTCCAGCGGCGGTTGCGCCATTCAAGGTTGTAGCTCCTAATCCTTTTCCTTGAATGTTTCGCTCGCGGTCAAATTGGAAACCAGATAGAACAGTGCCATTCTGAATCGGTCCACCACCATTAAATTCGTAACCAGCGGCTAAGGCAGTCCCGGCTCCACTAGCTCCATCCATCTCGCCTAATGCGGATCGCTCACCTTCCCAACCACCGCTTCCAGCGTTAAGAGCATTATTCAAAAGGTAAGTGGCTCCGGCGGCGAAACCCTGACCAGTAGCTCCGTCAGCAGTAGTGGCATCCCTAGCTTGATTGTAAACGTATCCAGTGATTGCCCATGTGCCTGAGTGAGTCTGTAGGAATGTAGTTGTAAACTGGGTAGCGGTTACTGCTGTTACAACAACCGTTTCCTGCTTAGCGGCTGTATCTACAACCAGGACTGATCCGACTTGAATAGACCATTTTGCTCCACGGTTAGTTCCAGTCATCAAAGCAGGAGTAACAGTAGCAGATCCTGTAACGGAAACAACGGTAGGGCAAGTCGTAGAGATTGGAGATGCTAATTGCTGTGAACCGGCGGGGATACCAACAGAGGGAATACCGTCTACTCCAGTTTCTCTCTGCCGATCCAAATTGCTAAGTGGATTCAGCAACTGTGCAACACCACCTCCCATGAGACCGTAAACATTTCCGCTGAATGACTGGTTATCGGTATTGTGGAAAGCGGCAACAGTGGCCTGGTTCGTTGTACTATTGTCCTGGATCTTTACTGCTCCCCCCAGGACGCTTCCAGTAGGAACCATAGCCATTATTGGAATAGGGTTTCCCGAAGAGATCGGGATGTCGTTGATCATAATTTGTACGTCTGGCATTATAAATCACTCCTTAATAATTTGTTATGGTGCTTGGTATCCTTGGGCGTTAAGATAAATACCTCCACCACTTGTTGCGAGGTTAAAGTTCATTGCTGTTGCGTTTCCTGTTGTTGTATTCCTTATCATCTCTCCTAATATAATCAGAGACATATATATAACCTCCTTATCCTTAAAACATGTGGTATATTATAAGTATTAATTATTAAAATATTCACCATCAGGCTGATCAAATCCTTCTTTGATAGTAGTATATTGATCTGATAAAAGGGGTGTCATAGCATTATAGTTGTTTAACAACTCTATATCTGATCTCTGTATAGAAGATAGTCTAAAATCGTGAATTATAATATTACTTGCTTCGTAGTTGGGATCGGTTCCTAAATATATGTTTGCTGTATTAAGATTATTTAATGGGCCTGGCATATTACCAGAAGCAACTTGATTATTTACATACAATTTTGCCGAACCACCTGATTGCCATGAAAAAGCGGTATACATAACCATACCTGGAACAATATTTACTGGAGTATTAACATATAAACTCATACTAGATGCTGTTGCTGAAGATATAATAAATAAACCTATAGTTTTAATGCCGTCCCCAGTACACCAATAAGCAGTTATACTATCTGCATTATCAATAGGATCTGTATACGTTCCAACATTAAAAAACCTTCCCCATATTTGTGGTGTTCCTTTTGGTTCCCACCAGAATTCCATAGTTCCTTGGTTTGAGTCTAAACATCTCTTTGTTTGGCCAGGAACCCAAGAACCCGCAACAGAGCCTGACTCTACTTGCCATGCATCAGTCCAATATGTAAGTGCCTGTATCCCATCGTTATCTACTTGCATTTGTAATTGATTCCCCGATGTAAAAGTTCTTGTACAACTTCCCTTTACCCAACTACCACTAACTAAAGTAATAGGCGTTGATTTGGAACCAACATTAGTACCAGAACAATATTCTTGCATTGATACATAAACAGTCCCGCCAGTGCCATAAAGATAGGCAGAAGCAGTATATGTTTGTCCAGAAGGAACAGATATCATAGAGGACACTGCGCCTTCCCAATTATTAATTCCTGAAGTAACTATTTTTAAAGAATAATTACCTTGAAAGGAATTACTATTATCTGCTGTTAATGTTGCATATATCATATTAACACTAAACCCACTTGTATTTTGGCTTATGTCTCCGCAACTTGCAATATTAGGTGATAGTAAATTAGTTGGAGAAACTGAGTTATAATATGTAGGAGCATATAAAAATTCAGATTGTCTACTGGATGGTGAAAATGAAGTAGAATATCCTTTAGGCTCTAGTTGTAATCCATACATACAAAAAGAACTTCCGGTGGGAAGGATATAACCAACAGGGTAGATATATACTTCTGTTGTATTTCCTGTTTGTAATGCTGTAAATGGGAATGTAAATCTCGTCCAATAGTTATTACAAGAGATACTAGGAATTGCTACAACATTCATTACGGCATTTAAAATAGTACCGTCACATAATTTTATGTTTTGTGTAAATGCTCCACCATTAGTTATCGCTTTAGCCCAAAATGATAAGGTATAAGAATTACCTGAAATAAAAAAAGGAGTTGTAGTATAATTATATAGGTTATTATAGAATAGAGCATAATTGCCTGTAGAACCATTCTGAGTATATTGGATACATTTGCCATTAATATTAGGGAATGGACAATCATTAACTATCTGAATAGCTCCTGTTGATCCAGCTCCGTTTGTTACTCCCCAATAACTTGTCCCTTGACTTAAATCACCATTTCTAATCATATTTGTTACGCCCTCTTCTACTGTCGCTCCCATTCCAGCACCATTTGAAGAATAGCCAGGGGGTATCCAATAATTAGAGCAAGCAGAGCCAGATTCAATTTGAAATCCATCTACCCAATAGGTAGTTGCAACCGTTCCGTTAGTAAGCATGGTCATATCTGTATTATTACCGCTAGAAAATGTACGATTGACTGAATATCTTTGAAAAGTATTAGATGAAATGGAAAAGAAATTATCGGTAGCACCTATCCATGCTCCATTATATTTTTCCTCTATCCCGATACAAAAATTTCCAGTTCCCTTAATATATCCACTTGCAGTATACGTTCCAGAAGGATTTACTGATGTAAGTACATTGGTATAGATACCAAGGTTAGAACCACTACCGCTAGTAACTACCTTTAAACTATAATTTCCTAAAACAGATGTTGTATTATCTGCACTAAAAGTTAATGCAGTTCCATTATCTGGGCCAAATCCATCTACCGCTCCATCTTCACAGACATTTGCTTGATTAGGAAGAAGAAGGTTGGTAGTTAATCCTGCCCCGAACGATTTATATGTTTGCCCTGGAACCCAAGGTTTAGCATAAGATGATTGTTCTATTTGAAGGTTATCTACATAATAAGTCAATTTAGCCGTACCAGAAGTATGAATTTTCATTGATACTGTTGTGCCACTTGTAAATGTTCTGGTTACAGAAAATCTATTCCATATTGTAGGAACAGTAAGATATACAGATGTATCACCAAGATCAGTTCCATTAATATCTCTTTCATTTATGTCGATCATAACATTCCCGCCAGTCCCAAAGATATATGCCGATGCAGTATAAGTCTGACCGGATGGAATAACACCATAAATATAAGTAGTTATTAAGCCTTCATTTGCGTTAGTTCCAGATGTTGCGACTTGAATAGAATAATTTCCGTTGTAGGAATTAACGGTTGTTGCTGTTAGCGTTACTGTGCTTTGGGCACCAAAACCATTAGTAGTTCCGTTTTCTCCACCATTAGCTGTATTAGCTGAAAGTAGATTATATACGGCAAAGTTAGTGGGCTCTAATCTTATATTATTAGGTTCGATTATTCTTCCGTCAGAAGTTATTGCGGGTGATTGGCGGGATAAAGATATAAGATTAGTTTGTTCTCCTACTCCATATATGTCTGTTAGTCTTGAAGAATAAATATTATCCATTAGTTATCCCCTCCAATCACTATGTTCTTTGATTTTCTTTGCGGCGCATCATCAAAATTTAATTTAATAGTAGTATATGAGTCAATAGGTAGTGGTTGACCACTTATATAATCATTAAATATCTGTGTATCTGTTCTTTCTATATTACTTATACGAAGATCATCAAACTGAGTGTCTACCATAGTATTACCAACTTGAGGATAAGTATCTCCTAAAGCCATATATTGACCAAAACCTGAAGGCATATAGATAGAATTAGCAGATATTCTAACTATGCCATCTATTAATAATTTTGTTTCAGGGATAGCAGCAGACCATTTTGTAGCAAAGTGATGCCATCCGTAAGGAGTATAAGAATCAGCAATCCCATTAGAGGATTGACTTCCCGAATCACTATCTTCCTCTATATTATAAGTAGAACCATTACTATGGTATAATAACATTCCTTTACTAGCACCATTTCCACTAATATCTGATATTTGGTATAATCTATTATTTGAATTCAATCTCATACTTTGTGGAGTTACATTCATCCAAAACTCTATCGTTCCTTGATTAGCATCAATCAAACGGCGGGTTATACTAGGAACATAAGAACCTCCAGAACCAGAAGTAACAATTTCAAGTTGAAGGTTATCTACCCACCATATAACTCCAGTAACTCCAGAAGGAACTAGCACATTAATTCCAACACCACCAGTGCCAGGAAGTGTATATGGAGAACTAATTGTTCTTTGCCATGCTCCGGTTCCGGTATAGTTTACGGAGCCAGAGGTTCCACTATTATACCTTTGGCTAATTGAAAATATTTGGCCTGATGGCATTAAAACATAGGCACTAGCAACAACACTAGAACCTGAATTAATATTAGAGTTAGATGTAATTAATCCATGCTGATGATTGTTTGCTGATGAAAGAGTAGTGTCAACTTTAATTGAATAAGAACCAGCAAAATATTGAGAAGTGTCACTTGTAATTACAGTATCGTAATACCCGTCAAATCCATCTGTAGCTCCATCTTCTCCGCCATTTGCCTGATTCAATGTTAATTGATTAGTCATATTAACACTATCATTTATATAAGTAGGAATAGTTAATATTTCGTTTGCCCTAGTTCCATTTATAAAGGAAGTAGGATAAGCTTTAAGTTCTAGTTGCGGATTATTTAATATATAAAAATAACTATTATTAGGAGAACTTGAATATCTATCTATATAAACTCTTGATAATGTTGAGTTTGCTGTAAACATAATCGAATATTGTTTCCATTGTGGTGTAATGGCATATACTGTTGACCCAACTAAAAAATTAAGATTAACTTCATCGTATACCGCAAACTGCGGTATTGCACCACTACCTTGCATTGACCACCAACTAAGTGTATAAATAGATCCAGAGACAGTAGAACATCCAGGAAGATATAAGAACTCAGATCCGCCTGTAATGGTTAATTGAGTTACTGCTATATTACTAAAAGGACTTTGAATACTTGGGTTAGAAGAAGTAATAATATTCTGTGATGTCCAACTACCATATACTCCATTTTGATTTATTAGGTTAGTTGTCCCTTCTTCAATGGTTACAGATTTTCCAAATACCCCTTGTTCATATCTCATCCTATTAACATCAAACGTATTACCAGAATTATTACAAGCCTGAGAAGCACGAGTAAATGTTAATAGGTTAGAGTTATAATCTTCATTAATTCTCATAGATTTTTGCTGTATCATTATTTCACTTCCTTTCCCGCCGCCAGAAATTAGTTCCCTGACGGATTGCCGGATATTACTAAACTACCTAATAGTCTTTCGTTATTTCTTATAAGATCAGGAAGAAAAACATTAGTAGCATAAGTAATCGCATCAGTGTCATTGTTAACACCAATATATGTTTGTGCGTCATATATTTGATTGCCTTGATCGTCAACTATGTCTATATCAACTACATAAACCCAACTTGAAACTTCGGTTGGGGTAATCACATAAGATAACATATATTATACCTCCTTTATATTAAGCAAATTCGGAAACTCTAACTGTCATGCTTGCTGTTGCAATGAAATAAATAGATGTTGCTACTGTTCTATTAAAAGTGAATGTAATTGAATCTCCTGGTTGTAATGTAAATCCCGTTAAGGTTGTGATGCCAGATGGCCCCCAATAACAAGGAGAACTAGATTCGTTGTAAACTGTCATTGCGTATCTATTGGCTAACTGTGATCCTCCCGCAAATAATGTGGCGGCAGTAGATGTTATTGTTTTATCTCCAGTTACAGGGGAAGACCCCATAACATTAAAGTTAGCTACTGAAACATTAGCGGCACCAGCTACAAGAGTATCCTTGAGCCTATCAAATGTAGCTCCGTTATAAAGGCCGACTGATTCCATGGGAACATTTGCTCCGGCTACGGCATCGGCAGTTGCGGCGATTGCAAGATGTGATAATTTGGTTACGGGATCATATAAGGCTTCTTCCTCGATGCCCATGCCAGCCATTGTAAAACCGTTTGTCCCAGGCCCAATAGCAGAGAACACATCCCATTGAAGGGTTGCTCCAGTTGAGTGAGCATAACTTAGACCAGCTCCCTGGATAGCAATTGCAGTTCCACCAGCATAAGTAGTTGATACGTATGCGGCTTCTGGGTTGGTTCCTGTGGGATCTATAATTATCTGTTGCCCTGGATTTAGGCCAGTTACCGCAGTTCCGGTAAAGAGCGTTGCTCCGGCGACCGTTGCACCGTTAAGGGTAGTAGTCCCTAACCCTTTTCCTTGAATGTTTCGCTCTCTGTCAAACTGAAATCCTGAAATAGCTCCGCCATTGACTATTGGGCCTCCAGCATTCCATTCATATCCGGCAGCTAAAGCAGTACCAACGCCAGTTGCTCCGTCCATCTCGCCAGCAGCACTACGTTCACCCTCCCAACCACCATTAGCACTGTTAAGAGTAGTGTTAAGTAGGTAAGTAGCACCGGCAGCAAAACCCATACCGTTAGCTCCGTCAGAAGTAGTAGCATCTCTTGCTTGGTTATAAACATATCCATTGATAGTCCAAGGGTTTGTGTGAGTCTTTGTAAATATAGCTGTAAAAGTAGTAGATCCGGTTGCTGTAACCACAACTGGTTCTTGTTTACTACCTGTATCTACGGTTAAAACAGTACCAATCTGTATAGACCACGCAGATCCCCTTGAAGTACCAGACATAGCTGCGGGAGTAACTGTTTGAGATCCAGTAGGGATAGTAGTAGTACATGTAGTAGAGAAAGGGGATGCGAGTTGTTGCGCTCCAGTGACGATACCAACAGCAGGAATGTTATCTACCCCAGTTTCTCTTTGGCGATCAAGATTGCTTGCATAATTTAACAACTGTGTTACCCCGCCGCCCATAAGCCCATAAACATTAGCTCCAAATGATTGGTTGTCTGTATTATGAAAGGCGGCTACGGTTGCTTGGTATCCGGTTGTATTGTCTTGTATTCTGGATGCTCCAATTAAGTTGTTTCCTGATTGAATAACTATGCCACCAGTCAATAATGTCATATTTGCTGGACTTAATGAAAACGTACTCCCAGTGACGCCAATATTAGTATTAGCTGATAATTGAACAGGACTCATTACATTTACACTACCCGTTCCAGTAAGTGTAAATGAGCTTCCTGTAACACCAATATTAGTATTGGCACTCAAGGTTATTGGGTTTGTTATCGCAACACTCCCAGTTCCAGCGAGAGTAAACGAACTGCCGGTAACATTAACAG
>Ga0302274_10005583_pt1 | contig 10603 bp, 10 predicted proteins | sample III_Bog_N2_1_FD_198755 | JGI IMG/M metagenome (GOLD analysis project Ga0302274, IMG submission 198755) | Peat permafrost microbial communities from Stordalen Mire near Abisko, Sweden - III_Bog_N2_1 | ecosystem: Environmental > Terrestrial > Soil > Wetlands > Peat | place: Sweden: Abisko...
CGGTTGGACTGATTCAGATGTCCTGCGGCCCCGAACCCGCCGACAATTTGGCGAAGGCGCTGGATCGCATTGCGGAGGCGGCGCGCAAGGGTGCGCACGTTGTCTGCCTGCCAGAACTGTTTCAGACCCAATATTTTTGCCAGCGGGAGGATGCGGCCCTGTTCGATCTGGCAGAACCGATTCCCGGAGCAACAACCGAGAAACTGGCGGAAGCAGCGCGGAAAAATAAAGTCGTGCTGGTCGCTTCCCTCTTCGAGAAGCGCGCGCCCGGACTGTACCACAATACGGCGGCGATTTTTGATGCAGACGGCGCGCTGCGCGGAACGTATCGCAAGATGCACATACCGGACGATCCGCTCTATTACGAAAAATACTATTTCACTCCCGGCGATCTGGGATTTAAGGCTTTCGATACCTCCGCAGGAAAACTTGGAACGCTGGTTTGTTGGGACCAGTGGTATCCGGAAGGCGCGCGACTAACGGCCTTGCAGGGGGCGAGCATTTTGTTTTATCCCACGGCAATCGGATGGCATCCGGCGGAGAAGGCGGAGTTTGGCGAAGCGCAACATGATGCTTGGCGCACGATTCAGCGAGCGCACGCGATCGCTAATGGAGTCTACGTCGGCGTGGTGAATCGAGTCGGCTTCGAAACGGGCGACATACGGGGTAATGCTGTCGCTGGCAAGGGGCTGGAATTTTGGGGAGGGTCATTTTTCTGCGATCCCTTTGGGCGCGTACTCGCAGAAGGCTCGCCCGATAAGGAAGAAATCCTGCTCGGCGAAGTTGACTTGCATCATCTGGAGGATACGCGACGGAACTGGCCTTTTCTGCGCGACCGGCGGATTGACGCGTACGCCCCCATCACCAGCCGTATGCTGGATGGAAATGGAAAGTGAGCGCGTCGACGATGGCCAGGCAATCCGCAGGGCGCCAACAATTACTTCCCGCTGCCCAGGGATATCGCATGCCGGCCGAGTGGGAACCGCACGAATCGACTTGGCTGGCTTGGCCGCATTTTCGCGACGATTGGCCAGGAAAGTTTGAGCCGATTCCGTGGGTGTATGCGGAAATCGTACGCAATCTGGCTCGGCACGAGCGCGTGGATGTGATTTGCAACGACGCGCGTTCCGAAGCGCGGGCGCGGGCAGTGCTGGAAATCGCGGGCGCGCTTTCGGATAACATCTTCTTCCATCACTGGCGAACCGATCGAGTGTGGACACGCGATTCGGGATGTATTTTCTTGACACCAGGCTCCGATGAAACCCACGATCATGCGGAGTCGGCGCTGATCGCATTAAATTTTCAGTTCAACGCCTGGGCGAAGTATCCAAACTACAAGTTTGACGAAAAAAACGGCGAGCACATGGCGAAGGCCGCCGGCGCGTACTTGGTGCAGCCGCTTGGCAGTCTCGCACCCGTTGCGCGTTCGTCCAAAGACAAAAATAAAGATCGCCACCGCATCGTGCTCGAGGGCGGATCGATCGACGTGAACGGCGCCGGCACATTGGTCACGACCGAAGAATGCCTGCTCTCGACCACTCAGCAGCGCAATCCAGGTATGGATCGCGCGGCCTACGAGCAGATGTTTGCCGACTATTTTGCGGTGAAGTCCGTCATCTGGCTGGATAGCGGTATTGCCGGAGACGACACGCACGGACATGTCGATGACATCACCCGCTTCGTGGCCGCTGATCGCGTGATCGCGATGGTCGAGGTGAATGAGCGAAGTGAAAACTATGCGCCCCTGTGTGCGAACCTGGGCCGGCTAAAGAACGCTCGGCTTTCGGACGGGAAAAAGCTGGAGATTATTGAAATTCCGATGCCGCGCCCGGTGGTATTTGAGGGACGGCAGTTGCCAGCAAGTTACGCCAACTTCTACATTGCGAACGGAGCGGTGCTGGTCCCGGTGTTTAATGATCCGAATGATCGCATTGCGCTGAATACACTCGCGGAAGTTTTTTCGACACGCGAAATTGTGCCCATATACTCAGGCGATTTGATTTGGGGATTCGGGGCGTTGCATTGCATGACGCAGCAGCAACCGGCATCGGCCTTCTAGGCTACCCGGATTTTCGGCAGCCCCAATTCTTAGCCACGGTACCCACGGAAGGCCACAGCGGAAACCTCGCTCTTTTCATTTACACTTCTAACCGTGAATGCCGAGATCATCGCCGTGGGGTCGGAGTTGCTGACTCCGTATCGCCAGGACACCAACTCGCTCTATCTCACCGAAAAACTCAATGAACTCGGAGTGGAAGTGCAATTCAAGTGCATCGTGGGGGACGACGCCGAAGCCTTGACTGCCGCTGCGAAGCTGGCCATGCGGCGGTCGGACATCATCATCTTCAGCGGCGGACTCGGCCCGACAGAAGACGATTTGACGCGCGAATCGGTGGCAGAAGCGCTCGGGCTGAAACTGCAGCGCGATCCTCAGATTATCGCGAAACTCGAAGAACGGTTCGCCAAGCGCGGCATCAAGATGACTTCCAATAATGCCAAGCAAGCGGACGTGCTGGCTAGCGCCGCCGTTTTACCGAATGCCCTCGGCACCGCGCCTGGACAATGGATCGCCGGAAGGTATGACGGACGCGAACGGCTGCTGATGCTGCTTCCCGGGCCTCCGTATGAAATGAAGGGGCTGTTTGAGAATGAGTGTCTGCCGCGGCTGCGAGCGCGGATTCCGGTCCAATTTATTGCTATGCGCACGCTGAAAATGGCGATGATGCCGGAGTCGCAAGTGGACGCGCGGGTCGCTCCCATCTACAAGACTTATACCGATGTGCAAACGACGATTCTCGCGGGAGCGGGCGAGATTCAACTGCATTTTCGGTGCCGGAAGGACTCGCAGTCTGAGGCCGACGCACGCGTGGAGGAACTCGCGGAAAAAGTTGAGGACGAACTGGGCGACGCCATCTTCTCGCGCAAGGGCGAAACCATCGAACAGATCGTGAGCTATCTTTTGCAGATGCGCGGCATGACCCTAGCCGTCGCGGAATCGTGTACTGGGGGCCTGCTTGCCGAGCGTATAACGTCGCTTGGTGGGAGTTCGCGTTATTTCATAGGCGGAGCCATCGTCTATTCCAACGAATTGAAGACGCAATTTGCGAACGTTCCGAAAACGCTGATCGATCGACACGGAGCGGTGAGCCGCGAGGTGGCCGCTGCGATGGCGGAAGGGATTCGCCAGCGTTGTCTCTCCAGTTACGGAGTGGGCATTACGGGAGTTGCGGGGCCGACCGGTGGGACGGAACAGAAGCCCGTGGGTTTGGTCTACATCGCGCTCGCGGGAGAAGAAGGTACGCAGGTGGTCGAGCGCAATTTTCCTGGCGATCGAAAGCGCATTCGTCAGTTCGCCACGCAGCAGGCGCTGGAGATGATCCGGCGAGCGCTGTTGTAGAGATTCGCTGCGCTCAGGGCGACAATGAAATATTGAGATGAGATTGCGATAGAGATGCGAATTTTTGTTGGCCTCGATCTTGACCTGGAAATTCGCTCGCGAATCTCGCGCTGCATCGACGGGGTAGAGGGGTTTGCGCCGAACGCGCGGTGGATGCGTCCGGAGTCACTTCATATTACGTTGAAGTTCATTGGAGAGCAGAAACCCGAAGATGTCGATGCGATCGCCGAGCGCTTGCGGCGAGTCGACGCCAGCACGTTTCAGGTTCGCTTCCGGGGATATGGATTCTTCCCAACGGCGAAGGCTGCGCGCGTATTCTGGATCGGGATTCAAGCCGGCCCGCAACTGGCAACCCTGGCTGAGAGCATCGACGCGGCTGTTGCCGAACTCGGCATTGCTCGAGAAGATCGGAGGTATAGTCCACATCTGACGCTGGCGCGAGCGGGTGGTCGTTCGGCATCGCCTCGATGGAGAAAGGGCGACGCTCCCAACACGGTTTTCTCCGTGCTCGAAAAACGACTGGGGGCAATGGCGGAGTTGGATTTCGGAACGATGATGGCGAACGAGTTTATCCTGTACCGGAGCGAGTTATCGGCGGGGGGATCGAAGTACACCAAGCTGCAGAGTTACTCGCTCAAGTCACTGAGCGTTCGATCATAGAGACCGACTCGACAGTAGCGCGACAAGCATGGCTCCTTACCTCATCACCGCTGTGATCAGCTACCTTTTGGGGTCAATCCCGTTCGGATATCTGCTGGTCAGGACCTTCAAAGGCGAAGATGTGCGTGGTAGCGGTAGCGGGAATATCGGCGCGACGAATGTGGCGCGGACCTCGCCGATTCTCGGGGTCGCTACCCTAATTCTCGATGCGAGCAAAGGACTGGCTGCGGTCCTGATTGCGAAGGTACTATTCAGCGGGCCGCATCAACCACTCATTTCAACTACTGCCGCGTTTTTCGCCGTGGTCGGCCATCTCTTCCCGATTTGGTTGAAGTTTCGCGGGGGTAAGGGAGTGGCCACAAGCCTCGGTGCGTTTATATTGCTGACTCCAAAGTCGATTCTGTGCCTGGTGGTGGTGTTCCTGATGATTGCTGTCGCTTTTCGCTACGTGTCGCTGGGCTCGATCGCCGTGGCCGCGGCTTTTCCGCTACTAGCCTGGGCGCTTCGTGAATATACGGATTACCGCCAACTGCTCCTGACCACGCTTGTCTCCATCCTGGTCATTTGGAGACACCGGCAAAATATCGGCCGCATCGCGGCGGGAACAGAATCTAAATTAGGCCGAAAGGGAGACGTGCGAGGCCACCCCAACTTGAAAAGGAACTCGGAAAAACAACTTGATACGGACTCGGGAACCCTCGGAGAGTGGCGCCCATGAGCCGCATCGCCGTGATCGGAGCAGGCGCGTGGGGGACGGGGCTCGCAATCGTCCTCGGACGCAAGACGAGTCATCAGGGCGAGCCGAACTCTAAACTCAATTATCCCGAACACTCGGTGCGATTATGGGTCCACGAGTCGTCGGTTGCCGAAAGCATGGCCAAAGACCGGACGAACGAACGGTTTTTGCCGGGATTCTTCCTGCCTGAATCAGTCGCGGTGACGAGCGACCTCGCGAGCGCGTTGGATGCGGCGGAGATTGTGGTCAGCGTCATGCCATCGCAACATTGCCGGAATGTATTCCGGCAGATGGCGCCGTTGCTGCGGCCGGAGACGCTTTTCGTCAGTTGCACCAAAGGCCTCGAAGATCAAAGCTTGCTGCGCATGACAGAAGTGATCTCGGACGTGTTACGCGTCCGGAGATTCGAAGCTCGCGTAGCGGCGCTGAGCGGTCCATCGTTTGCGAAGGAAGTAGCGCGGGGCGATCCGACGGCGGTGACGGTGGCGTCCGGCGATAGCGAGGTGACACGAGACGTGCAGCACGCATTCAATGATTCGCGCTTCCGGGTCTACACGAATGATGATGTGATCGGCGTGGAGCTAGGCGGAGCTTTGAAAAACATTATCGCGATTGCGGCGGGTATCTGCGACGGTCTTGGGCTTGGTCACAATTCGGTTGCGGCGCTGATTACGCGGGGACTGGCTGAAGTAGCGCGTCTAGTCGTGGCTTGCGGAGGCCGACTGGATACCATGGCAGGACTCGCGGGCTTGGGTGACTTGGTGCTGACCTGCACAGGAGATTTGTCGAGGAATCGAAGTGTCGGCGTCGAACTCGGCAAGGGGCGCAAGCTTCCCGACATCATTGCGGGGATGCACGGAGCGGTCGCGGAGGGAGTGTTTACAACCAAGGCCGCAGCCGGATTAGCGCGCAAGAACAAGGTCGAGATGCCGATCACGGAGCAGATATATGCGATCCTCGAAGATGGAAAGTCTCCGCAACAAGCGATTGAAGACTTGATGACGCGCGCTGCCAAGTCGGAAGTCTACTAGAGCAAATCGTGCTGTGGTCTTGCGTCTGAACGATTCGGCTGCTATTTTCATTGAGCCATAGTGAGTTAGCGAGGTCCGCAAGGATTACTACATCGTTACCAATCCAAGGGTGGTCGCAGAGCGTACTTTAGGAGGATAAAGAGCGGCGTGCCGAACGCTGACACCAACGCGTTACCGTCCGACGTTTCGCTGGTGACGGCGATCCGGTCGGCCGATCAGGGTGCCATGGCGGCGCTCTACGACCGCTATTCCTCGATAGTTTATGCAGTGGCGCTGCGTGTTTTGCAGGATACCGGCGCGGCCGAAGATGTGTTGCAGGATATCTTCATGCAGCTCTGGCGCAATCCCGGACTGTTCGATGCGAGTCGCGGTAACATGGCGGCGTGGCTGGCGGTGATCACACGGCATCGGGCGATTGACGCGTTGCGGCGGCGGCGTCCGGAAAACGACATTGCCGATGTTGTCGTTTCGGTGGAGACGGACTTCGCGGGTGACGCGGATCGATCGCGCGCCATGGATCGCGTTCGCGGGGCATTGCAAACCATGCCCACACCGCAAAGATCTGCACTGGAAATGGCGTATTTTGAAGGGTTGACTCACAACGAGATTGCTGAGAAAACCGGTGAGCCGCTGGGCACAATTAAGACCAGAATCCGCACTGGACTGCTTTCGTTACGAAAAGTGTTGGCCGCATGAGCGTACACGAACAATTCGCGGAAGACCTGGCGCTATACTCGCTGGGATCGCTCGAGGGCGCGGAACTAGGCGCCCTGGAAGCTCATCTAGCGACCTGTGAATCGTGCCGGCACGAACTGGAGCTTCTGCGCGGCGACGTTAGCCTGCTGGCATTGACGGCCGTCGGACCGAAACCTCCCGCGCGTTCACGGCAGCGGCTTCTTTCGGCGATTGCCGCTGAGCCGAGGATTGCGCTTCCGGGTAATACACCTGCGGCGGAACGCGGGCAACGATCTTCCGACTCTTCTGCGCCATCGTCTTTTACGGACTCTCCTTCGCGTTCCTGGTGGAGCGCCTTCGGATGGCCAACTCTGCGATGGGTTGCGGCCGCCACGCTCGTTCTCGTTTGCGTCGCTTTAGTGCGACAAAATTCCGCCTTGCAGCAGACAGTGGTTGGGATGCGAGCGCAATTTGAAGCGCAGTTGAGTGAACAGGGGAGCAAGCTCGAACAGGCAAATCAGACCCTAGCCACATTGCTGGATCCCGAGGCGACGAAGATCGAACTGGTTGCTGTCGGTAGCAAGCCGCAGCCCCGCGGAAAGGCAATCTACGAGCGTCGCAACCGCAATCTAATTTTCTTCGCCAGCAATCTGCCAGCGCTGCCAGCGGATAAAATCTATGAGCTGTGGCTGTTCCCGGCGAGCGGCGGAGCTCCGATCGCGGCAGGCTTATTTAAGCCCGACGCTCGCGGGAGCGCGACGGTAGTGAATCCTCCACTGCCCGAAGGCGTCGCGGCCAAGAACTTTGTAGTCACTCTTGAGCCGGAGAGCGGCTCGCATGAAGCTCCGCGCGGCACTCCGGTGATTGTGGGTGTCGGAGAATAAGCGTCGCGGGAGCTTCGAATCCGTTCGGCGATTCCCGAAACAATCTATTTCTGTGCCGGCCAACTCTCGCGAACGATACCCCCTCCCGCATTTCCTGATCATCGTCTCCAGGCTCATCACGAGGCTCAACCCTGGTCTCTTACTGACAAATTCATTCAGCTCTTTGTCGAGAACGTTCACTCTTCCGGTGTCGAGACGCGATTTTAAAATCCCCGGCGTTCCGAAAATCTCGCTTTGACGCAGTAGAATAGCGAGGTGCCGGGATGGCGGAATTGGCATACGCAACGGACTTAAAATCCGTGGCCCCTTGGGGAGTGCGGGTTCAAGTCCCGCTCCCGGCACCATCTTTAACGCAGCCGAGCCACCCACGCAAACGTGGGGCCTCGTGGCTTGAGAATCCGGCGTCCACTGCGGCCAGCAAGTCCAATCTCATATAATGAGGCCGCACCAAAATACCCGAGGGGGTAACCATGTCAAATCTAAGAAATGCACTTGAGGAACTTCGCGAGAAGCGCAGCCGTGCGCAGGCGGAAATTGAGAAATTAAATCAAATAATTTCCGGGATTGAATCCTTGAACGGTGCGGGAGTATTGAGCAAGCTAACAGAAGTGAGTCGGACTGTGTCCGCAGCGTCGCGGAGAAAAATGGCCCTAGCGCAGAAAGCAAGGTGGGCAAAGGCCCGGAAGGAATCGCAGCCAGCGGCTGCGGGAGCGAAGACAGCGAGCCCGGCTCCAGCCAGGCGAACGTTGTCGGTGTCGGCCCGAAGGAAAATAGCAGCGGCACAACGAGCCCGATGGGCAAAACTGCGGGCATCACAGAAGGCTAGTTAGTGCTGTAAGACGGCGGGGCGAGACTTCGCGTTACAGAACTGTCTTATGCCGTTCTCATGGGAGGCTGGTTGGCCGCCAGCCTCAACATGACGCAAGCGACGCCAGCGTCCTCATCGACTTGACCGACCTCATATGGACCGCAAGACGACACTGAAGCGACGCGCTGTAAGGAGACCCTCTCGCTTCTCCACCGGCTACCGTCACTGTCGATGAAGTACGATCAACTCCACCGATTCCGGCGCAAGTGCGTTGGAGAACCTCAAACTTTCACCAGCGCCTGATTTCTCTTCCACCAGATCGAGGTTCTGTGTCTCGCTAATTCGATAACGCCTGATATTGAATGGCTGCTTGCCCCACGGCAGGTTCTGGATGTTCAGGGTATAGCCGGAATTGTCTTTGTAAATGATGTCTGTCCGACGGGGTAGCGATGGCAATTTTGTATAGTCAAACTCTGGGGGCACGGTTTTCACAACATCCGCCGGCATCGGCATATCTCGTGGGTGGAAGCCCTCTGGGATCGCGTAGTTGCTGATTAAGATCTGAATCGTCTTTCCATCCGTCGAACGCCCAGCCAGCGCCGCGAAGCCAAACGTGTCTGTGCCTTCGACCACAAGCCGCTGCGGGGTGTCGAGCATCTTTCCCATGGCTTCGAAGGTATAGGCAGTCTTGAAATACTCTCCGTCCAGCCCAAACAATCCCATCCATGCGGCATCCCCGCGATAGAAATGCGCGTGCTCGATGGGCGCATCCTGAAAATAGGTCAGCACAGCGCCAATGAAGGCGGCATTCTCTACGCCGCGCAACCGCGCCTTCTCGGCGACGGTAAAGTCCGCCGTCAGATTCCACTCGGAAAGAACGCTCTCCGTTTTGGTAAGGCCGTGCGCATCCAAAAGCTCGCGAATCTTCCGCGAGATTCGCACTCCATCGTAAGGATCAGCAGTCCCGTTCGCATATGTATGCCAGGAATAAAAATCCAGAGGCACATGATGCGCGACGCAGTAATCGAGAAATCCCTCGCGGTACGGGCCGTCTGCATACGCGAAAGCCTTGGCGTCGCCTCCTACCTTGAGCGACGAATCAACGGATTTCAGCGCGCGCGCTGTCTTTTCATAAAGCGAATAAAACTGCTCGGGAGTCCCGCCCCAAAACAAGACTTCGGGCTCGTTCCAGAACTCCCAATAGCGGATGTTGTAATGAAAGCCATTTCCCCACCCCGCGTTGTAGTGCATCGCGACATGTTTCACCACCTTGGCATACTTATTGAAATCGGGTGGAGGCTCGATGTTCGCGCCCCAACTGCGACCGAGACGGTAATACACTTCCGCTCCAGTCGCGGCAATCGCCGCCATCACCTTGTCGGATGGACCAAAATTGTAGCTCGTGGCTTTTTCGGGATCGGCGCTCCAATTGGGAAAAATGATATCGGCATTCCCTGCCTGAACTACGCGCGCTCGCTGTGCATCGTCTGGAATAAGCCATTTCAGAAGCGGATTCGTTTGCTCGAAGTGAGAATCGATCTCGGTCGGCCCCATAAAATCGTGGGTGCGAACCTGATTCACGCGCAACGCTTTGTATTGTTGAACCAAGTTGGGGAGGTCCGCCATCACGGGACTCGGCGGTCCGTTCAAACCTTGAAATGACCGAATCTCGCCCGACACTTTGCCAGCGTCGATCTGCAGAGAACGAAATCCTACGGTGCCTTGCGCGAACACGGGGGCGCTTAGCATGAGAATCACCACACCATAGCGGCATAGTTTTCTTAATGAGGGCTTCTTCATCGGAGACTCCGACTGTCTGGAATCAGAGAACCATTCGGGCTCGTTGTGTGGGCAAGGACTCAGTGGTCGTTTCGCTCCAATGCTCACGGATTCAGGTTTCGCTCCAGAGATTTGCGATCCCATCCCGCTAAGTCGGCTCCTGCCTCGTACGTGCTCTGGGCAAATTCCAAAATTTCTTGTCTCGGGGATTTCGCGCGCCGCACATCCCCGTACATCAGCACAAATTCTTTCAGATCGGTGGGATAGTTTGCCTCGGAGGGCCGCACCGGCCGCGCGCCGTACCCGTCAGGCTGGGGCGCGAAATAAGCGTAGAAGGCCGGTGCCGTCACAGAACCGCCCCCCGGCCACCATCCGACGCTGCTGCACTCGTGAGAATAGGATTCCGATGTAATCACGCCTTTACGGGGAGGCGCGGCGTGTCCGTTGAAGCGCGTGGTGCAAAGATCGAAACTGCCCCAGAAGAAGTGAGAGGGACTCGCCTTGCCGATGAATCGGGCGCGGAACTCCTGAAATACGATGTCCGTCGAGCGCAAAATACGCCACAGCCGGTTGGCATATTCCGGATCGTAGGAAGCATGGGTTTCATCCTGATCGAGGGAAATCGGATTTGGA
>Ga0302274_10005584_pt1 | contig 10603 bp, 6 predicted proteins | sample III_Bog_N2_1_FD_198755 | JGI IMG/M metagenome (GOLD analysis project Ga0302274, IMG submission 198755) | Peat permafrost microbial communities from Stordalen Mire near Abisko, Sweden - III_Bog_N2_1 | ecosystem: Environmental > Terrestrial > Soil > Wetlands > Peat | place: Sweden: Abisko...
AATGGATATTCGGATTTATGGTCGGCCGAACCATCCGGCTTGATTCATCGCCACTTTTAGCCGAAGTTGTGATGTGCAGGTGCTGCCGATCAAGCCGCCAGTGTCAACCGCCGTTGGCCCGGGCTCCTCCTTTGCCCCTGTTACCGTCGCGCGTCGGCGGTCGCTCCGCCCGCCAAAACCTTTTGCTAAAACATCAGGCTCCTATGCAGCTTCACCTGGACATCAAACTCGCCAGTGACGGATTTCCCACCGCCGACGAAACCGCCAAGGTGGAGGCGCTCGCGGTTAGCATCCGCGCTTTTAACCTTGGCCCGATTGTCAGTCGGGGCGCCGGCCGCGGGCACGCTGACATCTTCCTCCGCATCCCCGCCCCCAAGCAGCAGCAAGCGCTCACGGAAATTCGTGACCTGCTGGATCGCGGGCCTTTCGCCCGCGCCTACACCATCAAGGTGCTAAGCGAAAGATGAATATCGCGGCGGCCTGAATTTCAGTGACGCGCAGCCCGGATTTGACCGCCCATGGTGGCCGTCGGCCAAGGCCATTTTTGATTCGATTGCCACCCCCATCTGCGGCATGTTGGCCGTCCTGAAAAATGTCCGCCCCCAGGGAAAACCATCTTCCTGACGAATCGCGGTATTCCACTGGAATGCTCGTTCGCCGGCTGCTCGCCCTCGCCTGGAAGTTCCGCGCCAACTGCCTTTGGTCCACGGTGCTCAACCTCGCCCTGCTTATTCTGGCCATCGCCGGCCTCCAACTCCTCGGCCTCGTCATCGATGTCATCCGCCAGGCCGTCAACCCCGCGCTGCCGCCACCCATCTATCCGCTCGGGTGGCACCCGCCCTCGCTCTGGTCGCCTCTGCAAATCGTCACCCTGCTCTCGTTGGTCATTGTCGCGCAGGCCCTGCTCCGGGCCATCCTGACCTATGCCTACACCATGGTCACCGCGCGCCTCGCCCAGGGCGAAATCGTGCCCGCACTGCGCGCCCAGCTCTATGCCAAACTCCAGCGCCTCAGCTTCCGCTTCTTCGATGTCCACGGCTCCAATTCCATCTTCAACCGCGTCACCGGCGACGTCCAGAATACGCGCCTCTTTGTGGACGGCGTGCTCTTGCAGGGATTGAACATGATCCTCACGCTTCTCCTCTACGCCTTCTTCATGTGGCGCATCCATCCCGCGCTCACCCTCGCCTGCCTCTCCGTCGCGCCACCGATTTGGGCTGTGGCGCACTTTTATTCGGCCCGGCTGCGCCCGGCCTACCTCCGCAATCGCGAACTCACCGACGACATGGTGCTCCTCTTCAGCGAAAGCGTTCGTGGCGTGCAAACCGTGAAGGGTTTCGCCGCCGAAGCCCATCAAGTCCGGCGGTTCGCCGCCGCCAACGATCAGGTGTCTTCCCAGCAACAAAAAATCTTCTGGGACCTCTCCCTCTTCACTCCTGGCACCCAGTTGCTCTCCCAGCTAAGCCTCGTCATCCTCTTTGCCTATGGCGGCTGGCTCTATGTGCAGGGCAAAATGGCCTTGGGCGGCGGCCTCGTGGTTTTCGCCGGCCTGCTCCAGCAATTCAATGGACAGGTCGCCAACCTTTCCACTATCGCCAACTCCGTCCAACAAAGCCTCGCCGCCGCGCGCCGCGTCTTTGAGGTGCTCGACACCCCGCTCGACGTCCAAAGCCGGCCCGATGCCATCCCGCCCGGCCGGCTCACCGGCCGCGTCACTTTTGAAAACGTCACCTTCGGCTATACCCCCAACCATCCCGTGCTCGCCGATCTCTCCTTTACCGCGCGTCCCGGTCAGGTCATTGGCATCTTTGGCCCGACCGGCGCCGGCAAAAGCACCCTGCTCGGCCTTATCCCGCGCTTTTATGATCCGCAACGGGGCCGCATTCTCATGGATGGCAAAGACCTGCGCGACCTCGACCTTGACGCCTGCCGCCGGCAAATTGGGGTCGTCTATCAGGAAAGTTTCCTGTTCTCCAACACCGTCGCTGCCAACATCGCCTTCGGCCACCCCCATGCCGCCATGGACCAGATCGAACGCGCCGCCCGCACGGCCGTCGCCCATGACTTCATCCTCGCCCTGCCGCATGGCTACGATACCGTGCTCGGCGAATCCGGCGTGGACCTCTCCGGCGGCCAGCGTCAACGCCTCGCCCTCGCCCGCGCCTTGCTCCTGCAACCGCCGCTCCTCATTCTGGATGACCCCACCGCGTCCGTCGACGCCCATACCGAAAATGAGATCATCTCCGCTCTGCGCGTGGCCATGACCGGACGCACCACTTTTATCGTCTCCAGCCGCCTGAGCCTCTTGCGCCGTGCCGATGAGATTTTGGTCCTGGAAAATGGCCGCCTCACCCAATCCGGCACCCATGCCGAATTGATCCATAAGCCCGGCCCCTATCACGAAACTGCGCTGTTGCAAATCATGGATTTGTAATTGAAATTGAGTTTAAGCGCGGTCACCGGCGGCAATTCGGTTCGTTATCCGCGTCACCTGCCGTGTCCAAATTCGCTCCCGGCCATCCTCCATCCTCTTCCAGCCAACTTCCCGCCCCACCCGTTCGCCCGTTGCCTCCGTTTCTTGCTCGTCTCCCGGACCTTTTCCACGATAATTGACGCGCCCATGCGCGCGCCCCAAAAACCCTCCGCCACCCCCATCGCCAAAGGCGATTCCGCTGCGCGCGAGGCCATCACCTATTACCACCCGCACGAGGAACGCGAGGCCGATAAGGCCCCCCTGCAATGGCCCGTCATCCGCCGCATTTTCCGCTATACCCGCCCCTACGCCGCCAAACGCAACGCGCTCTTCCTGCTCACCTTCATGCGCGGCCTGCAACTTCCCGCCCTCGCCTGGCTCATTGGCCGCACCATCAACGGCCCCATCGCCGGCCGCCACCTCATGGAAATAGATGGCTACGCTGCGGGCTATCTCGCGCTGGCCTCCTTTACCATGGTTATCTTCCATTTCCGACAGCGCTTCGCTCTCGAACTCGGCGAGGCCGTGGTTCACGACCTTCGTACCGAGCTGTTTGCCAAGCTCATGACCATGCCCATGTCCTTCTTCAACCAGACCAAATTCGGCCGCATTATCAGCCGCCTTACCTCGGACATCGACAGCCTCCGCGCCGGCGTACAGGACGTCGCCTTCGTGCTCGTCGTCCAGGGCCTGCAAATGACCGTGTCCGCCTTGCTCATGGCCTGGTACGATTGGAAACTCTTTTCGCTCGTGGCCGTGCTGGCACCCGTCATCTGGTTGGTGAATGAACATTACCGCGAAGTAATGGGCCGGCGCCTCCGCAAGGTCCAGGAATCCTGGAGCCGTGTCAGCTCCACCCTGGCGGAATCCGTCAGCGGCATACGCGTCACCCAAGCCTTCGTCCGGCACGACCTTAACGCGGGCTTCTTCCAAAAATTGATCGATGTGCATGGCGAAAACAACGTGGGCGTCGTGCAGGCCTCGGCCGTCTTCGTGCCGCTCCTGCAACTCAAAAGCCAGTTGTTCCTCGGCGCCATGGCCCTGCTCGGCGCCTTCGGCGCGCTCCGCTGGCACGGCTGGCTCCACATGGACCCCGGCGATCTCGTCATGTTTTTCTTCCTCGCCAACCTGTTCTTCGAACCCATCCAAAATATCGGCAACCAGCTCAACCAGGCCCTCATGGCCATGGCCGGCGGCGAACGCCTCTTTCGCCTCCTCGACCAGGTGCCCGACTGGCAGGACGCCCCCGAGGCCAAACCATTGCCGACCATCCAGGGAAGAGTGGAATTTCAAGCCGTCCATTTCGAATATAAACCTGGCCGCCCGGTGCTCGCCGACATCTCCTTCGTGGCTGCGCCCGGTCAGTCCGTCGCCCTGGTCGGCCGCACCGGCAGTGGTAAGACAACGCTCGTGGGCCTGCTCCAGAAATTCCATCTACCCGGCCGCGGGCGCGTGCTCTTGGACGGTCGCGACTTGAATTCCGTCACCAGCCATTCGCTGCGGTCGCAAATGGGCAGCGTTCAGCAGAATAATTTCCTCTTCTCCGGCACCGTGCTGGACAACATCCGCCTCGCCCGTCCCGATGCCACCGAAGCCGAGGTCCGCGCCACCCTTGCCGCCCTCGACTGTCTGGACCTGTTGGAGTCACTCCCGCGGCAATTGCACACCCGCGTGGCCGAGCGCGGCGTCTCCCTGTCCTTTGGCCAGCGGCAGTTGGTTTGTTTTGCCCGCGCCCTGCTCGCCAATCCGCGCATTGTCGTGCTGGACGAAGCCACCAGCGCCATTGATTCCGTCGCCGAAGCCCGCCTGCAAAAGGCCCTCGATGTTCTTCTGCGCGACCGTACCGCCTTCATTGTGGCGCACCGGTTGAGCACCATCCGCAAGGCGAATCTCGTGCTCGTGCTCGACCAGGGCCGCATCATCGAGCGCGGCACCCACGAAAGCCTGTTGCGCGAAAATGGCGCCTATGCCCGCCTCCACCACGAGTTTGTTCACCACCCACCCTGACGTCAGGATGAAATGGCCGCGCGCATGGCCGCAAAAAGATCTTTGCCCGACTCCAGCGTCACCGGCGTTTTGGATTTGGCGTCGGCATGTTCGACGAGTTCCTCAGGTAGTTCCTTGAGAAACGGTGAAGGTTGGCACGGCAGCATCTGCCCATATTTTTTCCGACCGCCGCAATGGCTGATCGCCAGCGTTTGCATGGCCCGCGTGACGGCCACATAAAACAGCCGGCGTTCTTCGTCCAGCGTGCCTTCGGCCTTGGACCGCGAATGCGGCAGCAGGCCGTCCTCCAGCCCCACGATAAAAACGTGCGGAAACTCCAGTCCCTTGCATGAATGCATGGTGATGAGGGTTACGGCGTCGCTCGTGTTTTCCTTTTCCTCGCGATCGCTGTCCAGCGTGATGTTTTCCAGAAAATTTTGCAGCCGCTCGGCGGGCGCATTGCCCGCGCCATCCATGGTGGTCATCAATTCGCGCAAATTGCGGATGCGGCCCTCGGCCACTTCCGGGTCCTTTTCCAGCCGTCTTAACTCGGCGAAATAGCCGGTCTCGTTCAGGAAATTGTTGGCCCAGGTTTGCAGCCAATGCGCGGGGGATGCTGATTCCGAAGGGTGCGTTTGGGCCGGCGGGACGGCCGCCCCGCCTTCCAGTTGCCCGCCAATCCGTTCCACGAATTCCACCAGGGCCTCGATGCTTTCGCGCGGGCCTTTTTGAAACGAATAGGTCACCAGCGGATTCTGCATGGCCGCAAACACCGAACATTTGCGCTCATGGCTGGCGCCCAGGAGGCGTTCCATGGTCACGTCGCTCAACCCGCGCGCGGGAACGTTGGCCACGCGCAACAGGCTGATGTCGTCATGCGGATTCAAAAACATCTTAAGGTAGGCGAGGAAATCCTTGATTTCACGCCGGTCGAAAAAGCTCTGGCCGCCGATCAAATGGTACCGCACGCCGGCGGTGCGCAGCGCGGTTTCAATCGGGCGGGCCTGCTGGTTGGTCCGGAACAAAATCGCGCAATCCCGCCACGGAATGCGCTGCGCCAGTCGCTTGAACTCGATCTGGCCCACCACCTCGCGCGCCTCGTCCTCATCGCTGGGGTGGGTCTGTAACTGGATCTTGCTGCCCGCGCCCTTGCCGGACCAGAGGGTCTTGCCCCGGCGGCGGACGTTGTGCTTGATGATGGCGTTGGCGGCGTTGAGAATGGTGGAGGTGCTGCGGTAGTTCTGCTCCAGCTTGATGATTTTAACCTCGGGAAAATGTTCCTCGAGGTTGAGCAGATTGGCGATCTCGGCGCCGCGCCAGCCGTAAATGCTTTGGTCATCGTCACCGACCACGCAGCAATTCCGGTGTTCCTTGGTCAGCGAGTGCACCAGTTCAAACTGCGCGGCATTGGTGTCCTGATATTCGTCCACCATTACGTAGCGATACTTCTCGCGGCAGGCGGTCAGCGCGTCGGGATGCTCCCGAAACAGGCGCAGCGTGAGCAGGATCAAATCGTCAAAATCGACGGCGTTGCAGGCGTGCAGGGCGGATTCGTAGCGCTTGGCGACGTGCTGGGCCAGCGCGCGGAGATTGGGATCGCCAAAAACCGCGGATCGTTCGCCGCCATTTTTGAACTTGCTCAGCATCGCCAGGACCGCCCCGGGGTCGGTCTTTTCGCCCTTGACGGAAATGGCGGAGAGAATCTTCTTCACCGCCGCGAGCTGTTCCGATTGATCATAGATCACAAAGTTTTTCTTATAGCCCAGCCGCTCGATGTGCTGGCGCAGAATTTTCACGCACAGCGAGTGAAACGTGCAAATCGTGGGGCGCCCGGGGGGCTTGCCGTCCACGGCCGGCCGTTTGGGCAGCAGTTTGGAGACGCGCTCCTGCATTTCGCGCGCCGCCTTGTTGGTAAAGGTCACGCCCAGAATATGGCCCGGCGCCACCCCGCGCTCGACCAAATAGGCGATGCGGCAGGTGATGACGCGCGTCTTGCCCGTACCCGCCCCGGCAAGGATCAACACCGGACCGCGGATGGTTTCCACGGCCTGACGCTGCTGCGGGTTGAGACTGGACAGATTCAACTTCGGGCGCGGAGTGTAAATTGCCACCCAACGAACGCAAGTGCGCAGCGGAATCCGCGGAATCCGCATAAGCCCGCAAAAACCTTTGCCGAACGCCTGTTTCCGGTTACCTTCCCCGGGAATAATTGAAATGAGCAAAGAAAGCCCCAACCGTATTCCCTCGATACCCCCGGGTGTCACCTTGACGACGCTGAACAATGGCCTGACGGTGATTGTCCGCGAGGACCACAACGCGCCGGTGGTATCCGTGCAGGCCTGGTGTGCGGCCGGCAGCATTCACGAAGGGAAATGGCTGGGCGCGGGCCTTTCGCACGTGTTGGAACACATGCTCTTCAAAGGGACCACCACCCGGCCCGGCAGCCGGATTGACCAGGAAGTGCAGGAGGCAGGTGGCTACATGAACGCGTACACCAGCTTCGACCGCACCGTTTATCATATCGACGTGCCGAACACGGGTGCCACCAAGGCCATTGACATTCTGTGCGACATCATGCAGCACGCCACCCTGCCGCCGGATGAACTGGCCAAGGAAATGGATGTCATCCGCCGGGAAATGGACATGTGCCACGATGATCCAGGTCGCCGGGCCAGCCGGCGCCTTTTTGAAACGGCCTACACCAAGAGTCCCTATCGTTTCACCATCATTGGCTACCCCGACATTTTCAACGAGGTCAAGCCCGACGACATCCGGCATTATTACACGGAAAAATACGCGCCCAACAACGTCTTTTTCGTGGTGGCGGGTGACGTGCAGAACGACGAAGTGGTGGCGCAGATCAAAGCCGCTTACGTGGGCAGCAAATCCCGCGCAATCCCCCCGCTGGTTCTGCCGCTCGAACCGCGGCAGACGGCCCTTCGCGAAATCATCGAGGAATCACCCGTGGAGTTGGGCCATGTCCATTTTGCCTGGCACATTCCCGACTTGCGCCATGCGGACGTGGCGGTGCTGGACGTGCTTTCGGTTTTGCTTGGCAGCGGTCGAAGTTCCCGGTTGTTCCAACAGGTGCGCGAAAAGCAGGGCGTGGTGCATCAAGTGGATGCCTGGACCTACAGCCCCGGTTTGCCCGGGCTGTTCGGCATCAGCGCGATGGTGGACGGAGATCAGTTTGAACCCGCGCGCGACGCGATTCTGGCGGAGGTCGAAAAGATAAAAAACCATCCCATCTCTGATGCCGAGCTGCAAAAGGCGGTCAAGCAGTTTATTTCCGCCACTTTGTCCTCCCGGAAAACCATGGAGGGTCAGGCGCAAAATCTTGGCGGCAACTGGCTTTCGGCCAACGACCTGAATTTTTCCGAACGTTATCTCGCCGCCGTCAAGCAGGTGACCATTGGCGATGTCCAGCGTGTGGCGCGCCATTATCTCACCCCGGAAAACCGCACGCTTTATGCGCTGCTGCCCGAGGGCAGTGCGCCGAAGGCGTGTGCGGACGTCGAAAGCAATGCGGATCATCCGATCCAGAAAATTGAGTTCGGGAACGGTCTGAAATTACTCATCAAGGAGGATCACCGGCTCCCGTTCGTGGAATTGCGGGCGGTGTTTGAAGGCGGCGTGCTGGCGGAGACTGCCGCGACCAACGGCACCACGATGCTCCTGGCCCGGATGTTGATCAAGGGCACGGCCACGCGGAACGCGGAGGAAATCGCGACGGAAATTGAATCGGTGGGCGGGCAGATCGACAGCTACGGCGGCAACAACAGCTTTGGCGTGAACGTGGAAGTGTTGAGCAGCGATTTCGGGGTTGGTTTGGATTTGCTCGCGGATGTGATCCGGCATCCGGTCTTCCCCGCCGAAGAGCTGGAGCGCGAAAAAGCAGTCCAAGCCGCCGGCATTCGCTCGCGGAAGGACGATTTACTGAAAAGTGCCAGCCTGGCCATGCGCCGCGCGCTGTTCGGTCCGGCTGGCTACGGCCTGGACACCCTGGGCACGGAGGCAACCGTGGAACAGGTTTCCGTGACTGGTCTGAAAGCATTTCATCAACGCCTCGCCGTCCCGAACAACTGCGTGCTGGCGATCTACGGCGACATCACCACCGCGGATGCGAAAGCCGCCGTGGAAAAGATTTTTGGAACCTGGCCAGCCGGCGAAGGCGTGCTGCGTCCGGGATCCGGAATCCAGCGGACCACCACCCATCGGGTGTCGGAATCGCGCGACAAGAAACAGGCGGTTCTGGTCATCGGTTTTCCGGGCACCACCATGACCGATGATGACCGATACGCGCTCGATCTGGTGCAGGAATGTTGCAGCGACCTCGGCTCGCGCCTGTTCCTGCGCATCCGCGAACAGCTTGGGTTGGCCTATTATGTCGGGGCGCAAAACTTTGCCGGCTTGTTACCCGGCTATTTCGCATTCTACACCGGGACCGAGCCGGCCAAGGCGGAGCGCGTGGAACAGGAACTTCTGGCCGAGGCGGAATTGCTGCGTACCGAGGGCCTGACGGCCGAGGAATTGAAGCGCGCCAAGGCCAAAATCATTGGCCAGAAAAAGATCGCGCGCGCTGACCTGGGCAGCCTGGCCTCCACCACTGCGCTGGATGAACTGTACGGCCTGGGCTATCAACGCACCGAGCTCGACGACGGGAAGTATGAGGCCGTGACGCTGGAACAAACCCGTGCGGTTGCGCAAAAGTATCTCCGACCGGAGGCCATGGTGGTGGCCGTGGTGAAGCCGGAAAACGGCTAATTCTTTTTTCGCCGCCAGCCGGCGATGAACATGCCGTTGCCACCCAAATCCTGCGGCCAGATGGTAACGACCGGGGCCGGGGCGAGGCTCGGATGGGCTGAAACTCCGGCTAAATTCGTGGGCTCGAATTCAGTCCCAAACCGGGCCGTAAAGTCCGCCACCACGGCTTGGGTCTCCGCACGGGTCAGGGTGCAGACGGAATAAATCAATTTGCCTCCGGGTTTCAAGGCCGGCGCGGCATGCGCGAGCAACTGCCGCTGGAGGGCGGCAAGTTCCCGCACGTCCTGCAGGGTGGCGGTCCAGCGCGCGTGCGGATTGCGCTGCCACGTGCCAACGCCGCTGCACGGGGCGTCCACAAGGATGCCGTCGAACTTGGTTTTGGTGGGCAGCTTGGAGCCGCCATCCCAGGTTGCGGTCCGGAAGTTGAACACCTGCGCGCGGGCGGCGCGGCGTTTGAGATTTTTCAGCCGCCATTCCGCGCGGTCACTCGACCAGATCAACCCTTTGTTCTGCATGAGCGCGGACAGGTGGAGGGTCTTGCCGCCCTCGCCGGCGCAGGCGTCCCACCAGGTTTCACCGGGTTGCGGTGCGCACAGCCAGGCGACGGCCTGCGACGCGATGTCCTGGATCTCAAATTCGCCGGCGTGAAATTCATCACGCTTGAACAAATCCTCCTCGCCCTTGTAATGAACCGCGTCCGGCAACAGCGTCTTTTCCAGCTTGGCGGCGCCGAGCTTTTCGACCAGCGATTTGCCCTGCCCCGGCTTTGCCCGCAACCAGAGCCGTGGCTCGCTTTGAATGGCCCGCGACCAGGCGGGGTTGATTTCGAGTTCGTCGCGGAGCCAGTCGGGCGCCACGCGTTCGACCAGACTGGCATCCGAAAATGATTCCGGTTTTTCGGCGAAATTTTCACCGAGTTCCCGGGCTTTGCGGAGCTGCAGATTGAGGGGCGCGGAAAGGTCCAGCCAGCCGCGCCAGCGAAAATAATTGAAGACCGTCCGTGCCACGCCCCGGGCATCGGCCGGCTGGATGTCAGGTTCCGCCTTGATCAGTTCGCGCAAAACCTTGTCCGCCGGATTTTCGCGGTTGCTGGCGGTAATAACGCGTTCGGGCAGACCGGGCATCGGGGCGCGGCTGCGGGGCGCCGTTTTCCGGGACGCCGGGCGGGGATTGGGTGGGTTCATTAATTTTTGTGTTCGACCAAGCGGCGAAGGAGTTCGCGTGATTGGAGTGCCGAGATGGCCCGGCGAGAGGAGATTACAGCATAACCTTCCGGCCAGGCAACGTTTAGAAAAACCGGGAGCAGACAAGATACTCGCGGTCGCGGGCTTGGTCTGCGCTCATGTTTTCCAGCGCTGGCCAACCAGGTTTAAACGGCTG
>Ga0302274_10005587_pt1 | contig 10602 bp, 9 predicted proteins | sample III_Bog_N2_1_FD_198755 | JGI IMG/M metagenome (GOLD analysis project Ga0302274, IMG submission 198755) | Peat permafrost microbial communities from Stordalen Mire near Abisko, Sweden - III_Bog_N2_1 | ecosystem: Environmental > Terrestrial > Soil > Wetlands > Peat | place: Sweden: Abisko...
ACGCATCCGTAGAATGGAGGATAATTTAATTATATCGATATAAACGCTTAAAAGCTAGAAGGAAGAGCAATTAAAGCATATTGGCTGGCAAATGGTGTAATGGAGGAAAAAAATACATCCTTGATGTGTTTTCGTTAATTTTGATAGTGGTTTCAAAAAGGTCACTTTTAAAATTAAGCTACAATAAAAATATATAATATATCTACATAATCAACGATGAAGGCCAATCTTATTGCTTTCACATTTTTGCTTGCTGTGGCATTCGCCCAGCAATGCTAAATGTCTGAAAGTCTCAGATCTGATTGTGGTTATATGGGAATTAATCAACAACTATGCGAAGCAAAAAACTGTTGTTGGAAGCCAGCCTCATCTATCGAGGAATAACCAAACAATACACCCTGGTGTTTCTTTCCTGCCGGTCAAAACCCTTGTGAAAATATTACTTTTACCTGGAATGGAGGGCCTGGGTTCGACACTGCTTTCTACAACAAAATGTATGCCCTTTTTGATGCAAACATCGATATTCAAGGCAAAGGTGGAATTGTAGCTGCTCCCGATCACTCTACTCCTGGAGGATCATACTACTATCATTGGATGAGAGATGCTGCCCTTACCATGAGAACTTATATGGAACTTAACAACTTCTAACTTTCAAAAGTTGAAACCAAAATGAAATCTTATGTTAATTGGGTTAAAAAAGTTCAAGGATAAACAGACCCTCAGGGTTTTGATATTAGAATTAATCCTAAATTCGAACTTCCCAATGGTGAACCTTATGTCGGAGGATGGTGCAGACCTCAAACCGATGGACCAGGACTCAGATCTGGTGCTCTTCTCATGTTTGCAGACTTGTTGGTGAAGAATGGCCAGTCGAGCTATGTTACCAGCACATTGCTCCCTATCATTAAATATGATTTAGAATGGGTTCTGGGCAACTGGCAGTCTGATGGCTGCGATCTTTGGGAAGAAGTTCGCTCAAACGATTTCTTCTGGAATAGAGCTGGATATGTCTATACTCTCAATTGGTGCGAAACTATTTTCAATAAACTGGGAGATAGCTCTTTTGCTTCCAGATGCTCTTCAGTAAAAAGCAGTGTGAAAGCAACACTTGATGCTCACTGGACCGGTAGTTTCGTGCGTGAGTCAACTAATCGAGAGAAGGATACTGCTGTTATTCATGCTTTTTCTTCATTTGACGTTTACTCCCTGACTGACTCAAAGGTGGCCAAGACAATTCAAGTCCTCACTCAAACATTTTGCTCTGAATATGCCATTAATCAACAGGAAATTAAAAGTGGAATTCCGGGAATATTGATGGGAAGATATCCTGGAGACAGCTATGCTGGTGGAAACCCCTGGCAATTATTAACTGCAGTCCTGGCTGAAGTTTTTTATCAAGGAGCATCTGTCCTTCTTGAATCAAACGGTTTCCTTACTGAGGAACACAAATAAGCTTGGTTTAACCTTCTATCACTTCCTGAAAGCGCTTCACTTTAAGCTCAAGTTGAAGCCGCCGTCAATGCAGGTGATGCTGTGATGTACCGACTCTATCAACACGTTAAGTCAGACGGAGGACACATTTCTGAACAGATTGATCGTAGCTCTGGAGTCCAAAAATCTGCGGCTGATTTGACCTGGAGTTATGCCAATATTCTAAGTGCTATGCACGAAAGATCTAAGGTATCTCAGAAATTGTCTGAATTTAAACGAATCCAAACCGTTTGATGATAAATTGATCCATAACAATCTGAATTAAATCTATTAAACTTGCCATTTTTAAAACAATGAAAAATGTTTGAATATTTTTCAAAAGAAATTTTACTGTTAACGATATTAAATGTTTGTGAATCTAAATATCAAACGAAGTAATTCTGGATGAACTTCTAACAGGACGATTCTATAATATTTTTATTCTTTGAAGAGTATGAAAGACAACAAAAGTAAGCCACTTTTACATTTTTATCCTTTTACCATATTTTCATAACTTAGATCAGTTCAAGAACGTTCGCGTCCTCAAAAAGAATATGATCTTTGTGCAAAGCTACGATGATGACATCACTCAGTAGATGCTAAATAATTCTGCAGCATATTCCGTCTGTGGCACTGTTACCAGCTTAAAAACCAAACAGAACTACAAAAATGTTATTGCCTACATAACTTTCACGGACTGTCAAGCAGCTGCAGTCGCACTCATTGTTTTTAGTGTTTTATATAGGCTTTCTACCATTTGGGTTCACGAGTAAAAGTGCTGTTCGGTACGGTGCAGTATTGTAAATACTTCATGAGGAAGGCAGAATGTCGAAACGATTACTGTGTATTTTTGCATGTTCGCGATAAAAAGAATTAGATTATAGTTAATGACTAAATATCGGAGGATGTATACCAAGATCACTACGATATGGCCATGGATATCTTGCAGTAAAATGAATATAGACTCATCAAAACCATCTTAACGTCTACTTCGTACAAAGATGCAGAGAGCTTAGTTAAATAAGGACTGACCAAAGCATATTAAATTTTGAAATTGGAAGATAACAAATCAGATAAATAGCAACCTTTATCTGCTCCAACGGAACTTAAATCTGTTGAACTAACTCTTTAGTCCACTTAATAAAGTGTTATAGTATAGACTGCAGCAGAACAGTCATCCTAATAGTAAAATAGAAAAGTCAGTAAAGCCAATTTACCCCAAGCGTAAAATAAATAAGTAAATAATTTTAGCTTTGGTGACTACATAAAGATTCGATTAATAAAAAAATTAGTTCGGGAGAACAGCAGTAAATTTCACAGAGAGGAAGACAAAAATAGTGAGCAGACAAAGCAAATAAATAAGAGGGGAAAAATGATTCTGTATTAAATCGTTAAAAATTGACAGGCCTAGGCTTGTTTATTATTTTTCATCTGATTGATTTAGAGATATTAAATAATTATACGATGACAGGCATGACAAAAATGATTGTATTGACTGTAATTCATGAATTTAAAATAGAAATAATTGGAGTTTTCCAGGAAGATATAGAACAATAGTTTTAGTATTACATTTAATTATAAATCTTATTACATGGAATGTGTTTTATAACTCGTCAATAAGTTTATACGTAAAAATAATTACAAAGGACTATGAAAATGTATAAGATATATGGCTTAAATTAGTCTAAGATCAAGAAAGAACGTTTTTCTATTCAACTCCGACCTTCACCAAATAAAATGACTAGTCGGAGTAAGGGAAAGGACCCCAAAATTTCTCAAATCGAGGCCTTATCAATATATGAGACAATACAAAAGCCGACTTTAAACGATGAAAAGCTTGAAAGACTAAAAAGACAGTTAGCTTTAGATTAGCAAGCAAAAAAAAATTACTTAAAGCGAAAACAATAGAATAATTTAATCATCAATTTTGACTTTAATCCTTTTAGTCGTCAATAAATCCAATCAAAAGATCCTAAAGCGAAATAGCATATTCAAGTGCAAAAATCATTTCGGCAATAAAAGAAGTAATTATCAGATGACCCTTCTCCAAATAAAGAAAACTAAGTCAAAAATATTAAAAAATTAACCAATATCATAGAGTCCATCGAGGCTTTTCGATCAAAACGACTACATTTCAATAAAGAAGAAGAGAATTTCCCGTTGGGATAACTCAGTTTCTTTGTCCCAAAAATAAATTCCAATTTAAACAGCAGGCAGTTACATGTTTCTCCACAGCCTATGAAATCCTCTAAAAATGTCTTAAAAAATGAGACTAAATCACCCATAAATCAAAAGAGGAAAGATTCTGTTTTATTTCCATAAGCAATGGATTTCTAAAATATTAAAAATATAAAATAAAAGAGCTTTTACTTAACTAACCAAAGAATAGATAACATTTTCCATATGGTCTTTAGGAAAGATAAAAATATCAAAATGGGCAATTAAATTCTTGATCAATATTATTTTTGTAATGATTCGGTGAAGGAAGTTTCACAGAATAAGAAAGTCTTTATCTATAGAGATATTTCAAAAACGTCCAGAAATTTTATAAGAAATCTCATGGTGAAAGAATAGTTGAAGGTATAATTTCAGGACATTAAAGAGGTGCATGTGAGTATCGATAATATTACTATTGATTCCATTCTGAGCGTTGCTGCAGGACGATCGAATTCTGAAGATATTTTTAATTTATTAAATGAAAAAATAGCAAAAGTGATGACTCAAAATGTTGATCAAGGATCCAGCGATGAGGTAGATGAGTAAATCTAATATGCAGATAATACTGAGAATGTGTCTATATTAAAAACAGACGACAATTAGTATGGAAATCAGATTGAATAATTTAATCAAATTTCGTTAGACTATAATTAAATTAAATATAAAAAATATTTAGATCGTCAAGTATAAATATTCAAAGAAATTCTAAATTAATAAAATTTCATGAATTATTTACGTATTTAGGACAGAAATACACTTAATATGTTCTCATAAAGAAAGTTTAATCAACTTATCGATATGCTCGGAAAACACACAGACAGCAAATAAGATAAAGATCGATTAATTCGCATCAAAAAATTATCAAAGAATAAAATGGAATAATTAAAAATCAAATCATTAATAGAAGCCCTCATCCTCAGAAAAAAGAACGAAGAAAAATTACGTTCCAAACAGTAGAACCATCTTTGATATTAATAGTTTATTATGTCATTTAAAGATTTATCATTCATATCATTCTATTGCATTAATCTCTTTAAGGTCGAGAGTTAAGACATAATTAGCCACTCCATGTGGTTTTACTGTTTTAGTTTGGAACACATTCGATGTTGGCAGGGTCACTTCTGAATGACCAACAACATCTCGAATGCCAATTACCTTCAAACCTCTCAATTCGGGGCTGTCCAGCTGAAATTTGAATATCGTCGCAATTTCAGCTCGATTTAAAAAAACTAAAACATACCTATTATTGCTCAACTATCCACCCCAAGTTTATTTAAAGCCAACATCAAAGATCTATCGATGAAGCAAGTCTGCTTGCTTTCCCAATGGATCTTGATTAATAGCGATTATTTCTTAGTTGCCTAGAATTGATAATGTTGCGTTAGTAATCGTCTTTAAAGCGCATCCTATTAGAAGCGGAGACTTAAGTGCAGCCCATAATGAAAAGTGGCTTTGGTATTCCTCTTGATTCATACCTCCGTTGCCCACTTAAAGCATATCAGGATCATTCCACCCTCCCGGACCTGCATGTACTGATAGGCCCACTTGCCTTTCTAAATTATGAACGAAAGATAACCAAATATCTTTAATATCTATAGTGGTCCTCCAAGAATTTGCTACTGGCTTAGCCCATTCAGCAGGATTTTCTCTCCCCCATTCACACATGGAAAAATAAATAGGTCTTCCTGTTTTATTAAGAGCGTCCCGCATAATTGGAAATCTAAACTTTGGGGATATTCCCTCATTGTGACAGTTATCGTACTTGAGATAATCTATTCTAAGTTAAAGGGTTATTACTTCCACTCAGCATAGGTGTTGGCATCTATTTATTCAAATCCATAACCACCTGGCCTTCCTTGACAAGTTTTCGTACCTGCATCACTGTAGAGTCCAAATAATAGACCCTTTGAATGTACATAAGCAGAAAGATTTCCAATACCTGATGGAAATTTGGCTTTATCCTCAATAATTTTTTTGGTTGACAAACTCCTTTCAATTTGCCAACAGTCATCGAGATTCACATACTTGTATCCTTTGGCAGCAAGTCCAGTGCTTATAAGTAAATCAACTGTTTCACGAATTAATGCTTAATTTATGTTGCATCCAAAATGGTTCCATGAATTCCACCCCATAGGAGGAGTTTTTCCCAACCCATTATCTAGAGTAAAAGTAATGGTAATTATAGCTATGAAGATGAGTAGTTTCATAGTATGATTATATATTATATTCAATTATAATTTGTATTTTAAAAATACAGAGAAAAACAAATTGGCCTTCAATTTGCCTCTGGGTCAAAATATTGATAGAAGAAGCTTTATCTCTTTTGATTTGGGATGATAGGCCAATTCTCTATTGTATTTAAAGATGGCTGATTTTATGTGTGTATGTTTCTTCATCAGTTTTATTGGAAATACTTGCTCTTTTAGATCTAGCTCCAGAACCTTTGCTTTCGTTATGATAAGATCTATGATTTGAGGTAATTCTAATTCTTAAATTGATGGATAACTTCGCGATGATTGATATTGATCTTGCCATTTTGTTCAAAGAAAAGATTATTTACTGTATTGTAAGTGCTTATTTCCAATCAGCTCATTAATTCTTACCTTTTTGATGTAATGATTTAGTGATATTTGATTTTTTAATTTTATCCGCATGAAGAAAGAATTGGTGATATCTTCATTATCTTATAAGAAGAAGAGAAATAAATTAAAACAATAGACTTCTAAATCAACCACTAAGATTCAGAAGTTAGTGAACTCATGGTGATTCACCTTTTCGTTTTTAAATATTTTCTTTCCTATATGTAATCACATAACTAAATCTACTAATTTCGAAAGAAATATTAATTGCTAAAAATAATTATCATTTTATCAAAGGTTAAGAATATTAAAATCATTTTAGTTCATCATCAATAAATCCAGTAAATACATATTCTGCTGGGCCGTTCATATGAATTTAGTATTGCCCTTTTTCCTAAGGATTTATCCTAATAATAAGACTTCCTCCTTTATTTTTTACTGTCACTTAGGAGCTTAATAAATTGAGCTTATATCCAACAAATACTGAAGCCGTTGATCCAGTTCCACAGGCATAAGTAACTCCATTGCCAAATTAAAAAGTTACTAATCTCAAAACTGAATTTGATTAGACTAAACAGAAATTTACATTTATATTACTCATTCCAGTTAAGTATTCATAAATGGCAAAGTAAGCATTATCATTTTCTATTGCCAAGAATTTAGCAAGGGATAGGAAGAGGATTATTTGAGGATCTCCTACTTGACAGGAATACGGGGTCACATCTTGTATGTATTTGTATAAGTAATGATCTAATTGAAAGCTTAGGGTATTAAGTCTTTCATATTTAGATAGTAAACCTAGATTAGACTACACATAGAAAAGTTTCTATGTCTATCTCTTCACGCTCATATTCATCAGTCCACTATCAGTAGCGATTGGAAATTGACTTCCTAATTGTTTAACAGTTGACAGATAAGCAGCTGCACATCTTAGTCCATTTCCGCACATCAAGCTCACCAATGTATCAATGCCATTAATGATCGTCATTTTATAAATTTGATTTTAGCCTCTGCTGATTACAAGAATGCCATCTGCTCCGACCCCGAAGTTTGGCTGGCATAGTTTAAACACACTCGGTCGAATACTTTCTAGTTCCTATGGACTAAATGTATTGTTGTTAGTTCTGTGATTGCTGAGTCCAAAAAAATGAGGTTCTACGATTAAGAAGTGATTGCCTGTTCCATGCATTTTTACAAACATCCTCCTCATTTCTCCAATGAAATGAATAAATAAATTTGAGAAAGATTCTATTTAAATTTAAAGAGCAATGATATTGCAAAATCACGAAACTGTTTTTATTTACATTTATTGGCTTGTCTGCACAGTGCGATTGATTTCCTTGATCTCGTTTTAAGAATCTCCCATCATGCTCTTTGATTTTGGATAAAAGTTCGGCTTTTGAGATAATGGACTCAAGACAAATTTGCTCATAACATATTGTAGTCTTCCAAATTTTTTGTTTTGAGGCTGCATCTCTTCTGGCAATTCATCTCTTTCTACAAGTGGCGGATCTTTGAATTCAACTTGTCTCTTTATCCATGCTTTCCAGGTCTATCTTGGATCGATAACTGGATCCTTATAAAATTTCTTAACCTTTTTGAGGTAGTCTGGCACATTTTAAGGTTCAATCCTTTTTTACAAGCAATCCACCATAATCTGATAGTTAACGTATCGGTAGTGATAATTCGATCCCATTTGATCATATTCCTCGATTGATCTCAATTCATATTTTTTGCATTTTTCGATGATCAATAGAGAAGTTTAGTAGTAACCAGCCAAAAGAGCATATTACAAAACTGATAATCCAATACTTGAGATGAAATTTGGATCCGCACCATGTTAAAGCAAATATCTAATGACACGAATGTGATCTCTTTTTACTGCCGCCACCAAAGGAGTCTCACCAATTTCAGTCGCAAAATTTACATCCGCATTAAATTTTTACACCAAAAAAGTCACCATTTACAGATTTCCATTAAATGCTGCTCTGTAGAGTGGAGTCATTTTGGTATTTTCAGTCAACTTTACGTTGATAAGCTCTGGTCGTTTAGTCAAAAGTTTCTATAGATTTGGGTAGTCCTTCCTTTCCAAGTAGTAAAGCAGGTACTCCTTGTCGGAAAAAGTCATTGCGAGGCTTTTAACAGCTCCCATCCTTCCTAATTAAATACAATTTAAATTATAATGGAGCCTATCAATCACAATTTAATCTTTTTGGTCATTTTGCGTTACTCTGTGTCCTCTGCTCCTGCTTTAAGCTGTCGTTCAAGTTGATCAAGTTTTGCCTTGCGGATCGCTTCTCTGACTCCTTCGATAAAAAGATAGTATCCTCTGTTTTTTTTGAACCAGTTTCCGAAGTAGTTGAGGGTCAATCCCTTCTTGACGTTGATGACTCCCAAAAATTCAAAAAGAGTGATGGCTTTCTTGAATTTTGTCTTATAAAACTCTTATTTGAATAGATCTCCAAAGTTAACATCTAATCTGTTCACTAGCTTATCATCATAATATATTAATATTCCCAGATTATTCTGTATGACAAGGGAACTTTCAGCAATGTACAGTGACACATCTAATTCAATGTCTACTATCTTTGATGGCATTTCCATCTAAAGAATCTTCTTTTCTTATAACAGTTTTCTCAATCTTTAGGCGTAATTATAGAGGGGAGTTGGATTTTGAGCGTTATTGATATAGAAAGATGGACCGTTTTTAGAATTAAGGAGCATGTTGGAGGCATAAGATCTCAATGAAATTTAAGGTTCCTTTGAAATTTAGTACCCCAGTTCATCCAAAAACAGAACCTTCTTAGCATTTTTATAAATCGAAACATCTTAGTTACTGCTGGAAATAAGCTCATAATAGTAAACTTTTTCAGAAGTCACCAATATGTTCTTCTCGAAAATAAGGATTTTGTTCATATTTTTTATATTTAGCACAGCTTCAGGATTTTATAGTCTTGATCTTAGAACATTCATAATTAAACTACGATGAGTTTTGCCTTAGTGACTTTCGACAGAGTTCATTTTAATATTTTAAACATAGGCAAAGAAACCATAATTTTCATCAAAAGCTGGGGTAACTTTGCTGTCTGCAGAAAATAAAAACACTTTTCTCTCATTCTCATCTGCCGTGATAAAGACAAATGTTTTGCCGAGCCGCATCGAAGCCACCTTAATATTCGTAATGAATTTAGTATATTATTAGTCATTTGATACTGAGTGGCAAATTAACTAGCGAAATTGCTGTTTGGACAATGTATTCATTTTAGCTTAAAGTTTTAATTATCTTGAATTTGAAGAAGCTGGCCTTAAGAAAAGCAGAGCAATCGTACAGAATACTGATTGCCTGAAATGGATGCTTGATTTACAACGAAATTGTATAGAAAAAGCCTGAGGAGAGAACCAAAGTTTTTGGAAAAGCTTTCTACTCTTTTTCCTTTTGATTGGCCCTTTGGATACAGTTAGTGCATATTTAATTTTTGAATACCTCGCTCTAACCAAATTAAATTCCAAGGGTTTGTTCATTCCACATGTCCAACTGTTATATCATGCCTCCGAAAATGTAAATAATATTATTGCTAATTACCAGTGAGTTATCGCAGAGGGGGCGAATGGAACCGTTCACTGGATCTATCTTTACCCAGCTGCTGTTGACAATGTCAAAAAGCCAGATATCTCTAAGAAGTTGATTCTCGTTTGGAGTGGATATAGCTTGTCCCCCAACAACTATAAAATATTATTTGCTTATTTCCAACATGGAGTGAAAAACTCTTCCACAAGGACTCTTTGTCGAAGTTACTTTAACTTCTTTGAACTCAACAGTGAGATTTTCAACATCAATTATTAGCTCATAGAGATTTGTGTTTTACTTAGTTGATCCTTCCAAATTGAACTCCCCTCCAAACATAAATAATCGTTCCTCACAAGTAACTGCTTTAGCCCCCAAAAGGTTTATGGGAGCATTAATGATTTACTTAGCCTGAATCCATATGTCATTAATCAAGAGAAAAGCATCATCTAGAACTTCTCCGGTTCCAGCGTTAATGCCTCCATAGAGAAGGATATACTCGTTACTGACTGATATGAATACCATTGGATTCCTATGGGGGATATCTCCACCTTAAACGATATTCCAGAAGCCGTTTAGGGTATTGAATACATGGAGGTCTCCAAATTGCTCCTCATAGTTACTACCTCCATAGAGATATATCTCATTTTTGTGAACGGTAAGTCCAAAGGAGTCTCGAGCTGTAGGCATTAAGCACTCTGCCCACAGTTTCCATTCGTTGCTCTTCAGATTATAAGAATGCAAAGTCTAAGTCAGTAAAAAGTTACTGCC
>Ga0302274_10005588_pt1 | contig 10601 bp, 10 predicted proteins | sample III_Bog_N2_1_FD_198755 | JGI IMG/M metagenome (GOLD analysis project Ga0302274, IMG submission 198755) | Peat permafrost microbial communities from Stordalen Mire near Abisko, Sweden - III_Bog_N2_1 | ecosystem: Environmental > Terrestrial > Soil > Wetlands > Peat | place: Sweden: Abisko...
ACGCCGCGCTTACGGCCTGCGGGACGAGGAATATCTCAAACTCAAAATCCTCACCTCTGGCCTGCCGAGGCTCTGAAATCCCCAAAATCACCCACTAAAATCCGCGAAGAGCCCATAATATTAACCATTGGTTCCATATACAATATTTATGATGGATTTTCGTAAATTCCTTCTTTCTGGATCTTCTCTTCTAGCGATCAACGCTGCGTTGGCAGTAGCGGGACTGCTTAATCCAAATTTAGCGCACGCGACATGCAACACAGTCAGCGGCGATACCATCATAAACAATGCATCAAGCAACTGCCTTAACTGGACAAGTGGCAATATTACTGTGACAGGTAATGGAGTTCTTTCTGCCACGGCAATAGCAATTGTAAAAAGTGGAAATCTGGCCGGAAATTTCAGTAACGACGGCACGATCACGGGCGGCATGAATAACAATAATTATGCTATATACAATCAAGACGGCACCATTAACTCCATCACGAACAATGGTCTTATTCAGGGCTTTTGGGGTATCTTTAATACCGGCAGCATTGACTTAATAAATAACAATAGCACCGGTATCATCAACAGTACCAGCCGAGAGGGTATCTATAATTCTGGCTATGTAGGCACTATCAGTAATAGTGGTAATATCACTGGCGCTGCCTCCGGTGTGCAACAAGGAGGCACAATCAATACATTTAGCAATAGTGGTATCATTTCAGGTGGTAGCAATGGAATGGATAGCTATGGCAGCATCGGCCTTATTACCAACAGTGGCACGATTAGTGGTGGCAGCGCCGGCATTACCAACAGCGGGACCATCATCACCATCAGTAACCTGACGGGCGGCACCATCACTGGGCGAGATGGTATTATCAACAGCAGCAGTATTGGTCTTATCTCCAACGATGGCTTGATCGGCAACGACGCTTTCGGCAATAGCTTTGGTATCAGTAACAGTGGCAGCATTAGCATCCTCGACAACCTAGCCAATGGTACAATCGAGGGATCGGGAAACTTTGGAAATGGAGGTGCCATCAAGAATAGCGGCACCATTGACACCATCAACAATGGTGGCACTATTGTGGGACGGAATACCGGCATAACGAATTCGGGTGTCATCGGTACGATCAACAATAGCGGTATCATTCAGAATACTTCCAATGGCATTGTCAATACGAGCATAATTGGAACAATCCTTAATTCTGGAGCCTTGAATATCCAGGGCACAGGCATCGCTAATAATGGCGCTAGCAGCAGCATCACAACTATTGTTAATACGGGTTTTATCAGTGGTACGCATAACGGGGCTATTAATAATAGTGGTAATATCGGCGCGATCAACAACAGTGGTACTCTCGACAACGGCGTACAAAATTCAGGGACGATTGGCATCATCACAAATAGTGGCACGATCATAAGTGCCAATGGATTTACGGCCATCCACAACAGCGGCACTATCGGCACGATCATAAATTCAGGTCTTATAACGAGTGGAAACTCGGCAATAGCCATTCAAAGCACAGGGATGATCCTCAACCCAATCACCAACACGGGAACGATCGCGGGCAATATTAATGTGAACCAAGATTTAACGATCACTGGTAGCGGCGGCACATTAAGTGGCGGGTCCATTAATACGAGTAACAACAATCTACTGTTTGACAGCAGTGCCTTCCAGGTCTTATCCGATAACATTAATGTAGGAACCAGTAATACGATAACCAACAGTGGAACGATCCGGCTCAATGGAGCACAATCCATTACAGGTAACTATCTACAAAACAGCTCGGGTCTTTTGATTATTGGTGTTACCAATCCAACGACCTATGGCAATTTCTCGATTTCAGGCAATGCCGTTCTGACCAATGACCACATCTCAATCACCCCAATAAATGGGATGCTGTCATCTGGAGAAACCCTAACGATTATTCAGAGCTCAACCATAGGCAGTAATTACACGAATGTTAGCGTTACCGCTGCGGATGGTCTCACGGCGACTGTGACGCCGACTATCATCGGTAGCTCAGATGAGCTAATCATTAGCTTAAACGGAACGCCGACGATTACCGGCACCTATACTCCTATAGGCAATGCCCTGGGCGGAGGCGCAGCCCCTCATGTTGGAGCTGCTCTTGATCAGATCCTTGCCAATAACAACACACCAGACTTTACACCGATATTCACAGCCCTCAACAATCTGGGCTCGATCTCGTCAGCAGCTGAAGGTAACGCCTTGAAGCAACTAGCCCCGACCCCTCTGACACCCCAAATCGCTGCTTCGCATTTTGCGGCTGATCAAACTTTTCAGATGATTGGCCAGCATCAGGATTATTTGTTTGCATCGGCAGACAAACCCCAATCTGGCCAATCCGCCGGTGAAGACTATCAGGTGGGATCACTCTGGATGCAGATCAGCGGTGGTAAAGCCGTTCAGGATTCCACTAGCACGGCCGATGGCTATCAGCAGAGCTTCTATAATATGACCTTTGGGGCCGATGATCACATCAACAAGAACCTCGTGCTAGGGGCAGCGTTGAGCTGGCAACAAAGTTATGCCCGAGGCGGGGCTGGACTTAACGGCGATAGTGTCAATGTCAGCACCCCTGAGCTTACAGGCTACAGCAGTTATCGTTACGGGCCCGCTTATGTGAATGGGCTCTTAGGATTCGGCTATAATACCTATCACGAGAGCCGGGATATATCGTTCCTCAACGAAACAGCAACGGCCACCTATCATGGCATGCAGGGTATGGCCAAGATCGAGACCGGATGGGATTACAATTATGAGGATATTACCTTCACAAGATTGATGGGTTTCCAGGCAGTACATACAGAAAACCAAGGCTACACAGAAACGGGTGCTGGAGCGGCCAATGAATCTGTGAAGTCCCAATTTATTAATACTTATACCACCAGCTTAGGAGGCAAGGTTGCGACCACTGTTCCAACAGCTTGGGGTGATCTAATACCGGCACTTAAGCTTGTCTGGATGCATGATCTCATGAAAGGACCGATCACCACGAATGCAAGCTTAGCTGGTGTCAATTTTACCACTACCACACCGCGCGTTTCTCAAGACGGGGCTCAGTTTGGTCTTTTGACCACTCTGCAACAAGATGATAATCTTTCCCTCAGTCTCGAATATGACGGCGATCTTCGCCAGGACTATTCCAGCCACTCAGGCCAGATCAAAATAAAGTGGGATTTTTAAGGCTACTGTTTTTTACACGTAAACAATTTGTAGATCAGAAAACTAATGTTTTATTGCGGATCTCATTACATTCAGGGACAGTGGAGTCCGATCTTAAACAAATAACTGGCTCAAATTTTTAGCAGAAAATCCAACCTATCTGGAGCAACTTAATCGCGAACTGCGCTGTCTTGATGTCGGGCTCGAAGAGATGGTTATTAGTCAGGGCAATGCAAGACTATTCGCCAGCTTCAAGCACTCAGGCTTGGATGCCCCCATTTTCATGAATGAGGAGTCAGCAGGTACACGCCGGTTTATCGATATCTTCCCACGCCTGCATCACGTTCTAGAGACGGGGTCTGTAGCCATTTTCGATGAAATAGATGCTGATATGCACCCACTACTGATGCCGGAGATCTTTCGCTGGTTCAACGATGAAAAGCGTAACCCGCATAGGGCGCAGTTATTTTTCACAGCACACAATCCCGCTCTTTTAGATGAAGGTATTTCTCGAACGCGCCGAGGCAGTCCATTAGCCTTGCGCTGACGGCAGAGTTTATACTGTTACGGCAATTTGGTTGAGGACGGGAGTGTAAATATCTACATCCTGCCTAGGCGTTTCAATCGCGACTATAAGGCTATAACGAATGCGCCTTTTTTCTTCTGTTAACAAGCCGAGTTTATCTTTCCACCACCCGTTCACAGGGTAAACTGCCATCAACCCACATTCCGCAAGTTGTGCAGCTGTCCCAGTCCAGACATCGGAATGGAGAGAACCACCCCAGCGTTGATCTCCGATAAGCCAATGACTAGCATCACTGGCAAATTCTGGCACTTCTCCATCTTCTCTTGCCCCATTAAGTCGGCGCTTAAAGTTTGGCCGCGTCTCTAAAGGAGACTTTACTGCAAAGCGCAGGCCAAAAGATCGATACAAATGTTTAGGCTGTCTATCACGGCGAGCAGGATTTGGTTCAATAAAATAGGAAAGTGATACGCGCAAGCGCACAGTCTCTCCGCCTAAATCTTGTAACGCCTCTAATGGCCAAGGCAACTCATGGTAATTTATTTGCCTAGATTGTTTGCCATCTTCATCTTCTATATAGGGTTCAAAATCTTGTTCTATTATTAAGGTAAGGCTGTCAGTCGCGCTGTACTGAGCTTTATGAAGATCAGGTATTCCATATCCATAGGTGCGGATAAGAGTACGAATAGAATTTGAGCCAGTCTTTGAGCAATCTTCTGGAAAACCGGGGCATACATTCAACATGGCTGGGGTCCATGATGCAGAGTGCACCATTAAAGCGCGAATAGTCTCCGGCCACATAGCGGGGTTTCGAGCTTGCAATGTAGCGGCAAAACGTGCCGCTTGCGCAGTAGCAGCACTCGTTTCGCCTGATGCTACTAAGGGGAGATGATTTTGATGACCGGTAGTGACGACACTCAATCCAGTATCAAAGTCGGGGTCGCCATTGTCCGGGGGAGCCGCCATATTCCCCCCTTCAAATACCAACTCAGGTTTAATCGGCCATGCATTGGCCCATACATTTGATGTGGTCGATGACGGGCATAGGCCGCCTACTTGCGCTAAGGGTTGCCAACCGGAAAAGCCCATACCGGTAATAGTCATTTTTTCTGTGTAGGCGCCCACAGTCATAGCATTCCACGATTGGCCGGGATCATGAATGCTCTCTGCAATGTTGTCGTCCATATAATTTCTTCCGGGTTGCTTCATATTTCCGGCAGAAATAAAGAAGAGCTGTCTCTTTCCAGTATGCTTCCCAAAGCTAATTTCGTCTATTGCAGCAGACCATGACGACGGCTTGCCGCGATCAATGGTAAGCTCATCGGTTACGGCCATAGAAAATATTCTATTCCTATTTCTGTCATGACCATCAGCTATGGTCGCTGCCTGAATAGTTACCGCACCGTACAAGTCTGGCGGTGTTGGCTGTTGATTTCTTGGCGGATGTATTTTTACCGACTCCAGTGCATAATTAATCGTGATTTGTCGCGGGTTCGCAAGCAGCGGAGCCAAATCACCAAAAAGTGAAATACCTGCCATTTGAGTGCCATGCCCATGATGATCGTTTGTTTGCCATGCCGCGTTGCATGTCAGTAAATCTCTGGGTTCAATGAACGGAGAAAGTAGAGCATGCCCTCGATTAACACCTGTATCCAGTATTGTGACAAAGACATTAGAGGGGTTTGTTGAGGCAATATTGCTTGAAAGACTTGAAAGCTGATTGGCTAAGAAATCAGACCCCATGCTAAAAAAGGGTGTGAGTTCTATAGCTCTTCTGATTTCAGAAATTACGTGGCAGCGCTCTAATAAGCCCTCAAGTTCCGATGGCGATGCCTCTAATAATATAACGATGCGATCGACGAGAAAAAGTTCGCGATCACTTGTGGGCAGGTTAAGAAAGTGAGCGACATCTCGGATATACTGAAGAGCATTCGGCTCATCTAAGACCCAAATTTCCCACCAAATTTTTTGCGCAGTATCGTCAGGAAATAGGTCGTTGCGATCCGTCCAAAAAGCACGTAGGCGGGCAAATCCTATGTCTGAAATAGTTTCAACAAGCGGACGGTTCTTTGGCTTTCCTGTTTTTGTCTCGCTGGTTCTATAGTCTTCAATCTTCTTCTCTAGCTTTCCCAATGCTTTCACATCTTCGACGCGCACGGTTGCATAAAGTTTATGTGTGTCCTGATCCTCCCGAACATTTAAGAGCGTTAGGCCGTGTGTTGGCGTCTCAAGGCTTTTAGTAGCCAAGTCATACTGGCTCTCACCTTGAAATTCTAGCACTACGGAGCGCGGATACTGTTGTTCATCGACGACAGGTCTTCCTTGCTCAAGCGAGGATTTAATTTGCCCTATTTGAGTCTTCAAGTGTGCCGCGTGTTGATCTCGTTGGCGTGGGGGAATGCGAACTTCATTTTTCACAGCATGAGGAAATTTATAGTCCTCGGCCTGTCCAGAGTTCGGCAGCAATATGTGTTCGAGATTGTCCTTGTGCTCTGGCATGACACTCAGAATTTCCTGCTAGAATTATGATTTCGCCTTCAGCCTTTGGCTTATAACATTTAGCAGAAGCTGGGTCGATAATGCTTTCTTGTCTTCCAGGATAACTGTTTTTAAAGCATCCATGCATACGCGGGTGATCTCAGCAAAGCTTAGTGATGCAGCTGCATCCGTAATCGTTTTCCAGTTTATGCTCTTTGTGGTTTGGCCTTTTAAATTTGCCTTAAAAGTTTTTAGTGTGAGTTCTGCGTCTGGCATTTCATAAAAAATTACGTCATCGAAGCGGCGGAAAAGAGCCTGATCAAGTATTTCAGCATGATTTGTTGCAGCTAAAACGATACTATCAGAACCCGCACCCTCAATAAATTGCAGAAAAGAATTTAGCACCCTTCGCACCTCACCTATATCATTGTTGGCGCTTCGTTTGCTGCCGATGGCATCAAATTCATCAAAAAAGTAAATCCCTCTAGTGCGGTTTACGTTGTCAAATACAAGTCGTAACTTTGCCGCTGTTTCACCAAGAAACTTTGTAAGTAGCCTATCAAGCTGAATAGAAAAAATTGGTAAGTGCATTTCACCAGCTAACGCTTTAGCTGTCATAGTTTTACCCGTACCCGGAGGCCCGACTAAAAGAATTTTGCTCCGTGGATGTAACCCATGCTCATGCAAACGATGCTTCTGCCGATGCTCTACAACGATACGAATAAGTCGCTGTTTCACTTCGAGGGGTAGGATTAAATCATCAAGTGTGAGCTTGCTATACTCAACGGAAATTAGGCCGCCAAGCTCACCCTTGGGCTGTGCGATAGACACTGTGTTGGGGCTATCAATATGAACAACGTTAGCTGGTCTATCGACGACCGCATCAACGAGTTGTTTTATTTCTTGAGCTAATTTACCATGACCTGCCTGCGCTTCTTGTGCGGCAATTTGGCGGGCAACAGAATAGAAGCGCTGATTATCACCATCAGCGTGACTTTTAAGTAATGCTTTAATTTGATCAGATGTTGCCATGCCTCAACGTATCACTCGTTCGTTAATCGATCATTGACCATTTATTGATGGTAACGACGATGGTATGGAATGTAAAAATATTATTTTTATCAATAAAATCAATAAGCTATGGGGGGATGACCGCCTAAAATTCTCCATAACCTATTGATATGAATCTAATTTTTTTATGAGAAAACAAAATCTACACATAAATCTACACTCTCAATGCGTGGATTTGAGTATACACCTACGGACAATTACGGCATCTTTTAATCACAAGGTCAACGTGCATGTCGGAATTGCATAGTTACAGTCGCACCACAGACATCGATGGGACTGTGAGTTTAAAAAGTCGAGTACCCCAATCAATCTCCACCCCTAAAAATTTTAGAGAGGCTAAAATGCTGCCTGTTCCAAAAAATTCTGTTTTAATTGCCCTAATTATTTCTTATGTATTTCTTTATTCTAATCCAGCAATGGCAACCAGTGGTTTAAGCACGGCACTGACATGCCTAGCTGGTGGATGTGACCGCTCTAACGATAACTCACAATCTGATTACCAAAATAAGATGGTCGCCATACAACAGCAACAACTGCGCTTACAACAAGAACAAGCAGATAGACAACGAATGCTGGACCTTCAGGCAAGAAGCCGACAAATACAACAAGACCAAAACTGTTATACTAGAAGGATCGGAAATCCAAATGCACCATGTCCATGATAGTTCTAATGCTTGCAAGAGTATATTAGGCTACACAGTCATTAAAGACTAAGCAGCCATGTTGTCTCGTTTCATGACCTTGTTTGTAGTTCTTTCTTTAACAGCTTGCGCTGATTGGTTGGTGCACGGTTATGAACCAACCTTAAATACACCTTATAAGAATAAAGTTGAATATGATAAGGATATATCCGAATGCAGTGAATGGGCAATGCTCACTCCGAGAGAATCTGCACGTGTAAACTCCAATATGGTCAACTTTCCGCTTTTAAACATTTATGGGTACATTCAACTAGCTGTTCTTGATAAAGAACCTAGAGATCTGGATCCACGGCGCAGAACGAGCGTTATAAACAATATCAACGTCTGCATGGAGCGACGAGGTTATGATGTCAATGAAGCGGAATCTCACGTACCAGGAGCAAGCTATCCGCACTGACCAATAGGTGTTTGGTCTATCGAACACAATGTATAATTCTTAACCCATTTAGATTACAGGAGAAATCTTGAAAGCATTAACCATGCTGCAATCCAGTTGAGAATTTACGTAAAAAATGCATTACTGACACTATAGAATGGGTGTAACGCATGAGCATTAATCAGATATTAGGTTGGAGCGCAGCTGTAGCCACAGTAGGTGGCGTGGCTTTTTTCCGTTATCAGTATGAAAAGTCGTTGGAGCGCACTAACCAAGCCAAACCTTTTGATACGCCTGAGCTGAATGCATCTAGGGAAGATATTGATGCGAGAATGAGAAAACTTGGAATACGCCCTGCAGCAAAACCATCTGATCCACAGTAATTCTAAAGTCCAGGCCCACTGCTTTTCCCAAAACTTCCTATAAGCTTTCTTCCTCTTGTAGCAAGGGAAGATATTCCGACACTCATGAAGCTGGCATTATCTCTAAAGGATTTCAATGCAGCTATTTTGTTTTCTTTGAACGACTCTTTTATATAAAATAATAAAAAGCTATTTTTGATGTTTCTCGGAGCATCACAAACTGATGCTTTAGCTGTCTTGAAGGAAGCCATTATCTTTTTCCGGGCTAATACAACGGCGCTAATTGCAATTCCTGCTTCGGCCGCCTCATAGACATTGACTTGATCGCTTCCAAACCCATTCTTGACCGCTGTCATGAATGCTGCAGGCACTGCTAGAAAAAATGTCGTATTCTTGATGACATCCATACTTTTGCCTTCTTCAGCTAAGCGTTTCTCTAACAAATCGTTAGATAGCGCACTGTGCATGTCCCTCGTGTAATTATTGAGATTACGACATTTTTGGCATAATTCTGATGTTGCCAATTTAAATTGAGCTGCAACGCCTTTTTCATCAAGAAGAGATCGTAATATTTCACCTATTTCAATATCAGATTGACGCACAACCTCTTGGTATTCTTTGGTCTCCTCAATAGTATGTTTAGAGCCAAGAAACCTCCATACCTCGTCACGCTGCAAGATTAGATTTCTCTCTTTGCCAGAAATTAATTCTTCAATTTCTGAAAATGAAATAGCTTCGTTTAACATAATGACCATCCCTAAAAATGTGAGATCATTTTACTTGTCAGCAACGAAACTAATTCGTTGAATCATTGGTTTACAAAAACTTAACCTGCACCTTAGGGGGAGCTAGCTGCATCTATTGGGTAATGTCCAAAAATTATTTATAGTGAAGATTATTTTAATCATAATGCGAAGCCTATAACGGACAACACAACTCGTCTCGCTTTCAGTATTACGTGTACCACTATGCTGAACTAGCCAAGCCCGTAGAAATAATGCCTAATATAAGCGGGAAACAGGCTTGAATTTCCAGCTTTAGAGTATGCCAATAAGTGAAGGCTCTCCTCGCTACTTCAGCATATGAAGTGAATGACGACAAAAAGGACAGTATCTCGGTATTTCTAAATCAGATTGCTTGTTCCTTAGCCCCTTAGGCCTCCCTTTGGGATTTCCTGATATACCTTTTGCAAACTGTCCGTTATTGTTTCTTTTAATCTTTGGTTGGCTCGGATTATAGCGGACTATCCCATGCTTTGTAAGAACAAGTCTATCGTCAGACATTAGTGCCTCTGTTGTTTTCCAAAAAACACTTCATCTAATCGTAAGTCTGTCCATGCAGCTAACTCAGCTTCTGATGTTGGACAGCTAGAGCAGGTCATCATAGAAGCCCGTTCATTCCAGTCAGCCATCACTCTCATTACGATTTGCCGATCATTCTCAGACGGTGTTGTCCCAAGCGTCCCATTTGTCCCAAATGTCCAGTCTGGCTCAAGTGTCCCAGACTGGAATAATGGGACAGTGAGACCAGACTTAACTCTTGCTATAGATTGTTGATTTTGTTCTATCACCTTTTTAGCTAAATTCTTTAGGCTAACTTTCTCATCGGAAACAACTTCGGTTTTCAGATTTCCAGTCATGCTAACCTTCCATCTGCTTCTGATGATCGATATTTTACATATAGCTTGGAAAGACCATGCACATCTTCAATCTCCAGTTTATAGCCGCGTTTCTGATAGAAATGGGTCAACCATTCTGGTTTTATGTTTTTTACCACTAAATATACTTGGTAATTAGGGCGAAACGTAACCAAAGAATGTTTGCAGGAAGAGTTTAAAAAGGTTCCGCCTGCGATGGTTAAAACGATATTCGATTTCCTTAAGATACATCGGAAAGTGATATTTGGAAAC
>Ga0302274_10005594_pt1 | contig 10598 bp, 7 predicted proteins | sample III_Bog_N2_1_FD_198755 | JGI IMG/M metagenome (GOLD analysis project Ga0302274, IMG submission 198755) | Peat permafrost microbial communities from Stordalen Mire near Abisko, Sweden - III_Bog_N2_1 | ecosystem: Environmental > Terrestrial > Soil > Wetlands > Peat | place: Sweden: Abisko...
CACATGGTCGCGTGAGTTTTGGTTATTTATCGGTTCATTAATACTCTTAATTGCCGCAGTACAAATAACGGCCACCACATCAATACCTGTTTGGAACAAGATAGCAGGCACTAACATTGCACCACCTAATGACCGGATAGCGCATTATAATCGTTTTCAAATCCCCATAGCTATTATAATTGCCATATTATCTACAGTAGTACTTTATATGCGATTTAAAGAATCGGACATGAAATCGGTTCTAAAAAAATTGATTTGGCCATTTATTATTTCTGCTGCTATTACTGTAGGAGTTGTAGTGCTGTATAATTTTAAAGAAGTAGCTTATATAATTTTATTGTTCTGCGGCGTGTTTGCCGTTATTGCTAATCTCAATTATTTCATTGTTGTATTATCAGGTAAAATAAAACTGTCAGGCGCCGCAGTAGCGCATTTAGGCTTTGGTTTATTTTTGGTAGGCGTTCTTATATCTTCTGCAAAACAGCAGGTAGTTACTTATAATAATCTTGATTTAGATTATGGAAAAGGATTTGATGCCCAGCAAACACGCGATAATATGCTGTTATATAAAAATGCACCTCCTTCAAAAATGCTGGGGTACGATGTTTCTTATATTGGTGATTCGATAGCACTTCCTAACTACTATTACAAAGTTCAATATATTCAAAGAGATTCTGTAACCGGCAAGGTTACCAACCAATTTACTCTGAAGCCCAATGCACAAATTAATCCTAAGATGGGATTAATTGCCAGTCCTGATACACGACACTTTTGGAACAAGGATATTTATACTCATGTTACATCTATACCCGTTCCTGAAGACAATAAACCCGTGCCTGAAGATTCATTTAAGCGACATGAAATAAATATGGGTGATACTATATTTGTAACTAACGGTTATATTATTCTAAAAAGCTTAACACCAATACAACATAGCAACAAAGTGACCATTGCGCAAGGCGACCTTGCTATTGTGCCGCAGTTAGATGTAAAAACAATTATTAACGACAATGTTTATCATCCTCAGCCAATATTTTTCATTCACAATAGCGAGGTATCTTTAATTGATGACAAAGTAAATGACCTGGGATTAACTGTTCGATTGGTTAAAATTGACCCTGAAACAAAAAAAATAACATTAGATGTGGCTATGCAAAAGCCAATGCCTGATTACATTATTATGAAGGCTATTATGTTCCCGCAAATAAACCTGGTGTGGTTAGGGGCCATATTGGTTATTGTAGGTTTTTTCATTAGCCTGGTTCGTACAATAAGGAAAAAATTAAGCGCTAAAAACTAAAGCACTATGTCAAACATCGTGATCATTGGCGCAGGAAATGTAGGTTACCATCTTGCTATACAACTCAGCAAAAAAAATCACACTGTTTTACAGGTTTATAGTCGCACCTTGGCAAGAGCTGAAGAAATAGCTATGGCCTGTGGTGCAAAAGCTATTGATGACGTAAAGAATATAAACCCAGATGGCGATATTTATTTAATGGCTATCAAGGACGACCGTGTGGAAAAACTGGCACTCAAATTAAAACTAAGCAAAAAAATTGTTGCACATACCAGCGGCTCATTACCAATCGCAATTTTAAGCAGTGCATCAGAAAATTATGGTGTATTTTATCCTTTTCAAACATTTTCAAGAATGAAGCAACTTGATCTTTCTGAAGTACCAATATGTGTGGATGGCAATAATGATTATGTAAAAGAGGAACTAACAAAACTTGGTAAGTCATTAAGCCATCATGTAATATCTCTTAATGAGCACAAACGTTTAGCACTTCATCTTAGCGGTGTGTTTGCTAATAATTTTCCAAATTATCTTTTTAGTATTGCCGGTAATATTTTAGACCAAGAAGGTTTATCGTTTGATCTGTTAAAACCTCTTATAACCGAAACAACAAATAAAGCCATTGAGATTGGTCCTAAAATTGCACAAACGGGGCCCGCCAAACGTGGAGATGACAAAATTATTAAACTACATATGGAGTTTTTAAAAAAACATCCAGACCTTCAGCAGGTATATGAACTACTATCTCGCTCAATTGAAAAAGAAAACAAGTAACTTTACTTTTAAATAAATGTAAAGAGCAACCGGTGTATGTCAAAGGTGATTGATTTTTTCAGGCTCATTCGTTTTACTAATATCATCTTCATTGCTCTTACCCAACTCCTATTCCAGTATTGCATTATCAGCCCAATGTTAAACCATGTTGGAATAGTAACAACATTAAATACATTTGATTTTTTTCTCCTAACCTTTTCTACCACATTAGTAGCAGCTGCAGGCTATATTATTAACGATTATTTTGATGAAAAGATAGATGCCATCAATAAACCAGATAAGGTATTTATTGAAAAATCTATTCGCCGCCGTGTAGCTATGGGATTGCATTTTGCGTTTAATGGGTTAGCCACATTAATTGGGGTTTACCTTGCCCTAAAAACACACAATTATAAAATGGCGCTTATTAACCCTATTGTATCAGTGTTATTATGGTTTTACTCCACCACATTCAAACGTCAATACTTAACAGGTAATATTGTTGTATCCTTTCTTTGTGCTTTAACAGTTATCGTTCCTATACTATATGAAAAACAGTTATTTCATTCTTCAGATGAACTACTGCCTACAGCTCACACTATCATTATTCTAATGGACTGCTATGTATTGTTTGCCTTCTTAACCACCATGATACGTGAGATAGTAAAAGATATGGAAGATGTGCAGGGAGATACCAAATATGATTGCCGGACATTGCCGGTTGTATCCGGTTTAAGAGTTGCTAAAAGATTTACAATGATAATTACATTGGTCACTTTAGTGCTAATCCTATTTATACTAGCATACGTTACTGTTTATTACGGAGGTAGCATTCCGCTAATCTATATCTCACTGCTTATTATTATACCTATGCTTTATTTTATTTACCGTTTATATACAGCCGACCTGCAAATAGATTACCACCAGCTTAGTACAATAATCAAGCTCATTATTTTTACAGGCATTTTAAGTATGAGTTTAATTTGGTTTGGCTTTATAAACTTATAATTATACCCATTATGAAACATACACTGGTTTTGGCTTCGCGTTCACCCAGGCGAATAGAATTACTTAAAACAGCCGGGCTTACTTTTAATGTAAGGGCATCTGATATTGATGAAACCCCGCCTGCTGAAATGCCTGCTAAAAAAGTACCTGCATACCTGGCCAAAGAAAAGGCAAAAGCAACCACAATTGCAAAAAAAGAAATGATAATTGCTGCTGATACCATTGTGGTATTAAATAATACCATTTTTGGCAAACCAAAAGATATGGCCGATGCCAAAAGAATATTAAATAATCTGTCTGATAATATGCACACTGTTATTACTGGCGTATGTATCATGACGACTGAAAAAAACATAACCTTTTCTGAACAAACTAAAGTATTTTTTAGGAAACTTACAGATGCAGAAATTGATCATTACATTAAAAAATACAAGCCTTTTGATAAGGCAGGTGCTTATGCAATACAAGAATGGATAGGACTTACTGGCATTTATCGTATTGAGGGTGATTATTTTAATGTAATGGGGCTGCCAATGTGCCGTTTGATAGAAGAGATGAATAAGTTTTAATATTTTTCATTTTTACCATTGTGGGCAAAAACTCTTATCCGAACTGTTAGTATTGCTGCCAATAATATATTGTAAAGCTATTTCCGGCCCACCTTGATAAGCAGAAGCAGGTGTTAAAGTGGATACATTAACATCATAACTTACGCCAATAGAAAGCCGCCCGATATCAAGGCGTGTGGCGACAATAACTGCTTCATTATTTACGGCAGATGACGAGCCTCCAACAATTCTTACTAATGGCCCAATAGAAAATGCATTAAGTGTTCCATTAGCATTGGTTTGTAATATAAATTTAAGCAATGCGCCTGCATCAATTTCCCGCATTGGGCCTTGTAAACTTACTAATGCCATCGGCAAAAAGTCTGCTGATCGCCCCATTGGCGCCTCAATGCCCGCGCTTATATTATACTTTATATTTATGCTGGATATTGCTAAATTATTTAAAAATGATAGTTCAGGTTGATTAAAGTGAAAAATGCCCAAACCAAAATATTGACTGCTTCTGTTCGACTTAAAATGATAAAATAAAACTCCTGCAGATGCATCGATATAACTATTGCTGTTAGTAGTTATGTTTTCACCCGGCAATAGTGGATTATAGGCATTATTAGCCCATTGATTGCCAAAAGTAAGGGCGGTTGTATTAATAGAACTTTGTCCAAACCCCAATTGCAGCCCGGTGGCTATATAGTAATCCAGCTTTTCTGTTAATGCAAGATCGTAAGCAATTGAAAGCTCGTAATAATTGGTAGCTAATTGTGATGTACCTGCCCTATCGGTCATAAAATCGAGTCCCATACCAAAACGGTTATAATCGCCTGATTTAACTGAAAAATCTACCGCCCCGCTATATGTTTGATAGGATGATGAGGCTAATACACTTTGCCATTGGTTACGATAGTTAGCTCCTAAACGTACTGCTCCGTTAAAAATACCGGTCAATGCCGGGTTAACGGTCATTGGTGAAAAATAAAACTGAGAAAAATGTACATCCTGGGCATTAGCCCTTATCAATACAGTAAATACTGCAATTGCTAAACTAAATATTTTTTTCATTACCCCAGGCAATCACACATATTATACCATTTATAAACGCATTTAAATAACTTATCGTATAAGCGTTAAGTTGCCCTTTTTAGTTACCGTTTTACCTGTTGCCAGCGTTGCACTTGCATACCATACATATACATCCATTGGTTGTGCTTTTCCTTTATAAGTGCCATCCCATCCATCATTGGCATCAGTAGCATCAGCGCCGGTACCTTCCCATACCAATTCACCCCAACGGTCATATACCCTTAAATCAGCGTTTTGCAATCCAAATCCAAGTATATGAAAATGATTGTTGGAGGCACCTCCGGGTGTAAATGCGCTTGGCAAATAATAATCATTCAAATTCTGAATATGTATAGGGCCAAAATTAGCAGTATCACAACATCCAAGGCTATCACAAACAATAAGCTTAACATAATAGGTACCAATTTCTGTGTAAGTATGTGATGGATTTTCATCAGTGCTTGTTGTGCCATCGCCAAACGTCCAGCTATAGCTATCAGCATTACTTGATTGACTGGTAAACTGGAACGTATTATTTGAAGTATAATCATAGAGTACCCCGGTATCGGCAGTGGTTGTAAAAGCAGCAATTACAGTTGTGTCAACCGTAATATAATTACCTACTTCATAGGTTTGTGTACACCCGAATGGGTCTGTAACCGTAAGGGTTACACCATAAATACCGTGCTTATAAGTATGAGTGGTATCCTGTGCAGTACTTCCTGTTCCATCTCCAAAGTTCCATACATATTTTGCACCCGGTGTTGAATTAATAGAGAAGCTTACGGTTAATGGCTCGCAACCTTCACGTGGCTCAACATTAAATGTGTCTTGTGGAAGAGGGTCAACATAAATCAATTTGGAACTGGTATCAGAACACCCGATAGAATCAGTAACTTTTAAGGTAATTCTATATACCCCGCCTTTAGAATATTGCAAAAGATACGGACCAACACCTGAACCGGTTATCTCATTAGCACCGCTAAATGACCAAAAGTATTGTGAATTTTTAGGGGAAGTACCTGTATAAGTAGCGAAAAATTGCTGATTAGCACAAACGGTATCAGGTATAGTAAATGCCGATTTAGCAAGTGTATCAATATGAATAACAATAAATGCTGAATCATTACACCCTACATTGCAGTGCATGTCTACATAATAAGTTGTTGTTACAACCGGCGCCACTTCAGGGTTTGGTGAAGTTGATGTAAATCCAACCGGGTTTGATCGCCATGTGTAAATATATGGACTATCTATACCGCCTGATGTTATAACACTAAGTGTTTGAGGAGTATTGGAACAAATATTGGTATCTGCTTTTATACGTGCAGTAAATTGTTGCGATACATATACTTGTTTAGAAACTGAATCTGCACAACCATCAGGATTTTTTACCAATAAAGACACTGTGTAAGTACCAGGGTTAGGATATGAAACTGTATAAGGGCCCTGACCAGTGCCTGATTTTATGGTAGCATTATTAAATGTCCACTTATAAGTTGCCTTTGCTTGTGCATAGCCTTGGAAAACAACATTAAAAGGTTCATCCTGGCAAACAGTATCTACATCAAGAAAAGCTGCTAACGCATTGGAATCCACTGTTACAACAAATGAACTTGTATCGCTACATCCATAGCTTTGTGATAACACATGGTACGTGGTTGTAATTACAGGAGATACTATCGGGTTTGTTGAATCACTTAAAAACCCGGTAGGCGTCGATGACCAATTATAACTATAGCTTCCATTACCTCCGCCTGTAATAGAAGTATTAAGTTGAGCAGATGATGTTCTGCAAATAGTTGGATCGCCGCTAATATTAATAGTAAATGGTGTGCCCACATAAACCTGCTTGCTGTAGGTGGCGCTACAATTATCGGTATTGGTAACTGTTAAAGAAATAGTATAAGGTCCTCCCGGATCAACATAGTCAATTAAAAACGGGCCACGTCCTGAGCCGGAAATTACATTCGCCCCTCCAAACGACCAGTTAAAATTCGCATCTACCGGTGAATGCCCTGTATAAACCACATTATATTGCTGGCTGGCACAAACCGTATCTTTTATTGAAAAATTAGCATTGGCAGTAGTATCAACATTTGTTCTAAAAGAAGCCGAATCCTTGCATAAGCCGCCCGTTACTTTAACGTAATAGGTTTCAGGAAATTTAGCTGTATCAGTAATGCCGGATAAAGTTGAGGAAATACCTGTGGGAGATGATGACCATAAATAGGAAAACACATCACCGTTACCTCCTGAAATTACTGCATTAAAAGGTACCACGGTACCCGGGCAAATCTTACCGGTATCTGCACTAATGCTTACAGTAAATGATGGGCTTACATTAACAACCACTGTATCTTTATTCTTACATATATTAGTAAGATTGCTGGTAACAACATATGTAGTAGTAACTGAAGGACTGGCAATTGTAGAACTACTGTCTGGGTTAACTAACCCGGTGGAAGGTGTCCACACAAAATGTCTACCTCCCGTTGCAGTAAGTCGTGTAGTATCAGGATAACAAATAGAAACATCAGGCCCTGCATACGTAGATGGCGAAACATATATTTGATAAGAATAGACAGATATACCATATATAGGACAATTATCATCTTTCATTGAAACAGTGAAATTATGAAAGCCAGTATCAGCATTAGTAGGCTTCCAAGTTATATTAAGATAAGATGGATTTGTATCCGTAATAGCAACAATAGCACCGGGTAGAACGAGGCTGGCATTGGTTGTAATGGTAATTGCCTGTTTGGGCAGATCTGAATCCTGTGCTGTAATTTGAAAAGAAGTCTGTGAATTAGCACATAATGTAAATGAATTTGAACCTGTAAGTCCTCCGCCTACCAGGTTTTGAATGCCACTGCTGTATGGTGGCGTGTTGGTACAATTTTGAACAATAATTTCTATATCACGCGTTACATAACCTATACACTTTCCATTTCTATATATATAAATACGAACTGCGGTTACAGTGATCTGTGATATACCCAGTGCAGGTTGAAAAGTGATCTGCCCGGTTGTAGGATTTAGATAATAAGGCACTCCTTTTTTTTCAATTAAAACTGAATCATAGCTCAAGCCCGGAATGTACACTACGGGCAGACCCGTTGTATCCTCAGGAGCTACTAACTGGTAAGCCAATGAATCGCCATCTGAATCATACCCACCGTGGTTATAAGTAAACGGATCGCCATCGCACACGTATGGCACAGGAGGGTTAGAGAATATTGGGGAATTGATACAGGAATTTGAGGTATTATCAAGACTATCCTGCACACGTATGCCTGTATTACCCGGATTAACAATATTTGTGATAGCCGGATTGCGGGCAATATCATCATAATAAAAAACCCAATCTTTTGCCTGGTAGGGTAGCGTAACTGTCACCTGGTAAATCCAAACTTGTGAACCAGGTAATGTGCCCCCATTACAAGTGCTTAAATTTCTGTCTTTCGGGCACAGTGGCGATATATCAACCGGTGTATCTATTTGGCTAAAAAAAGCCTCTGCTATATATTTGTTTGATGCTGATTTTAAAAATAAAGGCTTAACAATAGGTGCAATACCGGCACAATCACGATAAAAATTAAGGGTGAATGTGTAAGAAAGCCCCCCGTTACACTTAAACGACAGATCCATACCCTGTATATGGGTGGCGAAAACCTGTGATGCGCTAAACAAAAAAAGAAGGAAAATAAGAGTGTACTTGTATATTTTTTTCATGTAAAATATTTTAAAATAATATCATAATAACTACATCACTTGCCCTCTCACAAATATATCCATTTTTTACAAACGTTACGCCTTATTTTTTGATACAAAATAACTGAATAATAATACCTTTCTCACTGAGCTTATTTCTAATCATTTCTAATTTGGGTTCGGAACCAAAAATTGCAAATAGTGAAGAGCCGCTACCGCTTAAAGCCGAATAAAGCGCTCCTGCCTCATATAAAATTGCTTTTATAACAGCTAATCCGGTAAAATCATTAAAAATGATTTTTTCAAAATCATTCTCAAGGGTGTTCTTCCATTCATGTAATGGTAATTTTATCAACTCCGCCAAAGGCGTTTCCATTTTTCGCTGTATTGAGCCAAACATTTCATCCCACGCTTTATAAGCTGATGCGGTGTTTACACTAACTGATGGTGTAGTAATAACTATAAAGCAATTGGCTAAATCAACATCAATAGCCTGCAGCTCTTCTCCTCTGCCTGTAACCAACGCCGGTTTGTTTTTTATGAAGAACATACAATCACTCCCTAATTGTGCCGCATATTTTTCTAATTGTATATCTAAAAGTTTAAGGTCAAATAATTCATTCAGTAGTTTTAATGTAACTGCTGCATCCGCAGAACCCCCACCCAATCCTGCCCCTATAGGTATTTTTTTCTGCAAGAAAATTTTTACGGGTGGCAGATCAAAATCTACCTTTAACAATTCGTAAGCTTTAACACAAAGGTTATCCCAGTTATTCTTGGGTAAAATATCGCTATCAGTTTCAAATGAAAAACTTTCAGAGGGGATTATTTCAAGTGCGTCACAATAATTTACCGGGTAAAAAACTGATTCGATATTATGAAATCCATCTGGACGCTTATTGAGAATACGCAGGCCAAGATTAAGTTTTGCATTGGGAAATTTGAGCATATCCCTACATCATTTTTGTGCGCTTAACCAGGTAAGGCAATAACACCTGTTTAAAATCTTTATTAATATCTGCCTCAACAATATCAATTCGATATTGTGCACACTTCATTATCAATTGTTTTTTAAAAGTAGCCATCTTTTCAGTGTAAAACGCTTTTACCTGGTTTGGATGTAACTTTACTTTTTCACCTGTTTCCAAATCAACGAACTGATAGGGTCGGTTCTCAAACTCAAACTCTTCCTCTTTCTTTTTATCGGTTACATGAAATAATATCACCTCATGCTTGTTGTGTTTCAGATGCTGCAAAGCTGAGAAAATATGACTCTCGCTACCAGGGTCAGAAAAAGCAGAGTCTATCATATCACTAAAAATAACCACCAGCGAGCGCTTATGAATGCTTTCTGCTATTTGATGCAAAGCAGTTGCAGCAGATGTGCCAACATTTTCACGTTTGCTTTTTAATAAGTTTTGCAAATGAACTAGTAATAATTTATGTTGTACAGGTGTACCACGCGCTTGCAGGTTCAGATCAAGCTTATCAGAAAACACACTCAGCCCGAATGAATCTCGTTGCTTCTTTAGTAAATGCATTATAGAAGCTGCACTTAATACAGAAAAGGTGATCTTATTATGAGGTACTTTGTTGATTGTGTCGTCAGGAAAATACATGGAAGATGAAGCGTCTATCACCAATTGACAACGCAGGTTGGTTTCTTCCTCAAACTTCTTTACATACATCCTGTCATTGCGGGCATATACTTTCCAATCTATATTGCGAATAGGTTCACCGGGGTTGTATAACCGATGCTCTGCAAATTCTACTGAAAAACCATGAAATGGGCTTTTATGTAGCCCGATGATAAAGCCTTCTACTACTTGCCGGGCAAGTAATTCAAGGTTATCAATATTACTTAGGTTTTCTAATGAAAGGATCTCCGGCACAACTACTATTTACAAGCGTTGAAATTCCGATTTTATTTCCGAAAGAAAAAATGCGATTTATTACCAGGTTATTGCCGCAGCATTTCCATCTTTATCCACGAAAGAATCATTTTTTAATTTAACGAATTTACCCGTGGTTAATTTTATAGTGCCATCAGGCATAGCATATTTACCATTGGAAAGTAATAACGGCTTGTCAAGCACGCTCCATACCCACATAATATGGTTATTCATTACTATCATCCCCCTCTCATCATCTATCTTTTGGTCATAAGCCTGAATGGCGCCTTCAAAATCAATCTT
>Ga0302274_10005595_pt1 | contig 10598 bp, 7 predicted proteins | sample III_Bog_N2_1_FD_198755 | JGI IMG/M metagenome (GOLD analysis project Ga0302274, IMG submission 198755) | Peat permafrost microbial communities from Stordalen Mire near Abisko, Sweden - III_Bog_N2_1 | ecosystem: Environmental > Terrestrial > Soil > Wetlands > Peat | place: Sweden: Abisko...
AAGGGGAGCAGGAGTGCACGCATGGAGGAAATCCTCAACGCCTTTGCCTGATGCTTTACTACCTGACACAACTTGGCGATCTGTTGCATGGCATTCCGGGAGCCAAGGGACTCCATGTTTTCCAGTATATTTCCTTCCGCGCCCTCCTGGCGGGGCTCACTTCCTTTGTGCTCTGCCTCCTGTTTGGCAATACGGTGATCCGACGCCTGATCTCCCTGAAATTCGGCCAGCCGATCCGGAGTGCGGAGGAGGTGCACCGCCTGAATGAATTGCACGGGGGAAAGAAGGGGACTCCGACGATGGGGGGAGTCCTGATCATCGGGGCCGTGCTTCTTTCCACACTTCTCTGGGCTCGTCCCGACAACTCGTTTGTCTGGCTGGTACTTCTCACTGCGGTCTATCTGGGGGCTCTGGGTTTCTATGATGACTGGCTCAAAGTGAAAAAAAGGCATTCCGACGGGATCAGCAGCCGCCTGAAATTTCTTCTCCAAGGCGTGCTTGCGGCGGGAGTGACGGCTTTCTTTCTTCTTTCGCCATCGCTCTCCAATCAGGCCCAGCAACTCTATGTCCCGTTTCTGAAGGAGCCGGTGCTGACCCACATGGGTGTCTTTTTCACCTTTCTCTTTTATTTTCTCATCATCGTCGGTTCTTCCAATGCAGTGAATCTGACCGATGGGCTCGACGGTCTCGCCGCAGGTTGCACGGTCATGGCAGCCACCTGCTTTGGAATTTTCACCTACCTTGCCGGCAATTACAAAGCGGCGGTCTATCTCCAGATCCCCTACTTTGCCTCCTCGGGTGAACTGGCAGTTGTCAGCTTTGCGCTGGCCGGTGCCGCGCTGGGATTCCTTTGGTGGAATGCCAATCCGGCCCGTGTCTTCATGGGGGACACCGGTTCGCTGGCCATCGGCGGAGTGCTTGGTGTGCTTGCCATCTGCTGCAAGCAGGAGCTTCTTCTGGCAATCGTCGGCGGGGTATTTGTTGCCGAGGCCCTCTCCGTGATTCTCCAGGTGGCAAGTTTCAAAATGACAGGGAAGAGGATTTTCAAGATGTCACCGCTGCATCACCACTTCGAGCTTTCGGGCTGGAAGGAAAATACCGTTACCGTCCGTTTCTGGATCCTGGCGATTGTCTTCGGACTGCTGGGGCTTGCGACACTCAAACTGCGTTAAACAGCATGACACACCTTCCATCCTACGCAGGCAAAAGAATCGTGGTGCTCGGGCTCGGGCGCAGCGGGATGGCTGCGGCACGATTACTGCTGCGTCATGGTGTCATGGTCACTCTTTGCGACAGCGGAGAATCGCCGCTTGTGCTTGAAAGGGCGGAACTTCTTCGCAGGGAGGGAGCCACCGTGCTGACCGGAAGCGCCGCGCTCGCGGATACCACGGCTTATGATCTTGCGATATTGAGCCCCGGAATCGAGGAAACATCGCCATTGGTGACACCTTTCACAAGCAGGGGCATCCCCCTGATCGGAGAACTGGAACTTGCCTTCACCCTCTGCAACTGCCCTGTTGTCGCCATCACCGGAACCAATGGCAAGACCACGACCACGGAACTCACCAGCCTGATGCTTCGTGGAGCCGGATTTCGCAACGAGGCGTGCGGCAACATCGGGACACCGGTGTCGGAGCTTGTCGACACGGAAGAATCATGGGATCTGCTTGTGGTCGAGGTCAGTTCCTTTCAGCTCGAAACCATCCGTTCCTTCCGTCCGAAAGTGGCGGTATGGCTCAATCTGAGCCCCAACCACCTGGATCGGTATCCTTCCATGAAAGAATACCGGCAGGCCAAGCTGAGGATCTTTGAAAACCAGACCGGGGAAGACTGGGCGGTCGTCCCGCTTCAGGAACTTGAACAGGATCTCCCGGAGCTCCGTGCAAGGACGATCTCCTTCAGCATCACGGACGCCCGTGCGGATCTCGCCCTGCACGGAACGAACATTTTTCATCGCGGGAATCTCCTGCTTGATGTGAGTGAAACACGGCTCAGGGGGCCCCATAATGCAGCAAATCTGATGGCCGCTTTCGGTTGCGGTCTGGCTCTTGGAGCCGATCTCCGGCGGATGGCTTCTGCGATTCTGGAATACACACCTCCCGCCCATCGCTGTGAACTCATCAGCGAACGAGACGGCATCCGGTGGATCAATGATTCCAAGGCAACCAACCTCGACGCCATGGAACAGGCGATCCGGTCGGTGAAGGGGCCTCTGATCCTGATTGCAGGAGGAAAGGACAAGGGCTTTGAGTTCGCCCCGATCGCGCCTCTTATCACCGGGAGGGTTTCCCTGGCGATTCTCATCGGGGAAATGCGTCACCGCATCGCACGGGATTGGGCGGGCGTTCCCGTCTCACCCGTCGGGAGTCTTGAGGAAGCCGTTGCTCTCGCCGCTCGCAATGCCGCAGCCGGAACGACCGTCCTGTTTTCCCCCGGCACCTCGTCCTTTGACATGTTCCGCGATTACATTGCCCGGGGCGAATCCTTTAGACGCCTTGTCGGGGAGCTTTCAAAAAACGGGTTCCCTGCCTCCCAAGAGGCCGCATTTTCAAACCCTCCCGCCAGCCTCACCCTCACCGCATCGCAGCCACAATAATCCACCAACACCACGCATGAAACCCATGATTCCAAAACGCACGCGTCGTCTGCGCGCCCGCGCCGCGACAATGAACCACCATGAATCCGAGTTCGAGGATTACGGTCCCGAGCCGAACATGAAACTATCCCACGCCTTCCTCGTCGTCCTGCTCCTGCATGTGATCGCCGTGGGAGGGATCTATGCCTTCAATTCCTTCAAGGCATCGAAGGCACCGAAATTGACCGAGTCCGCCAGGAGCCTGTCACCCCAGGATCAGCCTGCCCTGCCACCGTTGGGTCAGGGGGGGGATGACCAGAACTCCGGGGATTCCCGGAATCAACCTCCTTCCGATGAAAACCCCCCGCTGGTTGCAAAAACCTCCGAAGCCACTTCCACCACGGACAAGACGACGGCCCGCACAATCGGTGAGGACGCCCCGAAACCGTCACCCCGCGTGCATCAGGGACTGATCTCCGCAATCAGGGCGGCCCTCCATAAACTTACCGCGCCCGCAGGGGCTGCGGCTGTCACGGCGAGTGCGGCGGCTCAGGATGCCCCGACTCCGGCGCCCGTCGCCGTCAGCCAGCCGTCAGTCGAAACACCGTCAGTTCCCTCCGCTCCCGTCCAGACTCCCAAGACCTATCTTGTGAAGGCGGGCGACACCCTGACCAGGATTTCCGCCTCGTTGGGTGTCGGCATTCCCGAATTGGAAAAAGCCAACAACATGACAAGCACGTCCATCCTGAGGATCGGCGAGACGCTTCAGGTGCCCGACAAAACGGCCAACCCGACTGCCCCTGATCTTGCCGGGCAGACGAATCAAGACGGAGGAGGCGCGATTCAGGCACCCCCGACCGTTTCTGGTGCGGTCTCCCCGGTGGTGCAGGGGGCGGTGATCCCATCGGTTCCATCCGGTGACACCAAGGAATACACCGTTGTCAAGGGAGACAACCCCTACAAGATTGCCAAGAAATTCAAGATCACACCGGCTGAGCTGATGAAGGTGAACAACATCACCGATCCGAAAAAAATCCAGATTGGCCAGAAACTAAAAATTCCTCCATCCCGCAAGCAGAGCAAGTCGGGCGCGTAATATCCGGCAGAAACCAGGAAATCCCCATGCAGCGAAGCAGCATTTATCTCCTCCTCCTTTCGGTGGTGGGACTTGTCACCCTAGGGGTGGTGATGCTCTTCAGCACGAGTGCCTTTGCCCAGGACAGTCACGGCGACATCTATTACTTTGTCAAACGACAGGGGCTTTGGCTGGTGATAGGGATCGGGGCCTTGGTGGCCGGCGCGCTCATTGATTACCATGTCTGGCGCAAAAGCTGGGCGGTATGGTTTGGCGTCTCCGCATTTCTCCTGGCTCTCTGCTTCGTGCCCCATGTCGGGATGAGGGTCAACGGATCACTTCGCTGGCTGAATCTCCGGGTTGCTGCCTTTCAGCCGAGCGAGATTGCCAAGATTGCGGCCGTCTTCTTCCTTGCCTGGTGGTTTTCACGCGAAAAAACCAAGGCGGGCAAGTTCGTGCATGGATTCCTGATTCCATTTTCCGTGGTTTTTGTCCTGATCGGACTGATTGCCGGAGAGGTGGATCTCGGCACCAGTGCGCTGATCGGAGCGACAACCCTTGCCCTCTGCTTTGTGGCGGGTGCGAATTGGGGGGTCATCGTTTTTTTCTTTGCCGCGGGTCTTGGGGGGCTGCTTGGCATCGCCATGCTTATTCCGGAAAGGGCGGCCCGCATGATGACCTTTTTGAATCCGGAGGGGGACAAACTCGGAAAGGGACTCCAGCAGTGGCAGGCCTTGATCGCCTTTGGGTCGGGCGGTTTTGACGGACTTGGTCTGGGGGAAGGGCGTCAGAAATTTCTCTATCTTCCCTACGCGCACACCGATTTCATTTTTCCCATGATCGGGGAAGAGCTGGGGCTCCGCTTCACCTGGCTTGTGCTCTTGGGCTATATCCTCATCATTCTCAGCGGCGGACTCATCGCCTCAAACGCCCATGGCCGGTTTGGAAAATTACTCGCCACCGGAATCCTCCTGTTGATCTCCCTGCAGGCAGCGGTCAATATAGGGATGACAACCTCGTTGCTTCCCAACAAAGGGATGCCTCTTCCCTTCATCAGCTACGGGGGGAGCAATCTCGCGGTCTGTCTCTTTATGGTAGGAATTCTTGTCAATATTCATCGCATTGGAATGCCCATCGGACCGGCTCCGGAACGTCATGTCGTGCTCATGGGGCGTTCGGTGCCCCGGATCTGATCATGGCTGTTCCCAAGCAATTTGTGATTGCCTGCGGCGGCACGGGAGGTCATCTCTTTCCCGGTCTCGCCGTTGCAGAAGTTCTCCATGATCGGGGTCACGATGTCCTCCTCCTCGTGTCTGAAAAGGAAATCGACACGGTGGCACTGAGGGATCATTCCGAGTTTCGCAGGGAGAAACTTCCCTCCATCGGGATGCCCTCCCTGCTCTCACCGGCCTTTCCACGCTTCCTGAAACGGGGATGGGAGAGCTACAGCACCTGCCGTCAACTCTACAGCCGCTACCTGCCCTCCGCCGTTCTGGGCATGGGGGGATTCACCTCCGCCGCTCCCTTGCTGGCGGCATGGCGTAAGAAGATACCCTGCTATGTGCATGAGTCCAATGCCGTTGCGGGACGGGCCAACAGCCTTTCTTCCCGGTGGACGAACAAGGTGCTGCTGGGTCTCAAGGCCTGCGAACCTTTCTTTCCCGGTCGCGAGTGCCTTGTCACGGGAACTCCCGTCAGGAGGAATCTCGGAACACCGCTCTCCAAGTCCGATGCGCGAGCCGCCCTCGGACTCGATCCCGAATCCCCGACCCTGCTCGTCATGGGAGGGAGCCAGGGTGCCTCCGGCATCAACCAGATCCTCTTCCGCGTGGCGCCTTTCCTGAAGGAGTTATCGCTTCAAATCATCCATCTCACCGGCGAGAGGGACGACAATCTTGCAGCCATCAACTATCAGCGTGAAGGGATCAAGGCACTCGTCTCCCCGTTTCACCACCGGATGGAGGAGGTTTATTCAGCGGCGGATCTCGTGATCTCGCGTGCCGGGGCCGCCAGCCTGAGCGAACTTTCGCAGTTTTGCCTCCCCTCCATCCTGATCCCGTTTCCCTTTGCAGCCGATCTGCACCAGCATCGGAATGCGGAGGCTTTCCGCGATGCCGGAGCCGCCGAATTCATGGAGGAAAACAGCATTGACCCCGAGTCCCTGGCCTTGCTCATCAGGAACCTTCTTGCCGATCAACGGCGACGCGAGCGCATGGCTGCCGCCGCAGCCACGGTGCTTCCACGGGGTGCGGCGGAGCGGGTGGCCGATGTGCTGGAGGGAAGCCGATGACCCGCGGCGGTGCAGGGGACGAAGACTCACCGGAGAGGGGATCCCTTTCCTCCATTCTGCTCGGCCCTATTGCGTTGCGCATCCATTTGATCGGTGTCGCCGGCTCCGGCATGAGCGGCATCGCGGCACTCCTGCTTGCCCTGGGACACCGCGTGAGCGGCTCGGACAAATCCGACACCGTCGAGGTGGAGCGCCTCCGCCGCAAAGGTCTTGCGTTCACGACCCCCCACAGCGCGGAGCTTGTGCGGGATGCCGACCTGGTGATTTACTCCTCGGCAATCCGTGCTGGGAATCCCGCCTACGATGCCGCGCTGGCGGGAGGCAAACGGCTGGCGCGACGGGCCGAAGTGCTGGCCGCCCTCATGCAGGGCAAGGAGGGCATTGTTGTCTGCGGGATGCATGGAAAGACCACGACCTCGGCGATGGCGGCCCTGGTGCTGAGGGAAGGGGGGTTGAAGCCCTCTCATTATGTCGGGGCCGAAATTCCGATTCTTGGCACGAACGCCCGTTGGGATTCCGAGGGGGAGCATCTTGTGGCGGAGGGGGATGAAAGCGACGGCACGCTGGTTCATTACCAGCCCACGCACACGCTGGTACTCAATATCGAGCCGGAACATCTCGATCACTATCCCGATCTTGAGGCGATTGACGCGGTTTTCTCCGAACTCCTGGAAAAGACCACGGGGAGTATCTACTACTGGGCGGATGATGACGGTGCGGCCCGCGTCTGCGCGAACCGTCCCCGCGGGGTTCCCGTCGGCATCTCATCAGGATGCCGATACCGTCTCACGGGACTGGAACAGGGCGGGTTGAGCACCCGCTTTTCCGTTCTTCGGGGGGAGGAACTTCTCGGAAAGGTGCGGCTTGGGATTCCCGGTTTCCATAACGCCCACAATGCCCTTCTTGTGATCGCCCTCGCTTCGGATCTTGGAATCCCCTTTTCCGTGATTTCCGGGGCGCTCGAATCCTTTCGCGGGGCGAAACGGCGGTTTGAATCCCGATACCGTGACGATGCCTGTCAGATCTTCGACGACTACGGCCATCATCCCACCGAGATCACAGCCACGCTTGCCACGGCACGCCAGGCATTGGGCGACGGAGGGAGGCTGGTGGTGATTTTCCAACCCCACCGGTACAGTCGCACAGCCGCCTTGCACCGGGAATTCGGGCGCTCGTTCCGTGATGCCGACCTCGTCGTGATCACGCCGGTCTATCCGGCGGGCGAAACTCCCATCCCCGGCATTGATTCCGGAACCATCGTGACAGCCGCACGCGAGGCGGGACATCAGGCGGTGAGTCGCGCTGATTCCGTATTGGAGGCCGCGCGGTTCGTGGCACCCTCTCTTAGGAAGGGGGATCTGATCCTCACCCTGGGTGCCGGGAACATTCATGAAGCCGCGACATTTCTGGCCGGGGAACTCACGCTTCGAGCCCATCTGCTTGAGGCGATGGGTGAAGGGGTCATCCGTCTTCAGGAGCCGCTCTCGCGTCACACGACCATGAGGGTCGGGGGGCCGGCGCGATTCTGGGCGGAGCCCGAGACCGAGGAGGGATTTGCGGAACTCGTCCGTGTCTGCCACGACGAGGGCATTCCCCTCCTGGTCATGGGACGCGGTTCCAATCTGATCGTGCGTGACGGCGGATTTCCGGGCGTGGTGGCTTATCTGGCCAGGGGCTGTTTTACCGCAAGTCGTGTCGATGGGAACGAGATCACGGCGGGAGTCGGTCTCAAGCTCAAGCAACTGGCCGCCGTTGCCCGGGGCGCCGGGCTTGGAGGATTTGAATGGATGGATGGGATTCCTGGAAATCTCGGCGGAGCCCTCCGCATGAATGCCGGAGCGATGGGAACTCAGACCTTCGAACAGGTGGTACGCATCCGTTTTGCGGATCGTGATGGGAATATCGTTTCCCGCACCCCCGGGGAGATCGAGGTGCGATACCGTGATGTCCCGATCCTGCATGATCACTACGCCCTTTCGGCCACTCTCCGGGGAATTCCCTCCCCCGTGGAGGAGATTGACCGTCTGCTTTCCTCCTCGCTCAAACATCGCAAGGAGACACAGCCGGTGGCTGCGAGCGCGGGATGCATTTTCAAGAACCCGGGAGGGCTTTCCGCGGGCAGGCTCATCGAGGAACTGGGGCTTAAAAACAGCGTGCTCGGAGCAGCCCGGGTCTCCGAGGTGCATGGAAATTTCATCGTCAACGACGGCGGGGCCACCGCCACTGAAATCCTGGCCCTGATCGAGCGCATCCGGGAGAAGGCCCTGCGGGATCGGGGGATAGAACTCGAAACCGAGGTCAGCATCATCGGTGAAGATCCGGAATCTCCTGATCTTGGTTTGAAAAACTGACCTTCCAAAAATCTGAAACTAAAGAGCCACAAAAACACAACTCCGAACTCCCAGCCATGACCACGCTGACTTCCTTTGAGCCACAAAAACACCCTCTCGTCGTTCTGAAAGGAGGTCCCGGTTCCGAGCGTGAAGTCTCCCTCCGCTCCGGTGCCTCGGTGGCCGAGGCTCTCCGCTCCACGGGAGCCATTGTCAACGAGATCGAATTAACGGGCCGTGATCTGCCGTCGATTGAGGGTGCCGGGATGGTCTTCAATCTCATTCACGGAACCTTTGGCGAGGATGGGGAGCTTCAGTCCCTGTTGGAGAAACGCGGAATTCCCTTTACCGGTGAGGGAAGTGCCGCGAGCCGTATTGCCTTTGATAAAATCCTGACAAAAAAAGCCCTCGGCAGCGCTTCTGTTCCAACGCCCCGTTGGGAAATCCTGCACGCCGGAGAGCAACCGTCCCTGCATCTTCCCATCGTCATCAAGGCTCCCCGTCAGGGATCCAGCGTGGGGGTGCATCCCGTTCATTCCAGCGGGGAGATTGCCCCCGCCCTCGCCGATTGTCTCCTTTACGGGGACGAGATTCTTGTTGAGGAACTCGTGACCGGAAGGGAACTGACTGTCGGGATCCTCGGGGATCAGGCGCTCCCGATTGTGGAGATCCGCCCGCATGAGGGATTTTACGACTACACGAACAAATATACCAAGGGAGCAACCGAGTACCTTGTGCCCGCCCCCCTCACGGACGCCGAGACGGAAGCTGTCCAAAAAGTTGCGCTCGCCGCCAACCGGGCCCTGGGGCTGAAGGTCTATTGCCGGGTCGATGTCCTGCTTTCCCGGGAGGGCCCCACGGTTCTCGAAATCAACACCATACCCGGAATGACCGAGACCAGCCTGCTCCCCAAGGCCGCCGCCGCAGCCGGCATTGATTTTCCCACTCTCTGCCTCAGGATTGCCGCCCTCTCCCTTGCCGCCCGCGCATGACGATCCGTCGCACTTCCGGAAACATTCGAAAAAGGGGTCACTCCACGTCCAGACACCACCTCCTGGAGCTGAATGTCCGTACCGCCAGTTTGAAGAGGCAGCGGAGGGAGCGCGCGACCGGCGTGCTCTGGAAAATCCTGGCCTTTCTGCTCGTCGTGGCACTCCTCGCCATCGGAGGACGCCTGGCCGTGGGAAAGTTTTTCTTACGGAATTCGGAGTACGAACTCCATCATTTGGAATGCCATCTGGGCGGCGTGATGACCAGGGAAGAGTTGGTGGCTTTGACGGGATTTGAAGAGGGTAAAAACCTCTTTTTGCTCGATCTCGATCTGGCCCATCGCAAACTTGCGGCCCTTCCGGAAGTACGCACCGCAAGTGTGGAGCGCATCGTCCCCGATACGATCAGGGTGAATCTCGAACGACGCATACCCGTGCTGCTTTTTGCCGGAACCGGGGACGCGGGGGAGAGCTTTCTTCCCGGGAAAAGTTTTCTCTGCGACAGGGACGGCATCCTGATGCAGCCATCGCGCCTTGATCCGGAATTTCTCGATCTCCCGATTCTTCGCGGAGTCGATCCCGGAACCACGCCGCCGGGCAGCGCCCTGGAGAGCGATCGTCTCGCCTTTGCCCTCCAGCTGCAGGCCGCGCTCTCGCAGATTTCCGAGGATGACTTCAACATCCGATCCATCGATGTCTCCAAGGATTACGCCGCGGTGGTGACCGATGGTTCCCAGGAACATTTCACCTTCGGAAGGGAGGATCTCCCGGGTCAGATCGACCGGCTCAAAAAATTACTCGCCCACTGCCGGGAGTCGGGAAGAAAAATCGAGAGCGCAAACCTCATGGTTGTCCGCAACACGCCCGTGACCTTTGCCCTGACACCGGAGCTGGCGATCCCGAAAATCACTCCTGTTCCTGTGGTAAAAAAACATGTTCGGAGGTAAAAATTTAGAGCAAATTTTCCCACCATGGCCAGTGATCAAATCTTTGTCGGACTTGAAATCGGCACCACGAAAATCTGTGTCATTGTTTCCGAGGGCAGGAGCGATGGAACGATCAGCATCCTCGGTGTCGGGGAGACCCCTTCCCGCGGGGTTCGCAAAGGGGAGATTGTCGATCTCGGCACGGTCACGGAATGCATCCGCGAGGCGCTGCTTGATGCCGAGGAGAAGACCAATGTGGAGATCGGGAATGTCTGGGTGGCCATCACCGGGGCGCATCTGAGAAGCTTCAACAACCGCGGGACATTCATCCTCCCCGAGGATCGGGATCTGATCATCCCGGAGGATCTTGAGACCGTGGAGACCAATGCCAAGGAGGTCGCCCTTCCCGCGTC
>Ga0302274_10005605_pt1 | contig 10592 bp, 12 predicted proteins | sample III_Bog_N2_1_FD_198755 | JGI IMG/M metagenome (GOLD analysis project Ga0302274, IMG submission 198755) | Peat permafrost microbial communities from Stordalen Mire near Abisko, Sweden - III_Bog_N2_1 | ecosystem: Environmental > Terrestrial > Soil > Wetlands > Peat | place: Sweden: Abisko...
ACTCATAAGGAAGGGCGTTTACTTCGGGCAAAAGCGTCCCAGGCTTTGGGGTGACTTGGTGGAATAGCCCGCGTGGCCCATTTGGACTATTGAGCAACTTTGCACATTAAGTAAACATGCTGAAACCAAGGTGTTTGCCAGCGTTGCTCTGGATAAACTTAGTGGATTAGTCCGAATGGACTATTGTGTCAATATGCGAAATACATAGAATACGCAGCAACTGCAAAATTAAAAAGTTGAAGCGAGCAGCGTTAGTACAAATGGACTATTGAGTGAGCTTCAAAACATATCTAGTATCGCAACTGCAAATTAACTGATAGGGAGTTATCAAAATGAATGCAAAAATGACGGCGGTCGCACTGACCATGGCACTAGGATTTTCAACCGGGGCAGCGCATGCCGCCCAGAGTGAGTTGTATTCAAATAATGGTCATACGCTCAAGGTTGGAGACACGCTCACCGATACTGGCTCTAAAAGTTTCTCAGATGCTTTCAATTTCACCGAAAGTTTCAGTGGTCATATTACTGGCGCAACTTTCACTGCTGTTAATGGGAAATTTACCAGCATCACACTGAATGCATTCGATACGTCTACCAACAAATATGATACGTTAGTGTCAACAGGGCTCATTCAAACAAATGGAACTGATGTATTCGGCAAGGTAAACTTTAATGCGAATACTCAATATCAATTCGACATCACTGGAACGTTCAATGGTATTAAGGGTAGCCATGCGACTCTAGTTGGTACTGTTAGCGCGGTTCCTGAACCCACAGAAGGTGCGCTGCTACTCTCTGGCATAGGTTTGCTTGGGTTTATCGCCGCTCGCAGATCCAAAGCAAATTGATATTCCACCAGCATTTACTTCTTAAGGATAATTGAAATGAAAAACTACGTTAAACAAATCACCGCCATGGCATTAGTCATGACTCTTGGTTTTGTAGCCGGAGCCGCGAATGCTTACACCTATACAGACACAACATCGCTGAATGCTAACAACGATGGATTTGGTGATAGCTATGCTTTCTCCCCGACGAACTCTACACATTCTCCATAGGAGCGGGTGGTCTTAGCACAGCGGGTAACAATGGTCTAAACGCGGGTCTTGCTTACAACACCACAGACGTTTCAGTTACTAGCTTCAGCTTGCTTAACTCTGGTAGCACAGCGCTCTCTACATCTACCGACAATGTCAACCTGAGCTACACGGGAAACTTGGCCGCAGGTACCTATGGCTTGGAGATAAAAGGCACAGCACTTAATTCTAACGGTTACTCAGTTGGTATTACTGTAAGTCCAGTTCCAGAGCCAACTGAAGGTGCGCTTCTGCTGTCCGGTCTTGGCCTGCTTGGTTTTATCGCCGCTCGCCGTAATCGGAATGAAGCATAAGCTGTTTGTTGAAATTGAGTAATTAAGATTCAAAACAAAAATGGGAACTGAGGTTCCCATTTTTTTATTTAAATTAGTCCGCATGGACTATCAAGAATTGCCATAGCATCGGATTAGGTGATTAGTCCATTCGGACTATTGATTAACATAAGATATTAGGTATAATCGAAATTGGAGGATGTTAAAGATTTTCTTATAAAGATTGCTAGCTGTGGCTCATAAATTTTTATTGTTTCCAAAATTTGTTACTTTAATGTCTTATCAGGAGAAAATCATGAAATACAAATTATCAAAATTAGCTCTTGGGCTAACTGCAGTACTCGCATGTTCAGGGCAGGCTTTCGCAGGAGACTCGGCAACTGTATTTTCATCATTGAACGGTGCAACTATTGGTTCCGGTGCTTCGTGGACTGCCTTTGGATCAGGTGGGTTCAGTGAAATTTATGACATTACCCTGTCTTCAACATCCAACATTACATTAAGTCCAACAAGCCTTCCGTTTCCGCTTACTCCAAGCTCGACGATAAGCCTCCTCGTTGGAAACTTGTACTCTTCTAATAGTACTTTTACTACAGCAAGCTTTAGTGAGTCTGGAGCTTCTTTCTCAGGTATTGCAGCAGGTTCCTACATACTCGACGTTTTAGCTACAACAACTAACAAATCTGGCTATGCTGCTTACCAGTTCACTGCAGTTGCAGCTCCAGTTCCTGAACCAACTGAAGGTGTACTGCTGCTTTCCGGCTTTGGCTTGTTGGGCTTCATTGCCGCTCGCCGCAATCGGAATGAGGCGTAATCTGTTTGCTGTAGTGTAAGTAATCAAGATGGGAAACTAAAAAGGGGGACCACGGTTCCCCTTTTTTCGTGACCAACAAAAAGAAAAGGCCACATAGGGAATCATCCCTCTGTGGCTTTGTGTGATGTGAAGTACAAATTATGCTGACATTGGCATGCCCGAAGAGTCGTTGTTGCGACGATACGCAACGAGTCCAATTAGTCCAAGACCAATCAGCATGAGGGCGCAAGATTCGGGTTCGGGAACTGCGGAGACGTTTGCGATTTGAATCCATGGAAGAGTCTCATTACCAGAGCCGTAGACAGAGCCAGTCAGAACACCAGTGCTTAGGCTATGATCTGTGCCATTGTTGACTGTAACGTCTGCTGCCGAAGCGGAAACGCCATTGATCGTCCAGTAGACGGTGGAGTTGTTCAGCCTGCCATCGCTGCCGTCCATAGAGAATAGGTTATTTCCCGAGAAAATCAGGTTCCCTCCGGCTGCAATTTTCTGACCAGTTCCGATGTTAGAGTTCCAGATTGTCCATGTGTCAGTCGAGGAGACGATGCTGAACGCGGTAAGGGTTACAGCTTGTGACGTGGCATTGTGGAAAAGAACCCCTGCCTCATCTGGGTCAGACGATGTGGCATATCCGGCGTCGCCATCGAAGATTGTGTTCGGGCTGCCATACCAAGGATTTGGCAATGCACTGGGATTACCAGAATCAGGTGGCGGCAGATCATAGTAGCCAGTGGAAACGGTTACGCCAGCATTGGCAGACAACGCAAAAGTACCACTCAATAACACCCCTGCTGCAAGACAAACAAATTTGTTGAATTTCATGATTTCCCCCTCTTTTAGTGATTACATTAACCTCCTAAATTAGTAGAAAATAAGCTATTCCATGTTGGTCAATTTTGCAATAGTCCATTCGGTCTAAGTAGAACTACGTAGGCATCCAGCAAATTGCATAGACCGTTCGGCCAAATCAGTGGTTCGTGGTGGCGTGGTGAGTGATGCCTGGTATGGATGAGGGCGAACGATATAGCTTTTTTGGATCGAAAGCCGCAGGTCAGATTTGTAAATGGGTTGCCTGAAAGCGGAACGTCAGGGTAATGACCTAGCTGGCTGATGGGTGCAATGATGGGTATTTGAAACAGACAGCCTGAAAGCTATGATATTACTGACTGAGTGGCGGAGAGGGCGGGATTCGAACCCGCGTTCAGGTATTACCCGAAACACGCTTTCCAGGCGTGCGACTTAAGCCGCTCATCCACCTCTCCGAAAGGCCGCGCAGGATAAACCAGAATGGGCATGGCTGCAATCTAAAAGTGATTTTTCCACTCGCGCATGGCAGTAAATACGGCGAGTTCGGTGTTGTCGGTCAGGCCGTGCAAGTGCAGGGCGCTGATGATTTCCGGCTCAGCGCATCGTAGAAATGGATTGGTTGCTTTTTCCAGCGCGATAGTAGAGGGCAAGGTGGGTTGCCCGGCAGTGCGGAGCGCGTGTGCATTCGCTTGGCGCTGTTTGAGTTGTGCGTTGCCCGGCTCGCAGGCCAGGGCAAAGCGGATATTGGCCTCGGTGTATTCGTGCGCACAATAAATCAGCGTGTCGTCCGGCAATTGTGCCAAGCGTTGCAAGGAGTGGTGTAGTTGTGTGGCCGTGCCTTCGAACAATCTGCCGCAGCCGCAGCCGAACAGCGTATCGCCGCAAAATACGGCCCCTGCATTTCCATTGACCCCCCAAATCAGGTAGGCGATATGCCCGTGCGTATGGCCGGGGATGTCCAATACGCTGAGCTGGAGGTCTAATTCCGCGATTTCGACCTCATCATCTTGCCCGACAGCGTGGCTGATGCAGGGAATATTTTCATGCAGTGGCCCATACACAGGCACGTTGTATAATTGCGCCAGTTCGCAGATTCCACCGACGTGGTCGTGGTGATGGTGGGTGCACAAGATGGCGGCGAGTTTGAGTTTGTGGGCATCCAGCCAGGCGCGTACCGGCGCGGCATCACCCGGATCAACTACCACGGCGTGCTGCCGGTCATGCAGCGCCCAAATGTAATTGTCTTTGAATGCGGGAATGGGAATAATATTGATCATGACATCAAATTTGATTGAAATGGCAATGCATGTCAACTGCTAATTCGTTAACCGATTGGTTTGCCTCTCCACAGGGACAATACCTGCTGGCACGCGAACAGGCCTTCTTTGATCAGACCGTAGCCGACATTTTTGGTTTCAATGCCGTGCAATTGGGATTGACGGAATACGAGTTTTTACGCGCGAGCCGCATGCCGTTGCGCACTGTGGCGGGGAACAGAGCCGGGCTGCAAGCGTGCAAGTCGGCCGCCGGTGACAAATCCGCAGAGTATGAGAAAGTCAGGCTAATTATGGATGAATTGCCGTTCGACAGCGGCAGCCTCGACATGGTGGTGATGCCACATGTGCTGGAATTCAATGAAAACCCGCACCAGATTTTACGCGAGGTTGAACGGGTGCTGATGCCGGAAGGACATGTCATCATTGCGGGCTTCAACCCTCGTAGCCTGTGGGGTGTGCGGCGCGCATTGGGTTCGAAGATGGGCTACCCTTGGCGTGGTAATTTTCTATCCTTGCCGCGCATGAAAGACTGGCTGGCGCTGCTCGGGTTCGAGGTGGTGGCGGGACGTTTTGCCTGCTATGCGCCGCCGTTGCTTAATCCGAAACTGATTCAACGCTTGGATTTCTTGGAGCCTGCGGGTGACCGCTGGTGGGCCGTGTGCGGTGGCGTGTATTTTTTGCAGGCAATCAAACGCGTGCCGGGTATGCGCCCGATCAAGCCTAGTTGGAACGAAGGACTGGTGGGCAAGCTGCTACCGGCAACACCCAAGCTGAATAGGGAAGTGTCGCAGAAAACCAAATCGGAATCGCAATGACAACGAGTGAAGACGCAGTAGAGATTTTTACCGACGGCGCTTGCAAGGGTAATCCCGGTGTCGGCGGCTGGGGCGCGCTGTTGCGCACCATGGGCAAAGAGCGTGAGCTTTTTGGCGGCGAGGCACATACCACCAACAATCGCATGGAGCTGCTGGGTGCAATCCGCGCACTGGAGGCATTGAAACGCCCGTGCCGGGTGATCCTGCACACTGACTCGAAATACGTGCAGCAGGGTATCACCGCATGGGTGCATAACTGGAAGCTGCGCGGCTGGAAAACTGCCGACAAGAAGCCGGTGAAAAACGAAGACTTGTGGCGCGTGCTGGATGAACTGGCAGGCAAACATCATGTGCAGTGGGTATGGATCAAGGGACATGCCGGGCATGATGGCAACGAGCGCGCGGATCAATTGGCCAATCGCGGGGTTGAGCAAGTATTAAATAATAAGGGCAACTTAGCCACGGATTGACACAGATGTTCACGGATAAAAGCATTGTGGCTTTTCTGGTTGGATTAGATTTTATCCGTGCTTGTCCGTGTTCATCTGTGGCTAATTGTTTTTCTGAATTGAAATGGACAATCAGATTATGAGACAAATCGTACTTGACACCGAAACCACCGGGCTTGACCCGAAACAGGGGCATCGCATCGTTGAGGTGGCGGCCATTGAACTGATCAATCGCAAGGTTTCTGATCGCAGCTTCCATCGCTACCTTAACCCGGAACGCGAGATTGATGCAGGCGCGGCGGAAGTGCATGGCCTGACATTGGAGCGCTTGCAGGACGAACCGAAGTTTGCGGAAATTGCACCGGCGCTGCTTGAGTTCATCAGTGGTGCGGAACTCATCATCCACAACGCCCCGTTCGATATCGGCTTCCTCAATAAAGAGTTGGAACTGGCCGGATTGCCAGCATTGAGTAACTATTGCTCCAATGTGATAGATACGTTGAAGCAGGCGAAGGAGCTGCATCCCGGCAAGAAAAATAACCTGAATGCTTTATGTGATCGCTACCAGATCGATAACTCGCACCGTACCCTGCACGGTGCGCTGCTCGATACCGAACTACTGGGCGAAGTCTACTTGGCAATGACGCGCGGACAGGACAGCCTGCTAGGCGATGGCGGTGATGAACAGGAAGAGCAGGCGGCTGCATTTTCTGCTGATATGCCGCGACTGGCAGTGCGGGTGATGCTTGCAAGCGACGAGGAACTGGCGCAACACGCACAGCAGTTGACCGACATAGATAAAGCCAGCAAGGGGGCTTGCCTGTGGAAACAGATGGATCTACAGACCTAGTGTCCAGAACGACAAAACGCGTCGTTCTGTTGTTGCTCATTGCAGCGGTGCTGCTGTACTTCGCCGTTTGTACTTATATGTGGGCTACCCAACGGCAACATATTTTTGAGCCTAGTCCTCTGTTGCAAACCACACCGGATCGTTTTGGGTTGAAGTTCGATGAATTGCACATTCCGGTGGGGAGTGGCGCAGACCAAGGTGAGCTGTATGCATGGTGGGTTCCGGCGGATAAATCAGATGCGCCGACCTTTCTTTATCTGCATGGCAATGATCGCAATCTCAGTAATCATTTGGAAAATACGCTACGGTTGCACAATCTTGGCTACAACGTGCTGGTGGCGGATTATCGTGGATATGGCAAAAGCACGGGAGGCGAGCCCAGCGAAGCCAAAGTGTATGAGGATGCAGAGGCCGCTTGGAATTACTTGCTCAAGCAGCGTGCCAGTCCACCACGGCACACTTTCATTTACGGTTTTTCGCTGGGTGGAGCGATTGCGATTGATCTCGCCATACACCATCCGGCGGCGGCAGGGCTCATAACCGAAGGTACTTTCACTTCCATGTCCGACATGGGCAAGATCTACTACAGTTACTTGCCGGTAGATTGGTTGTTGAATCAGCACTTCGACTCGCTGGATAAAGTAGGCAAGTTGAAAATTCCGGTGTTGTTCATCCACGGCACGTGGGACAGGGTCGTTCCCTGGCAGATGAGCCAACAGCTTTTCAATCAGGCACCGCAGCCAAAATCCCTAAAATTTATCGAAGGGGGAGAGCACATCAACAGCAGCAGCATAGGATGGGTGGAGTATCGTGATACCGTGAGCGCGTTTGTGCAGAAATATGCGCGCTGATGGCTGACCTCGTAGATGTGCTGATCATCGGTGCTGGCGCGGCGGGCATGATGTGCGCCCTGACAGCCGCGCAACGCGGACGCTCGGTGCTGCTGCTCGACCACTCCGAAAAACTGGCAGAAAAAATCCGCATCTCCGGCGGTGGACGCTGCAACTTCACCAACCTCAATGCCAAACCGGAAAACTATATCTCTGGCAATCCGCATTTCTGCCGCTCTGCATTGGCACGCTACACCCCGCAACATTTCATTGCGCTGCTGGAGAAGCATGGCATCGGTTACCACGAAAAAACGCTCGGACAATTATTCTGCGACGAAGGTTCGGGAGCTGTCATCACGATGCTGAAGAGCGAATGCGATGCGGCAGGCGTGCGCTGGGGCATGCCTTGCAGCGTGCAGCATATAGCCAAGGATGATACATTTTATATTATGACCAGTCGCGGTACGTTCGAGTCGCAATCATTGGTAATTGCCAGCGGTGGCCTATCCATCCCCAAAATCGGCGCCACTCCATTCGGCTACAAGATCGCCCAGCAGTTTGACATCCCCGTCACCAAACTTAAACCCGGTCTCGTGCCGCTCAGTTTTCATCCTGAGGAGTGGCTGGCATATTCAGAATTGGCGGGCATCTCCGTGGATGCCGTGGTGAGTTATGGCAAGCAATCATTTCGCGAAAACTTACTCTTCACCCATCGCGGACTGAGCGGCCCGGCTATCCTCCAAATTTCATCTTATTGGGAACATGCTCAACCACTGCACATCAACCTGTTGCCAGACCACGACATGCATGATCTGCTTGCACAGCAGCGCGGCAGCCGCCTCTTGTTAAGAAATTTTCTTGCACAGTATTTGCCCAAGCGCTTCGCCGATGTTTGGTGCGCTCAGTTGACCGAGAATCAACCGCTCAACCAATATTCAGAGAAAGCGTTGGACGCATTTGCCGCCAAGTTGCATGGCTGGCAGATTACTCCGACCGGTACGCTGGGTTACAGCAAGGCAGAAGTCACCTGCGGCGGCGTGGACACGCACGCGCTGTCCTCCAAAACCATGCAGGCTAATGACGTGCCTGGCTTATATTTCATCGGCGAAGTGGTCGATGTTACCGGACAGTTAGGCGGTTTTAACTTCCAGTGGGCATGGGCGTCCGGCTATGCAGCAGGACTGGCGATTTGAGTCAGAAGTGGGTGAATAGTATGCCCATTTGATTTGTATAATATATTTGAATCGACTTCGGTTCCTCGCACCCCGTCTTATTGTGGAAACATTCCTCCTATAGAATTTGATCGGTATTTTCCCAATAAATCGAAGGCCAGGATCGCGCCATGATGGAGAGTCAGCCTGAAATATGGACTGGGTGTATAGTATGTTGTTCCTGCTATCGCCGGAGCAGACATGTCCGTTGAAACCGAACTCAAGCTGCGCATCGCACCTGAGCACCTGAACCGGCTCAAGCGTCATCCGTTGCTCAAAAAACTTTCCACTGCACGCGCCGCCACGCGCAAGCTGTATAGCGTTTACTACGATACGCCCGATCTCGAACTATATCAGCGCGCGATGGCCTTGCGCTTGCGCCGTGTCGGCAAGCAATGGGTGCAAACTTTGAAAGGCGGCGGCGAGATACAGGCGGGGCTGCATCAGCGCAACGAGTGGGAAGTGCCTGTCGCTGGTGAAGCCCTCGATTTCGAAGTGCTGAAAGCCAGCGGCGGCAAGCGTCTGCCCCTCGCATTGCGCAAAAAATTACAGCCGCTATTCGTAACGGATTTTTCCCGCACCGCCCGCATGGTGGTTTTCAGGGGCGCAGAAATCGAGCTAAGCCTGGATAGTGGGGAGATCAGGGCAGGGGAGAGCATCCGCCCGATTTCCGAGTTGGAACTCGAACTGAAGTCCGGCGAATCTGTGCAGTTATTCAAATTTGCGCTGGCCTTACTCGACATCGTGCCCCTGGAAGTGGAGTACATCAGCAAAGCGGAATATGGTTATCTGCTGCACGGCACGCCCCAACCGGCAGTTAGCAAGACGAGTTTTCCCCGCTTGGATAAATCCACAGACGTTGCCGCCGCCCTGCAAAGCATGATCGGCTCTTGCCTGCTGCATCTGCAAGCGAACATTTTCGGTGCCATACAAAAACTGGATGAGGAGTATCTGCACCAAGTGCGCGTTGCGCTTCGTCGCCTGCGCGTAGTGCTGTCTATTACAGAGACCTTTCGAGCCGATGACGAACTTGGCAAACTGCACGAGCAAGTGGCGGAGTTATGTGTGGAGCTGGGTCGCCTGCGCGAATGGGATGTGTTTGTGACGCAAACTCTGGCCCCGATCCGTTCGTGCCTGCCGGAACAAGATGCATTACGCTTGTTAAACATCAGCGAAAAACTACGCGCACAGTGCCATACTGAAATGGAAAACAGGCTGCAATCGCAGGACTATCAGCGCTTTTTACTGCGCTTCGGCGCATGGATACATGGAGACTACTGGCGTAAACCGGCGGTGGACGGTTTAACCCTGCCGTGCTTTGCCACTCAAATTCTGGATAAGCGCAGCCGACAGGTGGGCAAGCGCGGAAAGAATATCGCCACTGCCAATCCCAGCCAGTTGCATATGCTGCGCATCGCCTGCAAGAAGTTGCGTTATAGCGCAGAAATATTTGCCTCGTTGTTTGCTAGGGCCAAGGCCAAAAGCAGCTATTTGTCCGCGTTGACTACGTTACAAGACATCTTGGGCACGCTGAACGATATTGCGGTAGCACACCGCCTGCTGGATGAGATGGACGCAGGAGCCCAACACGAATCAACCATCCTGATTCGTGGCTGGATCGAACACGACTACATGGATCAGAGCGTCAAGCTAAACAAGGCGTGGAAGAAGTTTTCCGCGCAGAAGGTATTTTGGCGAGAAGTCGCAAGGAGTAACGGATAGTTTCTTTGATATTTTTGACCGGTAGGCCAAATGTATAAAAAGGGCGAATGAAGCCGTGTCTACCTTGCCCGCTCAAACATCATTTTTTCAAGTTCATCCAACACTGATTCACGGTCATTTGTTTCGCCAGTGGCCGCATCGTTAATATCCATTTGTGCATGGTTTTCAGAATGATCCTGATGATGTAAACCATTATGATGTTCCTGATGCTGACTCATTGCTTCTCCTTTTGAATTATGGAATGAAACATACCCAATTCACTTCCTCACCACAAGAAGTTCTGATTCTTTCATATTATTTTAAATGACACAAGATGTAGTTAAAATACCGGTTGCAAAACACCGCATATAGTAATTCCATCTTTATTTTGCGGGATTGCACATTCCCCGACGCAACCTCGATAAGATAACCATCGTGCTATTAAGTTTTATAGAGTTAAGCCGATTAA
>Ga0302274_10005616_pt1 | contig 10583 bp, 7 predicted proteins | sample III_Bog_N2_1_FD_198755 | JGI IMG/M metagenome (GOLD analysis project Ga0302274, IMG submission 198755) | Peat permafrost microbial communities from Stordalen Mire near Abisko, Sweden - III_Bog_N2_1 | ecosystem: Environmental > Terrestrial > Soil > Wetlands > Peat | place: Sweden: Abisko...
CTTTTATTGTAACGTTGTATTTTTGCTCGCTAATAAAGTGCAAAAGAATTTCACTATCACACTCAGAATAACGATTTAGAATCTCTGATGCTGTTTTACTTATTGGAACACGAACTGTAATAGGTCTGTTGTCTTTAGTTTTATATTGAGTTATCTTAAAAGTCACAATTCCTAGTGCAAATATAATATATCTATCCGGATTAATTGTATTAATAAATAGAATTCAGGTATACAGTATCAGACTTGAATTCTTTTTTTTTCATATATTTAGCCTCTACTCGAAAATGTGAATCTATTTTTATGAAACTTTTGTGAATTACCTTGCCCGTCTCAAAAATAAATCATATATTTGATGTGTAAACGGTACTAACCTAATTATGTGAATTAAAATGGCAGAAATTTTATATTGTCGCGTGTCAAGTATTGACCAAAAGACGGATCGCCAACGTGTTAATGAGAAAGATTTTAAAATTGTAGTTGAAGATAAATGCTCAGGCTCGATTCCATTCTTTGAAAGATCCGGAGGTAAGGAGATTTTGAATTATATAGAAAAAGGAATTGTAACAAGTTTTTCTGTTTGGACAATTGATAGACTTGGAAGAAATCTCAGAGATATACTAAACACAATTCATTTTTTTAATGAAAGAAATATTCCTATTATTTTTGTAAGCCAGGGATTGCGGACAATTGATGAAAATGGAAAAGAAAATGCAATCACTAAATTAATGATTTCCATCTTAGGAACTGTAGGTGAAATGGAAAAGTCTCAAATTCGGGAACGACAACTTGAAGGAATTAAAATTGCAAAATTGAAAGGTAATATATATAAAGGTAGAAAAGAAGGAACAATAGAAGATGTACACGTTTTCTTGGATAAACCTAAAAACAAAAAAGCCCAAGAATATATCAAGAAGGGTTACATGTTATCTGAAGCAGCAAAACTTGCTGATGTCCACATAAACACTATGACTAAAATTAAGAAACTTGCATTTGTAAACAAGGACAAAATTTCTATCTAAACTCATCTAATCTTTTCTGAATAGGTGAGTTTTTTGCATTTAAAACAGAATAATAAATTGATTTAAAATTGTTATAAGCGATTTGTGATTCATAATCCTTGTAAAATAATTTACAATCTTCATTACATGCATCTTTCCATAGTTCAAACGATTTTCTTAAAGGAACGATATTAAACTCATTGATGTTCGAAAAGCCACCTAATAATACATTGATAGATATTAACCTCTTTTCAATGGCTAATTTTATGATTTCTTTAACAGAATCCTTCAATTGGTTATCCACAATTCTTTTAATCGGTTTAATCACTATATTATTACCTGTAACCTTTTTTATAGAGCTTTGAATAGTACTTCTTGACGGATTCTGTATATCATGCTTTAAGCTACCATTTAAAAACTCATCTAATCTTTTCTGAATAGGTGAATTTATTTCATCTAATTCAGTATTGTAAATTGAATTGAATTTTTCAAATGATATTTGTGATTGGTAATCTTCGTACAATAGCTTACAATCTTCGTTACATTGATTTTTCCAATCTTCAAATGATTTTCTTAAAATCGGTTCATTAAACTCATTAATGTTCGAGTAGGCTTTTGATAGTACGGTTTTGTTTGGTGTCAGTCTTTTTTTAACTGCTAATTTTATTATACCTTCAATGGAATCCTTGGATTGGTTGTTAAGCCTTTTTATAATCCCAATTTCTATAAGCTTTTGTTTAGAACTTTGAATAGAGTTATTTGATGGATTATCGTTGAATAATACGGAATCATGTTTTTGTGTTTTTGATTCTGAGATCGGGATTTGAAAAATTTTCATTTTAATAGTCCAAATCATGAAAAATGATAGAATCATTAAAATTCCAATGACTTGAAAAATTGGAAATTTATTCTTTCGATTGATTAGCTGTATGCACTCAATAACTTTGATATTACGCTTTTCTACATCCTCAATCAAACATTTGGCCACAAGCTTCTTATATCGGGCAGGTAATCGCCGTATTGAGCTTATTGATGCATTTCCATCGAATATGTATAATACAATTTTCCCGAATGCATATAAATCGCTCCGATAGTCTATAAGTTGTGGGTTAATAAATTGTTCTGGGCTTCCAAAGGATTGAGTACCCCCAGTTATTTCACTATAACAGTCGGAATACGATAACCCTAAATCTATTAACTTGATATTGTTTCCGTTATTCGTAATCACGATATTGTCAGGCTTTATATCCAAATGAACAATCTGGCGATTATGGAGGTAGTCCAAGGCAGAAAGCAATTGAAGTAATAACTTTCTTATATTTTCTTCCTTCTTGAAAAAGTCAGGATTATTTAACCTGAAATCACTGAGGGTTTGTCCATCAATGTATTCCGTCAGGATATAAATACCGTCTTTATCAGTTCCTTTGCTAATATATCTGACTATGTTTGGATGGTCTAGCATAAAGCCTAAATCAAATTCTTTCTCAAAGGCTGTAATGTAAATTGGGTTGGTTGAAAATGCTTTTTTCGGTCTTTTAAGGAAGTGCCATTTAGCATGAATACGCACTTTAAAGCAATCGGAAGTAGCCCCATTTTTATTAATGGGGAAAATATCCGAAAATGAGTTTATCAGCGGGGAGAGATTTTGAGTATTATCAAAAGAGGAAGAATCACTGTCCATTTGCCTGAATTTTCGACAAACTTACAAAATTTAAATGAGTTTCAATACGGTTAATCCACCAACCTTGCCAGCTGTGAATCTACCCAGACCCTTTCCCTCTCTAATAACATTTAAAATAATCAGCGGGTAATTGAGAACGAAATGTGTCATTTCTAACAAATCACTTATCAATAACTTACTATTTTTAGACGAAATAACTTTAAACTGGTTTTTACCTTCATATCTAACTTGAACAATTCTGTCAGGTTCATAGCCGAATTCAACTATTGAAGAAATAGGTAATGATTCTATTTTTATTTCTTGAAGTGAATTGAAACCAGAATTTCCAGACTTATCTAAACTAAGTAAATAAACATCCCAGTTGCTATAACCCAAGTAAAGAGCTAAAGTATCCAATGTAAATAAACGTGGTTCTGTAACCCCTTCTATGAATCCAAATAGCCTTTTCAGTGTATTCAAACTGATTTTTTGTTTGGTGACATTCTCTATTTCAATGCAAAGGAATTCTAAATCGGAATGATAACGAACTTTCTGTCCTAACTTTGATTCAATCTGCTCTTTAATAACTGGTGATAGCATATTTTATAGTGATGATAGATTAGATTACAAAAATACACTAAAATATCAATTGTAATTACTTTTGGATGCAATGGATGTATTGGACGAAATGGATTTAATGTTTTTGGTATCAACTCACTATTTTTGTAACAAAATAAACAACCCACGCCGCAAGCGGACGGGGTATTAATTGTTCTTTTTCTCGATGTAAGATAGAGATTTGCCGCAAGCGGACGGGGAATTCACCCAAAAGAGATTAAAAGCGGAACCGAAAAGCTATACGAGTAGGACAACAAACAAATTCAAATTAATCCAATGAAAAAATTAATTATTATCGTGGCAATTGCCATCACAGCTAGTTCGTGTACCCTTACCACTTACATTGAAAAAGACATGTCGATGAATTACGAATTAAACATGAAAAGTAAAAAAGATGTAGCTATCTTCGAAAAAGTGCATGTGTATCTGAGTGAAAAAGAAATACCCGGTGAGTTTACCGTAAAATCACTCAATACCTACAGCCCTATTGTGCTACCGGTTATTGGTAATCGTGTAAAGGCAGTTACACAAAGACTCTACAAAAAAGCGGTGAAAGCTGCCGAAGACCAAAAAGGAGATGCGGTGCTGATAATCGATGATTCCCACTTTAAAGTATTGAAAATGAAATAATCATTATGTTTCAATTCTTGTTTTTTTATCCTTGTTTACTACCCAGTTTGCCTTTAAGGCATTCGGGGAAATATATTAATCTGAGTAAAATTATACAGTTGCATTTAAAATCTTACGACAAATAATAGAATACATTTACATTTATTATTCCTTTTCATTGTATTTATTAAAATTATTTTTAAATTTGTAGTCTTACTAAACGTAATTCATCAGATATTTAATGTTTTGTTGAATGAAGATTATTAAATTCCTGAATTATAAATTTTAAAAAACAAACAATTATGAGAACAAATCTTTTTAAAGTTTCAAGTATGTTCCTATTTGCAGGAACTTTAGCCGTGTTGATACCATCGTGTAAATCAAGTAAAGGAATAACGCCAAAACAAGAAGGCGAAGTATTAATTAGTACTTATTGCACAGGCGATGAGTTTAAAAGCACACCTAAAGCATTGCGTTTTTCTGCCATTGGAGAAAGTATGGACCAAATGACAGCAAAAAAGAAATCCATGAGTGAAGCCCGTGCCGGATTAGCCGGATCTATCAATACGTTGGTAAAAGGAGTCACTGATAACTATGTAAAGTCAGGAAATTTTGATAACAAAGAAGAATTGTTGAAAAATTATGAAGGTTTGAATCGCGAAGTAGTTGATCAATCTCTTTCAGGCACTATTGTTATTTGCGAAAAAATGACTAAAACAAAGGAAGGTACTTATAAATCGTATGTTTGCATTGAGTTGGGTGCTAACGATATTCTTCAGTCTATCAATAACAAAGCTACCAGCAACGAAATGTTGAAAGTGGACTACAATTACGAAAAATACAAGAAAACTTTTGAAGAAGAGATGAATAAGATTGGCAAATAATCTTTTAATCAGCAATTAAAGATTATTCAAAGAAGTAATAAAACAGGAAGAGCAGGTTCATATAACCTGGCTCTTTCTTTCTCGTTTATTTCCCAACCACAAGGCTTAAAAACATTTTGCTGATACCATAATTTGATTGTCAAATTGTTTATATGCCTATTTTTCAAAATGACCTCTATCCCATGAAAAAACTTTTATTTGCAGTTTTAATTTTTGGCAATTTAATTTCTTTAAATGCTCAGAGCATTGATTTTATAAAAGCCGACAGGCAAACGTATATTTGGGGCGAAGGTACGGGTTCAACGGTAAAAGAAGCTGATCAAACGGCTTTGGCTGATATAATCGGACAAATTTCTACTCAGGTTGAAAGTTCAACCACCGGAACTACAACTGAGATAAATAAAGATTTTAAGAAATCCTGGAACGATGTAGTTAAAACCTATTCGAGCGCAACGCTTAAAAACACAGAACGGATAGTAGAGCAAAATGAACCGGATGCAAAAGTTTTCAGGTATATAAAACGTAGTGAAATAGACAGGATATTTGAATCGCGGAAAAATAAAATAATAGAATTAGCGCACGATGGTGAAACTGCATTAAAAAACGTTCAGATTGCCGATGCATTACGTTACTTTTATTGGTCACAGACACTTCTCAGAAGCCATCCCGATGCTTCTGATATAAAAATGATTTGCAATTCGGGTAAGGAAGAATTATTAATTACCTGGTTGCCTCTGCAAATCAATGCTATTTTTGCCGGATTATCAGTAAAAGTGCAACAGATTGAGAACAAAGAAACATATTCAAATTACGTGTTGGATATTCGTTACAACAGCCAACCTGTAAACAATTTTGACTATGTTTATTGGGGCGGCCAGGATTGGTCAAACATTGTGAGTGCAAAAGATGGTTTGGGGATAGTTGAATTCCCTAAATCACAAAATGGTTTGGAAATACGCTTAAAAGGGGAGTATGAATTCGAGAATGAAGCCAATGTAGATTTAGAGTTGCGGGATGTCATGCAAAAGCTTCCTGAAGTAAGTTATAAAAACTCTTATATCAACGTAGGCTTGAAAACTACGAATTCAGAAAATTCAAAACCATTGAATTCGATTGAAACAAAAACCACTTCCACTGCCCAACTCTCTGAATCCAACTTCGCAACTAATAACGGAACTTTGTCTGTTTTAACCAATGTTGCAGATAAGGAAGCGATTATGCCAAAACTTATTGCTGCTATCAGTACTAAAAACTATAAAAATGCAGAACCTCTCTTTACCTCTGAAGGTTATTCCGTTTTTCAGTCATTATTGCAATATGGAAATGCAAGGATTCTCAAATACAATCCATTAAAGTACTATCAGTTTGGCGAACAGGTTATTGGCCGTTCTCTACCAATGAGTTTCAATTTTAAATCAAACAACCGTATATTTGTTGAAGATGTAGTATTTTATTTTGATAAAGACAATAAAATTTGTAACCTTACCTTTGGGTTAAGCAAAAAGGCTATTGACGATATTGCTTCAAACAAAAAATGGAGCGAGGATGTGCGTATGCAACTGATTAGTTTTATGGAAAACTACAAAACTGCCTATGCCTTAAAGCGAATTGATTATATTGAAAAGATATTTTCGGACGATGCACTTATCATTACGGGTAGAATGACTAAAATGAATACATCACCTGAATACTTAAACAATCGAATTGTAAAATATAATCAACAATCGAAATCGCAATACCTAAAGAATTTAAAATACTCTTTTGGAAGTAATGAATTTATCAATTTGCGTTTTAGCGAAAATACCGTAAAACAATCAGGAAAATCGAATAATGTATATGGTATTCAAATCAAACAGGATTACTTCTCATCTAATTACGGTGATACCGGTTATTTGTTTTTGTTGATTGACTTTAAAGATCCAAAAGCACCTCTTATTCATATACGTACATGGCAACCCGAAAAGAATCCAGATGGTAGCATTTATGGATTGTCTGATTTCTAAATGTTCAAAAAGATAAATTGATATTTTCCAAGTTAATATGCAGTCAATTATGAAAAGACTTTTTATCACCATATTCTTAATTAGTTTGATGTTCAATTTGTTTTCCGAAATATCGGTTAAATCATTTCGTAAGTTGGAAAATGATATGACTGCGAGGGTTGATGCACCTAAAATAGACCAAAATGGGGATGTATGTGCTATTATAAAAATAGTTACTACTCAAACAGGATTTGTATGGGAACCTGATGGGTTAGGTATTATATCTTCCGATTGGAAAAACGGAGAGTATTGGCTTTATGTGCCGTATGGAGCGAAACATCTGACTATTAAGCATGATAAGCTAGGAATCCTACGGGATTATATGTATCCGTTACCTATTGAAAAAGCATGTGTATATGAAATGGTACTTACAACAGGCAAAGTAATAACTACGGTAGATGAAACTATTGAGAGCCAATGGTTGGTAATAAATACTGAACCGACGGATGCAGCGGTTTATATAGAGAATGAATTTGTAAAAACCGGCACTTACCAAAACAAAATTAAACCCGGCAGTTATTCCTATCGTGTAGAAGCCCCACTTTACCATAGTGAAGCAGGAAAAGTGGAAGTAACTGATACAAAAAAAGAAATATCCGTAAAGCTTAATCCTGCTTTTGGTTATGTAACAGTTAATACAGAACCAGAAAAAGATGCTAAAGTGATTATCGATGGAAAAAACCTGACACAAAATACACCATGCAAAAGTGAAGCCCTTGCCAGTGGTGAACATACAGTACAGGTACTTAAAGAAATGTACCAGCCTTCGACTCAAAAAATAACGGTTACCGATGGGCAAACTACTCTGGTTAATCTGGTCATGCAACCAAATTTTGCCGAACTTACCATTACAGCCCCTGAAGCAACCATCTACGTAAACAACCAGCGAAAAACAAACGGTACATGGAACGGACGCCTGCCTGCCGGAGTGTACAGTATTGAAGCCCGTCGCGAGAAATACCGCTCTGCCAAACAAGACATTGACCTGACGATTGGTGATGTGAAAAACATAAATCTTCAACCAACCCCCATTTATGGCTCATTGGATATAATGACCACACCAGCTGGAGCAACTATAACCATAGATGGAAAAGAATATGGCACTACACCGAATACGGTAAATAGATTATTGATAGGTGATTATACGGTACAACTTACTAAATCTGATTATGCCACTCTAAATAAGACTGTATCTATAACTGATGGAAAAAGTTTAGAATTAACCGAAATTCTTGAAAATGGTCGAGTAGTAACTATAAACTCAACACCTGCTGAAGCGTCACTTTATATTGATGGGATTGCGAGTGGAAAAACTACCTTCAAAGGAAATTTAACTTTTGGAAACCACATTTTACGCATAGAAAACGACGGAAAAAAAACAGAAAAAACTGTTAGCATTACCCAAACCGGAGGCCAAACAAATTTTACATTAAGCTTTGGTCTAAAGACTTTTAATGAAACCTTAAATGGCGTAAGTTTCGAAATGATAGCAGTGAAAGGTGGCACATTCCAAATGGGTAGTAACAATGGCGGAAGCAACGAAAAACCAATCCATAGCGTAACCTTAAGTGACTTTGCAATAGGAAAGACGGAAGTAACCCAAGCCATCTGGCAAGCGGTAATGGGCAATAACCCAAGCTGCTTTAAAGGCGATAACCTACCGGTGGAAAGTATAAGTTGGAACGATGCGCAACGTTTTATTGAAGCATTAAACAGCAAAACCGGCAAGACCTACCGCCTACCCACCGAAGCCGAATGGGAATATGCTGCACGAGGAGGAAATAAAAGTAATGGATACGAATATGCAGGAAGTAATACATTAGCCGATGTGGGATGGTGCGCCGATAACAGTGGCGACGAAACCCACGCCGTAGCCGGTAAACAACCTAATGAACTGGGAATGTATGATATGAGTGGTAATGTGACGGAATGGTGCGCTGATTGGTACGGCGCTTACCCTGACGGCCCCCAGACCAATCCCAACGGACCTTCATCGGGCTCGTCGCGCGTGACTCGTGGTGGCGGTTTGACTTACAATGATCGGGGTTGCAGCTCCGCCTCTCGCCATGAGACCGCCCAGTTCTATACCCAGTGCGGTATTGGGTTTCGGGTGGTCTTCGTCCCATAGTTCACTGTTAATGGCATTGAGCTAAAAAAGTAACGAATTGTGTCCAAGCGAGGGAGGGACGACCGAATCGATAGGCAAAGTTCGACATACGGATATTTTTATTAGAAGATCAAAGTCTGATGCTGGTTGTTGGAAAATGTTATCCCAACTGTATAGATTATCAGGATTTCAAATCCGAAATAAACAAACTCACTTAGTTCACACAAACTGTAGTATATTGTAAAGAGTGCCATAAAAATAAAGAAAAATTGAAAGTTTCGAACAAATGAAAAAGATATTAATCACCCTATTTCTGTTTGCAGTAATTGGTAATCTCTTTGCCGAAATCTCTGTCAAATCCTTCCGTAAATTAGAAACGGATTTGGATGCACGGGTAAATTTTGCAGAAAAAGACCAGAACGGAGATGTGTGTGCCATTATCAAGGTAGTAACTACACAGACAGGGTTTACATTTGATGGTGGGCAGTTGGGAATTGTAAAAACAGTTCAAAAGCCTTCCGAGATATGGGTTTATGTGCCTTATGGCCTTACACGCTTATCTATTTTTCATCCACAACTGGGTCAATTAAGGGATTATATAATTCCGGAGTCCGTTGAAAAGGCTACTGTTTATGAAATGGTACTGACCACGGGAAAGGTAATAACAACGGTAGATGAAACACCTATAACAAAATTCTTAATCGTTACTTCTACACCGTCAGGTGCAGAAGTATATATTAATGATCAATACAAAGGACGAACGCCATTTCAGCAAGAAATGGTTGAAGGTGAATATACATACCGGATTGATAAGGGATTATTTTATTATCCTGAGGCCGGAAAAATTAATCTCACTTCAGCAAAAGACAAAGAAAAAATTGATGCACAACTAAAACCTAAATTTGGATTTGCACAAATTACCAGCAAACCCGAAGATGGTATGACCGTTACGCTGGATGGAAAGATTCTGAGCCAGACAACACCCTTAAAAACAGACACACTTTCTTCAGGTAAGCATTCCATTTCAGTCAGTAAAACCTTATATCACTCTCAAACACAAGTAATATTAATTTCAGATAATCAAATTGATTCTGTAGAGTTTCTTTTAAAACCTGCTTTTGGTAGTTTGGATCTGAAAAGTATGCCCGAACCTGAAGATGGTGCAGCTGTTAGCCTAGACGGGAAAGTTACTGGATTAAGAACTCCTTGTAAATTAGTGCGGCTTGTTTCGGGCAAACACACCATTGAATTACAAAACGAATGGTATGAACCAAAAAACTTCTATGTGGAAATAAAAGATGGAGTAGATTTATCACAAGCTATTGAATTGAAGCCCAATTTCGGGTTAGTACAATTAAATTCAGATAGCGAAAGTGAGTTGTATATAGACAATCAACCCAAAGGGAAAGGAAAATGGGAAGGTAGATTAATAGCCGGTTTACATACGTTTGAAGCAAAAATGGAAAAGCATCATAATGCATTACAAAAAATAGAAATCCAAGTAGAAGATTCAAGACAAGTCAATCTTACCCCTCAACCAATAGTAGGAAAATTGAAAATTGTTACCAATGCAATTGGAGCAACTATACGGTTAAATGAAAAGGAATATGGTACAACACCTTTATTAATAAACGATTTATTTGCAGGCGATTATAATCTGACTTT
>Ga0302274_10005618_pt1 | contig 10580 bp, 9 predicted proteins | sample III_Bog_N2_1_FD_198755 | JGI IMG/M metagenome (GOLD analysis project Ga0302274, IMG submission 198755) | Peat permafrost microbial communities from Stordalen Mire near Abisko, Sweden - III_Bog_N2_1 | ecosystem: Environmental > Terrestrial > Soil > Wetlands > Peat | place: Sweden: Abisko...
CTGCCGCCAGTGAAGTTGTAGAGTACAGTCTCCGTTTGGGCCCGTGCTGGCAGAGCAAGCAACACCGCTAACACGACAGCGAGTATCAAAACGCCACGAGCAGCATTCATAAGCACGAACCTCCTTTGGGGATTCGCCTCTCGGGGTGCTGCGTCTCAATGGGCGGAAACTGCTCTTCGGAGAGGCGGGAGAATCTACAAGAAGTATCTTCTGCTCACAATCATCCAATGTCAGTGAAATGCGTCACATTTTGATGTGCGGCGGTCGCCAAAAGGTATAGAGCAAAGCCTTACCCGACGTACCTCAATCGGCGAAAAATCGCGATGGCGCTAACGCGTTACTTGAACATTCCGCACGATCGCTCTTGTGTGCGTGTGCTTCGGTTTGAGAATCAGCGAAGCCCTAGCCCTCAAGTGGTCGGACGTGGATCGGCTCGACGGTAAGCTCAGCGTCCAACGCGACATCGTTCGTCAGCACGTTGATGATGCGAAAACCGAAACCTCGCACAAGGCCATTACCGTCACCCAAACCATGCTCGAAGTGCTCAATCTGTGGAAGCAAACGACTCAGTTCTCCACGCAAGAGGATTGGATTTTTGCATCCCCTGCACAGCTAGGCCGACTGCCGTGGTCAGCGGACAGCGTAAACGATGCGTACAAGATAGCCGCATCGGTTGCCGGTATCGCCCACGTCAGCACGCCCAGTATGAGGCATACGTACCGATCATGGCTTGACGGTATAGGAACTCCGATAGCCGTGCAGCAAAAGTCAATGCGGCACGCGGACATTCGCACAACGATGAACGTCTACGGGGATGTGGTCACTAATGAAATGGCCAGCGCTGCCTCGAAAGTGGCGGTTCTGGCCCTTAACGGATCGCAAGCGGATCGCGCTCCCAGCTAAGTCCGTTTGTTTTGGCGGAAGCGTGTGTGAGTCGAACACACCGGCGACATCGTGGATGCCGCCCGCCGGTTTTGAAGACCGGGACGATCACCGGACCGCATGCGCTTCCGTACGACCTTTGCCAGGTCTTGAAGTCTTACTTTGTAAGTCGGCGCCGCGTGGAACACGCCAACTCATTTTGGTTGCGCCACGGTTCGCAGATAGGGTTTCAGCGTTTTAAAACCGGCTGGATATTTTTGTCTGGCCTGATCATCTGATACCGAGGTCGGGATGATCACGTCATCGCCCGGCTTCCAATTCACTGGCGTGGCGACGCTGTACTTTGCCGAGAGTTGGATGGAATCAAGCACACGCAATACTTCGTCGAAATTGCGCCCGCTGCTCATCGGGTAGATCAGCATCAACTTGATCTTCTTATCTGGACCGATTACAAAAACCGTGCGCACGGTTGCATTGTCGGCCGCGGTTCGTCCCTCGCTCGTCGCGCCCGCAGTTTCCGGCAGCATGTCATACAACTTGGCAACCTTGAGTTCCGGATCCCCGATCATCGGATAGTTCACCTTGTGGCCCTGGGTTTCTTCGATATCCGCCGTCCACTTGCCGTGGCTCGTGACCGGGTCGACGCTCAGTCCGATAATTTTTGTGTTGCGCTTCGCAAACTCCGGCTGCAGACCGGCCATGTAGCCGAGTTCGGTGGTGCAAACCGGCGTGAAGTCCTTGGGATGCGAGAACAGGATGGCATAGCCGTCGCCGATCCAGTCGTGAAAATGGATGGTGCCCTGAGTCGTTTCGGCGGTGAAATCGGGAGCTTCAGAGTTAATGCGCAGGGACATGTACGTTCCTCGAATCGTTTTCGATTGTCAGCGTGAGCGGCGGTTCGCCGGCTCGCGTCTCAATTTTTGGACAGCTCATACAGCAATTTTCGCGGGCCACAACCAAACCCTACTCTATTGGTAGGGAATAGAATATCCAGCGGATCCGCTTCCGTCAACCACACGCAAGCCCGCGTCCAGCCTCGGATGATGGTATCGCATCGCGGCTCCTTCCGGCTTGATCCCGCGACATCACTCCACGATAAAATATTAGTTATGTCCGCAGCCAACGGAATCCCGCTAGCCAAGAGTCTCCGCCTACCCATGGTCCAGGTTGACGTCTTTACCAGCCGCGCTCTCGCTGGAAACTCGTTGGCCGTCTTTCTTGACGGGCGCGGCCTGAGCACGGAGCAGATGCAGGATCTGGCTCGCGAAATGAATCTGTCGGAAACAACTTTTATTCTGCCAGGGGACCGAGGCGAGCCCAAGGGTGCCAGTGACCCGAAGGGCGCCGCCGACAAGCGCGGCGTTCGCGTGCGAATCTTTACCGTGCAGGAAGAACTGCCGTTCGCTGGACACCCGACGTTAGGTACTGCGTTTGTGCTGCGAAATCAGACCGTAACGCAGGGAACTCCCTCGTCCGAAATTCTTCTCGACCTCAACGTGGGTACTGTCCCCGTCCGTTTCACGGAACAACCAGACCTGCCTGCATTCGGAGAGATGACTCAGAAGAACCCGGAGTTTGGCGCGATCCACCAGGTTGACGACATCGCTCGCCTCACGAACTTAAGTGCAGCCGACTTTGACAGTTCCGCGCCGATACAAACGGTTTCCACCGGAATGCCTTTCACCATCGTCGCATTGCGCAGCCTGAAGGCGGTCGAGACACTTCGCCTGGATCTGGATCGCGCCGGTGAATATCTCGCGCGCAGCGGTGGCAAGTTTCTCTACTTTGTGAGTCGCGAGACAGTTGATCCCAGAACTCGCCTGCACGCCCGCATGATTTTTTACAACGGAGACGATCCCGCCACCGGTTCGGCCGCCGGGTGTTGCGCCGCGTGGATGGTCGCGCACGGAGTTGCCGCGAGTGATGAGCAGGTTTTAATTGAGCAAGGTCTCGAAATGCACCGTCCCAGCAGCATTTTTGTTCGTGCCACGAAAGCAATCAGTGGTCAAGATAACCATGTCGTCAATGTGCGCGTCGGTGGAAATTGTGTAGAAGTCTTGCGCGGCGAAGTTACACTTCCGCTCTAGCACGTCTCAACGCCGCGACAGTTGCGGCTTCTCTCGCGATAGCACATTCATGCCAAGCACCAGAGTGCCATTGGCGAGCACGCTACTTTACCTGCGCGCGGATTGAATTTAGCATTCAACTCGCTCGCGATTCTAAAAAAAAGTTAGGAACACAATCACAAAAAAATGTGATGATAGTTCCCGGTCAGGTTCATGAAGCCTAAGAAAACGATTCTCTGCGCGGACGATAACGAACAGGCACTTTCTATACGTAAAGTCATGCTGGAAACACGCGGCTACCGCGTATTGGCATTTAACAATGGCACGCAAGCCCTGGAGGCATTTCGTCGCGGCGGCGTCGATCTGGTGATCACTGACTTAATCATGCCGGGATGCGACGGTTCGCGGCTGATTGAAGAGGTAAAAAATCTTTCGCCGCAGACGCCTACTGTGCTTATTTCCGGGCGCGTAAAAATCTACGAACGTGAGACGCTCGCCGATGTATTTCTACCGAAGGGCATGTATGAACCGGCAGACTTGCTGGAGCGTATACGCTTGCTGTTGGTGCGCAAGCGCGGTCCCAAGCGGTCGCCCGAGTTACGGGCTCCGGCGCTGCAGGCAAAGCGCGCGAGTGTCGCGTAACTCGGGCAGAATCGATCCACTTCCTGTGATATCGTTTTCTCTGGATGTCGGCCTTCATTGAAGCAAGAGAATTACGCAAAACCTACCGCATCGGAAAGTTGGATGTGCCCGCCCTGCGCGGCGTTTCGTTCGATGTGCAGAAGGGCGAGTTTGTTACCATCGTCGGCCCTTCCGGAAGCGGTAAGTCCACGCTCTTTTATCTGCTCGGGGGATTGACTCGAGCGGACTCCGGCAGTGTCACGATTGACGGAGTGGATTTCGCCACTCTTTCCGATGCTGAGCGGACGCGCCTGCGCAAAAGCAAAATCGGATTCGTCTTCCAAAAATTCAATCTCTTACCCACGCTTAGCGCGCGCTCGAATATCGAGATTGCGGTCGACATTGCTGACAAAGGGCCGTTGGATTCCGGGTTTCTAAAAAAGATTACCGGCATGCTCGGCATCGCAAACCGCTTGGAGCATCGGCCCAACGAGTTGTCCGGCGGCGAGCAGCAGAGAGTTGCGCTCGCCCGCGCGCTCATTAACCGGCCCGCTATTGTGCTGGCCGACGAGCCCACAGGTAACCTCGATTCGAAGAGTTCAAGCGTTGTGCTGGATATGCTGCGTCAGTCGAACAAAGATCTCGGCCAGACGGTGATGATGATTACGCACAATCCCGAGGCCGCCGCGTACGGTGACCGCATCATTCATATGCGCGATGGCCAGATTGTCACGCCCGACGAAGATCCCCAGTGGGCTCGTCACCAGCCGGGAGCGCATTCAGCGACTACTCCTTGATAACGAAAGATCGGCAGCATCGATAACGAACGATCGGCGGCATCCCTGAAAACTTATCTCAACCTGTCACGAGACGATATTCGTCCACCACTTGTCTTCTGACAAGTACGATCACGATGGTGAAACGAAGGAGCGACTGGCAGCTCGTTCGATTCGGATTGGACAACCGCCCGTACGTAGATTGGTTTAACGTTTGCCGCCGACCGCGTGTCCTCGGCCATCTCTCACTTCGTTTCCCTTGAAGTGGGAAACCTTATCGAGACGCTTGCCCGGTTCCGGTTTGTCTCCGCGGGCTGGCCGCGGGCCGTTGTAGCCGTGATCGGGATGGAAGCGGTTATTTACGTGGCCGTGAAAGCCCTCGGGACCATGGAACCAGGGGCCAGCGCCAATGAAGATGCCCCCAGTGAACCACTCTGGGCCGTAATAGCCATAGGGAGCACAATCGTAGGGTGGGACATCGTAGTAGCCATAGGGACACTCCGGCGCGACTCCGATGTTGACACTGACCTGAGCTTCCGTTATGGGTGCCGTGACGGTGAAGCAGACTGCGGCCAACGCAGCCAGCGCGAAAAACTTTATTTTTTTCATTGCATTGTCCTCAATATTCTTCGAGCATCACTCTTTGTTCTTCGAGCTTTGTTCTTCGAGCTTCCTGCTTTCGAGCATCGCCGCCCCTTCGTTATTATTCCGGAGCAGCTCTGATCGATTTCCGATTCGAGCCGTCTCTGACCTGAGCGAAGGCGGCTCGCGCAATTCCAAGCCGCCCAATACGATTCAACTTTTGGAGGCAGGGTTGGCCCCCACAGTCCCGAAAAAAGCCTCGAGAGCGCCAAGTGTCGACCGTAATTCGCTTCTCCGCAAAAATGGGACTGCATAGACCTATGAGAAAAAGAGGGTTATTGTGAATTGTCAGCAAATATTCGCTGCTGTAGAATAAGAAACGACGAGCGGGAGTAACTCAGCGGTAGAGTGCGACCTTGCCAAGGTCGAAGTCGCGGGTTCAATCCCCGTCTCCCGCTCCAGTTTTCAAAGCCCTACATCGCGGAGGGCTTTTTGTTTTAGCGTTTCTTTCTTTAGAGTGGCGTTCCGGCGAACGTCGCAAGAAACGATTGGGCGCGGTAGCCAAGTGGTAAGGCCGAGGTCTGCAAAACCTCCATCGTGAGTTCGATTCTCACCCGCGCCTCCACAAACTTCTTCCCTACAGTCGCCAGACCTTGCGGGAAGAAAACGGAAACGAAGTTCGCGGATTCTCGTGGCTACGTGACACTGACTTCGGTATAAATCCCGTACACCTGTTTCAACGCCTCGCAGATTTCGCCGACCGTCGCGTAGGCCCGAACCGCGTCGATGATATACGGCATGGTATTCACGCTGGAAATATTACCGCCGGTCCCGGCCGTGGGTTCTTGACTGGCGGCCCGTTTGAGGGCGTCGAGGCGGCGCATGACTTCGTCGTTAGAGCGGCGGGCCCGAAGGGTTTTGAGTTTCTTCTCTTGCGCCCGTCCCACGGATTCGTCGATGTACAAGATGTGCGGGGACTCCTCTTCAATCACGAAATCGTTCACGCCCACTGTAATTTTTTCGTTGGCTTCGACTGCACGCTGATACTGGTAGCTGGCTTCGGCAATTTCTTTCTGCGGATATCCACGCTCGATCGCCTGCACCATCCCACCCATGTGATCGAGTTTCTCAAAATAATCGAAAGCTCCGTTTTCCATGTCGAGCGTCTGCTTTTCGACGAAGTAGCTGCCGCCGAGCGGATCTACGGTTTGCGCCACGCCCGACTCAAAAGCGATGATCTGCTGCGTTCGTAGAGCGATACGTGCCGCGTCCGCCGTCGGCAACGCCAGCGCCTCGTCATACGCGTCGGTATGCAACGACTGTGTGCCGCCGAGTACCGCCGCCAACGCCTGTAAGGCGACCCGCGCGATGTTGTTCATCGGTTGCTGCGCCGGTAGCGATACTCCGGCGGTCTGCGTGTGAAAACGCATCAGCCGCGTGCGATCGTTTTTCGCGCCAAAGCGGTCTTTCATTAAGCGATACCAGATCTTGCGTGCGGCGCGGTACTTAGCAATCTCTTCGAAGAAGTCATTGTGCGCGTTGAAGAAAAAACTCAGGCGTGGCCCGAAATCGTCCACGTCCAGACCGCGTCGCCGCGCCCACTCGACGTATTCGACCCCGTCATAGATGGTGAAGGCAAGCTCCTGCAGAGCGCTCGATCCCGCCTCGCGAATGTGATAGCCGCTGATCGAAATCGTGTTGAAGCGCGGTGTAAATTTCGCGCCAAACTCGAAGGTATCGATCACCAGTCGCATCGACGGTGCTGGCGGATAGATGTACTCCTTCTGCGCAATGTATTCCTTGAGAATGTCGTTTTGAATGGTGCCCGAAATCTTCGTCCAGTCCGCGCCCTGCTTTTCCGCGACCACCAGATACATCGCCCAGAGCACGCTGGCCGGCGAATTGATCGTCATGGACGTGGTGATCTTGTCGAGCGGAATCCCGTCGAACAGGATCTCCATATCTTCAAGCGAATCGATGGCCACGCCGCACTTGCCAACCTCGCCCTCGCTCGCCGGATGATCGGAGTCGTATCCCATCAGCGTCGGCAGATCAAACGCCACAGATAACCCCCCGCCGCCATGCTCGAGCAGATATTTGTAACGTTGATTTGTCTCTTCGGGAGAAGCGAAGCCCGAGAACATACGCATCGTCCACAGCTTGCCTCGATAACCCGTCGCGTGAATCCCGCGCGTATAGGGCGGTTCGCCGGGATAGCCAAGATACTTGTCATACTCCCAATCGGCCGGAAGATCAGCCTGCGCATAAAGACGGCGAATCGGCGTATTCGATATGGTGCTGAATCGCGCCCGGCCATGCTCGTCCACATTGGTGCCCGTAGCAGCACCAATTGGTTTTTCCGGAGACTTGTCGAGCGTTGGCGCTAGCGTTTTTTCGGCCCACTCTTTTTCGGAAGCCACGGGATGCCGGCCCTCGAAGACGTCGGAAATCTGGCTCTCGGCAACGGCTTTCCCTGCCGCCTTCAGCGGATCAGCTGGTGATTTCTTCTCGGGCATTGCGTCTCCCCACTACTCCCGATGATAGATGATAGAGGAGGAACCGGAAGCGTCAAAATGCGTTAACCGACCGAGCGGTTGGCAAATCTGTGCTAAAAGCTCGTGGGAAGTCGAAGCGCCGCGGGCAGCTGCCACTTTTCATGAATTCTCATCCCGAGCAAGGCGAGGGGTCTGTAGTTCGCCGTGAGAATACCCATCTCGCGGCGGGATGACAACGCTCATCCCTTGACGCCGCTTTTCGCGCGCCCCTATGCTTGACGTTCTCCCATGGAGGAATTCTGAAAGCATTTCGGCGGTTGCTGCAGCGCACCCCGCTCTACGGCGCCTACAAAGCGCTCGGCCATTATCCCGACTATTGGTATTGGAACTTGCGCGGCCGCCCGCAGCGCTCTCCTCATCTCTTGAAGCAGAAAGTTGTGCGCCACTACGGCGAGAAATATGGTCTCACCACACTGGTCGAGACCGGGACCTATTACGGCGAGATGGTGGCCGCGATGAAAAATCGCTTCACTCAGATTTACTCCATCGAATTCGTTCCCGAATTGGCGCAACGCGCAAGGCATAAATTCGCGAACCTGCCGCATGTGCGAATTTTCTGTGGCGACAGCAAGTTGGTGATGCCCGAAGTGCTGACTCTATTGCGCGGCCCAGCGCTCTTCTGGCTCGATGCCGGCTATTACGGCTGGATCGGAGTTCGGGGCAACGAAGAGCGTTTGTCAGCTGAACTGGAGATGATCTTGAGCCATCCCTATCCGCACATCATTTTGCTCGACGACGCCCGAGGGCTCACTGGCCAGGACGGCATTCCCTCGGTAAATGATGTGAAGAACTATGTCGAATCCAAGTTTCCCCTGCGCACCGTCGAAGTGAAATACGACATTATGCGCATCACGCCGCGAAATTAGCGACCCCCTCTTTACTACTAACTATCGGTCGCTTTCTGGGAAGGGCACGGCTTTTAGCCGTGCCGCCCAGAGCTAACAATAACGCGGGTTTTAGCCCCTGAGGGAATCCGCGGACCATTAGCGAACTCACCACGACTGGCGACTAGAACACGTCGCGGATTGTCCGGTTGACCAAGCCTACCGTGTTGTTGAGTGCCTCACCACACGCATACGCAAAAGTCAGGGACTGATCCGGCAACGAGATCTCCTGCGAAGTCAGCACGGTCGTGCTGCCAACTTCTGTCACCTGCACCAGATAGGTGCCAGCCGTTACAGGGATCGGGGTTTGCGTGCCCGGAGCCGCCGTACCGGTGAAGGTCTGCGGATGCTTAACGCCCAGTTGCGTCAGCGTGACCTGCAATGCCGGAGCGTCGGCGGAATTCGCGAAGACATAGCGCGCGTTCCCAGGCACTACCGGCGACAAGGAGTCCACGAGTTGCAGCGCCGTAGGTTGCGTGGCGTTGATCGCTGCGACAACGGTGGCATTCTCCCCTGCTGTCAACGCTACTTGCGTATCGATTAACACCGCATTCGTGCAGGGTGCCAGCGTGTTCGCCAGGCTGAACTGCACATCATAGGTGCCCGCCACGAGAGTGTACGGGCCAGTGCTGTTGCCGAAGGTCAGTCCGTGGACGAGGCACGCTTTACCGTTTACCAGAATGTCGACGGGTAGGCCAGGATTGAGGTTGTCGGCGATATCACGGCCTGGAATGCCGTGCACGATGTAAAGATAAGCCTCATCCGAGGCGAAGCTGTATGCGCCCAGAATCAGGCATAGAGCTGCAAGTTGCATAACGACACGTGTGCGAAGTTTCATAAGTCTCCTTAAAGTTGTCAGAAGGTTGCGGCGCTGGTTTGGGGGATGACCGCGCATTCGCAGGGGAAGACTGCGTCAGAACGGCCCACAATTCACTGCTGAGATCTCAACCGGGAAGCGGTCTCGCTTCGTTTGAATCAAACCCACGCCCTGCCGGGAAGTTTCCCACGAAAAGAAAAAAAGAATCGTCGACGAGAGAAATTCAGATCGGAGGGTCGCTTCAAGAAGTAACCACGACCGTACGCGTACCCCGAAGTCCCAGAAATCCAGGAATCCCCCGCGAAACGGAAGGCTCCGCTCATGCACTATTAGCTATCAAACTTGTTACGCGGGAGATTCTCGCTAGGTTTCTGCCCTGCAGGTTGATGCTATCGTTGTGACCTGGTTATTGGATAAACTCTTGCAAATCCGCCGCTGCCGAGGATTGCTATGCCGCCTGGACTCGACAATCTCAAACATATCGTCGTTCTGATGATGGAGAACCGGTCGTTCGACCACATGCTCGGATCCCTCGCCGCCGTGGACCCCCGCATCGACGGCGTCACCGACGCGTTAAGCAATCCCGACACGACGGGCGCGTCGGTCAAGCCACAACCGCTCGCGGAATTTCAAAGTCAGCTCGATCCAGACCCCGATCATCATTTCCCTGCCGTTGACCTGCAGATTTTCGGCGGCGATACCAGTCCGGCGCGCACCGCCAACATGCAGGGATTTGTGAAGAGTTACTTCAATCAACAGGAAGACGTCGGGCATTCCCAAAAAATCATGTACTACTTCACGCAGAGCCAATTACCCGTACTGACTACCCTTGCATTGGAATTCGCGGTCTTTAACCGGTGGTTTGCATCGATTCCCGGTCCAACCATCTGCAATCGTGCCTTCGCACATTACGGAACGTCGTTCGGACGCGTTGACATGAATCCGATTTACATCAACGAGCCCTTCAAGAACATCTACGACCGCCTGCTCAACGCGAATCCCAAGCACACAGCTAAGCTGTATTACTACGACGCAACCAGTTCGACGATGGAAGTCGCAAACTTGCTTCAGAACGAGCCGGAATTATTCGGCACCTATCAGCAATTTCTGGACGACTGTAACTCAGGAAATTTACCCCAGTACTCATTTATTGAGCCGAACTACAACGACCACGACAGCGATAGCGGAGAAGAAGTCGCCAACGATCAGCACCCCGATCACAACGTTCAGGCAGGAGAGTTGTTCATCGCCTCTGTCTATAACGCGATCAAGCAGAACGCGGACTTGTGGACAAGCACCGCTCTCCTCATCGTTTACGACGAACATGGAGGTATCTACGATCACGTTGTCCCTCCGGCTTGTCCGCCCGACCAATTTACAGCCTCGGCGAATGACAC
>Ga0302274_10005634_pt1 | contig 10563 bp, 6 predicted proteins | sample III_Bog_N2_1_FD_198755 | JGI IMG/M metagenome (GOLD analysis project Ga0302274, IMG submission 198755) | Peat permafrost microbial communities from Stordalen Mire near Abisko, Sweden - III_Bog_N2_1 | ecosystem: Environmental > Terrestrial > Soil > Wetlands > Peat | place: Sweden: Abisko...
GCGCGGCCAGAGGGCATCGCACTTCTCGCTCTGGCCGGGGCGTTCGTTGTTCTGATTCGCCGGCAATGCCTGTCGCAATGGCTTATGGTTTTTCTGGCAGGCTTCTGCACCGCTCTTGCCGCAGGGTTTCATCCCAGAGCCTGCGTTTTCGTGATCGGAGCCTTTGTGTTTCTGGCTGCTGATCTGGGACTGAGTGCATTCCGCCGTTTGATCCCGCTTTTCGTCCTGGGCGTGGCTATTCCAGTCTCCTTTATGCTATGGTGCGCTGTTCCGGTTTCACGCGCCGTGCCCGATATTCAAGCCGCGATGGTGCAACTGGCATGGCATGCTCACCTGAGCAATGCGGAAAACTTTGGCCACCTCCGCAAGGGTTTCACGGATTTTCGCTGGTCCTGTCCCTGGGTTTGGGCAGCCGCACTTGCCACGGTAGCGGTGACTTGTGCTGCCTTCGCACGGCGGAAGCCACTTCACCGTGTTGTACTGGCGGCCTCCTGCTTCGCATGTTGCGGCCTGATCATGTTTTTAACTTCGATTACGATGCATCCGCCCTATCTGGTCTTCCTCACGGTGTGGCCGGTCATCGCCGTTATGGCGCAGATCGAATCGGGTTCGTCGCAGCGCCGGCTCTTCCGGGTTATCGCTGCCGTGCTGCTTGTCGCATGGCTGCCGAGCATGGGGTGGAATATGATGCGCACACGCGAAGCCTACAAGTTTTATTCCGCTCTTTCCACGGCACACCTCGCCGACGAACTGGCCGCGACTATTCCTCCGGAAGCGCCGCTGATGGTCTCCGGCGACCTGTACATCGCCGCCCGCAGTCCCACCCGGAAGCCGTTCATCGTGCGGCAAGCGTCACCGCCCTCTGAATGGCCGTGCGATGCATGGCTGGCGCTTACTACATCGGCTGAGGTTCCGTGGAATGTTTCGCAACTGCCCGGACGCGTTGTGCACGTCTCGAACGAGAATCTGTTTCCCGGCTTTCCCTACAGCCCGAAGCTCACCATCCTGACCCCCTGTCAAGGCTTCTACTGATTCGATCAGGAGAGCCCCTTTCCCATGGAAAAGGGCTATGCGCTGCGATGATAGGCGCAGCCTCCAGAAGGGCGTCCGGCATAGATCGACTTGACTGGAAATATAACTGAATCGAAAGCGAGGAAGTGCGATTTGGAAGGCACAATAACTTCAGGAGTTCGGTTTTTATCGTCCGGAACCGGACGTTCTCCGCTTTGTCGCATTTCTGCTCGTCTTCTTTCACTCCACTTTGCCCTCAAGCAATGATCCCCGCGTAGTCCATTTGCTGCATGGTTTTTCTCCAGTCTATGATGCTTTCACCAATTCCTACGCGTTCGGCCTCTCTATTATCTTGCGCTGGCGATTGGCGTAATCTTCGCCGCGAGGCTCGACAATGTTTTTGACTCCATGGACAAAATAGGACGGTACGCCCTCTTTCTTGGATACTGGTTTCCCGTCGCCCATCCACGTACCAATCTGCCCACGGACCCGCTGTGGAGTATCTCCATTGAAGAACAGTTCTATCTGTTTGCCACGTGGAGGTTGAAGCACTTCAATCGCAAATCACTCTTTGGATTTTGCGTGGCAATGATGATTCTTTCCAATGTCTGACTGTATTTCCTGGGCAGGATATCGGCCATCGATATCAGTGTTTGGTTCGAGCCTTCTGCTCAATATCAGTGCATCGCCGGCGGAATCCTATTATGCCTTATTCTGCCTGGTAAGGTAATCAGGTTCATCGTCTGGCAAAGAATCGTATTGCTTGTTCTCGCCGTCGTTTGCTGGCTATACGCCTGCTACGGCCAGCACTGCCGTTTCGGCGGCGATAAACTGAACCCAGGCAATTGGTCGCTCATCGGAAGATACGCAGTGACCACGCTGGGCTGCGTCCTGCTGCTGCTTGCCTTTCTAGGAGCGGATCCAAAGCTGCTTCCGGGATGGGCTATCTACCTCGGACGCATTTCATTCGGCCATTATATCTATAATGAATTTGCGATTGCAGTGACAGATCGCCTCATCATCAGAAACCTCGCTGCACACATGAATTCGACGATTAAGTCGCTCGAAGGGCCCATATTCCTGCTGAACACCGGCCTGACGCTCGGATTGACTGTCCTGATGGCGGCTGTCTCCTATCGCTATTTCGAGACGCCATTCCTCAGGTTGAAGAAGCGCCATTCAGTCATTGAGAGCCAGCCGATTGGTGACGCCCGCTGATCATTCCCAATAACGCACCTGCGCATCAATGAGGGCATAAGGCGCGAATCCACTTCCATCTGCGTGGCCGCTGATGCCATTGAGCCGGTCAGGTCGTCAGGTCGTCAGTTGTTCGATGTTGGACCGCTTTAGCCACGTCCGGCAGGGGGCCGACCGCAAGGCCGTTGCCGCACTTGACAACACAACAGCCACGGCGCAATTGGGGAAATGGCAGGCCGCTACTGAACATCTCAAACTCCCTGAATTCTCGGCAGGCGCTTCATTGCAAGTCTTGAGACTTAACATGAGCTATCTCAGGATTTCTCAGAAGACATTCCGAAAATGGTGCAGGGAGGGACTCGAACCGCCGACTTCCTGCTTGTAAGGCAGGCGCTCTAACCAAGTGAGCTAACCGCCCACGGATGGCCTGGGCGCCAACGCAGTCCATGATACCAGCGCAATCGGCCTCGCGCGCTGGGACTCGCCTGACTTCCCAGGGCCGACGCATATAAACTGCTAACTGCCTTGGGGATTTAGATAGGCGACAACGGGTATATAAGGTCCCGTGAATGCTCCACCGCCTAACAGGGGGCGCCTTCGGTTACGGCTAGAAGCCAGATTGACCGGCCATCACTTCCGCTTACGGCCGTTTTCGATGCAGGGTCTCCCCCAATTGCCACTGCAGTTCCCACGGCGCTTCAGCCTGCCACTCGCCAATCTTAATCGCAGCCAAAGCCAAGAGACAGATTGCGCGGTGCGACCCAGACCTCAACGTTGGTCAAAATCCGCGACCATAGAACAACTCCCTTCTGCGCTGAAGAACAGACCCCGTCCGGCGACCTCTCGCCACCATCCCGCACCGTTTGGTGCTCGGCGCAGACTGACGACGCCAAAGCGCCACGCGGACTTGTCGCCCTCGAACGGCTTCTCGGAAAGAAGGTCGTCATAACGGGGAACCGACCAGGTATGGTCGAGCACTTCATACTGACCGATTGTCCCCACCAGCCACCGATCGAAATGATCCTTGATGGTGGTTCCCGGAGGGTTTGGAAACAGAGCATTGATGTGGACCGTCCCATCCACATCTACCCTCGAAGGAATAGCCTCAACGATCCTGCGAAGCAGCTCGGTGCCCTCAATCCCTCCGCTCCAGAAATTGTCTCCGGCGCGAGCGGCGCTGTCCGGTGCGTAAGGAGGATTCGCGGTCAACAAATCACATGTGGATTCGATCGAGTTAAACAAGTCACTCAAGACGAATTCAGCATTTGTGGCATTGTTCAAGGCTGCATTGAATCTGGAAAACTCAATTGCTCGGGGGTTGACATCGGCACCAACGACCTCATGACAATGCCTGCTCGCCAGCAGCGCATGGACACCCGACCCAGTCCCCATGTCAAAACCTCTCCTTCGCGGAGTCCGTTTCACGAGGCCGCCGAGAAGATAGCTCTCGGGCCACAGCCACATGACCTGATTAATCGCCGTGTTTTTGTCAGCGCGATCGGTGGCGATATACAGCCCGTAACAGGGAAACATGCAAAGGTTTGATTGCACCGTTTTATCCTGCATCTCAACCAGATCCATCTCGACCGCGTCATCGATAAAAGACGAGGGGACATGAGCCCTGAGTTGATCAATTCCGAGTCGACGACCATCGATAAAGAGCGCTATGAGCGTATCTACAGGGTGACCGAAATCAAGCGGTCGTTCCGGACGAAACGTCTGCCAGAAGTTGACTCCCAGGCGAGGGAATACATCGACACGTTTTGCGCATCCCGCGAGGTCATAGCCGCAACGCCTCAGATGCTCGACAAAGCTTTGCATCCGCTGTGGCTGATCCAGGCGTTTTGGCGGCTTGACATCTTGAGTAACGGTAAGAAGACTCAATTGACACATCCTTCTTCCCTTGCAGGAGCAATTGCATTCATGGGCAGTTAACTACAAGGCCGAGCTTCCGTCAAAGTCAGTGAGGCTGCATCAGCGCAAGCCCCTGGTGTTGAACTGAGGGCAGGCAATGGAAGTATTCGGCCTCGAAATCTCACGGACTCCGGACGCCCGAGCCCCTGGCAATCGGCCTGCGCAGGTCATAATAAGGCTCGGCCTAACTTGCCAGGTTCATTTCGGCTGAGAGTTCCTTGAGTTTGGCCTCAATGATTGCTGCCATCGGCCGCACAGCGGGTTCTTCAAATATGCTGTTGTGATTACCACCGATTTCAAACTTCCCGAGAGCTCCCCTGACAACCGGCCTCCAGCCCAGAAAATCGTCTTGGTAGGGCGTGACCTTGCGGTCGCTTGCCATGATAATCACGGCATCGCCAGCGTAGGGCTTGGGCACGAAATTGTTATGGGCAATGCGGCTCGCCCGCCCAACGCGCTCCAGGATTTCGCCCAGGCGCGTGCCTTCCGCGGATCGAGCATTTGCCCAGTCGGCATCTGAAGGGAATTCTGGCAGTGGGGCGTTGGGGCTTCCAATGTCTGAACCGAGAGCATACTTTTTCACCGCTTTGAGGCGGCCTTTTGAATAGTCAAGCCACTGATTGGCTGGCGTTGAGAGCAACTTGCGCGAATGCAGGGCTGCACGCCCTGCAAAAAACTTTGCGTTGCGGACCAGCCGTTCACTTCTTGACATGTATTTTTCGAATGCAGGATTCAAGACGTCAATGATGAAAAGCGAGCCAACCGATTCGCCCATCTGTTCGAAGACCCGCGCCATTTCAAATGCCACTAATCCGCCGTAACAGCCGCCTCCGAGATGGTAAGGTCCGTGAGGTTGAACCTTTCGGATTTCTTCAACATAGCATTGCGCAGTTTCTTCCACACTTCCGAACGGCTCAGAGCCATCGAGGCCCTTCGCCTGAAGAAAATAGACCGGTAGGTCGTCAGGCAAAGCCATTGCAAGGGCGCGCATGCTCAGCACGTTTCCACCGGCACCGTGGATCAGGAAGAACGGAATCCGTTTGGTCGTTCCTTTTCTCACCTGCACCATAATCTGAGTTTGATCTTCAGCTCTGTGTTTGCCGATCCAAACGGCAAACTCTTCAACGGTGGGGGCCTCCAACACGGCCCTGAGTGGCAAGGCTTCGCCTGAAAAGACTTGCTGCAAACGCAAGATCAATCGCAATGCCAGGAGCGAATGGCCTCCGATATCGAAGAAATTGTCGTGCCGGCCCACATGATCGAGATTGAGTACCTCTGCCCAGATTTCGGTGAGTTTTCTTTCCGTCTCGCCCTGGGGAGCATCGTATGCGAGTGTGGTGGAGGGATCCGCCGCCGGGACGGGCTCTTTTTGATCCACATTGCCGTTGGATGTGAGCGGAGCCACGTCCGATTTCGCGAGGGTTGCAGCTGCCGAGTACGCCGAAAGATCGACGGAAATATCGGACTTAGAAAGGAGTTCCGCAATTCCAGCTATCGTCGGAGTTTCTAGAATTTCATCAGCAGAAAGGTCAACTTTGAATACGTCACTGATCCGGGACACGACCTTGTAAACCATCAGGTAGTCGCCGCCAAGATCAAAAAAACTGACGTTGATCCCGATATTTTTCACATTCAGCAACTCGGTCAAAATGGCGGCCAGAGCATCTTCCACGCTGGTGCGAGTGGCTGCAGTTGCTGCCGGGGCAGTGGCTGTCTTTTTCGAAGGGGCGGGCAGGCTCTTGCGGTCGACCTTGCCATTGGGAGTGAGCGGGAGCGACTCAAGCAGAACGAAATGCGCCGGCACCATGTAGGATGGCAGGCTCTGTTGCAGAAAGCTGCGCAGCTCTTCGGGAGCCAGGGAATTGCTCTTCGCCGCGCTCACATACCCGACCAGTTGCCGGTCGCCCGGTTCGTCCTCGCGCGCCAATACGGCGCAAGACTGAACCCCTGGGTGACTCGCCAGAGCGGCTTCAATTTCGCCAAGTTCAATGCGATAACCGCGGACCTTCACTTGGTTGTCGGTGCGGCCCAGGTACTCCAGGACCCCGTCTGGACGATAGCGAGCAAGGTCTCCGCTCTTGTAAAGCCGGGACCCAGGTATTTCTGAAAATGGATTAGGCAGAAACCGTTCCGCAGTCAGTTCCGGACGATTCCAGTATCCACGTGCCACGCCTGCGCCGCCAATGTACAGCTCGCCCATTTCACCCAAAGCCACCGGCTTCATCTCCGGATCGAGCACATAGAGCTGGGTATTGTCGATGGGGCGTCCAATGGGAACCGAGCCGTTGCGCGGATCATCGGGCTTGACCTGATAAACACAGCAGCCTACGACGGTTTCAGTTGGACCATATTCATTGATCAGCCGCGTCGCAGGCGCAGATTCTCTCCATAGCTTCAGTTTTTCGGCAAGCAGATTTTCGCCGCCGATGACAAAAACATTTGTCATGTTGTCCACTTCACCGGGAGAAAGCTGAAGACTAAGCAGTTCGAGATGAGCAGGAGTAATCTTCACCAGGCTGCGGCCCTTCTGGCGCTGCAGTGCCGTCAAAAGGCTTTGCGCTGCTGCGTCTTCTGGAACAAGCTCGACTCTTGCACCAGCCAGCAGCGGCGTATACAAACTTGTGACTGTGAGGTCAAAGGATATCGAACTATGAACTGGAACAGAGCCTCCGGGCTCCACAGCATAGGCTTTGATTGCCCAAGTCAGGTAATTGACCAACCCGCTTTGCAGAATCATCGCTCCCTTGGGGTTGCCCGTCGATCCCGAAGTGTACATTACATACGCCAGATTCGAGGGAGTCGACAGCAGTTCGGGATTGCTTTGACTCTCGCGTGCGATCGTTGGCCAATCCGAATCAAGGAACAACGTCCTTTCATGGGCAGGTGAAAACAGGTGCTCGCAGCGTTTCTGTGTCAGCAGTACCTGAACCGCTGCATCAGAAACCATGAAAGCGAGCCGTTCCTGGGGGTAGGATGGGTCGAGCGGTACATAGGCTCCTCCTGCTTTCCAAACGCCCAGCAATGCCGCCACCATCTCTGTCGAACGCTGCATGCATACGCCGACCAGGCTGTCGGGCCCGACTCCAAGTTTCCGGAGATAATGGGCAATCTGGTTGGCGCGCTGATTCAGTTCACGGTAGCTGAGCCGTTGATCCTCAAAAACTACGGCGATTGCCTCTGGAGCTCTCTGCACCTGGTGCTCGAAGAGCTGGTGTGCGCAGAATGCCGGGAATTCCGTGCGAGTGTCGTTCCACTCGTACAAGATCCGGTGGCGCTCGGCCTCTTTCAGCGAGTTCTCCTCACGGCGGTTCGCAATCGAACCGTTTGCCGTTGGCTCAACCATGGATTGGTCAGGGTCGAAATTCGGCGTCCTCACAGGTCGTGTCAGTTCCATCGCTTCTCCGATTTACATCTATGTCGCTCCGCGTTCATTTTCATTTGGCGCAATCAGCGCAGAATTCCTGCTCCAGCTCATAGCGAGTAGCCAATCATCTCTTTCATGATTTCATTCGTTCCGCCATAGATCCTTTGGACACGGCTATCGGTCCACATGCGGGCAATCGGATATTCGGCCATGTATCCGTAACCGCCATGCAGTTGTACGCAAACGTCGACCACACGGCACTGGCACTCGGTGAGCCAGTACTTTGCCATTGCCGCGGTGACCGCATCCAACTGGCTGGCAATGAAACGCTCGATACAGTGGTCGAGGAAAACACGACCAATCTGCACCTCGGTCTTGCATTCGGCCAACTTGAAGCGCGTGTTTTGAAAATCAAGCAGCGGCTTACCGAACGCGATCCGCTCCTTGACGTACTTGGCAGTGATAGCCACGGCCTGTTCTGACATCGCGACTGCGCTCACTCCAATGGAAAGGCGCTCATAAGGCAGCTGCTGCACCATCTGGCTAAACCCCTTGCCTTCGGAGCCGAGAAGATTCGCAACAGGGACACGCACGTCGCTGAAGAACATTTCGCAAGTATCCAAACCGTTCATTCCGACTTTGTCGAATGCGCTGCCTGTGCTGTATCCTGAAACTCTCTTTGTTTCCACCACGATCAGCGACATACCATGGAACCCAGCCGCCGCAGGATTGGTCTTGACCGCGACACACACAAGATTCGCACGCCTGCCATTGGTGATGAATGTCTTCGACCCATTGATGATGTATTCATCGCCCTCGCGGCGCGCACTCGTTTTGACTCCTGCCAAATCCGAGCCGGCTCCCGGTTCAGTCATCGCGATTGCGGCCACCAATTCACCGCTGCACATTTTTGGCAGCCATTCACGTTTCTGTTCTTCAGTGCCGAATGCGAGGATGTAATGTCCGACAATACTCTGCACTCCAGAACCGAAACTCACTCCTGCCTTCGCGAGTTCTTCAATCACGACGGTCTCGTGCGCGAATGTTCCTCCGCCTCCGCCGTATTCTTCTGGAACGTCAGGAAGCAGGAGGCCCGCCTTCCCGCTCGTGGTCCATGCGTCTGGATCCGGTCCGTGTTGCTCGCGCCAAAGAGCCTGATGTGGCACAAACTCATCCTGAACAAACTGGCGGACCGTCTTGCGGAATAATTGCAACTCCTCATTCATCCATGACGATTGATACGTAGTGCGCGACATTGTGCTCCTTTCAATGAGTGCCTGGAGAATCGGAATGAGGCAAAGCTTCTTGCCACCTGGGACTTTCTGGAATTGGCGATGCCTGCGGACCTGCGTTTGAAATGCCAGCTCCGAATTCAATCGCCAGGAACCAGGGCTACTGAATAACAAAAGCTCTTAAGGCTGTACCGATCCTCTCGAGCTGGCAATATGGCGTCACAAGCCTTTGCCGCGAATTTGTAAAGACATTTGAATCCCGTTTTTTGGAGTCTGGTTTCCTGCAGCATTCATCGGAATCGGTGTCGGTCGGGAATCAACATCGTGGCTGCCCCAAAAATACAACAAGAAAACCTCCCTGAGATTTTGCCAAGGGATAAAGCTACCTTTGATGCCCGTCATTAAGAGAATGATATACGTTGTCGAGTGCCCTCATTCTCTTGGCGTTTTGAAAGTAGTCCCCTGCGGTCCCATTTTCGGGTTTTTCTTTTGGCCTCCATTGAGAAATCCGTGTCGAGTCCCCAGTTCAGTTTCCGCTCCAACTCCCATCCACCCAGCTGCTGTGAAGCACACTCTGAAATCGATATTGCTTCCTGATCCGCCCTCCAGAAAGGTCCCCAAAACCGAATAGTCGGCTGTGGGTTTATTCTCCGGTTTGATCGCCGGGGGGTACAATACCCGTTTTGTGTGAGGTGGTTAGGGTAGCTGGTCATGGGTTTTCGAAGCTCGGTACCTTGCGCCAGTGGTTACTGTTGGCACTGCTTTAGAGTCCCCGATAGGGGATCGGTAGACCCCTCTCCTTCAGGCGACGGATGGTACCAGGCTTGTATCGATGGAAGACTACAAGCGTGGCAGCCACACTGTGTGGGACTGCAAATATCACCTGGTGTGGACGGCGAAGTACCGGTATCCGGTTCTTGCTGGGGATGTGGGCCAGCGATGCCGCGAATTGCTTCGGGAAATTTCTCGGAGCCAGGAGATGGTGATCTACGCAGGATCGATCAATCGGGATCATGTTCACATGGTGATTGGCATCCTGCCGCAGATATCGGTGTCGCGGGCAGTGCAACACCTGAAAGGGAGGAGTTCGCATAAACTGCTGAGCGAATTTGCGGGTCTGCGAAAGCGGTATTGGGTCAACAACTGTGGGGGCGTGGTTATTGGGTGTCGACGAGCGGCAATGTAACCGATGAAGTCTGGAAACGGTATATCGAGGAACAAAAGCCACCGGAGCCAGACGATGACTTCAATGTGGTGTAATCGGCCGAATGGCCGATCGATCCGGCTCTTAACCGTAACCGAAGCCACCGCCTGTCAGGCGGTGGAACATTCACATGACACTATCCAATTTGAAGCGGTGTCTGCTCGGCACCCATCGCAAAGTCGAGCAAAAACACCTCAAGCACTATGTTGCCGAATTCAACTACGGGCTCAACCGCCGCACCATGGAACCGGAATTGATGGTTCGCCTGCTGCGCGCCTGCATCTGCACACAAACCATCACTTACAAACAGCTTGTCGCAATGTTGGAGCAAGCTTGATATTCACCATCATGAAATACAGTTACTCCCTAGTTTTAAAATACTTACCTTATTCGAGCGGAGGAAGTTCCGTCGGATTACATGCGGTCCTGGGAAGCGTCTTCTGCTTTCCACTCTTCCATACCCCATATTTATTTCGCCTGAGCGTGCTGCTGGCGCGGGCAAAACGGTGGATGGTGTTCACTCAATTCCGTGGCTTCAATGGCTGTTTACGAACGGCCTGCTTTCCGCGCCGCGCGATAGATTTTCATCGCCACGCCCAGAACGGGCGTGGGCAGTGATAATAAGGCGGCTTCGAACGATA
>Ga0302274_10005635_pt1 | contig 10562 bp, 6 predicted proteins | sample III_Bog_N2_1_FD_198755 | JGI IMG/M metagenome (GOLD analysis project Ga0302274, IMG submission 198755) | Peat permafrost microbial communities from Stordalen Mire near Abisko, Sweden - III_Bog_N2_1 | ecosystem: Environmental > Terrestrial > Soil > Wetlands > Peat | place: Sweden: Abisko...
AATTAATTATACATATATGACATAATGGGTACTATATATACATTTTTATAAATAAATATAAAGAAAAGTGCAACTAGTTGCAACCCCAATTTAAACCAATATTTTTCTCAACATATATTTCATTTATATAATCATTTTGCATTAATGCATTTCTTATTAATGTTCCAAAAGTATAATCACCATATAAATTCAAATATTCTGACCAATTATCATCATAATTCTTCCAATGCTCAACCAATATTATTAATTTCGTATAATCACTCTTATTGTCCAAAATCTTTTGTATGATATTATAATCACTATTCATAATATCCATAATATAACTAATCTATTCATTTGGATATACAATAATATTATTTTTCATTTTTTTCATAAATAATCAATTATTATACAAAATATGCATCTAATATCATATTTTTAAAAACACATCTTGGAATTATTCTTCTATTCATACATAATAATATCATCATCATGTATTTCCTATTCCTAATCATAGTATTTTCTATATCTTGATAATTATACTTTCCATTTATTACAAAATCAGTAAGAGTGTAATTATTTTTCAATACATTTGGTATTCTTATCACATCTTTAATGATTTTTTCATTACCATCATAATATAAACTTATTCTTTTTAATCTTTTATTTTTACCAACACAATCAATTAATTCCAGTAGAAAACTATGATATGAAAAATCTGGTATATAATTTATTATAAATTCTTCAATATGTGATTTTTTCAAACTATATGATAATGTTATAATCCTCTGCAAATCACGATCGTTCGCAAATCTTAAATCCAAACATTTCAATGATTCGTATGTCTCAACGATTGATGCAATGTATCTCTCAGATTTAAAAAATGATGATAATTTTAATTTCTCCAATTTATCATTCTTATTTTTACTCAAATGTTTTACTACGTCTTCACTACAGCCACCAATATATATTGATTTAAATTGTCTCAAAGAAAGCCACAATGATGTCTCAATATCATTCCATCCTACACCAACATCATAATCAATATATAAACTATCTATATATTCATTTTTAGGAAATACATATTTTATAATATCTAAAAAATCATTTCCTTCATATATTTTCACATATTCTTCATAATTATCTTCATAATGTTCAACATGTTCTGGCAAAATTTTTAATTCAATATAATCACTTTCATTATTTAATATTTTTTGAATAATATTATGATCATCGTCAGTAATACTCATATTTGTATATATACTATTTATTTCAATACACATTGATATTTTATTTTTCAACTTTTTTTCATAAATCAAATAATATGCACTAATATCAAATCTCTAAAAACGCATCTTGGAACTATTCTTTTATTTCCACACAAAAATATTGTCATCAAATATTTTTTATTTCTTTCTGTAATGTTTATCATTTCATTATGCTCTCCATTTATTGTAAAATCAATCAATTCATTATTACTTTTAAATAACTTTAATATTTCCTTTTTGTATTCAATGAAATGCTCATCATGTATATTTAATCTCCTTAACTTTTTATTTTCAAAAATAATTTTAAAATATTCAACCATATCATTTTTATTTTTTTTAGAAAAATTTTCTGAAAAACGCAATATTAACTCTATTACATTTGTTTGTTTAATAATGTTTAATACATTTCGCAATATATTGACAATTTGATCATTGAAAAAAATTAAATCCAATATTTTCAACGATTTGTGCTTAAATATACCTTCTCTATTGTGATAAAAATCACTACAAGATGATAATCTTAATTTTTCCAAATTATCATTTGTATTTTCATTCAAAAAATCATATATATTCAAACTACACATTCCAATATATATTGATTTAAAATTTTTCACAGAAAGAATACTATTGATTTCGCATTGATCCATGTACCATCCCACACGCCTCGTAATAATCAATTCATTTATATGTTCATTTTTTAATAATGCATTTCTTACTGAATCAAAAAATCGAACCATGCCGTCAGTGTCATCAATTAAATGATGAATATGTTTCATTTTTATTTTTAATTTAGTATAATTACTTTTATTATCCAAAATTTCTCCAATAATATTTAAACTATCATTCATCATATTTATATATTATGTTATCAAAATCCATAACATCATTTAATTTCAACTTTTTATGGAAATATCATTTACATTAATATCTTGATAATAATTCATACAATATTATGCAAATTAATATAAAAAATATATTTTTCATAATATATTTTTTGTAAAAGCATGTTAAATCAATAAAAATCTAATCAATTATTATAAATGAATGATAATGCAAATCCAAATGCATCAAATAATGATTCTAATGATATGACAAATGATAAGTGTTTAAATAATCATCACAGTGATGACCATTCAGATGATAGTCACTCTGACACTAATTCATCAGATTCCAATTCATCAGATTCTAATTCATCAGAACCCAATTCATCCGGTTCCAATTCATCTGGTTCAACTGATTCTTCAGATTCCTCTAATTCCTCTGATTCCTCTAATTCATCTGATTCATCTGATTCATCTGATTCATCTGATTCATCTGATTCATCTGATTCCTCTGATTCTAATTCCACTAATTCTAATTGAAATAAGTAACACACAAAATTTATCAATATATCAACTTATCAATTTATCAAAAAACAATATAAAACATATTATTCAACTAAATAAACACAAATATATTTTAATCATTGACACATATTTTAAAATTGTTAAAAAAAATCTCATTGTCTTGTATAAATGAATGATAATGAGTTTCACCAAATAAAATCTAAAAATTCAAAATTTGTATTCAACGATATTCAAAATAATGAATGCAATAATAATACACATATACATTGCAATAAAAATGTTCATGTAGAATCATGTGATAATTCTCCATTCCGATATAATCTTTGTGGTCCAACTGGTCCCACCGGTCGTCAAGGTTGTCGAGGAAATAATGGTCCAACTGGTCCTACAGGTTATAATGGCAATAATGGTCCTACTGGACCAACCGGTTACAATGGTAATAATGGTCCAACTGGTCCTACAGGTTACAATGGTAATAATGGTCCCACTGGTCCTACTGGTCCAAATAATGGTTTCACTGGTAATACCGGTAATACTGGATCCACTGGTCCAACTGGTTCAACTGGTTTTACTGGTTTTACTGGACCTACTGGTGCCACTGGATACACTGGATATACTGGACCATTCGGACCTACTGGTTTTACCGGATGCATCGGACCCACTGGTACTACTGGATATACTGGGCCCATAGGACCATCTGGTTTTATTGGTCCAATCGGTTTAATGGGTCCTGTTGGTCCTACTGGTCAACAAGGTACTCAAGGTTCCCAAGGTGTTCAAGGACCTCAAGGAGAACAAGGTGTTCAAGGGGAACAAGGTATTCAAGGAGAACAAGGAGATCAAGGTAATCAAGGAGAACAAGGTGTCACTGGTTGCACTGGTTATACTGGATACACCGGACCAACTGGATTTGGAGCTACTGGAGTTACTGGATATACTGGTCCCACTGGCTGTACTGGAGCAACGGGATACACTGGTAGCACTGGAGTTACTGGTCCCACTGGTAGCACCGGAGTTACTGGTCCCACTGGTAGCACTGGTTATACTGGATATACAGGACCAACTGGTTATACTGGATCAACTGGTTATACTGGACCAACCGGTAGCACGGGAGTCACTGGACCAACTGGTAGCACAGGAGTTACTGGACCTACTGGATTTACTGGATATACTGGTAATACTGGTCCAACAGGAAATATTGGACCCACCGGAACAACAGGAAACACTGGAACTACCGGTCCAACAGGAAATACTGGAGCTACTGGTCCAACGGGTTCCACCGGAAATACTGGACCAATTGGAAGTACTGGTGCTACTGGTGCCACTGGAAATACTGGACCAACTGGAGTCACTGGATCCACTGGTTATACTGGACCTATTGGTAACACTGGACCCACTGGTACTACTGGACCTACTGGAACACAAGGTATTCAAGGTTTTCAAGGTGTCACTGGACCAATTGGTAATACTGGTGCCACTGGATCAACTGGTAATACAGGACCCACTGGATCTACCGGACCTACTGGAAATACTGGAAATACAGGACCCACTGGAAATACTGGACCCACCGGAAATACTGGATCTACTGGACCTACAGGAAATACTGGATCTACTGGATCTACCGGACCCACAGGACCCACTGGAGTCACTGGGGCAACTGGACCAATTGGTAATACAGGATCTACAGGACCAACTGGTAATACTGGATCTACTGGACCAACTGGTAATACTGGATCTACAGGACCAACGGGTAATACTGGAGCCACTGGTTCAACTGGAAATACTGGAACCACTGGACCTACTGGAAACACAGGACCAACTGGATCTACAGGACCAACTGGATACACTGGTCCAACTGGAAATGCTGGAACCACCGGACCCACTGGATACACTGGTCCAACTGGAAATACTGGAACCACTGGACCCACTGGATACACTGGACCAACTGGAAATATTGGTCCAACTGGTATAACAGGACCACCTGGACCTATTGTTAATTTAGAACAATTGTTAGACGTTGATATCACAGACCCGCAAAATAATCAAGTTCTCATGTATGAAAATGGTGAGTGGGTTAACGAATTTGTTGATGTAACCCAAATAACAAATCTTCTTGATGTTAATGATAAAATATTATTGTCACTTATTCCAAGTTCTTTATTGGGTGGTATTACTTTTCAAGGAACATGGGATGCCTCAACTGGTAATCCACCTTCTTTAACTCCATTGCAAGGTCAATTATGGATTGTAAATGTAGCTGGTTCAACAAATTTAAGTGGAATAACCACATGGCTCGTTGGTGATTTGGTAATATGGGATGGTACACAATGGGATAGAGTACCAGCAAGTACAATTGTATCTGTTTTTGGTCGTACTGGTACTATTATAGCAACAAAAGGAGATTATACCTTAAATTTATTAGGTGATGTCAATTTAATTTCGCCAACAGATGGTCAAATCTTGGAATTTGATGGTACTAATTGGGTCAATGCCAATTTACCATCCATTTATGGACCAACTGGATACACTGGACCCACTGGATGCACTGGGCCCACTGGTACAACTGGAAATACTGGAAGCACTGGAGCCACTGGACCTACTGGACCCACCGGAAATACTGGAAGCACTGGACCCACCGGACCAACTGGATCTACTGGTAATACTGGAGCAACCGGTAATACTGGAGCAACCGGTAATACTGGACCTACTGGACCTACTGGACCTACTGGACCTACTGGACCTACTGGAAACACCGGACCTACTGGAAATACTGGACCAACTGGACCAACTGGAAATACAGGACCTACTGGAAATACAGGAGCAACAGGAGCAACAGGACCAACTGGATCTACTGGATCTACTGGATACACAGGACCCACCGGACCTACTGGAAATACTGGAGCAACTGGAAACACAGGACCAACTGGAAATACTGGAGCAACAGGAAACACAGGACCAACTGGAAATACTGGAGCAACAGGATACACCGGACCTACTGGTAATACTGGAGCAACCGGAAACACAGGACCAACTGGTAATACTGGAGCAACCGGATACACTGGACCCACTGGAAATACAGGACCAACTGGATACACTGGACCCACTGGAAATACTGGACCCACTGGAAATACAGGACCCACTGGAAATACAGGACCCACTGGAAATACAGGACCCACTGGAAATACTGGACCTACTGGATCTACCGGAAATACTGGACCAACAGGTGCTACAGGGGTCACTGGATCAACTGGAGCTACTGGAAATACTGGAGCTACTGGAAATACTGGTCCTACTGGTAATACAGGACCAACCGGTGCTACTGGAGTCACTGGATCAACTGGAGCTACTGGGAATACAGGACCAACTGGATTTACTGGAAATGTGGGACCAACTGGAAGTACTGGACCAACTGGTATGACTGGCGCTACTGGACCCACCGGAAATACTGGCCCAACTGGTTCAACTGGAGTAACTGGTGCTACTGGACCCACTGGAAATACTGGCCCAACTGGTTCAACTGGAGTAACTGGATCAACCGGACCCACTGGAAATACTGGACCCACTGGAAACACTGGACCCACTGGACCAACTGGAGTTACCGGATATACTGGTTATACTGGACCTACTGGAAATATTGGTTATACTGGACCAATAGGAGTTACTGGATATACTGGACCACAAGGACAACAAGGTGTACAAGGTCCACAAGGAATTATTGGACAAACTGGACAACAAGGAACCCAAGGAGTTCAAGGAGTTCAAGGTATCCAAGGAATGATTGGACCAACTGGATTACAAGGTAATACTGGACCAACGGGAGCACAAGGAGTTCAAGGTATTCAAGGTGTCACTGGATCTACTGGAAATACTGGTGCTACTGGAAATACTGGTGCTACGGGACCTACTGGAAATACTGGACCAACTGGTGCAACTGGAAATACTGGAGCCACTGGAACAACTGGAAATACAGGGCCCACTGGAGCAACTGGAAATACAGGACCCACTGGAGCAACTGGAGTTACTGGAACAACTGGACCAACCGGAAATACTGGAGCTACTGGACCAACTGGAAATACGGGACCTACAGGTGCAACTGGAAATACTGGACCTACTGGTGCAACTGGAAATACTGGACCTACTGGTGCCACAGGAAATACTGGACCTACTGGATTAATTGGAAATACTGGACCTACAGGAGTCACCGGAGCAACTGGACCTACTGGAGTCACTGGAGCTACTGGACCAACAGGAAATACTGGAGCTACTGGACCAACTGGAAATACTGGACCAACCGGGGCAACTGGAGTTACTGGTGCTACTGGACCTACCGGTAACACAGGACCAACTGGAGCAACTGGAGTTACTGGAGCTACCGGACCAACTGGTAACACTGGACCCACAGGAGCAACCGGAGTTACTGGATCAACTGGTCCTACTGGTTTTACTGGTGTGACTGGACCTACTGGAGCTACCGGAAATACAGGATCTACTGGAGCCACTGGTAATACTGGTGCTACTGGACCAACTGGTAATACTGGACCGACTGGATCTACTGGATATACTGGAGTTACTGGATCTACTGGTAATACTGGATCTACCGGTGCTACTGGAGTTACAGGTGCCACTGGAAATACTGGACCAACCGGAACACAAGGCGTACAAGGTACTCAAGGTATTCAAGGTATTCAAGGAGTTACTGGACCAACTGGTGCTACTGGAGCTATCGGAAATACTGGACCTACTGGTGCTACAGGAGTTACTGGTGCTACTGGACCCACTGGAAACACTGGACCAACTGGTTCCACTGGTTATACTGGATCAACAGGACCTACTGGATCAACTGGTGTTACTGGTGCTACTGGACCTATTGGTGCACAAGGGGTGACTGGTTCTACCGGACCAACTGGAGCTACTGGAGTGACTGGTGCTATTGGACCAACGGGTACTCAAGGTATTCAAGGTACTCAAGGTACTCAAGGTATACAGGGAGTTACTGGACCAACTGGTGCTACTGGAGCTACTGGATCCACTGGTCACACTGGAAATACTGGACCAACAGGATTCACTGGACCAACTGGTATACAAGGTGTCACTGGACCCACCGGAACAGCAAGTGCAAACAGTTGGATATATGGTGGAAATGCAGTGACAACAATAGAAACAATTGGTACAACTACTGCATTTGATTTTCCATTCATTACAAATAATGTGGAATGCATGAGAATCCAAGAATCCACCGGATATTTAGGAATTGGAACAACATTACCAACATCACCATTAACAGTAAATGCAAATTTAACCTCACATGGAATCGGCGCATTAACAAATACAAATACTGCGGGATATTCATCTATGGACTTTTACAATAGTTCTGCTGTAATATCAGGAACATTTGGTTTTGGTAATTCTGCTACTGCCAGTCCATTCACAAATAGATGTTACTTTAATTCATATGGTAATGACTTCACCATAGTTAATGGATCTATCCCATACCTAATGATAAATGGCACATCTGGTTATGTTGGTATTAATACTTTATCTCCAATAAATCAATTGCAAGTTGTTGGAAACATTAATGTTGATGGTTTTATCAATACAAATACTGCCACATATTCTACCGGAACTGCATCACAATCAACAACTATTATTACTGGATCTGGTACAACTTTCACTTCATCAATGGTTGGTGGTCTTATCGTATTTGCAAATAATGTTAGTACTCTCATCACTGGATTTACATCCACTACTATTTTGACAGCGGATATCTCCCAAACTGTATCTTCTCAAGCATTTAGTATTTTCCATGGTGGTGTACAAATGGACTCAAATGGTGTGTGCGGATTTAATAATAATATTTATGTGACAGGTGCATTATATGATGGCACTATATCAAAAGGTACATCTGGACAAGTATTATCATCAACTGGTTCAGGCATAAATTGGACGACAAATGGTTCATCTTCATTGGCATATACTCCGTCTACTCCAAATTCTTGGGCCACCATCCCAACAACTGTTCAAAATGGTTTAGATTATATAAATTCAAAATTATCTTCTTTATTTATCGGCTCAAGTACTTATTCAACTGGAACTGCATCACAAAGTACTACTACAATTACCGGATCGGGCACCACATTTACAAGTGCCATGGTAGGTGGTGTAATGATGTTTGCAAATGGTGTAACATCTTTTATCATAGGATTCACATCATCAACAGTACTCGTATCAGCTAATTCGCAAACCGTATCATCACAATCATTCATAATATATTATGCGGGAACTCAAATTGATGATAATGGTGACATTGGAGGTAATCATTTAATCATAAATGGGGTCATCAAAGGACAACATTTTAAAGGAAGTACCGGAACACCAACTGTTTCAGGTGGACCTGGTGCTGGATCAAGTCCTACCATTACTATCACTGGTACTGATTATGCGGGTAAAATTACGCTTATACCTGGATCAAGTCCCACACCAAATGCAGTTGTAATGACAATTACTTTTAATATAACATACGATTCAACACCATATCCGATATTATCAATTGGAAATACTGCTTCTGCATCAGCTGCTATAAATGGCATACTTTTATATACAAACTCAATATCCACAACAACATGGGTAATAAGTACTGTAATCAATACTTTATCATCAGGTACCACCTATATATATTTCTATTCTGTGTCACAATAAAGACACTCGAAGAGTGTTTCGTTATACTCAGCTCATTACATTCGCATGTCTCACTTTATGAAACATATGGAATTATTTCACCTCACAATGAATATAAAAAAATACAAACAAAATATTAATCTTTAAAAAAAATATTAATATTCACTGTTAATTATAATTATAATTACAATCACTAATTTTCTCACATAAAACAACATTTAAATATGGTATTATCATATCTCCAATTAATAATTTCGGCAATGGTAATTTACTATTTGGTAAATATTTTATGAATAACAAAAGTTGAAATGATTCTGATTTTAATACAATATTTCTCTTAATATACTTTTGTATCTTATTTGATGAATAACATTTTGGCAAATTATGTATATTTGCAAAATCTATTAAATTTATATTCTTCTTTAATGCCATTGCTATTATTGCTGCTGATTCATTTGATGGATTGTCATCATAATCCATGTGATCATTTTCATTCTCTATTGTAAACACAAATTTCTCTAATATATTATTATTCTTTATCACTTTACTTAATTTCTTTGCAAATTTCTGATCCAAACAATCATTTAATTCTGTCATATACAATTTTTTAAGATGTTTATTATTTATCAAACATGTAATATTCTCTATTCTATCAACTTGTATCATATTATCGTCATAATTAGATATATTCAATTATTCCAAACTTGTATTACCTTCCAACTTTTTAAATAACTTGTTAAAATCCAAATATTCAGCAGAGCCTCTCAACACTATTTTCTTAATGTTCTTATTGTCCAATAAATCATTCACAAAATTATCTGTCAAAAAACTACCAGAAAAATCTACCTTGTTTATGTTACTTTCCAAAATTACTTTTGATATATTATTTAACTCTTCATTGTTAAAATTATTACGTCTAATGCATAAATATATCAAATTCTTATTTCTCTTTATCATATCACATAAATCATCACAATTTATATTGATTGTCGATAATGTTAATCTGTCTATTTCACTTTTACAAACTGCATCATAAAACTCATTTAAAATTTTATGCGAATTCATTGATTTTTTAATTTTTAACACTTTGATACTTTTATTACAATGCAATAAATCTGTTATCCTTTTTATTATTTCATTATGTTCATCTATTTTTTTGAATAATTCTTCTTTTTCATAATTTTTATCGTAATATTCCAAACAAATACATAACTCATCCACATAATCATTGTATTTTAATTTTTCACACAAATATTCATAATCAGATAAATGTAATTTGCCAACATATATTGAT
>Ga0302274_10005637_pt1 | contig 10561 bp, 13 predicted proteins | sample III_Bog_N2_1_FD_198755 | JGI IMG/M metagenome (GOLD analysis project Ga0302274, IMG submission 198755) | Peat permafrost microbial communities from Stordalen Mire near Abisko, Sweden - III_Bog_N2_1 | ecosystem: Environmental > Terrestrial > Soil > Wetlands > Peat | place: Sweden: Abisko...
GGAGGGCGAGCCATGTTGAAAGCGATGTTACCAGCCAATGAGCCGGAACGTTTGCAGGCCCTAAGGAGATACGAGATCCTCGATACGGCACCCGAACAGGAATTTGATGACATTGTGCTGCTTGCCTGCCGCATTTGCGAAGCACCGATCGCGACGATCAGCCTGGTAGACGAGAACCGTCAGTGGTTCAAATCCAAGGTGGGCACGGAATTGAAAGAAACCTCACGGGATATTGCCTTCTGTGCCCACGGGATATTGCAAGCGGATGTCTTTGTGGTCAAAGATGCGGCGCAGGATGAGCGATTTGCCGACAACCCGCTGGTCACCGGTGAATCCCGGGTACGATTTTATGCTGGAGCACCTTTGATCGCGGAAGGTGGTCAGTCGCTAGGGATGCTTTGCGTGAATGATCATATCCCGCGTGAGCTAACCGATGAGCAAAAACAATCTTTGCAGGCACTGAGCAGGCAAGTTGTAGCGCAATTGGAACTGAGGAGGAAAATAAGACAATTGGAGCAGACGATCATTGACCGTGAGCGTGCCGACGCCGCATTGGCGGTAGAGCGGAGTCTCATGTGCGCCTTGATGGAAAACACCCATGACCTCATTTACTTCAAGGATACAGAATCCAAATTCATTCGCTGCAGCACCAGTGTGGCGAGTCTCTTTGGTCTGCAAGATGTTGCGCAATTAATTGGCAAGGGTGACAGCGAGTTAAGCACACATGAGCATTCGGTCGGCTTTTTAAAGGATGAGCAGGAAATTATGCGGACGGGAAAGCCGCTCCTGGACAAGGTCGAGAAAGTGGTTTGCAGGCAGGGCGAGGTAAAGTGGGAGCTAACCAGCAAGATGCCGCTCAGGAACAAAGCGGGTGAAATTATTGGTACTTTTGGGATTTCGAAAGACATCACTGCCATTAAGGCCACTCAGGATGAGTTGGTTCGAGTTCACAAACAATTGGTTGCTGAAACCGATCATCGAAAACTCTCGGAACATCAGAGCCGCATGATGGAAGCGGAGTTGAGCCAGGCCCATAAACTCGAAGCCATCGGACAACTTGCGGCCGGGATCGCGCACGAAATTAATACCCCCATCCAATATGTGGGCGATAATACCAGGTTCTTCAAGGAGTCCTTTGAAGTCATTGAAAAACTTTTGGTCAACCATCAAGAATTGCTCAAGGTGATTCAGCATGAATCGCCAACGCCCGACCTGCTTGCCCAGGCCCAGGAGGCGCTGGCCAAATCTGATTTGCCCTATCTGATCAAACAGGTGCCGTTGGCGATTAATGAGACCATGGACGGCATAGAGCGTATCTCCAGAATCGTTAAAGCGATGAAGGAATTTTCTCACCCGGGAGGAAAGGAAAAAGCCATGATCGACCTGAACAAGGCCATTCAAAGCACGGTCACGGTCGCGCGCAACGAATGGAAATACGTGGCCGAGGTTAAATTAGAGCTTGATCCGGAATTGCCCAAAACCCCCTGCTTCCTGGGCGAATTCAACCAGTCAGTCTTGAATTTGGTGATTAATGCAGCGCACGCGATTGGAGATATGCTCAAAAAGCAGCCGGGGGGTAAAGGGCTGATCATTGTGAGCACGCGGCGGGAAGGTGAATTTGTAGAGGTTTCCATCAGCGACAACGGGACGGGCATACCGGAGTCGGCACGTCCGCATATATTTGAACAGTTTTTTACCACGAAAGAAGTGGGCAAAGGAACCGGCCAGGGTTTGGCACTCGTCTATTCCAATATCGTGAAAAAGCACGGAGGTTCCGTGAGTTTTGAAACTGAAACCGGCCGGGGAACCCGCTTTATTATGCGTCTCCCCATTTCGGCAGCGGCGGCGGCCTTTCCGGAAAAACCATGAAACAAGTTCTCTTTGTTGATGACGAGCTCAGGGTCCTGCAGGGGCTGCAGCGTCAACTGCACTCCATGTGCAGCGCGTGGCAGGTGAACTTTGTCTCCAGCGGCAGCCACGCGCTCGCATTCATGGCCGCCACGCCGGTGGACGTGCTGGTGACTGACTTGAAAATGCCGGGGATGGACGGGGCTCAACTCTTGATGGAGGTGCAAAAACGCTACCCGTCCACGGTGCGGCTCGTACTGTCCGGTCACGCGGAATCTGAACTGGTGTTGAGATTGGTTGGCCCGGCTCATCAGTTTCTTTCAAAACCCTGCGATCCTCAGGAGCTTCGCGACGCAATTAGCCGCTCATTTGCCGTGCGCGACTTGCTGGCCAATGAGCAACTCAAGCGTTTGGCCGCGCAGGTGAATACATTGCCGACGCTCCCATCGCTTTATACGCAGTTGATCAATGAATTGCGCAGGGCGGATACGGACATTCAGACCATATGCGACATTGTCTCGCAAGACATTGGGATGACTACCAAGATCCTCCAACTGGTGAATTCCGCTTTTTTTGGCCTGCCTCAGGCAATGACGCGCACGGCCGATGCCGTCCAGTATCTGGGAATGAACACCATGCGTGATCTGGTTTTATGTTTGCAAGTGTTCTCACAATTTGAACAAAAGATGCCGCCGGATTATTCCATCGAGGAATTATTTCAGCATAGTTATAAGACAGCCAACCTGGCGCGTACAATTGCGATCGCCGAAAATCGTGATTCAGTCTTTCAAGATCAATGTTTTCTTGCAGGTTTGCTGCACGACGTGGGGAAGCTTGTGCTAGCCTCAGGATTGCCCAAACAGTACGAAAGGGTTTTGAATACGGCGCGAAAATTAAAAATCGGCCTGCTCGAAGCCGAACACGCGGAATATGGTGCGACGCATGCCGAGGTCGGCGGTTATTTGCTCGGGCTGTGGGGGTTGCTTGGGCCGGTCGTCGAGGCGGTCACCCTGCATCATCGTCCAAAAGATGCATTATCGCGCGGCTTTTCACCGGTCATTGCGGTGCACGTGGCCGACATTCTCGCCAATGACTCGGCTATTTGCCAAAAAGAATGGCCGGAAGCGCAAATCGATCAAAACTGCCTCGCAAAACTGAACCTGACCGAACGCCTCGCCATTTGGAAAAGCAATCTCCCTGAAAAAAGCACCCTGGCAAATGCCTGATAGAATAATATGAACGAAAAGATATTGTTTGTAGACGACGATTCGAACCTGCTTTCCTCGCTCGAGCGGAGCCTGCGCCGCCAATTTAATATTGATACAGCCACCGGAGGGGAGGCCGGGCTGGCCAAGATGGCTGACGCGGCCCCGTATGACGTGATCGTTTCCGACCGGCAGATGCCTGGCATGGACGGTATTGAATTTATCTCCATCGTGCGTAAACGCGCCCCCGATACCGTCAGGATCATGCTGACAGGCAATGTGGACATTGAACATGCAGTTCGCGTAGTCAATGAGGGGAATATTTTCAGCTTCCTCCTGAAGCCTTGTCCAAACGAGGTTTTATGCCAGGCGCTGGAAAACGGCCTGCGACAGCGCCGGCTCATTCTCGCCGAAAGAGAATTGCTGGAAAAAACGCTCAACGGCAGCATCAAAATGCTTACCGACATCCTTGCCCTAGTGGATACCAAAGCGTTCGGGCGCTCAGAAAAGCTAAGGCGCTTGATCACCCAGTTATCCGAAAAAACTCTGCTGCCAGACACCTGGCAAATCCATCTCGCGGCGATGCTTTCGCCGATCGGCCACGTCACTCTCCCGGCGGAAATCGTGTTCAAAGCCCGCGCCGGCGGAAATTTAACGACCAAGGAGCAACAAGTTCTTGATTCGGCACCGGGTATTTCCGCCCGGCTGCTGGCAAACATCCCGCGCCTGGCCGGCGTGGCCAAAATTGTCAACTATCAAAACCAGCGGTTTGATGGGGTGGGTGCGCTGGTTGACCCGGTCCGGGGGGAGGCGATTCCATACGGGGCTAGATTGCTAAAAATTCTCAACGACATGCTGGAGTTGGAGGAGGGCGGCTTCAGCCGGCATCAGGCACTGGATGAACTTCTGCTGCGAAAGGGATTCTACGATCCCCGACTGCTCGCTTCAGTGCGCGAGCACTTTGGGTTCGCGGCCGGAAAATTGGATGACACTTTGCAGGTGATTGCCGTTGAAACCAATGATCTTGCGGTGGGAATGCTGCTCAGTTCGGATGTGTTCACCAAGGAAGGCATTTTGATCCTCTCCGCCGGCCACACCATCAGTCAGATGATTCTGGAGCGAATCCAAAACTTCAAAATGCTTTATGGAGTCAAGGAACCCATTTTTGTGAGAACCCACTTTTAGGATTGTTTATATCAATAACCCCAAACCACCCGGGCACATTCGAGACCAACAGAGGAAGATCACCATGGCAACTTCTTCCATCAGTCGCTGTCCATTTAATGCAGTATGAGAGGGGAGCAAAATCAATTCCTGAGGCTGTTGGGACAGATTCGGCCCGTCTGAACGCGGAGCAGGTGGCGTGGGTGCTGAACTGCCAGTCTCATGATGTTCCGGTTCTGGTCGCGACTAAGCTGCTAAAGCCCTTGGGCAATCCACCTTCAAACAGCGTCAAGTTCTACTCTGCTCTGGAGGTTCTCGAACAGGTCAAAGACCGGACGTTGCTTGCAAAATTTACAAATGCACTGATTCATCATTGGCAAAAGCGAAACGCCGGGAAAAATCTTTTGTGCTAGACACCTATGACAGGTCGCATATGAAATGTTCTGCATAGATTTTATGACTTGGTATGTTACAGAACTCATTGTTGCTTGTCGTGTTGGGAAATCACCGAAAGGCAGTATGCGGCTGATGCGGCACATATTTTGTGGCGTGGCCCCGCCGCATACTCTCCAGATTTCCGTCGTGCAGGGTCAGGCGAATGTCCGACCGAGTTCGCACGAGCAACCTCATTTTGCAATCGCCGCCTCCGCTCCCTGCAACGGCTGGCGGCTTAACACTTCATAGTTCCGGGCTGGAGGAAAAACTTGTCCGCTGTGCGGCTCAAGCTCGATGACCAAATCGGTCTTGTTGCTCACCACCATTCCCAATAACCGGAATCCTCTCCCGTCACTGCTGATATTTCGTGGCGATACCAAGTCGAACGGTTTCAACATCAAAAAAATTGAAACGGTTTCCCCAGGCACGCCGGTAAATTCAAACTTGCCGTCTGCTCCGGGATCGGCCCGCCAGTCATCAAATGAATGTTCCAGACCATAAAAGGATCGGTTGCTCTCTTCCTCCCTGGTTGGCGCATGATCGGTCGGCGGAGTGAGTTCCGTTCGGGCCAGCGTGAACGCCGCCACGCGGACAGGTTTGCCATGCGCCATCTGCACCCTGCCGGCGATGGTGTAACCTTTTACGAGGTTTAAATCTCCCAGGTCGATGCTCGTGCCGTCGTCCCCAGTTTTTATGTGCTGCCGGGGCAACGCGCCAAGTTCCCGCAGTGACCGCATGATGCCGAATAAACAGAATTCCTCGTGTGCCTGGAGGCCCGAAAAAGTAAACCTCCCGTTCCCATCCGTGACTGCTGAAACATTATTGAGAAAATCTCCTCCTTTAACATCGTAAATTCCAATCCCGGCATCCGGCACGGGCTGGCCGTCTTTCAGCAAGCGGCCGGTGAGGCGGGCACCTTGGCTTAATTGGTATATGTTCGTGCCGAGACCCGGAGGGACTTCTGAAAAACTGCGGGACACGTAACCATCTGCCTCGAGGGAAAAATCACAGGCGATAATATTTTCTGTGGGTCGAAAAGCAAACTCACCCTGCTGGTCGGTGAACGCCGTGCCGCCTCCTGAGTGCCAATCACGTTCCGTGTGGAGCGTAAGAACCAAGATCTTCGCTCCCGCCACCGGTTTGCCATCAGCGTTCACGACACGTCCATGGACCGTTTGCTGTGGATTGTCTCCGGCTGGTGACGGCAGCAGCATAATTTCCAAAGCCTGGGCAGCATCCTGATGCGACCAAAACCCTGCCGGCTGTTCGTCACGCGCGGTGTATACCGTTTCCAGTTCGTAGCCGGGCGCAGTGACCACGGCCACAATCTTCGCGTCCTCTGCCATACCCTCAAAGGCAAAAGTCCCATCGGCCTTCGTCATTGCCTGGCGGTTGCAATCTGGCCCATCGGAAACATACACGGCTCCGCGTCCGGCCAGCACTCTCTTAATCGTCACGGTAGCGTTGGTAATCGGAACGTTATTGGTGGTCAAAACCACCCCGTGCAATGTTGGTTTTAGAATGGGATTTTTTGCTTCGCTTCCTCCGACCTCGGCTCGGGAAAGTCCGCTGCCCGCGATGGTCGCCAGCAACCATCCCATCAGTCCCAGACGCACAGCCGCCCACTTCCAATGGGAAATATTGGTTCCGATTCGGCTCATATACGAATCAGGTCTTGAGCGTCAATGGGGCCAACCGAGTTGCGACAGGATTGGTCTGTGGTTTTGTATTTTCTTACTTTCACTTTGATTGCTCCGCGGCACCAAGTGTCATGGATGCTTGGTCTGCGTCCAAGCTTCTTTTTTAGTGACCTAACTCGAACAAGCGGAATACGACGTATCCACCTCACTGTCACGCTTTGACGGGCGGGCTTGTGTATGTGGAGTCAAGCGGCCTGAGTGACCACTTGCGCCTTCGCTTTGGCCTTGGCCCATCCTGCTGGCGTGAACTCGTTGATCTGTTTGATCTTGGCCGCGGGCAAGCGCGTGAACAAATTTTTCAGATAATCAAACGGGTTGATCCCGTGCCGCCGACAACTGCCCAGCAAGGTGTAGATCACCGCACTGCGTTCACCGGCGTCGGGATGTCCAATGAACATCCAGTTTTTCTTTCCAAGGGCCGACGGACGAATCGCGTTTTCGATTAAATTGTTGTCGATCTCCAGCGTGCCGTCGGTGACGAACTGCATCAAAGCTGGCCAGCGTTTCAGAGCGTAATCAATCGCCTGTCCGAGCAAACCTTGGGGCAAAGTTTTCCTCCGTATCAACTCCATGGCGCGATGCAGCCGATTCAATACCGGTTGTGATTGCCATGCGCGCATCGCCTCCCGCAGTGCGGGTCCAGCCTGTTGCTTGCGCAGTTTCTTTTCCACCGCGTAAAGCTGTCCAATCTGCCCCACAAACCACGCCGCTAGTCTTGTCTCCGCCAAGGCTTCGTGAAAGCCTCGGCGAACGTGTGCCCAGCAACCAACCAAGGTCAGATCATCACGGCCTTTGGCGAGTGATTCATAAACTTGATAGCCGTCTGTCTGAAGTTTGCCCCGGAAGTTTTTCAAGAACTCCTGCGGTCCTGCCCGCGCTCGACTCACCCGCCATTCAAATAGCACATCGCTCTTGGGCCGGCTGTAGACCCAAAGATAACCTTGCTGGCTTTTGCCCTTCACATCCGGGTCCAAATATCGAATCGGCGTTTCGTCAGCTTGCAGGTAATTGCCCGCCAGCAAATCTTCCCGGATCGCCCGATACACCGGTTTCAACAACTCGGCGGCCTGTTCGACCCAGCAACCCATCGTCTTGCGGCTCAATTCCACCCCAAACTGTTGCCGGAACATTTTCTCCTGCCGGTAGAGCGGTTGGTGATATTCATATTTGCTGACCAGAATCTGCGCTAGCAAGCCCGGACCCACCATGCCTTGTTCAATCGGTTGTGGCGGCAGTGGTGCTAGGGCAAAGCGTTCCTGCTTTACGTAACGCGGACGTATGAAAATTCGTTTGATGATTTTTGGGGCGATCCAGTCCAGTTGGCTGGTGCGTTCTTCGCTGATCTTTTTCCAACCCTCGGGTTGGGCCTGGACTTCCGCTGGTTCGATCACGATCTCCTGCGTCTCCAGCTTGTCTTCGACCAACATCCGTCGAACCGGATGTGCTCCGCCGTTGCGAGTAGCCGTCGTGGCTTTGGTCTCTGGCAGTGGCAGCGTGATGACATTGGGCAGACCTTGCAACAACAGTTCCAGTTGGTGTTTGTCCAGACCTTCATTGCGCCGACCACCGAAGTAATGGCGGATATATTGATCGAGTTTCTGACGCAGCAACCGGTTCTCCAGTTCCAACGTGACGACACGCGCACTCAGCTCATCTACCTTTTGAAGCAGCGTGGTGTAGGTGTTCATCAGCTTGCATTGATAGACACACGCCACAGAAAAAAGTTCACGGTAGCGAAAGATTTTTCAAAAATATTTCAGCGGCGATACCAATTCTTTTTTGACCTAACTTCCAGCCCATGAATTAACGCGCTGAACTCCTCGCCCCGCAAATCTATCTGACCACTTTCACTCACAGGCCAGGTGAACCGACCTTGTTCCAATCGCTTCGCACAAACCCATAAACCAGACCCGTCCCAGTAAAGAACCTTGATCCGGTTCCGTCGCCCATTGGTGAACACGAACAAGTGACCGGACAGCGGATCACCTTTAAGCTGCTCCACGACCAGACTGTATAGCCGGTTGAAGCTGCCGCGCAAATCTACCGGCGTGGTGGCGACCAGCACCCGCGTCGCGCTGGTGACACTCAACATGGCAGCGCCCGCAATAGTTCGGGCAAGGACTTCACATCCGAACCGTTTTGCAGCCGCACGATCCAACCCTGCGGGCTGACGACTTCAACCGAACAGCGTGCGGCGAGGCTAGGCAACCGCACTTCTTGGAACTTCACCTTGGCGGGAATGGCGTTGCGTTCCAGCCGCAACCATTTGCTCAGGGTGGACATCCCGATGGCGTGCTGGTTCGCAAACTCGCGCTGCGCTAATTGGCTTTGGTGGAATTTTGCCAGCAATCGTTGCCGCTGCTTAGAAGTTAAACGCCGCCGGCCGGTTCCAGTTTTTGATGTATCCATGCCGCCATGATCTCACAGCCTGTCACCGAAAACTAGACGTGGACTGTCAGCCGCATACGTTGATCTCGCCAGTCTTGAGCTTTTGATCACCCAAGATGCCCAAGATTTCCTCTGACCTTTTACCCCGCTTCCCCTTCCTGCCCGTCCCGCCCGCTTTGGGTGCTTTCGGGGCGGGTGACCTCCTCATTACGGATTTGTTCAGTGATAATTTGCCATTGCAAACGAAATACTTCGGCATGAACGGCCTTGAATTGTTGTCAAAACTAGCCGAAGATTGCGTCTCGTTTCCAATTTTAGTTTTTTCTGGCAGCCTATCAAATTACGAAATTACACTAAAAGCCAAACAATGCGCTGGTGAGCATTTAAAATTGTCGTTCTTTAGAAAACCATGTACGCAAGAGCAATTGGTTTCAGAATTGTTGACGCTTATTTGAGATTGAGTTAATGGGATTCTTTACTGCCCCTTGAACAGGTGTGGTTCAAAGATTGGAGCAAATAATCTAACGCCGTGGTTCCAAAATCCCATAACGGTATCGCCGCATAAAATTGGAAAATTCTTCGGTTCATCAAACTTAACATTCCTTCCGAACGAGGTGACCGCTTTGAACGGGCTTAGCATTTGCTGTGTGAGTACAAATTGCGCCTCATGCGCTGCTTTGTTTCTTATGCTACGCAATGCATCCAATTGTTGAAAATGGAAATCTGAAATTAATCCCTTTTCGTGTAAAATTACTAATTTGACCGAATACGGGTAGTCTCTTGCCCTTTCAGTAATTCTGTCGGCATTCTTGCAATTATGCTCAATCATGGTATTCACCAATAATTCCAATACCCCCTGAGTGACGATAATTTGAAAACGCGGACTGTGACTCACTGAATTTATTTCCAGAATAAAAGTTTCAATAATCCGCGTTGGCTTGCCCGTTGATTTCGCCATAACAAAATATCTTAAGAACCAGATTTCTTCTCTGCCTTCAGTTTTTTGTAATTGTCACCATTCCACTTCCCAAGAATGGTTATCAGTTCACCAGCGTCATTGAATTTCTTTACCTCTTTTGTTGCTGCGTTTGTGGCTTGGCCGCGCATCCAAAGGCGTGCCGACTGCCAGTTAAACTCATCAATCCACTTTTCGATTGAGAACAAGTTGATTTTGACGGTGAGACCCTTGTTGTCTGACCGCATGGTAATTTCATTTTTCATGCATTGATTGTCCATCTGGCGGCGCGGATGGTCAAGAGAAGCTGTGGTTTTGCCCCGAAAACCAAGAGTGCCGAATAAACGGCCTGCGATGCGCTTTATTTAACTGATGGCGAGTTTTGAGGATGGGCATTGCCGCAATAGCCGCCAGAAACGTCGCAAAAGCCCCTGTGAGGGACTTTTGAAGAGCGATTGGCCCCGGTTGTTGCCTGTAAAATCCTTGCCCCCTCTGGCGCGAAACATGCCCCCGTCTTTCGGGTGCGACATTTGCATCAAGAGCGAAAGGGGGACAACCTCCACAGCCACTTGTTTCTTCGCGACCGAATTGCGCCAAAATATCCCAACCGGCTGTATTTAACTAGGACATATCCGTGAGATTTCCACTTGCCCAACTGAGAAAATGGTCCAAAGCACTCGCTTGAGTGATAAATACCGTTCTTGTTTGGAAATGAGATATGTCGGTCTTAATGTCGGACTTTTGTTGGATTCCCCAAGGGGAGTTTAATGTAAGGCTGTCGTCGGCGTGGTAATTCACAGCGCAAAAGTCCATCGCCTTTAAATTAAGGTCGCTTTCTTTAATAGTTCCGTTTGTTTTATCAATCG
>Ga0302274_10005639_pt1 | contig 10557 bp, 7 predicted proteins | sample III_Bog_N2_1_FD_198755 | JGI IMG/M metagenome (GOLD analysis project Ga0302274, IMG submission 198755) | Peat permafrost microbial communities from Stordalen Mire near Abisko, Sweden - III_Bog_N2_1 | ecosystem: Environmental > Terrestrial > Soil > Wetlands > Peat | place: Sweden: Abisko...
ATTACCGGGGAGGGCAAGCAACGGCGGGCTTAGCGAAGATCCTGTTCCGCGACGACGGCTCGGCGGCGAAGCTGGATGCATCGGAAGGCTTTACGCTTGTCACTGCGAATGGCGATCACCTTGCCTCGCCAACGGCGGCAATGAATTTCAATGAGCACAATCAGCCTCAAAACGGCCATCTTGCGGGCGGTGTGGTAACGGATTCCGCAAGGCAGCGAGGGAATGTCAGCCAGCACGTTCATGGAACCGCGCCAACGATGGAACTTGAATTCACGCCGCAAGGGGAGCTGCGCCACACCCACATGGAGAGCGGCGTGGAGATGCACAGCGAAGAGATCACCCAGGCTGCGGTCGATTCAAATGACGCCCTGCGTGTGAACCGGACATGGCGTTCCCCCGTGGCCGATATGGAGTTTCGCGATGCAGGACACGGCAAGCTGGAACCTGCTTCGATCCGCGGGACTGGCGGCGTGGTTATAACCGGAGAGTCCCAGCGGGGCAAGGGAGCGATCGAGCCGTCAAGGCTTGCAGCCGATGAGGTGACCGGCGAATTCGGTTTGGGATCGCCGCACGTCGCAAACCAAGTCGCATCCGCCCGAAACTCTGCGGTTCAGTTGACGTCTATGATCGGTGTGGGACATGCAAGCCTGCAGGAGACCACAACGACGGGTACTCAGCAGTCCTCAACCGGAGACCGGCTCGAAGTGCATTTTCTTTCTGCGAACGCCAAGGCAGCGAACAGTCATAGCGGCACATCGCAGATTGAGTCCGCAGTGCTGGACGGTCACGTGGTCCTCACGCAGCAGTCCGCGCCGAAACCCGGAACGCAAACGGACAACTCGATAAGAGCTACAGGGGGCCGTGCGATCTATGAGGGCTCGGGCGGATGGATCCATCTGATTCAGAGCCCGCGCGTGGAAGAGCCCGGACTGCAGGTAACGTCTGAGAAGATCGATGTGTCGCGCGAATCGGGTGACGCCTTTGCGCGCGGAAACGTGAAGGCGACTTGGATTAACTCGGGTCCCGATCAGGTTCGCCCCGGTGGTGCGGGCCAAAAGAGTAACCCTGAAGGCGCCACGAATGAAGGCGCGCCTGTGGCACTGGGAGGGAACGGTCCCGCCCATGTGGTTGCAGGCGCAGCGGAACTGAATCATGCCAGCGGAGAAACAATCTTTCGCGAACACGCTCGGCTTTGGCAGCAAGGGAACTCCGTAAGCGCACCGCTCATCGTTCTGAATCGCGAGAAGCAAACTCTGGTAGCGCGGAGCGGAGATACCAAGGAGCCTGTCATAGCGGTGCTGGTCTCTCAGAATGGTTCCGGCGGTGCGAAGGCCGGCGGCATCGATTCCAGTCGGAACTCCAAATCAAAGCCGGCGACACCATCCGTGATTCAAGTGCACGGGGGCGATCTGCGATACTCGGCGGCAGAGCGAAAGGCTGTAATGCACGGTGGCGCTCTGGGCACCGTCGTTGCCGAGACTGCTACTGCGAAATCTGTATCGAACGAGGCCGAGCTCACGCTTTTACCAGCGGGAAACCACGCCGGCAAAGATAGCGGTCAGGGGCAGGTGGACCGTCTTGTCGCGATCGGCCACGTTACGGTAACCTCCGATGGGCGTCACGGCACCGGCGAACAACTGGTTTATACCAGCGAGACCGGGGAATATGTGCTGACAGGCAGTGCCGCCACGCCGCCGCGCATGACCGATCCGGCCCGGGGAGTCGTGACGGGCGAAGCGCTGATCTTCCATAGCTTCGACGACAGTGTGAGCGTCGAGAGCGGCGGGCGTAAGACAACAACTGAAACTACAGCGCCAAAGTGACGGCGAGAACGAGCCAGGGTAGATGGAAACACTAATTGCCGAAGGGATCGGAAAGAGCTACAAAGGCCGCCAGGTGGTTCGCGGCGTCGACTTGCGCATCTCTCGCGGTGAGGTTGTAGGACTGCTGGGCCCGAACGGCGCCGGCAAGACCACCAGCTTTTACATGATCGTGGGACTTGTGGAGCCGGAGAGCGGGCGCGTTCTTGTCGACGACACGGATATAACCCGTGTGCCAATGTACCTGCGCGCGCGGACCTATGGAATCAGCTACCTGCCGCAGGAGCCTTCGGTCTTTCGCAAGTTGACTGTGGAAGAAAACATCCTGGCAGTGTTGGAGGCGCAGCCGCTGGGGAGCAGGGAACGGCGCACCCGGACTGAACGGCTGATCAACCAGCTCAACCTCGGCCATGTCCGCACCACCAGGGGCTACGCGCTCTCGGGGGGCGAGCGGCGCCGTGTGGAGATCGCCCGCTGCCTAGGCATCCAGCCGAGCTTTATCCTGCTCGACGAGCCATTCAGCGGCATTGATCCCATCGCCGTGTTGGAGTTGCAACGGATCATTTTCGAACTGAAGGCCAGTGGCATCGGGATCCTGATTACGGACCACAACGTGCGGGAGACGCTGAGCGTGACTGACCGTGCGTACATCATCGCGGAAGGGCGCATCTTCCGCGCCGGAACCCCGCATGAATTGGGAAACGACGTGGAAGTGAGGCGCGTCTATCTGGGCGAGGGTTTCTCGCTGGGATGATGCTCCCAATTGCCCAGCCACTTTACCAGCGACTGCATTTTGGGGTTTTATCCCCGAGTCAAAGAGATGAGGTGGTTCCCGAGATCAGATCCGTTCGAGCTTGTCTTCCAAATCGGGAATAATGTCCCGGATTGAGGCGATTTGCTCTTTAGCAATTTTCGTGCCAGATTACACTTACATTCAGTTCGAAAGCGGAACGAGTCTCATTTATGCCACTTTTGCAACCACGATTAGGTCTTAAAGTCTCGCAACGCCAGGTTCTGACACCGGGCCTGATGCAGATGGTGAGCGTTCTTGCACTGAACAAGCTGGAATTAAAGGAGATGATCGATGCCGAGATGGTGGAGAATCCCGTCCTTGAGGAAATCGATGAATCGGTTCCGATGTTGGATCAGGTTGCGGGCCGGGAAGAACTTCTTGGACGCAGCGCGGAAGAGCCACCGGCACCGCCCAAGGATTCCTTCAATGAGATTGACTTTGGATCGTACTTCCAGGACTATCTTGATCCCGGGTACCGCACGCAACCGGAGTTCGAAGAAAGCGACAAGCCCTCGTTCGAGAATTTTCTCTCCCAACCTACGACTTTGTCCGATCACCTGGCGTGGCAACTGGGGGCATTGACCGTCGATTCGAGCCTTTTTTTGGCGGCGGAATTCATCATCGGCAATCTGGACGATGCAGGCTACCTCGTGGCGAGTGAGGAGGAGTTGGCGGAAGCATTCGTCCAGGTTCCAGGCAATCCGAGTCTGGAAGAGAAGTTGACTTCTGACCCGGTTACGCAAAACGGTCACGATCCCGAGTACAGTGCCGCGCTGGAAGTGATTCGCCGGGGAATTGACCTGGTGCAACATCTTGACCCCGCTGGAGTCGGCGCCAGAGATCTACGGGAATGCCTGCTGATCCAGATTGCTGCACAGCAGCATGAGTTCAAAGAGTTGCGCGCCCGCCAAACGCCGGACCCGGCCGAGGACCCGCATGGTCAATTTCGCGCCGAGGCTGAGGCGCAATGGGAAGAGCGTCGGCGCGCCATGGAAGTCGCCGCACTGATTGTCGATCAGCATTTGCAATTGCTCCAAAAGCGCGACGTGAAGGACCTTGCGCGGGCCGCGCACGTGACTCCTGCGGAGGCCGACAATGGTGTGGAGTTCATCAGGACCCTGGATCCACGGCCGGGAAGGCTTTACAACCGGGAGCAAACCCGTCTGATTGAGCCCGACGTGGTGTTCATCAAGCGGGGCGGGGAATGGATTGTTTCCATGAACGAGGAGGACCTTCCCAGTCTTCGGCTTAGTTCGCGCTACCGCAGAATGCTGGTGGCGGAAGGAACTGACAAAGAGGTCAAGGATTACGTGAAGGAGCGTTTTCGCTCCGCAATGCAGCTCATGCGGAACATCGCCCAGAGGAAGAGCACGATCCTGAGGACATGCGAAATCATTGTTCGCCGCCAGCAGGATTTCCTCGACATCGGTGTCGAAGGGCTGCGGCCCATGATGATCAAGGAAGTAGCAGAAGAGATTGGAGTGCATCCGTCCACGGTGAGCCGGGCGGTCGCCAACAAGTACGCGCATACACCACAAGGGGTCATCGAGCTGCGTTTCTTCTTTTCTGAAGGGTCGAACGGGCCGGAGGGAGCCGACACGCCCCTGTTGGTGCTGAAGCGAAAGGTGCGGAAGTTGATTGAGGACGAAGACGCGGGCCATCCTCTCACCGACGACCAGCTTGCCGCGATGCTGCAGGCACAGGGGATACAACTGACGCGGAGAACCGTGGCCAAGTATCGCGAAGACATGAACATTCCATCAACCCACCAGCGCCGCCGCCGCGTATAGCATGAATGACGGCTTGCGCTATCTGTTGTCATGGATCAGATCGCTGCTCTGAACGATCCAACCTTCGCAGCTGTTCATGCGAATGCCCTGTACAAATAGGCCAAGGGCGACAACAGCCAATCAATCGCTATACAATCCGAGGTTCTCACCTCAGAAGTCGAATTGTGAGAACGAAATGCGGAGGCTGACCATGGAAGTGGAGTTCACCGCCAGGCAAGTGAGGATATCCAAAGCTCTGCGCGCACAGGCTGCGGAGGGATTGGAGCGAATTGCCCGAATCGTGGGCAAGAGCGCGCGCGCAACCATTACTTTTGGTGCCCAGAGACATATCCAGATAGTGGAACTAACCCTGCAGGCCCGGTTGCATACCATTGCGGCGACGGGCAAAGCCGATACGCTGGATGCGGCCTTGAAACAGGCGATGGAGCACGCTGAGAATCAGGCTCGCCGGCATCGGGACCGGCGGCTTGAGAGCAAACGGCTCCCGAAGGAAGAGAAAGTTCTTAGCGCTCCTCCCGTGTCCCGGACGAAAGCGCGCCCCGCTCAGCCCGAGAGCGTGGATGAAAACGGCAAACCGTCGCCCCCGGGAAGACTACGCAGTTCGATTGCGGTGCATTCATTTCCGTTCCGTGCCGCAATGGTGGAGCCGCACATTCTGAAGAGTGCCGAGGCCATTTCAATAAAGCCGATGACGATTGAGGAAGCTGTAAAGGAAGCGGAATTTCGCGACCGCGACTTGCTGATTTTCCGTAACCTGGCGGGTGACACCTTTGTGCTTCATCGTCGCCGGGATGGTCAAATGGAACTGGTGGAGATTCCTTAGAGAACCGGCACGCACCAATTCGGGAATGTCAGTCAAGTTGAATTCACTCTCTAACAGCTTCAGGGGATGGATGTTTGTGTGTGCGCCGCGTAAAATTTCGTCGAAGCAGTATTTGGTTGAAAAACCAAAGCTTGGAGGCCAGGAAAGCGATCGAGTCTGGAGCTTGCGCGAATTGCCTGGGAAATCGACAGCTTGAATCTTCCACAAAACTCGGACTCCGCGGAACAGCGTGAGATCCTCGATGCTTTGCCGGTGCTGGTCTTCCTCGAGCGCGATGGACAAGTTGTCTTTGCCAATGCCGAGGCAAGGCAGTTGTTGGGTGTCGCGGACTCGGATTGGATTTCCCGCCCAAGTGAAGAAATCCTGTGGGGGCTTTCTTCAGGAACTGCCGAGCCTCAGACCCTCGTGGCTGGTTCCAGCCTTGGAAGCCCGTTTCACGCCACTTTGCCATCCGCCACAGGGCAGCTATTGCCGGTCGAAGGTATCCGAAACATCCTGAGTACAGAGCCGCTCGAGGCGGTGATCGTGGCCCAATCCAAAGGCCGCCCAATCCTCCCCAGGCTGAATCTCATGGAAGATGTTCTCTCCAGCGTTCCCGAAGCCCTGTTGATCGTCCATTCCGGCCGGGTTCTCTACACCAATCCTGCTTTCACACGCATGTTCGGATACTCGGCCGATGAAGCAACTGAGGGCAATCTTTGGGAACTCATTGTGCCGGAGGGTCGCGGGCATGAGCATGCCATGCTCGAAATGACCGTGGACCAAAATGGCCTTGCGCGAATCGAAACAGTCCGGGTGAGCAAGGCGAGCCGCCAGATGGATGTGTCAATTTTGGCTGGTCCGCTGCTCGTGGAGGGATCCAAAGCTGGCTACGTTCTCAGCTTCCGCGACATTGGCGAACGGAAACTAAAGGAGGCCAGGCTACAGCACGATGCGCTGCATGATGTGCTCACCGGATTGCCAAATCGCGCGCTGTTCCTGGATCGACTGACAGTTGCGCTCCATCGGCGAACGCGCCGCCGCGACCAGAATTGCGGTGTCCTGTTTCTGGATCTCGATCGATTCAAGGACTTGAATGACACCCAGGGACACGCAGCCGGCGATGCCCTCCTGATTGCCGTATCTCAGCGCCTGCGCGGTGCGTTGCGTCCGCAGGACTCCGCGGCGCGCCTGGGTGGCGACGAATTCGCCCTGCTGGTGGAGAACATTTCGCACCTGAGTGACCTCGATATCGTGGCCAGTCGCGTTTCAAGAGAAATGCAGCGCCCGTTCGAAATTCTTGGGCGCACCTTTCAAGCGGGAGCAAGCATTGGCGTGGCCATGGCTGGAGCCGACCACACCCGCCCTGAGCTAATAATTCGGGATGCGGACTTTGCCATGTACCGCGCCAAGCAAAAAGGCGGCGGCCGCTACGAGATATTCGACAAGCACCTGGAATCGGACGTGACCAGCCAGCGGGATGTCGAACGTGAGTTGCGGGAAGTGCTGGAGAAGCGCCAATTCGAGCTTTGGTATGAGCCGATCTGCAGGCTGCAGGACGGCAAGATCGAAGGCTTCGAGTCGTTGCTGCGCTGGCGGCGAGAAGATGGTGCGCTTGCAAACTTCAGTGATTTGCTGCCAGTGGCCGAAGATACCGGGCTTTCCATCAGCATCGGCCGGGAGACCCTGGAGAGTGTTTGCCGTCAGCTGCGAAGCTGGACGGACGAGGCGCCGAACCGCGATCTGACGCTGACTGTAAACGTAACGCAGCGGCAGTTCTACCACGTTTCCATGGTGCCGCAATTGAAAGCGGCGCTTTTGGTAAGCGGGGCAGATCCATCGCGATTGCTGCTCGAAATTTCAGAAAGCACCGTGAACGAAGATCCTGACACTGCCCGGGCAATTTTGCAGCGACTCGTAGACTGCAACGTCCGGATCGCATTGGACCATTTCGGCTCCGCCCTGGCTCCGATGAACCACTTAGTTCGCCTGCCGATTCATGTCCTTAAATTGGCTCACCGGTTCACTTTGATTTCGGACTCAACGGGCCGGGAGCTTTCGATGCTCGAGTCACTGATCCGCCTGGGCCGGAGTCTGGGCATGCAGGTGGTTGCGCAAGGAGTTCAAACTTCCGGGCAACTGGACGCGCTGTTCCGGATGGGCTGCGAATTGGGACAGGGCGACCTGTTTTCAGCAGCATTGGAGCCGGAGCGTGCAATCAGCCATTCGATTTCTGGTCCATCCGTCTCCGCGCCCCGAGTCTGATTCCATTCTGCTCATTCAGTGCTGCTCGTTCTGTGCCCCTCGTTCATTGCCCCGTCTTCAGTGTAGGATGTGCCCATGAAGTCATCGAAAGCGGCCCGCAACAGCAAACCTGTCCGTGCGGCAATCAAGGGCACCGGGCAATTGCGCAAATTGGGAAAAATGGAGAAGGAGCTTGTAATCGTGACCGGAATCTCCGGCTCGGGCAAAGCTTCGGCGCTCAAGGCATTTGAGGATCTTGGCTTTCACGCAGTGGATAACCTGCCGCTGGAACTGCTTCCGGACTTTGCAACGTTGGTAGGGGCGTCGAAGGAACTCGAGAAGGCAGCGATTGTGGTCGATGTGCGTGAGGGAACCACCCTCGACCGGCTGCCTGAGATTCTCAAAGGCGTAAAGAAAGTCCTTCCCACCCGTGTCGTCTTTCTGGACGCGCAGGATGCCGTGCTGGTTCGCCGCTATTCCGAGACAAGACGTCCCCACCCATTGAGCCGTTCGGAAACAGTCTCGCGTTCCATCGTTGAGGAGAGGCAGTTGCTGGACCCGATCCGGAATGTGGCGGACACGCTGATCGACACATCAAACTTCAACGTGCATGAGCTGCGCGCGCACATCCTCGACCGTTTTGGACACGAAGATCAGATCAAGCACCTTCTGGTTTCCTGTCTCAGCTTCGGATTCAAGAACGGCGTGCCCCTCGATGCGGATATGGTCTTCGATGTCCGATTTCTTCCCAATCCCCACTTTGTGCCGGAGTTTCGCAAGAAGACGGGACAGGACCGCAAGGTCGCTGCCTATATCAACGGATTCCCGCAGACAACCGAGTTCCTGACGCGCGTCACGGAGCTGATGCTTTATCTTCTGCCGCACTACATTGAGGAAGGCAAGAGCTATCTGACAGTGGCTTTCGGCTGCACCGGCGGTCAGCACCGCAGTGTCATGATGGCGGAGGAGATGTGCAGGCGGCTGAAGAAGGCGGGTTACCGCGTCAAGCCGCTCCATCGTGATATGCCGCGGTGAGTCCGGCGCGGCGCGTGTGTCAATCAGGAGCCTCCACTGCTCTTGTTCAAGGCAAACGGTGTGTGTAATACACAACGCCGTCGGGCCATGCTCCAGGATGATTATCGAATCCAAGTCGAACATTCGTCTTCGCATGGTTACGCTCGCCCGCCTGTATGATCTCCGGGCCATTCTCCTCGAGCGATTTTGCGGACTTCTGCGAGGGACGGACGACGGCAATGTGCCCGGGCACGTGTCGATCGGGATTCTGATATAGAACCAGGACGAGGTCTCCCCGGTTTGCCAGCCTTTGCGCTTGCAAAGCGTCGGGAACCTTGCGCCACCCGGCTTGTGAAGCCGCCTCCGACGCCAGCCAGTCGGCCTGGGCGTTTGCCAGCAGCACCTGCCCGTGCTCCGGTGGGCGAAGAAGGTACACATTGAACTTCGCCGCCGCTGCCGCCGCAAAGGCGCTACAGTGCGTGTGCGTTCCGGGACCCTCGTTCTCCCCGCCTCTGTCGGGTTCTCCGGTCTGCCAATTCACATGCTCGTGAGAAAGCCACTTTGCTTCCACATCCATGCTGTCGAGCGTCGCGGCAAGCCGTTCGCCCGCCGGCGTAATTGGTCCGCAGCACGGGATATGTTCGCGCTCCTGGGCGGCAAGCCCTCCCCGCAACATTGGTGCTGCCGTGGCCGCAAGCAGGCAAAGCAGAGCGAGCGAGGAAGGATTCACGGTTCGGCGGTTGCGCATTGGTTTCATCCCTTCATTTACCAGGGCTGGGCGAAGCGGGAGCGAGATCGTCCAGCCAGCGCGCCAGAGAATCGACCCGACTCTGATTCTCCTCCGAGCTGGCCTTGAGCCAAACCAACATTTTTTGCGGGGAGACTCTTTTTACAACACTCGGTTCTTCGGCGTGCGCGCTTTCAGCCGGGTAGAACCACAGCGATGGAATCTTCAACCCTGCGGCGGCGATGCTCATTTCGAAGCGATCCCGCACCAGCAAATGAGCCGGAACCATATGAGCGCGCGGGTCATTGAAGACGGCATTCATGGGCGATTCGATGGGTAAATCGAGCACCACGCCCGCCAGTTCAGGGTGAGCCGCTGCGACTTCAAGCGCCAGGTTGGCGCCCAGGTCCCGGCCGTCGAGAACGATAGAGCCAGCGGCGACATGACGGGTTCCAGTCAGGTACTGGATGGCCCAATCAGCGTCCTCACGCCAGCGGGCTTCGCTGGGCCGCTGAAACTGGCTTTGCCCGTAGCCGCGATAGTCGAAAGCAAAAACATTGAGCCCTGCAGCATGCAACGCAGCGAGGGCATCGACTGAATCGCTGAGGTTACCGTCCTTGCCGTGAAGGTAGAGCACCGTGAAGCGTGCGTAGCGGGCTCCGGGTTCCGCAGGGATCCACCAGCCTTTAAGGCGCGCCTCAGCGGCTTCCGTGGTGGCGAACGCAACCGGATCGTAGACTACGCCCGCATTGGCAGGGGTGCGGGTAATTGCGGATGCAGGGTGATAGAGCAGCTGCCAGCTTCCTTGCCAGAACAGTAGACAAAGGGCTCCCCATGCACAAAAGCCTGCGGCCATAATAGACAGCGTTGCGGCTGTCAGCAGCCACCGCCCTGAGACTGTAGGCGGCGGCGTCCGATCGTTTCGCGGATAAGAGGCCGCCGATCTCGGTGCGACAGTCGTTGGTGCGGCGGGTTTCTTCTGGCCTTGCTTGGGCGGCATCAGGGAACTCTTTTCAGCTCTCGCGTCGGTGGAGCTTCTCCTTTATGCTAATGGCGCAGGCCGGTACAGACGGTCGCAACGCAAGGAGCATTCGTTATGTCGCAGTTTGTTCGCATCTGTTCGGAGTCGGAGTTGCCGCCTGACGGCGAAGTTGCCGAGTTCACCATTCAAGGCCGTGCATTGTGTGTAGCCCACATCGGCGGGTCCGTTTCTGTCCTCGATGGCACGTGTCCACACGAGGGAGGGCCGCTGGGGGAAGGAATTGTGGAAGACGGGCGGGTGGTGTGCCCGTGGCACGCCTACGCGTTTGATGTGCACACCGGAGCCACTGAGCAGGACAAAGATCTGAAGGCTGAGGTATTGGAAG
>Ga0302274_10005649_pt1 | contig 10550 bp, 9 predicted proteins | sample III_Bog_N2_1_FD_198755 | JGI IMG/M metagenome (GOLD analysis project Ga0302274, IMG submission 198755) | Peat permafrost microbial communities from Stordalen Mire near Abisko, Sweden - III_Bog_N2_1 | ecosystem: Environmental > Terrestrial > Soil > Wetlands > Peat | place: Sweden: Abisko...
CCCCACGGTAGCGAAGAAGTTACAAAAGTCACAGAATCGACGCGCGCAATCGGTAAATCGCCTGCCAGATTACGCAGTCTTTCTTTAATCTGCTCCAAACGCTGTGTGGGCGAGTCTATTACATATTCCTTGGTATCATTAAGGCCATAGAGCCCTTCAAGTATGTTTGTTGCCTCTAGCTCAGAGGGGGTTGGAATGAGAAGCAGGCCAGCCCCAAGAGAATAGGCATAATTAGCAGCAATGATGGTAGATAGATTGTTATGTGTCTCACAGATAACAAGATGGCCGGATTCTGATGGCACATAGATATCAAGCTGAGGCCTATCAATGATCTTAAGTATTTTTTTAGACCGCATAGCCAATAAACAACCAATGGCTAGATTTTCACTTCCCCATTCATAATAGTTCTGTTCACGCAATGGGACACCGTGCTTCAAAACATATAACTCTTGAGCATTATCGAATCGATATGTACGCCTATTTGGAAACGCCAAACGAGCTGCTGCCTCATCACTTAACCCTGCTAGAAATATGGCTTTGGGTTGAGTGCGAGCTGCAACATTATAGCGACGTGCCACTTCATCTTCTGAATCTGGCCGTTGTAGCCGCGGTGCATCAATTATTGGCAGATAATGTTTTTTGCTGGCCAACACCGTACTGGCTTCGGCAATTAAGCGCGGGTGATCGCCAATAAGAAGTGCAGAATGAAGCGAGGGACACTGATTGGCGGGAGATGTCATTTGATCTATAATGAGGTTAAGTAAAGGCGTCAGAAACTTGTCACTTTTACCAAAGAATGGATCGATAGTCGCCTACGTCCAATTGAGACCCCTCAGCACATCTGTTCGCAGACCCTATTCTGCGTAACACGAGTAAGAGTCCCTTTCTCGCCAGGAACGGCGGGGGCATAAGTGGGGGCACTGAGAAAATGTTATATGCATTTATATATTTAATATCAGCATGTTAGACAATTATTACTAACCCCGTATGGCTATCAGGGGGCATAAATGAGGATACCTCAACGCAACGTGGCCAATCAGGCATGGTCAAGGAGAATACGAGATTACGCACACATCTTGCCTTTAGAAAGACTTGATAGTAGCAATTATATAATGCGTTCCTAAATGACCACAATTTAGTACAGCTATTGGTAATCGAGTGAAAGACATTATTAAAATTGCTGTTCTCACATCTCTTTTGGCCGGATGCACAAGTACGTCTGATATTATGCAAACATGGATTGGATCACCAGAATCTAAATTGGTCAGCAACTGGGGTGCTCCAGACAGAAGTTTAAAAACAGATGATGGTAAAGAAATACTCACTTGGAATGGTAGAAATGGATATGGCGGCATTATTTGCCAAAAGACGTTTGTAATTTCTAAGGCCGGATATATAGAATCTTATTCCAACAACTGCCCCAGATAAAGCGATGGTTAGCCAGAGAACGAAGAGTTGGCCTATGCCGATAGGGCTGGGGCTATTTTGGGCTACCGAAGGCTAAACTATATTGGTTAGTGAGACTGCAATTTGGTGTGATCAGATGAAGAACTGGAAATGTTATAGTCCCTCAATTGAGTGGACCAAAAACAGGTAGCCATGCCGCCATGTGCCAATAAGTGCCCTTATAAAGCAAATATATTTGTATGTTGTAGTGTATGTTGTTAAGACATTGTATTCTATAACTATTTGAAATATAACAACAAAATGACGTTTATTGGTGTCCCCTACGGGATTCGAACCCGTGTTACTACCGTGAAAGGGTAATGTCCTAGGCCTCTAGACGAAGGGGACGTTGGCCATGTTCATCGTGGATGCACGACAAGCATATTCTAAGGAGGGGAGAGTTAAACGAGCTTGGTCTGCGAATCAAGACCGTTATCGCATTTTCAGATAAATAAATGCATTTGAGGGCTATGAAGAGGGTGAATAAGCCAATTTCGCCGTAAATCAGCGCTTTTAACCCATCTGGCATCGTTGATCATGATCAAGTATGCTTTCGAAGATAAGAAGGAAGTTTGGCTTCTCCGAAGAAATCTCTGTCTTTTTCATCGGCAAAGTCGCGCTTATTCTTGGTTTATGATCTCAACTATCGAGTAAGTATGACCGATCCTCAATCTTCTCCGTCCTCCGATAATGCTGTTTTGTTAAATGTTAACAAGCTAACGATGCGTTTTGGGGGACTAACGGCAGTTGATGAGGTGTCGTTTCAAGCCTTTGATCGGCAAATTACTGCGATTATCGGTCCCAACGGAGCCGGCAAAACAACATTGTTCAACTGCCTTACTGGTTTTTATCGTTTAACCTCTGGCAATCTCAGCTTAGTCCATAAGGGGCAGGTGACTAATCTGTCGCATCTTCCCGCCCATAAAATTGCGCGTCTTGGTGTTGCACGTACTTTTCAGAATATTCGGCTGTTTGCCAATATGACGGTTCTTGAGAACTTGCTAGTCGCTGAACATCACACCCTGATGCGGGCCTCGGGCTATAGCTTCCGCGGCTTATTGAATATGAAGTCCTATCGTCAAGCTGAGCGCGATGCTGTCGAGAAGGCGCGTATGTGGCTTGATCGACTTATGTTGGTGCGTGCGGCAGATCGTCTCGCGGGAGAATTACCCTATGGTATGCAACGCCGTTTAGAAATCGCACGCGCTATGTGTACGGATCCCAGTTTGCTTTGTCTTGATGAACCCGCTGCTGGATTAAATCCATCGGAGTCCATCATGCTTCGTAAGGTTATCGCACGTATTCGAGATGAATTTAAAATAGGGGTTCTTCTGATTGAACATAATATGAGTGTCGTCATGGAAATCTCGGATCATATTGTGGTGATGGATCACGGCAAATGCATTGCGGATGGTACGCCGGAACAAATCCGGCATGATCCCGCAGTTATTCGGGCCTATCTTGGTGAGCCTGAAGAGGATGTCGCCTGATGCTTGAACTTACCAATGTTGGCGCACGTTATGGGGCGATTGAGGCTTTATCCAATGTGGATCTTACGGTGCACGCTGGCGAAATTGTCACGCTCATTGGCGCTAATGGCGCGGGCAAAACAACACTGATGATGACGATTTGTGGTCAACCACCCGCGCACCAAGGATCTGTCAAAGTGCACGGAGTCGATATTACCCATATGCCCACCGACCAAATCGTTCGTCAGGGGGTGGCGCTTGTTCCGGAGGGCCGGCGCATTTTCGCACGCATGACGGTTTATGAAAATCTACAACTCGGTAATCTCGTAGTGGGTGAGGATTATTTTGAGGAAGATCTTGAAAAATTCTGTGTGCTTTTCCCGAGTCTAAAAGATCGTTTGCGTCAGCGGGCGGGCACGCTCTCCGGAGGCGAGCAACAAATGCTCGCTATTGGCCGTGCGTTAATGGGACGCCCTAAATTGCTTTTACTCGATGAACCCTCTTTGGGATTGGCACCTTTGCTCGTCAAACAAATATTCACGACCCTGTCGGCGATTAACAAAAAAGACAAGATGACGATCTTTTTGGTTGAGCAAAACGCCCATATGGCTTTAAGACTAGCTCATCGTGGCTATGTTTTAGTCAACGGAAAGATCGTTATGTCGGGGACAGGGGCAGAATTGTTAGCAAACCCAGAAATACGCGCGGCCTATCTTGAAGGCGGCGTCGCGGCATGAAAAATTCTACGAACAAGCGTCATAACGGAATGGAGATTTTTATGAAGAAGAGCCTGCTGACCTTTGCTTTTCTGTTGTTAGTCTCCTCGCCCGCTTATGCGGATATCACAATTGGCCTTGTGGCTCCTTTTACGGGTCCTGTGGCACTTGGGGGCGAACAGATCAAGCGTGGCGCCGAACAGGCGGTTGCGGATATCAATGCGCAAGGAGGCATTAATGGTGAAAAACTGGTGCTTTATCCAGCCGATGATGCCTGCGATCCTAAACAAGGTGTGTCAGCGGCGAATAAAATTGTCAGCGCCGGCATTAAATATGTGACGGGGTTCTATTGCTCGAGTTCCACCATCCCAGCGTCCAAAGTCTATATGGAGGAGGGGGTTTTTATGGTTGCATCGGGTGCCAGCAATCCACGTCTTACGGACGAAGCCAAAGATTATGTTTTCCGCTGTTATGGGCGCGATGATCAGCAAGGCGGTTCCATTGCGAGCTATTTAGTGAAGCATTACGGTAATAAGAGAATAGCTCTTATTAATGATAAATCGACTTGGGGTGTTGGCATTGAGGAAGCCATTCAAGAAAATCTTCATAAGGCGAATGTCAAAGAAGTTTTGTATGACTCTTATACAACAGGCGAACGCGATTATTCCTCGATTGTTGCGAAGCTCAAGCAGCTCAATGTGGATGTCGTCTTTTTGGCTGGGTTTCCGACCGAAGTTGGCCTTATCGTTCGTCAATTACACGAACAAGGTGCACATATTCAGGTGATGGGAGGCGATGCTCTTACCAATGATCAATTCTGGTCGATAGCGGGCTCCACGGCCGAAGGAACCTTGATGGCCTTCACAGCGGATCCAAGCAAAAGTAAGGATGCTGCTAGTGTCGTAACAAATTTTAGAAAAGCGGGCATCGATCCTGCAGGTATTACACTTTATGCTTACGCAGCAGTTCAGACTGTGGCCGAGGCTATTCGACGAGGAGGTAAGAATGATCCCCTAAAGGCGGCGATAGCGATCCGTCAAACGCCGGTGAAAACCATCCTTGGCAACCTTACTTATGATGACAAAGGCGATGTTCCGGGCATTCATTTTGCGATGTATCGTTGGCATGATGGCAAATATGCCGAGGTAGCAGAATGAAACAACAGTTTGGGATTATTACATATCTTGTTTGTCTTCTGTCATCCCCACCTGTCTGGGCAGATATTATTATTGCCGCTCAAGGGCCTCTGACAGGCCAAGATGCGCCGACAGGCGAACAAATGCAGCGAGGCGCTGAAGCGGCCGTGGCGGCGATTAATGAGGCCGGCGGCGTTCTGGGACAAAAACTGACACTGCTTATTAAAGATGATGCCTGTGATCCCAAACAAGCCGTGGCTGTTGCGAATGAAGTCAGTGGCGCCAATGTATTTGCTGTTGTGGGACCGATGTGCTCGGGATCAGCTATCCCGGCATCCAAGATTTATAACGAAGAAAATATTCCTATGGTTTCGGCGTCCGCAACGAGCCCCTCGCTCACCGAGCAAGGCTATACGAATGTTTTTCGTACCTGTGGTCGGGATGATCAGCAGGGGGCGGTGATTGCCGATCTGATTGAGAAAAAATACAAGGTTAAAAATATAGCGCTTGTTCATGATAAAACCGCCTATGGCCAGGGATTAGCCGATGTGGTCAAAAAAGACCTCAATCAAAAAGGAATTGAAGAACATCTCTATGAATCGATTTCACGGGGTGAACGCGATTTCTCAACCCTGATTTCAAAGTTAAAACAAAATAACATCGATGTGATTTTTTATGGCGGCTATCACACCGAGGCTGGTCTTATGGTCCGGCAAATGCGTGATCAAGGTCTTAAAACAGTCTTTATAGGAGATGATGACCTTACGACACGCGAATTTTGGTCGATTACAGGTGAAGCGGGCAATGGTTCTTTGATGAGCTTTAATCCTGACCCACGCTTACGACCTGAAGCGGCCGATGCTGTTAAACATATTCGTGCCAGTGGCTTCGATCCGGAAGGCACAACCCTTTACAGTTATGCCGCCGTGCAAGTCCTCGCTGAGGCTCTGAAGCGCGCCGGCACCGTCGATCAAACCAAAGTCATAGCTGCTCTTCATCAGGGAAGTTACAGCACGGTCATTGGTTCCCTCGCTTTTGACAAAAAGGGTGATGTCACAAATCCTGACTATATTATTTATCAGTGGACCAAGGGCGCTTATGCGCCTTATGAAGGCCTATGATGAATCTTCCAGGTTTGCGCCGTCTTTACGACTGGACTCTCGAACAAGCTGAAAAGCCGCGTGCTGTGTGGGTGCTGTTCGCTGTGGCCTTCGCCGAGGCCTCTTTTTTTCCTTTGCCTCCTGATCTTTTGTTGTTGCCTATGGTCTATGCACAACGACAAAAAGCCTATCTTTTTGCGGGGCTTTCCACCTTAGGATCCGTTCTCGGTGGGTTGGTTGGTTATGGCATTGGTGCTCTTGCTATGGCCACCTTAGGTGAATGGATCGTCGCTACTTATCATCTCGACAACGCCTTTCAGTATTTTCATGATCAGTTTAATCGCTGGGGCGTCTGGGTCATTTTGATCAAGGGACTAACCCCCATTCCGTTCAAGCTTGTGACGATCGCAAGTGGCGTTGCGGGCCTTAATATTGGAATGTTTCTTGGCGCCTCGATCATCACACGCGGGTTTCGGTTCTTTATGATCGCTTTTCTTGTCCGTCGCTTTGGCGAACCAATCCGTGGCTTTATTGAACGTTATTTGAGCTGGGTTGCTTTAGGTTTTCTTGTTCTGATTGTGCTTGGGTTTTTGTTTGTACTCTATGTTTAATGTTTCTCCGGCACATTGGTGTTGGCGCAAGGCGGCGGTTTTAATTTCAGCTTCTTAAATTCTTCCAACCATAATTTGGCAATAACACTCGGAGATAACGGGCTATCTTCATCATCCTGGCAATCCGGAATGACAATCGCCTTATGACCGGAGAGCGTATGAATGGCCAGAGCCGTGGCGGTGGAGGGGGCCACAAGACGATCCGCTATTTTGATGAGCGCTTTAAGATCGAGCAATTTGATGTCTTGATCATCAAGATCAACGATCACAAAACAACCTTGATGTTTGGCCGCTTCTGCTAAGGGAAAAAGTGAGGATTTCTCAAATTTGCCAATAACAACAATATCGGCGTGCAGTTTCATAAGATGATGACTGACCTCTGTTGGGTCGGCGTCTTGGAGATTGCCAAAAACCGAGCAGGGAATTCCCATGTCTTCCAAGGCTCGAGCGGGAGCAAGGCAACGCCGACAAACTTGCGGGACGTCGGATGTTAAGCCACCCTCCGGCCGTGGCCGAATAGAGACTTCATTAAACCAGGCTATATGGCGTAGCATGCGTCGTCGTACCATGTGTTTCAAAGAATAGAAGATGCTAGCGCACGAAAAGGACGCTGGGAAGCGCAAAGCGGACGTAAAAAATAGGGTATAATTTCTTACATAATCAAAAACTTATAAGACTCTTAACAAGGGCTATCGATATACGACGCCCTTCGGCAAGGGAGGCGTGATCAAGATCTGTCACGAGTTGCCGAACTGCCTCAGGGCTACGCGTAACGCGTGGCAGCAAATAATGGATCACCTCGGTGCTGACATCAATTTGCCGGTCACGAAACTGTTTAATCAGCAGCGCTGTTAGTAAAGCATCATCCGGACTCTTTATAGCGATCGCAGGTACCGAAAGAAGTCGTGATTTGAGATCCGGTAAATGAATCCCCCATTGGGCAGGGGCCTGTTGCGCTGTTAGAAGTAGAAAACCATGGGCTTCACGGACGCGGTTATAAAGATGGAAAAGTGCTTCTTCGTGGGCGGCATGGCCTGTTATCGCTTCGGTATTATCAATCGCCCATATCTCCGCTTGCGTAGGATCACGATCACCCTTTTGGTGATCGGCGAGCGAGAGGGCGGATAGCTCTTGCCCGTGGCTGCGTGCTAGCCACACATGCATGAGATGTGTTTTGCCACAACCGGCCGGCCCATAAATCACTAGACACGAACTAGGCCATTGGGGCCAGCGATCCAACCATCCCATGGCATCCTGATTGCTGGCCGTGACCATAAAGTCATCGGCCGTCCGAGCCTCTTGGTGAGGGAGGGGGAGGGGGTATTGACGGTTCATGACTTCTTATGAGGCGCCAACGGATCTCTGTAGAGCGAGCTTACTTTATAGGAACGTACGGCAAATCGTGTGAGCACACCAATAACAGCGGCTGTCGGGACGGCAATCAAAACCCCTGTAAATCCCAAGAGCTTGGCTCCCGAGATTAAGGCAAACAAAACCCATACAGGATGTAACCCAACGCGATGTCCCACAAGTTTAGGCGTAAGCACATAGGCTTCCAGAACATGGCCAATATAAAATACGCCCGCCACCATACCGATCCGAACCCAATTATCATCAAATTGAACAAGGGCGAGAATAAGACTTGTGACCCATCCAAAAATGGTGCCGACATAGGGGACGAATGAAAAAACACCGGATGTAATACCAATCGCGGCACCATATTTAAGGCCTGTTAAGCTAAGACCAATGCTGTAGAGACTGCCGAGAGCCAAACAGACAAGAGCTTGCCCACGGATGAAACCCGAAAGCGTCGTGTTGATTTCGCCTAGCTGCTCATTAATCACCCGATGATGCCGGCGCGGCAATAAAGAGTCGATTGTGGATGTTAGTTGTGGCCAGTCGCGCAACAAATAAAAGGCAACCACAGGCGTGATGATGGCCAACGCAACCACATCAAGCGCGGCCACACCACCGCTGATGATTTCTTTAAAGAGATTGGCAAACCAGCTGGCGGCTTCACCTGCCGATTGGCCAGCGGCACCCCGTAATTTTTCTACATCATCGGGGGAGAAGCGTGCGAGCCAATTTTCAATCCAGGGAATATAATGATTACGTATTTTCTGTACATAAATGGGGATCTCATTAACAAGAGCGCCAATTTGATCGTTGAGCATGGGAATAATAAGGAGACCCAAAGCTACAACAATCAGAACGAATGTTGCCAAAACGATGAGCGAGCCAAACCAGCGCGGCACCTTGTGGCGTGCCAGAAAGTCGACAACGGGGTTTAAGAAATAACCAATAACTAAACCGGCAACAAAAGGGAGCAGAACGGCTTTGAGGATCCATATAGCAAGACAGAACAAGATAAAGACAATAAACCAAAAACGGGTCCGCGATTCGATATTAAACATTCCATTCTCCCTTTTATTGTGTGTCCCCTGATATATCGGGACGTAAAATCCAGCCACCATTTGTCAGGTTCTGGGTCAAGGATAGGCCTTCGTTTTCGAGAGCCGTTTTTAAATCCCCCAGAGTGCCTGAGAACACAATCTCAATACTGGTAGCGCCGCGCGCTAAGGTAATCACTTCGGTTCTTTGGATGGCACTTATATTATTGAGCCGGCCTCTGATTTGCGCCCATTCCGTTAAACTAACAAGAGGTACTGTTACGGGAAGGGTGATAAGTGGGCCAAGGGCAGCTTGTGGCGCATCCGGGAGTTCTTGTTTGGGGCTGATAGCGGGGGTGGCCACCTTGGGCGGGAACTTGCTTTCTTGACGCCAGGCTTTTTCGAGTTCGTTTCGGGTTTGTTTGATTCCTTGGATGAGTGTGCTCTCGAGGGTGCTGTCCGTCGTGGCCGGTAAGGTGAAATGTGTGACAGCTAGCGAAAGGCCCTCGGCGTTATAGCGTTGGATATCAAGCCGAAGCCCGTCCGCGGAAGCTGGGGCAGACGTGTCTTTAGGATCAGGAAGGTTCAGAATGGCAACCACGGCGCCATTGGTCTGATATTTATTAATCAGCGCCTTAAGCGCTGTGCTTTTCCCGTTCATTGCCTCATCGGTACTTATGAGGGCAATATCATCAAGGTCTCCTGCTGGAAGAGTAAGTGGCACAAGGCCAGAATTATGCGTGCTCTTTTCCCAGGTGGTTCGCCATTTTGTGCTTTCCTCCCATAAGATACTATGACCCTGGCTATGAACAATCGGAAGCAGAAGAAGAGGTTTGCTTCGGGCGACGATGGTGGAGGGCAGATGATTGCCTAAGAAGGTGCGGACGGCGTTGGGGCGAAACTGAACTGTGAAGATCCCGATATAACGTACGGAAGATGTTCGTTCATTTTGTACTTCAAAATTTTGAACGAGCGTGGCGAGATCATCATCGCTTAACTTGGCGACCTGCGATTTATCAACGCCGAGGCGATCGAGCAATTGATCAAACGCCGTGTGCTGAGCTTCTGTAATGGCCTGGTCGCGCGCCTGCGCCGCACTGTTGGCTGTCACATCCGCATCGACATCGGTTACCATAAAAAGGTCAGCCTCATTGTTTTGGGCCCAAGCACTGGGCAGAATAAGGCTGAATGCCAAAAAAAGAATAATAAGTTGCCGCATTGCAAACAATCCTAATTCCGCTATCTTACCCCCATCTTATACCCAAGCTTAAGGGAGGTTGCTATAAGCAACAATTCCAAAAATGTAGAATTATCTTCTGGTTCGCGGCGGGCTTATGCCGAAGCAGGGGTTGATATTGATGCCGGCAATGCACTCGTTGAGGCTATTAAGCCTTTAGCGAAGGCGACCGCACGTGTGGGGGCTGATGCAGGATTAGGCGGTTTTGGTGCGCTTTTTGATCTCAAAGCGGCGGGTTTTAAGGATCCTATACTCGTCTCAACCACAGATGGCGTCGGCACAAAGCTTAAGGTCGCGATCGAGAGCGGCAAACATGGTACAGTTGGCATCGATCTTGTCGCTATGTGCGTCAATGATCTGATTGTTCAAGGGGCCGAGCCGCTTTTGTTTTTGGATTACTTTGCAACGGGTAAGTTGGATGTTGCGAGTGCTAGAGAGGTTATTG
>Ga0302274_10005653_pt1 | contig 10548 bp, 9 predicted proteins | sample III_Bog_N2_1_FD_198755 | JGI IMG/M metagenome (GOLD analysis project Ga0302274, IMG submission 198755) | Peat permafrost microbial communities from Stordalen Mire near Abisko, Sweden - III_Bog_N2_1 | ecosystem: Environmental > Terrestrial > Soil > Wetlands > Peat | place: Sweden: Abisko...
CCAGGATGCCGAGGCCGGGACGGTCGACCTGTTGCTCAAGGTCAAGGAAAAGGGCAAGAACTCCATCGGCCTGAACGGCGGCGTGAGCGGCTTGTCTGGCGCCTTCCTGGGCGTGAACTACCAGACCAACAACTTCCTCGGCCTGGGCGAGACGCTCAGCCTGCAAGGCAACCTGGGTAACGTGAGCCGCCAATTCATGTTCGGTTTCACGCAGCCTTACCTGCGCAACCGGCCGCTCAATCTCGGCTTCCAGCTGTTTAACACCAAGCAGGACTTCAACGCGTCCAAGAACTACCAGACCTCGACCGGCTTGTCAGCCAACCTTACTTCGGCGCAGCAGTCGCTCACGCAGAACTACAACCAGGCCTCCACCGGCCTGACCTTCTCGCTCAGCTACCCGCTCAAGCGCCACGCCTTCCAGCGCGTGGGCATGACCTACAGCCTCAACAAGTCGACGATCACCGCGTTCTCGACCGCCTCGCAGACCTTCTTTCAGACCATCAGCTTCCGGTCCGGCATTCAGGGGTCAAACGCATTGGCCGGCATCATCAACAGCTCGGCATCGTTCAGCTATACCTACAACACCATCAACAACCCCGTGCGTCCGCGGTCTGGCAAGGAATACTCGGCGGTGTTCCAGATCGCCGGTATTGGTGGCAACGTGCGCTACATTACGCCGCTGGTGGCCTACAAGCGCTTCATGCCCATGCACTACCTGACTCCGAACCCCAACGGACGGAACGTGCTCGGCATGCGCGCCCAGTTGGGTTACGTTCAGGGCTTCGGCGGCGACGTTGCTCCTCCCAATAACCGCTTCTACACCGGCGGCGAGGCCGATCTGCGCGGCTTTGATATCCGCGGAGCCACACCCTACGGCTACGTGCCCAACCGCATCAACGTGCAGCTCACCAATCCGGACGGCGTCTGCGTGCCGCGCGACCCGAACAATCCGCAGCTGAACCAGTGCCTGTTGGTCCCGCTGCCCGTCTATGGCATCGCCTCCATCGGCGGCGATACCAGCCTCACCACCAACATCGATTACCGTATCCCCATCGCCGGTCCGGTCATGTTCTCGTTCTTTGACGACTTCGGCATCGACACCGCGCTCAACAAAGGCCAGCTCAAGCAGAGCCCGGAGGGCTTCGCATCCCTCACTGCACCGCTCTACGGCTGCCCGGTGTTCAACAACGGCTCCTGCGAGGGCGGCAAGCCCGGCTCGCAGGTCGGCTTTCAGCAGAACATCCGCCCCATCAGCGGCACCAACTTTGTTCCCCGCATGTCGCTCGGCGGCGAGCTCTCGGTCATCATGCCCATCATCAACGCGCCGGTCCGGATCTACTACGCGTATAACCCGCTGCGGCTTTATGAAACCCCCTATTGCAACTCGGTCATCGTGGGCGGCAACAAGGGCAGCTGCTCGGCTGAGCTCATCACCCGCGACCTGTTCCCGCCGGGGGGCGCCGGCGACTACACGTATCAGGAAGCCCTGCAGGCCTACGGCTCTGAGTACATCTTCCGCGAGCCGCGCAAGACCTTCCGCCTCACCGTTTCCACAACCTTCTAGCACTCTGTTGGCGCTGCGCATATCTGGGCCGTCCGACGATGCGGACGGCCCTTCTGCTTGGAGCGCGTGCCACGCACTGTGCCCCCTCCATTGCGCGTTCTTTGCGCAATGGGTGGAAGATCACGCATGCCGGGCGCTTCAACTGCCGGCCCTCCCGGCCGGAGCTGCGCCCATGCGTTTTCCCTTGCGTGAAATCCCAATTTCCCCTTCTCTCGCTTTACCTCTCCAACCCTCCACCCCTATAATCCAAGCAGTTCCTGCTGATGTCTCCGCAAGGCTCTTTTGCCGTCTCTGCCCGCTACTCCGGCGCGGAGTTTGCTAAAGAGTGACGGTCGGGTTTCACAGGAGACACAAGTTTGATCCCGCGATCAGGCACGATTTCGACAGGAATTTCGTCAAAGCAAGTTGAAGGAGTTTTCCATCCAAATGAAGCGTAACTTTGCCCTCGTTCTCGCGCTGGCTTCGGGCTTTGCCCTCAGCGCCGCCGCACAAACAACGCCCGCTGCTTCGGCTCCGGCAGGTCCAGCCAAGGTCGCCGTGATCGCGTTCCAGGCCTCGGTGGGCCAGACCAACGAATTTCAACGCGACTTTGCCGATCTGCAGAAGAAGTACGAGCCCAAGCGGACCCAGCTCAAGACCATGGCCGACGAGATTGATGGCCTGGAAAAGCAGCTGCAGGCAGGCGCTGACAAGCTCTCCGAAGCCGACCGCGCCGCCAAGACGCGCAGCATCGACGACAAGAAGAAGGAAGCCCAGCGCTTTCCAGAAGGACCTCTCCGACGAGATGAACGAGGTCTACAACAAGATCGCCTCCAAGGTGTATGACACGTTGGCCACCTATGCTCAGCAGCAGGGCTACACTCTTGTGGTTGACGGCAGCGGCAGCCAGCAGCAGGCGCCGGTAGTGCTCTATGCCAGCCCCAGCACCGACATCAGCAAAGCGGTTGTCGATGCCTACAACCTCAAGTCGGGCGTTCCCGCGCCGCCGCCGCAGCCCGAGTCGGCTCCGGCTCCCAAGCCGGCCGCCAAGGCCCCTGCCGCGCACTGATCTTCGCGCGCAGCAGTTCAATTGATCGAGCACCACGGCAAGGCCTCGCTGAGCGGGGTCTTGCTCTTTTTGGCGCGGCGCCCGGCGCCGGCGCCCGCCGAGCCGGTACAGACGTTTGACGCTCCCGATCCGCCCTCCTATAATCCAAATTGTTCCCGCTGACGTTTCCGTCCGCGTCTTTTCCTCACCTTCGCTCCCACCGGTCGAATCGATGAGCTGATAAAGGACCGTGAGGTTGCTCAGGAGGCACCGGCCTGGCTTGCTTTGACGCCATCGCCGCGGAAATAAATCTGCCCTTGACCTGAAGGAGATCTCCATTCCCATGAAGCGTTCGTTTGCACTTGCCACCTTGCTCGCCTCGGGCCTTGCCCTGAGCGCAGCCGCACAAACCGCTCCCGCAGCCGCTCCTTCCAAGATCGCCGTCGTTGCGTTCCAGGTTGCCGTGGCCCAGACCAATGAGGGTGAGCGCAACTTTGCCGACCTAAAGAAGAAATACGAGCCGAGAGAAAATCAGCTCAAGGCCCAGGACGACGAGATTCAGAGCCTCACCAAGCAACTGCAGGCCACCGGCACAACGCTGAGCGAGGCTGACCGCGCCAGCAAGGCCCGCTCCATCGACGATAAGAAGAAGAAGCTCCAGCGCGATGCCGACGACCTGCGTGCCGCAGGAGGCCAGGAAGCTCAGGAGATGTATGCCTCTCTGGCGTCCAAGGTCTATGACGTGCTCGCCACCTATGCGCAGCAGCAGGGATACACGCTGGTGCTCGACATCTCGCAGCAGCAGAACCCGATCCTGTTTGCACTGCCTTCGACGGACATCACCAAAGCTGTGGTCGCGGCCTACAACCTCAAGTCAGGCATCCCGGCGCCGGCCGCTGCGGCGGCTCCCGCACCCCGGCCGGCAGCAAAGGCCCCAGCCGCCCACTAAACTTCGCCCGGCGACCTACGCAAGAAAGGGCCCTGTTTCGGGCCCTTTTGCGTTTGCCTGCTGCGGTTTCCGGACTGGTACCACTGGCGCACGCCGGGGCCAAAAATAAATCTGGAAACGCCGGCTCCATTCTGTGGAAAAAATTGTGGATTATTTCCCGCTAATTTCTCCGCAATGGCCCTTTTCTTCTCTTGCCATCTGTACCCGGAGTCTGGTAGACAATATAAATCCTTTTATATCAGCAGCAATCCAGGGGCTGCGCCTGCCGGTCCGGCGTGACCTGCGGGATCGGATTCTCTGGGCCCGTTTGCACGCTTTCCACAATTCCGTGTGAACGCCAAGTAACTAAAGTATCCGGTTAGTTACTGCTCAGCCCCTACTTCTGCTGGTCTTCGCCGATCCGCAGCACGGCCAGAAACGCTTCCTGCGGGATGTCGACCTTGCCGATCCGCTTCATTCGCTTCTTGCCTTCCTTTTGCTTCTCCAGCAGCTTGCGTTTGCGCGAGATATCGCCGCCATAGCACTTGGCCAGCACATTCTTCCTGAGTGCGGCCACGGTCTCGCGGGCGATGATCTTGGCGCCGATGGCGGCCTGGATGGCGACCTCGAACTGCTGGCGGGGGATGAGCTCCCGCATCTTCGAGACCAGCAGCTTGCCCCGCTCGTACGCAAAATCGCGATGCACGATAATCGACAGCGCGTCGACCGGCTCGCCGGAGACCAGGATGTCCATCTTCACCATCGGCGAAACCCACTCCCCAGCCAGCTGATAATCAAGCGACGCGTAGCCGCGGGAGATGGATTTGAGCCGGTCATAGAAGTCGAGCACGATCTCATTCAGCGGCAGCTCGTAGGTGAGCATCACCCGTGTAGGCGTCACGTACTCAAAGTTCACCTGCTTGCCGCGCTTCTCTTCCACGAGTTTGAGAATGCCGCCGACGTACTCCTCGTTGGTCAGAATCTTGGCCATGATCACGGGCTCGCGAATGGCTTCGATGTTCGTCGGTTCCGGCCAGCGAGAAGGATTGTCGACCTCGACCACGCTGCCGTCCGTGAGCGTGATGTGGTAGCGCACGCCGGGCGCGGTGGTGATCAGGTCCAGCTCGTACTCGCGCTCCAGCCGTTCCTGGATGATCTCCATATGCAGCAGCCCGAGGAATCCGCAGCGGAACCCGAAGCCTAGCGCGGCCGAGCTCTCCGGTTCAAAGAAAAACGACGAGTCGTTGAGCCGCAGTTTCTCAAGCGCATCGCGCAACAGCGTGTGCTCGTGCGAGTCGACGGTATAAAGTCCGGCAAAGACCATCGGCTTGATGTCTTCAAACCCGGGCAGCTGCGCCGCAGCGGGCCGCGCTTCTTCCGTCACCGTGTCGCCGATCTTTGTGTCGCCCACGTTCTTGATGGTGGCCGCGAAAAATCCGACTTCTCCAGCCGTGAGCAACCCAATCTCCACCGGCTTGGGCATCAACACGCCCATCGACTCCACTTCAAACGACTTCCCGTTCGACATCAGCCGGATGCGCTGGCCCTTCTTCATCGTTCCCTGCATCACGCGCACCAGCACGATCACGCCCCGATATGCGTCAAACCAGGAGTCGAAGATAAGCGCCTGGAGCGGCGCGTTTGGATCGCCGGTCGGCGCCGGCAGCCGGTGCACAATCGCTTCCAGAATCTCTTCCACGCCCTGGCCGGTCTTCGCGCTGCATGCGATTGCATCGGTCGCGTCCAGGCCCACGGCCTGCTCAATCGCTTCCTGCGTGCGCAGAATATCGGCCGAAGGCAGATCGATCTTGTTGATCACCGGAATGATTTCGAGGCCATGATTGATGGCCAGATACGCATTGGCCAGCGTCTGCGCTTCCACGCCCTGGCTGGCGTCAACCACCAGCAGCGCGCCCTCGCACGAAGCCAGCGAGCGCGAAACCTCGTAGCTGAAGTCCACATGCCCCGGCGTGTCGATCAGATTGAGCTGATACGTAACGCCGTCCTTGGCCTTGTACATCATCCGCACCGCGTGCGCCTTGATGGTGATGCCGCGCTCCCGCTCCAGATCCATATCGTCCAGAATCTGCGCCTGCATCTCGCGGCCAGTCACCGACCCGGTCAGTTCCAGAAGACGGTCGCTCAGCGTCGACTTTCCATGGTCGATGTGGGCAATGATGGCGAAGTTGCGAAGGAGTTTTGCGTCCATAACAGGCTCTTAAGAAGCGCTGCTGCATGCAAGGCTCCAGGTCATAGCTTATCATCGGCATAGTGTCTCCTGCGGCCGCATCGGTCGCCGCGTGACGCGACCACTCATGCAGACAAGTTCATTCCGCTTTCGTTTTCTCGGCTTCTCCCTGCTTGCCCTTTCGCTGGCTGCATGCGCGCCGTCTTCATCCCCCACAGCAGGCCAGTCCGAGCCGCCTCAGGCAACCGCGCCCGCCAACGCCATGGCTGAGCCCGCGCAGGCTGCTCCACCCGCGGCTCCTCCCCAGCCCAGTGCGCACGAGCAGCGCGTTCGCCAGCTCATCAAGCAGGTGGACCAGGCCTATGCGCAAGGTCAGGCCGCGTATCGGAAGGGCGATCTGGTCAACGCCAAGACCTACTTCGATCGCGCTGTCGACCTGATGCTTTCGAGCGGTATCGACATCAAGACCGACGCGCCTTTGCAGGACGAGTTCGATCGCATCGTCGACGGCGTCAACGCCCTTGAGATGGAAGCCCTCAAGCAGGGCAACGGATTCGCGCCCAAAGAGGAACCCGCGCCGGCTGAAGTGGCCAGCGACGTCACCTTCGCCGTCGATCCCAACGTGGTGGCCAAGGCTCGCGCCGAGCTGGCAACCACCAAGTCCGATCTGCCCCTCGTGGTCAACGACTACGTCGCCGTCTACATCAACTTCTTTGCCAACACCCAGCGGGGACACAACACCCTGCTCCACTCCTTCCAGCGCTCCGGCCGCTACCGCGCCATGATTCAGCGCGTCATGGCTGAAGAAGGCGTACCCCAGGATCTCATCTATCTCGCTGTCGCCGAGTCCGGCTTCAATCCGCGCGCACTCAATCCCCACTCCCATGCCGGCGGCATGTGGCAGTTCATGCCCCACGATCCGGCCTACGGTCTGGCCTTCAACAGCTATGTGGACGAGCGCTTCGATCCTGAAAAGTCCACCCGCGCCTACGCCCGCTACATGAAGTTCATCTACAACCAGCTCGGCGACTGGTACCTGTCCATGGCCGCTTACGATCACGGCACCGGCAATATTCAGCACGCTGTGCAGCGCACCGGCTACGCCGACTTCTGGGAGCTCTACAAGCGCCACGAGCTGCCCGCTGAGACCCAGAACTATGTGCCGGAGATTCTGGCCGCCATCATCATCGCCAACAATCCCACGCAGTATGGATTCGACGACATCTCGCTCGATCCCCCGGTGCTCACCGACACCGTCACCATCAACTACTCGATCGATCTGCGCCTGGTCGCCGACCTGGTGGGCGCGCCGGTCGATGAGCTCGAAGCACTGAACCCCAGCCTGCTGCGCATGGTCACGCCGCCCGACCAGACATTCGATCTGCATCTGCCCGCCGGCACGGCCACGCTCTTCGATCAGCGTGTCGCTATCGTGCCCGAGTCGCGGCGCGCTGCGTGGCGCTATCATCGCGTCGCCGCAGACGACACGCTGGCCTCGGTCGCGCATCAGTTCCACGTAACGGAAGAATCGCTGGCCGACGCGAATCAACTCAGCGAAACATCCAGCCTGCAAGGTGTCGAGGCGCTCGCCATTCCCGTTGCGCCCGTCGCCGCGCCATCGCACATGATGCTCTATGTCGCGCGCAGGGGCGACACCCTGGTCACCATCGCCGATCGCTTCGGCGTCTCGCTCACCGACCTGCGCCGCTGGAACAAAATGGCCGGCGTCAAAGTTGAGCCAGGCCGCCGCCTGCATATCGCCGAGCCATCGGGAGCCGCGCATGGCATACGCTCGCATCGTGCTTCGGCCTCTGCCCCGGCGAGCGAGAGTGCGCCGCAACCCGCGCCGGCAAAGGGTTCCGCGCATCGGCCTGCATCAACGGCGCACAGCCAGGCCGCCGCTCCGGCCGCGAAGAGCGCCGCTCATGCGCACACTGGCAAAGCGCGCGCAAGCGCATCCGCCGGCAAGGCTGCGGCGCCGGGCGCGAAGAAAAAGCGCGGCAGCAAGCGGACTTCATCGCAAAAATAATCGAGTAACTTGCAAAAAAAATTCAAGCACCTCATTAAGTACTTGTGTTTTTGCGGCTCCAACGTGCAATCTATTGAGAGGCTCACTGCGACGAGTGGGCCGTGCGTGTGTTGTTTGGTGATGGCGCAATCCAAATCAACGTCAGCGGCCGGCCGCTGGAGGCACTGGGATGGACGAAGTGTTCAGGATGTATGCAATGAGTGACGGCGATCCGCTCGGTGAGCCGCAGGAATTGGACCCCGATCACGATGAAGACTTTGACGAGGAAGACGAAGAAGTCGAAACCTCCACCGTACTCACTTCCTCTGACGATGATGAGGGAGTTATTGAAGAAGCCATAATCATCATTGTGGAAGAGCCCGAAGTTGCGCCGGTCAAGAAGGCGGCAGCCAAAAAGGCCGCGAAGAAAGCGCCTGCGAAAAAGGCCGCAAAGAAAGCTCCAGCCAAGAAAGCTGCAAAGAAGGCGCCGGCCAAGAAAGCCGCTAAAAAAGCTCCCGCGAAGAAAGCTGCCAAGAAGGCCCCGGCCAAGAAGGCAGCCGCGAAAAAAGTTGTGGCGAAAAAGGCCGCAAAGAAGTCCGCCGTAAAACCTGCTGTCGCTAAAGGCGGAAAGGCCAAAGCCAAAAAGGCTGTGGCAAAAAAGAGCGTCAGCAAAACCACTAGAAGAGGTAAACCATTGGCAGTTAAGAAAGCAGCAAAGAAGGCGCCCGCCAAGAAGGCAGCAAAGAAGGCAGTTGCCAAGAAGGCCCCGGCGAAGAAGGCAGCAGCCAAGAAGGCTCCCGCCAAGAAGGCAGTTGCGAAGAAGGCACCTGCAAAGAAAGCAACCAAGAAGTAACAGGCAACAGGCAACAGGCAACGCAAGGCAAGCAAAAGAGCCCGCTCCCGAGCGGGCTTTTCTGCGCCTGCAAGACCCCTCGAAGACATCCCCAACCAGTCCGACTTCATCCAAACAACAGAAGCGAAAAGAGGAGACACTCATGTCGGAGCATCACGACGCTGCCAAGGCCCACGAAGCCCACACACTGCACCAGGACACCGCCGTCAAGGGTCCTCACGACCCTAAACTGGTCAACCCCAAGATAGCTTCCGACATTGCATACTGGTCAAAGGAGTTCGGCATCACGGGCGATAAACTCCACGAGCTGATCCATGCACACGGCATCCACGTCGACAAGCTCCGCGCCGCGATTCACGCACACAAAGCTGCCTAGTGCCGCTTGTGTCGAAGCGCGAAACAAGAACGGCGCATGGTCCTTATTCCGCAGCCCCGCTCGTCATCTGCCCCACATGCCACCTCTGGTGCCGTAAATAATCCTCGATCAAAAACCGCAGCGTCGCCGGCGCATCATCGCCGACGATGCACACCGCGCCCAGCCGCTCTTCGGAAATGCGATCCACCACCGCCGCCAGAATCTCGTGCTCAACCTGCCACCAGCCGAGCAGCGTCTCCCAGCTCTGCTCCGCATACCCATGCGCCGCAACCCACGCCTGCTGCGCGTAGAACGGCCCAGCGTAGCGCCCATCGGTAGCCGCACGCACAAACCGCTGCCTGTTGTTAGTCGCCGAGTCGAGCAGATGGCCCACGATCTGCTTGCGCGTCCAGCCCCCTGCGCGCCAGGGCACGTCCGCTACAGCCGGGTCGAGTCCCAGCAGCACGGCCTGCGACTCCCCCACCTCTGATCGAAACTGCACCGCCAACCCGGTCGCCATTCCGCGCTCTAGCTTGCCGGAATCGCGGCCAGCACCTCAGCCGAGTGGCCCTGCGGACTCACCTTCGTCCACACCTTCACAATCTTGCCGCTCGGATCGATGAGAAAAGTGTTCCGGTTGGCAATGGTCATGGTGCCGAAGTGGCCCAGCGAGCCGTACTGATCCACCACCTTGTGCTCGGGGTCGGCCAGCAGGCGGAAGGTTAGCCCTTCTTTGGTGCAGAACTGTTTGTGGCTGTCCGGCGTGTCCACGCTCACGCCCACAATCACGGCGTTCTTGGCCTCAAACTGCGCCAGGTCGCGCTGGAAGTTGTGCGCCTCAATGGTGCAGCCCGGGGTCTGGTCCTTGGGGTAGAAGTAGAGCACCACCCACTTGCCTTTGAAGCTGTCGAGAGCAATCTGCGATCCATCCTGCGAAGGCAGTGTGAAGGTGGGTGCAACCTGGCCCACGCTGGGCATCGGCTCATCGGCCGCCCGAACCTTGACATACGTAACCGCCAGCACCAGCGCCGCGGCCAGAACGAAGAACAATGGTTTTCTCACGGGGACCTCCTGGGTGATTGGACGGGGCTGCACGGCCGCGGGATTCCATCTTTCTCATGCCCGAGTTTCCCGCGCGCCCTGCGTCAATCAGTTTGCACGCGGAGACCCGACGATGGCAATCCCCGCAGCAGCGGCGCGCTCCACGAGCGCAACCCGATCGAACAGCAGCGTACGACCGGCCTCGACCGAAAGGCAGCTGGCGCCAGCCGCGATCATCGTCTCCACCGTCTTGATCCCGATCACCGGCACGTCGAAGCGCATGTCCTGGTTGGGCTTTGCCACCTTGACGATGGTCAGCCTCCGGTCCAGTGTGGACGCGCCCTGATCCAGCGTCCGCATCAGCGCGCCGGCCCGCTCAATGGCGGCGTCGGTACCTTCCATGGCTTCAACAGCCACGCAGGCCTGCGCGGCCACCACCACGGTCTGGCCAATGTCGAAGGCAGCCACGGCCCGCGCCACGCCCAGGCCGTACTCAATGTTTTTGCGCTCATCTTCGTCTGGCGCGCGAGCGGTTAGCACACCGGCGTCAGCCAGCAGCGGCTCCAGAAAGGCAGTGGAACTGA
>Ga0302274_10005658_pt1 | contig 10542 bp, 10 predicted proteins | sample III_Bog_N2_1_FD_198755 | JGI IMG/M metagenome (GOLD analysis project Ga0302274, IMG submission 198755) | Peat permafrost microbial communities from Stordalen Mire near Abisko, Sweden - III_Bog_N2_1 | ecosystem: Environmental > Terrestrial > Soil > Wetlands > Peat | place: Sweden: Abisko...
AGGACATATTCATCTTCTCCGTCGGCTTTTAGTACAATCTTGCCTTCCGATTCGAGCTTGCGCGCAATGGCGACGATCTCCGTCTGGGCCTTTGCTACTTCCTTGCTGCGAACCGGTCCCATCATCTCCGAATCTTCTTTCATCATCTCGACCGCGCGAGAAGACATTGTGCGATAGAAATGACTCTTCAAGTCCTCACTCGCAGACTTCAGGGCGATCATCAGAGTTTTCTTGTCTATCGAATTCATCAGCTCTCGCAGCTCCCGCTCAGGAACGCCAAGGAAATCCTCGAAGCGAAACATCAGGTCTCGAATGCTGATAGCCAGCGTGGGCTCCTCTTTTTCGATGTTCTCTAGAATCTCGCGTGCCGTAGTCGAGTCAATCCGGTTCATCAACTCAGCTACGTTCCTTGAACCCGAGTCCGCTTTCTTGCTGTGATCGCCCACCGATTTCAAACGGCGGCTGAGTACGCTGGAGACTCTCGCCGCAACCTCGGGAGAGAACTGACCCAGATTTGCGAGGAGTCTTACGCAATCCGCGCGTATGTCTGGCTCCATGCTCATCAGCAGCGCAGAGGCCTGCTTGGAGTCGAGATGTCCGAGCACCAGAGCTTTGGTCTGCGATCCTTCGCCGGCAAGAAACTTCGCCAGTTGCTGTGGATTGGCCTTCTTCAATAATTCCAGCTCACTTGGCTCTTCCGCATGTGTCAACCGCTGCACCATGCTTTTGGCCCCGTCCTCACCGAATGCCTTGACCAACAGGCGAGTCGCGACGTCCTGACCACCTACAGCTATGAAATCCTGTGCGGCCATCATCTGCTGGTACTCCTCCAGCACATCCAGCGTCACATCGAACGGAACCTGGCCAAGTCTTGCGAGCTCGTCCGTCACGCGCTGTAGATCATGGTCCGGCAGGTTGCGGAGAATCGTTGCGGCTGGCTCATCTCCAAGCAGCGACAGTAGAATCGCCGCCTTGCGTACGCCGGTTAATGTCGAAGAACCCAGCGAACTCATGACGGCTCCTCTCGCAGCCATGCCTGCACTGCTCGCGCCGTGTTAGCCGGTTTCTGCCGGATCAGTTCAATCGTCTGCTGTTTTAATTGCGTTGCCCCCAGAGTGTCGTTAGCTCCCCCGCCATAGCCGCCGGCGAGACGATTCGGTATCGATCCACTTTCCAGAGCGGGCTGTTCCGGCTGATAGGGCTGTACGGGACTAAGAGCGTGCTTCTGTATTGGCCGCAGCACAAACAGATAAGCAAGGAGGAAGAGAATCAGCAGCGAAACAGGTCGCAGAAGCGACGAGTAATCTGTCACTGCCTTCTGTGCCTTCTCTGTCCAACTTGGTGCGGGAAAATCGGCTGCGGAGACCGGAGAGTCAAACGAAAGATCCTGAACGCTGATACTGTCGCCACGCTTCGCGTCGAATCCAAGGACTCCTTCGGCAAGTTGCTGGATCTGAGCCAGTTCTTCCGGCGACCTCTTGATCTTATTGAACGTTTCCTTGCCACCCACGACGTTTCGGATCACTGCATCATCGACGAGAATCGCTGCCGTTACCCGTTGAATTCTACCCGCTGGAATAATTGTGTGGGTATCGGTCTTATTTACGCCGTACTGTGCGCTCTGCGTCGTCGAAGTCTGAACATTCTGAGCGGACGAGATCGGTGCCTTCGCCTGCTTGGAGGGAATGTTGCTCGTTGCCCCGGGAACACCGCCGCTGGCTCCGCCTGCACCCGCCGCAGAGCCAGCCGGACCTCCAGAACGCTCATCAGTCTTCTGCTCGCTCAGCACAGCACTGACTGTCGGATCATATTTTTCGGCAGTTTCTTCCGTTGAGCCCTGATCGTAGCTGACGTTAACGCTGGCCCGAATCTTGTCTTGGCCAACGATCGGCTCAAGTGTGCTGATCAGGCGTTGTGTTAGATTCGTCTCGGTAGCCTCGTTCTCTTCCTGCCCATCGTGCCCCAGACCAAGCGAACGGTCCGAGTCGGCATCCACAATCGAGACGTCCTCTGGCTTCAACTCGTCCACCGCGCCAGCGACAAGCCGCGAAATTGCGATGACCGCGTCCTTCGACAGGCCGCTGTGGCGAAGCTTTAAAATCACCGACGCCTTGGCCCCCCGCTCGTGATCCATAAATACGGAGTCCGTCGGCATCACCAAGTGAACTCGCGCGCTCTCCACATCGCCGAGCGTCTGGATGGTCTTCTCAAGTTCGCCTTCGAGTGCGCGCTGATAGGTAACCTTCTCATCGAACTCGGTCTGGCCCCACGACATCTTGTCGAAGAGTTCAAACCCCATGCGTCCGCTGCGTGGTGTCCCCTGAGTTGCTGTCTGTAGTCGTGCCGCATCCAGCTTGTCTGCTGGTACGCTGATAGACTTTCCATCCGCGCTGGCCTCGTGGGCGATGCCTTGCGCGTCCAGTTGCGCAGTCAGAGCCTGTGCGTCGGCGGGCTCCAGCCCGGTGTAGAGCGGTTTGAAGTCGGGTGTTCCGATAAGTTTGGCGAAGAGCGCAATCAGCAATATAGTCGCGCCTGCCCCGGCCAGAAGAAGTCCCTTCTGACTGGAAGTGCGGCTTGCCCAGAATTGTTTTGCCTGCTCGGTTGCGTCTTGAAATCCTGCCATGGTGGTTTCGCCCTAGAACTGCATCTTCTCAATATCCTGATATGCGCTCACAATTTTATTGCGGACCTGCATCATGAGCTGGAACGACACATCTGCCTTCTCCACAGCGATCATCACGCTGTTTACGTCGCTGTTTCCGCCTTGCAGCAGGTTGCTGACCTGCGAGGCTGCGTTGTCGTTGACCTGATCCACGCTGTGCACGGCGTTCTTCAGCACATCGCCGAAGTTCATCCCATCGGAGTCTGCGCCGATGTCGAGTGACGATGAGTCCGGCATATACGAATTTGGAATTGTGCCTAAAGTGACGCTGTTCATGATGCCGCTCCGTAGTTATGTGGTTTTCAGAATGTCGATCGATTCCTGGATCATCTGCTTCGCCGCGTTCACGGCCGATGCGTTGAGTTGGTAGGCCCGAACCGAGCCCATCAGATCCACCATCTCACTCACGGGATTGATCGCGGGATAGGCGACGTACCCGCTCTTGTCAGCATCCGGATTGCCCGGTTCGTAGCGCATGACCGGGGGCGTCGTGTCGTTCACAACCTGCGAAATATGCACCGAACCGGCGGGAGGCTCGGCAAAGTTGCCGACTCCATTGAAGACTGTGCGGAACGGAGATCCCTTGGTGCTATCGAAGATTACTTCCTTGCGCACATAGGGCCCGCCGGAGTCCGTGTGGGTAGTCTCTGCGTTGGCGAGGTTCGCCGACGTAACTTCGGCTCGCTGCCGCTCTGCGGCCAGAGCCGATCCGCTGATGTTCAACATGTCGAAAAGGCCCATCGTTAGCTTCCTTCCTTGATCGCTGTCAGAAGCTTATGAAACTCAGCCTTGATCAGCTGAACACCCATCTGATACTGAAGTTGGGTCTGCGATAGCAGCAGACCTTCGCGGTCTACGTTTACGTTGTTTCCATCCGGACGCTCCGGCAATCCTTCCTCTTCCTGCGAGGCCGGCGTCATCTTGACGTTGCCCTCGTTCACAACCTGTTGCATTGCGCCCTGAAAGTCGAGGTCTTGAGTGTGATAGCCAGGCGTGTCGATATTTGCCATGTTGGATACGATCAATTGCTGGCGCTGGTTGGTGAGTTGAAGATAGCCGGTCAACTGTTGCAGCATAGGAACGTTCGGCATTATGCGTACCTCCGTGGGGGGAGACCGTACTCCCGAATCTTGTTGCGTAATGTCCGCAGGCTGATGCCCAGCATCTCGGCGGCATGAGTGCGGTTTCCATCCGTCAGGGCGAGGGTGTTTTCCAGGTGCAGCCGTTCCACCTGACGGATCGGAGTGCCTGCAACTGCACCCGCGACTGCGGAGGGCGCTTTATGTACGATGTAGGGCTTGATCGGTCCCTGAAATTCCATTTCAAAGCAGTTCGCGTCGATGTCTAACGTTTCACTCAAAGTGAGTACGCGTCGCATGAAGTTCGCCAGTTCCCTTACATTTCCAGCCCACGACTGCAACTGAAGAAGAGCGAGAAACTCGGGGTGGAGCTTTGCTGGTTGGGTCTGTGATTGTGCCGCGTACTTCTGGGCGAAGTGCTGTGCCAGGATTGGAATATCCTCCCGACGATCACGCAATGGTGGCAACGAGAGCGGAATCACATTCAACCGGTAGTACAGATCGCCACGAAACTGGCCGCGCTCGACCATCTGCGCGAGCGAGACGTTGGTGGTCGCAATCACGCGAATGTCCACGTGGACCGATCGCCCTTCGCCAAGCCTTTCAAACTCGCGCTCCTGTAGGGCGCGCAGGAGTTTGGGCTGCACATGGAGGGGCATTTCGCCGATCTCATCCAGCAGGATCGTTCCGCCGTCTGCGAGTTCAAACTTGCCGGCCTTCGCTCCGACTGCGCCGGTGAACGCGCCACGCCCGTGACCAAACAACTCGCTTTCGAGCAGAGCTTCAGGAACAGCGGCGCAGTTGACGGCGACAAACGGCTTACGACAACGGTCGCTGGAATCGTGAATAAAGCGGGCCAACAGTTCCTTGCCCGTTCCGCTCTCTGCCTCGATAAGAACGTCGGCGCCCGTGCTGGCTGCGGCGCGAGCCCTCTGAATCGCGCGAAGCAAAAGTGGCGACCGCCCCACAATGTCGCCGGGCGCAGCGGGTTCGGCAACGACCACCTGCCTTGCGCGGTGCATTACCTGCGCAGCCGCTATCTGCAACTGATCAAAAGAGATTGGCTTGGTCAAGTAGTCCAGCGCTCCGTCACGCATCGCGCTGACCGCGTCCGGAACCGAGCCAAATGCAGTTAACAATATGACCGCTGTTCCAGGGGACAATTGACGCACAGATCTCATCACTTCCATGCCGGTGCCGTCTGGCATGCGAATGTCGGTGACGACCAGATCGAACTCCTTGCCCTCCAGATGGCGGATCGCTTCACGCACACAGCTAGCGGTCTCGACCCGCCAGCCGTGACGTAGAAAATTGGCACGCAGTGCAGTGCGAATTCCTGGCTCATCGTCGACCACCATTACAGAAGTTGTTGCGTCACTGCTCATAAGTTGGAAACTCCAATTCAAAAGTGGTTCCATCGTTCACACGGCTGGAGACGTGTATCTTACCGCCATGCTGATCCATCAGTTGTTTGCAAACTGCGAGGCCTAGTCCGGGGGTGTTGCCCTCCGCGCTGAAGCCCACATCAAAAAGCTGATCCAGCATGTGCGCTGGAATGCCACAACCGGTGTCAGCAACCTCAACCAATGCGCATGTCGCTCCCGATCGCGATGCCTTCCGGGTCGAGACCGTAATCTCTCCCCCGGCGGGAGTGTGGCGAATGGCGTTGCAGACGAGATTCAGGACGATTTGACGGAGGCCATTCTCGTTGCCCTGAATCGTCAGACTCTCGCTGCCGGCTTGAAAGGAGAGTAGAAGGGATGCCTGCTCCGCGATGGGCTGTACGAACTCCACGCTGCTTTGAACGCAGGCGATCAGATTCAAATATGTGAGAGGAGAATTGCCTCCGCAGTGAATGCTCAGGACGTTGTTGACAGTCCCGGAGAGCAAACGAATTCCTGCCCGAAGATTGGAAAGCCACTGCGACGACTGGTCGGGATCGTCTGCGATCAAGCCAGCGAACAGTTCCATGCTCGCTAATGGGTTTCTAATCTCATGCGCGAGGATCGTCGAGACCTCCGCGAGCGCCATGGCACTTCGCGCGTCTTCCCGGACCTGCTCGGCCTGCTTATTTGCTGTGATATCGCGGAGAATCCATATGCTTTGCAGCGTCGCTTTCGCATCTTTTTGACCATGGCTAGCCGAAGCACAGAACAGCCTTCGGTTGCCAATCGCCAGCCAGCGACGCCCTGTCACGCAAGAAATGGAAACTTCACTGTTGAGATGACCCTCTGAGCCTTCCATGAGAGTCTCGAAGTCAATAGAACTGGCAGCAGATAGATCCTGCAGATTCCTCACTTGCGTGGTGCCGAGCTCCAGTAGCCTTCGGCTCTCAGGATTGATCATAACGATGGTTTCGGCAGTATCCAACACCAGTACGCCGCATGGCATCAAATCGATCATCTGCTGTAGTGCCGCACGCATCCGGTCGTTTTCCGCTAGGCTGCTGCGTAATGCGGCGTTGCGTTCTGCTAATTCGAGCCCGAGATGCGCAACCTCCTGCTGTAGATCGCGGTATGATGCCTCCAGCAGCGAAGACGCGGAGATAAACTCCGAGAAGGCATCAGCCAGCATCCGTGGACTCTGGAGAGCATCCGGGACAAGCTCGTTTATTGGAGCAATATGAGAACTAGGCAGCATCTGCCTACTGCAAATGCACGATGAGCGCCAAACTGCCAGCCTATTACCCAAAAGTTGGCATAAGTCCTAAAAAATTATGTGTTCCGCCCTGATTGTTCGTTCGGCTTCAGCAAAAATACACGCCCGCTCGATAACATTGCGCAACTCACGCACATTCCCTTGCCAGCGGTGTTGCGTAAGGACTTCGAGAGCCTCCCTGCTGATTGCAAGCCGAGAGTCATACTTGGTCACAAACGCCTCAGTCAACTCATCAAGATCGCTAATGTGATCGCGTAATGGTGGCAGATGGATGGGAAATACCGCAAGGCGGTAATATAGATCCTCGCGGAAGCGCGACTCTGAGACCATCTTCATCAGGTTAGCGTTGGTAGCCGCGATCACCCGTACGTCTACCTTGAGATTGTCGTTGCCTCCAAGTCGCTGCACTTCCCCCTGCTCGATAAATCTCAGAATCTTGCTCTGTAGCGATAAAGGCATGTCTCCAATCTCGTCCAAAAAAAGTGTTCCTCCATGGGCGGCATGAATTCTTCCAATGCGCGACTGAGCCGCCCCAGTAAAGGATCCTTTGGTGTACCCAAATAGCTCCGCTTCCAGGAGCGTTTCGGGGATGGCCGCGCAGTTCACTATCACGAGTGGTTTCTTCTTGCGTGGACTCAGCAGGTGGATCTCCTGTGCGACCAAATCCTTGCCCGTACCACTCTCACCTGTAATCAGCACGGTCGTATTGCGAACAGCGACCATCTGGATGGCTCTATAGGTTCGCTGCATTGCCTCTGATTCGCCAATCATGCTCTTAATGCGAATTTTGTTTTGCGGGACAAAACGCTGTACTTCGGCCTCGCGTCCATCACTAGTGTTGGACCAAAATGCGCCACCCCGATTAATTGCCTCGGCAAGTTGGGCCGACTCGTCAGTTGGTGACTCACTTCCAATCAGCAATTGCCCTGTTTGGGCGTTCAATATCAGGATTTGAATGTCCGGGAAGCGATCTTTGACCAGCCCGCTGAATTCAATCGGGTCAAGATCCGGTAGATTCATATCCAGCAAGAGGATCCCGTCCTCATCCCCGTGCTTGCGCAACTCTTCCAATGCTGACGCGCCGCTGCCTGCTTGGATCACATTCCATCGCGGGAAGTCCAGTTTTTCCTGCAACTGCTGGCGAAGGCTGATGATTGGGCTGATGACGAAGACGTTGATCTGCGCTCTGTCTTCGTACACTTCATAGGGAAACGAAAAAATAGGTAGGCTGCTCAAGGGGTCTTCACCAATTCGATATCAAGGGTTATGCCAGCTGCCACACAACTGTCATGGGTTCGTGCGCCGAACCTTATTAAAAACAAACTGTTATGGATTTACTACAGACGGAGAATCTAAGACTCCCTCGTAAACGGCGAACTCTGATAGTGGTCTTTCTCGGCCAGTATAGATATGACAGATATCACATATTATCTCTCGCTGCATGCAGATTGAGGTGTCTGCATCGTTTACCGTGTTATAGATCGTAATGTTATGGCTGAACAGAGCTGACGATGCGGCTCCTAAGGCGGCATAGGCAACGCCAAGCGTATGCAAAACGGGTCTTCTGAATACTCATACTCGCCTTGTTGGCTCAGAATGTTTTCTTGAGACAGAGAAATACTGAGCCGATCCGATGAGTTGAGCGACCTTCCGTGCTCACGATCATTTCGGATTATCAACTCGACATACCCATCGCAGACTGAAGCCAGAAACTCGACGACATCGCCCGCCGCAGAAACAGAGGCAGCAGTCTTCAATGCGCTTTGGACGGCCTGTAGCGTCCTGATTTCGTCGCCAATTATGGTAAGAAGATCGTTGGAAATTACTATCCTTAGCTCGATGCCTGATGCTTGGAGCACTACCCGCTGATCTTCGGCGACTTCTGCTAGCAACTTAGCGAATTCGATAGGCGCACAATCCGCGTCCGTACGATTTGCAATCACAAGATCTTGTAGGATCTCAAACAAACTACACGTACGCTCTATCTGCTTTCTCGATAGCTCAAGGTAGTGCTGCTGTTTCAACGTACCGATACCCACCATGGCGGAGGCTGGGACAGAGGAGCGCAAGATTGTAAGCGGTTGCGCCATCGCGTGCAGCCCCTCAGCCAAGTTGGCAAAAAACCGAACTTGCTTTCGACTCTCTGCGGCAGCGGAGTTTTCCGAGTCGAGTGCCTGGCTAGACATCGCGCATCTCGTATCCGACCCCGCGAATTGTGTGGGTCAACTTTTGTTCGCCAGGGAGGTCTACCTTGTCGCGCACATACTTCATATACACGTCTACGATGTTCGTGGAGGGATCCGGGGGCATGTTCCACACTTGCTCGAGAAGTGTCGCGCGCGACACCGGCCGTCCGGCGTTTCGCATCATTAATTCAAGGATGGCAAATTCGCGCGGTGTTAGATCGATTCGTCTACCATTTCGTTCGACACGCCTCTCTTCGCGAAGAAGAGTCAGATCTCCAACTTGGGAATAGTTTGGAATTACCCCCGAATCGCGACGGAGTAAGGCATTGATTCTGGCGAAAAGCTCGGAGAGCGAAAAAGGCTTCGTGAGGCAATCATCCGCTCCACTGTCTAGTGCCTTCACTTTGTCCTCTATTCGTGTTCGCGCAGTCAGAACCAACTTCCGCAATCGCGGCTGGGCTGGCTTTACTCGTCGAAGCAGGCCGATTCCGTCAAGTTTAGGGAGATCAAGATCCAGTATCACCAAATCATATCGCCGCTCGTCTTGGAGTGTAGTCAATGCTTGCTCCCCATCATGAACAGAATCCACGGCAAAACCTGCAACTTGTAGCTCATTGACCAGAAAATTGGCAAGTGCAATATCATCTTCGACAACGAGGATGTGGCGCCCGGCTAAGGCGTTAAATGCCTGACTCCTTTGGCCATTTCCGCTTGGATGTTGGATGTTCCCCACGGTGGTGCCGTTACTGGAAGATCTCGGCGTGCATAGTTCCATTATGAAATAGGTCCTAACCGGATTACGAATAATACATAGTTACTCCTACCAGCGGGCGCGAAGCAATGCCCCAATAGTGTCAGAATGGGAATACGTACCTTATTAATCGCTGCTATAGGGAGATACGTTCGTCGCGCGGCTGCAAAGCTGATACCATTTTTACCGCGTTTTGAGAGTGCTGCGGTCCCGAAATTAACGGATCGATGTCAGATCTCGCTCGGGTGATTACCAAAGATTTGTACGGATATCCTGATGAAGCTGTTACTATCTTGGTCCAGCACCGGAGGCTATGTATGCACAAGTTTGAATATCGGGCTCCGCGATTCACCATCGATCTTCCAATTCAGTTCATCGTTGAGCAATCGACCCTATCAGACGATGCAGAAACATAAGCAATAGTGGCATGAGCTTGGAATTTCACAAGCATCTGCAGCCCAATTCCAGCGGAATGGTAATTCTGAGTTGTCGCGACAGCCCACTGGAACTCAGCGTACGTGTCGCCAATTCGGGAAGGACTCACGACGGTGTCGAGTTCATCTACAACTCTGACAGCAAGCGGGATGCGGTAGTCCATCTCGTCGCGTGCTTAGCTGGTTCTGCAAATAGACACCGCTTGATCCTTCTGAGCTAACTATTTACACCCACACTATTACTTCTGAGTTTGGGTACTCTGTGCCGGCGCGTTTGCAGACTGCACCCCAAGTCGTGTGAGTGCATCGGGAGGTGCAATCTCGGTCTCGTCCCTCACCAGATATTGGACAATCAATGAAATCCTACGATTTGACGGGTCCTCCGGCTGCTGCGGAAGGCGTAGGCGTTGGTCGGCAAAGCCGCGCACCTGCGATACCTGATCTAATCGGACCCCTTCGTGTTGCATCATTCGCCTCGCTTCGTTTGCCCGTTCTGACGACAAGTCCCAGTTGTCATACATGCGTGCGCCTGAATAAGGCTTCGAGTCGGTGTGTCCCTCGATCGAGATTTTGTTGGGTAACTTGCCTAACTCGTGAGCCAATACCTGAAGCAGCCCCACCAGCTCGGGAGTCGGGTTCGGGCTCCCTAGCTCGAAAAACGTGCCGTTTGCTGATTCCATCAGTTCAATACGAAGGCCCTCTTGGGTAATTGTGATTTCAATCCTGTCCTTCAGCTTATTGTCCGGATCGAGGTGATGAATCGCCTGCAAAA
>Ga0302274_10005666_pt1 | contig 10531 bp, 7 predicted proteins | sample III_Bog_N2_1_FD_198755 | JGI IMG/M metagenome (GOLD analysis project Ga0302274, IMG submission 198755) | Peat permafrost microbial communities from Stordalen Mire near Abisko, Sweden - III_Bog_N2_1 | ecosystem: Environmental > Terrestrial > Soil > Wetlands > Peat | place: Sweden: Abisko...
GCGCCGTAAAATTGGTGATCGCACCCGGCGTCACCGAAACCGGAAGATTCCCCAGCCCGCTCAAGGCCACAGTCTGTGGCGTCCCGGGTCCATCGTCATTCACATTCAGCGTCGCCGTTCTCGTCCCCGGTCCGCTCGGCGTAAAGGTCACGGACAACGTGCAATTACCGCCCGGGGCCAGGTCTGTGCATGTATTCACCCCAAAGTCGCCGCTGTTCGCGCCCGAAATGGTGAAGCCAGAAAAATGCAGCGTCGAGCTCTGGTTGTTCGTCACCGTCACCGGCATCGATAAGCTCGGCGTTCCCTCCAACTGTGCCGGGAAACTCAACGACGTCGGGTTCAGCGTCACCGCCGTCTGCACCGACAATGTCGCCGGGGAGCTGCACACCGCCGCAAACTGGTAGCTGTTGGTCGCGCACGCACGCAGTTGTAGATTGTTAAACGCCGGCGTCGTCGCGTTAAACTGCAGCGTCGGCGTCGTACTCGTAGGGTTGCTCGTCTCAAACCGCACCCAACTGCCCGCAAAGAACACCTGCCACTGGATCGTTGGCGCAGGTATGCCTCCAACCGTCACCGCGAATGTCGCCAGCCCGCCCAGGCCCACAGATTGGTTAGCTGGATTCGTCACCGTCGGCGGCGAATCCACCGTCAGCGTCGCCGCGGCGCTGCATACGTTCGACTGCACCAAATTCGACGCACAGGCCCGCAGTTGCAGTCCGTTATAGGCCGCCACTCCTGGCGTGAATATTAGGCTGGGCTGGCAGCTTGTTGGATTGCTGCCGGCGGGGAGAGGCGAAAGCGCGCAGTTCGCCTCGAAATTTGTCCAGGTGCTCCCGCTTAAAAACTGCCACTGGATCGTCGGCGCAGGCGATCCTCCGACCGTCGTCGTAAAGATTACCTGCGAGCCAACATTCACCGTCGCGCCAACAGGATTGGTCACAGTCGGCGCCGTATTCAGCGTCAACGTTGCCGGAGCGCTGCATATGTTGCTCGCAACGCTGTTGGAGACGCACGCTTCCAACTGCAGATTGTTATACCCCGATGTAATGGAACCCGGGCACGCAGCATTCGGAAACGTCAGCGTCGCTGTCTGCGCCGTCGGGTTGCATGTCTGGAAGTGTGCGCCGCTCGGATAAACCTCCCACTGCACGGTCGGTGCCGGAGATCCGCCTGTCGACACGCTGAAAGTCGCACTGCCGCCCACCGTCGTGGATTGGTTCGCTGGATTGCTCACCGTCGGCGCCGTATTCCCCGAAGAGTTTACCGTCAGCGTTGCCGGCGCGCTGCACACGTTGGAAGCAACCGAATTCGAGACGCACGCCATCAGCTTCAGCCCGTTGTAGGCCGAGGTGATGCTCGAAGGCGGACAGGAGGCATACGGAAACACCAGCGTCGTCTGCTGTGCGGTCGTGTTGCATGTCTGGAACAGTGCCCCGCTCGGGTATACCTTCCACTGCACCATAGGCGCCGGGTTGCCACCCGTCGTCACTGCAAAGATCGCAGTGCCGCCTACATCCACCGTCAAGTTTGCGGGCGTGCTCACAGTCGGAGCAGAATTCACTATCAGTTGCGCAGGGTTGCTGCACACCGGCGCTACCTGGTAGGCGTTCGTTGCGCATGCCCGCAACAGCAATCCGTTAAAAAGAGCAATCGTAGCTGGAGAACTGCTTGCCGTAGGTCCGGGGAAAGTTAGGTTCGGCGTCTGGCTCGTAGGGTTGGTGATCTCAAAATTCGCCCAGGTGCCACCCGTTCCACCCACGGCACCCTGCAACCACTCCCACTGGACCGCAGGAGCAGGGTACCCACCCACCGTCACACTGAAGCTCGCAGTCCCGCCAATGTTAACACTCGTACTGGTCGGATTGGTGACAGTGGCAAGCGTGTTCGTTTGCGCCCGCAGGGCGAAACTCACCAGCAAAACCGAAGCAAAGCAGAAAAAACGAGACAAACGACGCAATCCCGGTACCCGCATATTCAGTTCCCCGCATTTCCGGTCCATCAACCAAGGCCTGCAAAACAGGTTGTCCTGCGGAGCATGCACCCGCGCTGCCGAGATGCCGCTACCGCCCAGTAGCCCAATGCTTCATTTCGATCGCCCTTGTCTGTGCGCGGAGAAATACGCGCATGTGCAGGTTACAGACAGTTTTGAGCGACGCATCTTCGCGGTCGCTCGTTTCATCTCCCGCTCAACGCTTGCTTCGTACGTCCGCCCCAGGACGATGCCTCGAAAGGATGATCCCAGGACCTCCGTTTCCATCGCGGAGCCTGGCGGACATCAGGATCGAAACCACACAGACCAATAGCCCCTACCGTCGGCACATCGGCATTTGGAGACTCTCGAACTCCCCATCCGATATGCAGCCGACAAGACAACGCTGTCTAGCTGAATCCCGTACCATCTCCGCTCGGTGTGCTAAACCCACTCGCTGTCAGCGTCTCCACATCCACCTTTTTCAGCTTGGGGACCATCCACTTCTTTCTGCTTTCAGGAACATTCACGACCAACTCCTTCATGGGCCTAACCTCGAAGAGGAAATTTTTAAGAAGAGGAAATTTAAACAGTGCGACCGATGTTTTCAACACGGAGCGAAATTGTCAATCCATAATTTCAACAAAATGCGCTATTTCCGTGGCCCACACCACGATTGCTATCCTGTGCGACCAACTCACTGCAAAGGTCTGCGCATTCCGCCGCGAATCACTGCAAAGGTCTGCGCAGTGTGCATTTTCTTGCAATGAAATATGCGCAGCCGGCAGGCCATCCCCCGCCGCAACGTTGCACCTTGGCTCACGCTTCACTTCCCCGCTGGCTCTCCCAGCCGGCCGCGGATCAGCCTTCGCCACGCCCACAAGAATGGACGCAGCGGAACATACGCCCAAAACAATTTGTCCGGCAGCGAAAGCACCCTGAAGTCGACCTCGCTATAACAAAGGTCGGAGAAGCGTTTACCCCACGATGTCTGCGGCCGCAACAGCCGCATGTATCGCGTCATGTGGAACTGCCTCTGCACTCGCTGCATCGGAGCCAGCAACTCCGGCTCGCGAGAAGCCTTCAGCTCGAACACCGACCGTTCGACGAGGAAGGCCGGCAATCGCTTCCCTCTCTCCGCAACCGCAGGCAACGGTAGCCCATACGCCTCCTGTAGCAGTTCCAGGCACAGCCGCACCGGTCTCTCCTGGTCCGTCACTTGCGCCTCCGCCAGGCACACCTCCCAATCCACCTGGCTGGCCGCGTGCAGTCGCGCCAGGTCCCCCAGCCACTTCGCTCGGAACCATGCATGATCGCTCCCGTGGCTGCACAGGTACAGGACCTGGTCCACCGGGCTCATCGCGCGATACGGCGCGCCCTGCCACTGCGCCTCTATGCTTCGCTCCCATCGCCGCGCGGCATGCTCCTCGCTATCCCACTGGTTCCTCCAGTGCAGTTCCAGGCTGCACCGCCGCTTCGGATGGACGTACAAGGTATGGTGGTCATGCCGCATCGCGGCCTCCCACTGTCGCGCAGTCAGCGCGAACGACTTTGCATCCGGCACCCAGCCCATCGCCTCCAGGCACGCTCGCGCCCGCGGAATATCCATCGGCGCCACCATCGCGTCCAGATCCTTGGAGTGACGCAGCCCAATATCCCCATACATCTCGTAGGAGAGTGCCGGCCCCTTCATCAGCATCACCGGAATCCCCTCGCTCTGGAAACCCTTCAGCACGTCCGCCAGCAGCAGCCCGTGGCGAACTGCCTGCATCTGGCAAGCCTGGCTTCGTTCCTGCAGCCCCTGCCGCGCTGTTTGCGCCACATCCGCGCCTGGCACCCGCTTCAGCGCAGCCCAACTCAGCGCCGGAGTCCGGTGGTAGTCCACCAGCCGCAGATACTCCGCCCAGTCGACGCGCGCGCCGAGTACCTCTCGGATCGCCGCGTCCTGCCTCTCCCGCCACCCATCCGGGGCCAGCCACGACGTAGCCATCGTCAAGCGAAACTCAGAACCGCATCGCCGCAACCAGGAACCATCATGCATAGCCGGCCGTCCGCCCTCTGCTTTCGCCTATCGCACCGCCCAAACCGAGCATACCTCAAGGCCCGCGCGCTCTACTCTTTCGCAAACACCACCACACCATTCGCCGGGATCACCACGCTCGCCGACGCCGGCATCCCTTGCGCCTGGACCCACTCGGCCGTCACCCCGCCCGCGTTGCCTGCGACCTGCGGATTCACCCAGTTGTCATACACGTCGCTATTGAACACCTCCACCCAACGCCCCGCGCTCGGAAAACCGATCCGGTATCCCCACCACGTCGACTCGGCCAGTGTCGCCACCACCACGCAATCCTGCCCCGCGCCCACCACCCAGCGTTGGAATGCGATCACCCGGTCTGCGTCGGACACAAAAAACACATTCAGCCCCTCGCCCCGCAACGCAGGCCGCTCGCAGCGCAGCCGCACCGCGTCCTGGGTAAACCGCAGATGCTCGCCCATCGCCGGGTCCAGTGTCTTTCCGTTCGCGCCGGCGGCCAACCCACCCCACCAGATCATGTGCTCCGGCGTCCGCGGGTCCGGGCACCACTGCTTGTCCTCCAGAAACTCCTGCCCCATAAAAAGCTGCGGAATGCCCGGCGCCGTCAGCAGCAGCGCAGTCGCAACCCGGCTCCGGCTGCGCGCGTACCAACTGCGATGGTTTGCCTCATCCGCGAGCGCTGAAATCCTGGGCTTCTCGCCCGCCTTCACAATGTCGTGGTTCTCCACGCATGGAGTGGTCTGCCACGCATGTGCGAAGCCCGCCGGCCACATTGCCATCGCGATGCCGCTCATCCCGACGTACGCGCCGGCTCCCGCTGCCGCCTGCCCCACCGCCGTGCGGATCGCCTCGCGCATCCCGTCGTGCTGCACCGTGTCGAACCCAAGGCCTCCGTCCGCCACCGGCGTCACCATCAGCGGAGCGGGCGCCCCAAACTCGCTCGGCCAGTACTCCGCATTCTGCAGCACCCGCGGACATGTGGCACGCGCCGCCTGCGTCAGTTCTATGCAAAACTCCCAGCCGCTCGCCGCATTCATCGCCAGCAACATGGAGATCTCGTCGTACCGGAAACCATCGACATGGAGCTCCTGCAGATGGAATCGCGCGTTGTTCAACAGAAACCCGCGAACGTCCGCATTCCACAGCGCAAACGATAGGCCGCCAACAAAACCCTGATCCGTGAAATAGAGACTCTGGTTGTTGTCATACCGGCCATTCGTTCCGCTGGTCGATGCGCGGTCCCAGAAGTAGAGGCTGTAGTCGTCCCCGTGCAGCACGCCACTCGGATCGACCGTCTTCGGCACCGTATAGGTCTGCCCCCAACCACCGGCGTGGTTGTACACCACATCGAACCCGACTGCGATCCCGTAGACGTGCAGCAGGTCCACCATCGCCTTGATCTGTGCGTAACCGGGCCGAATGTCCTCCAACGTCATCGCAGCAAAGCCCTTCGCCGTCAACAGGCGGTTGATCGTCAACAGAGACCGCGCCAGGCTGTCCTCATGGTAGACGGCGTAGTCAATCGCTGGCGAAAACAGGTCCGAGCCCTGGTACCCCAGCCCTGGGTACCCCAGCGATGGCGAGTCTTCCATCTCGTACACCGGCAGCGGCTGCACCACATTCACGCCCAGCGCAACCAGGTACTCGATCTTTTCGATGACATCCAGATAGGTGCCCGCCCAGCCCGGCGCGGCTGGCGAAAAGGTGCCGATGTGCAGTTGATAGACCACATGATCCGGGATCTCCGCCGCGCGAAAGCCCGCATCGTGCCATGGGTAGGCCTTCGCCTCACGGATCACCGCCGGGCAAACCGGGAACGGCGCCGCCAGATCGTTTGCCAGCTCGCGCGCATACGGATCGCGTTTGATTCCGCTGGAGCCCGCACCGACAACATAGAAGATGTACGGGTCGCCCTCCGCCGCCTCCGGCAGAAAGCCCGACCAGTAACCATTCGCGTCCATCGTCATCAACAGATCTGGTGCTTGCCCCGTTCGTCTCACCCCCGCGAAGAAGCCGTTCACATACACCGCGGTCGCCCGCGGCGCCCATGCCCGAAACGTCGCGCCGCTGCCCACAATTCCCTGGTCCCGGAGCAGGTTCGCTCCCATCGGCGTCGTCGCCGTGCAATGCGCTTGAGAGATCATCGCAGCGTCCCCATATCCCCATCTTCGCATTCGATGGTCAGGATTGGCTCCACGCGCAACGCGTTGCGCCCGACACAACCAAAACCAGCCATTTTCTTTGTCATCTATCTCATCCCTCGGTGGTAAGCTTCCGCTGACTCCAAGAACGGATAATCTCATGCCCCCTGCGTTTCTGCGCCTCTTCCTCGCCGCACTCCTCTCGTCCACAATTCTCAACTCTTCCGTTGCTCAGACATCTCCAAAATCCTGCCCCGCTCCGCCCGCCATCCTCGCTCCCAGCCAGCCCAACATCTTCTCTGACCAGCAGGAGCAATGGCTCGGCGACGCCATGGCCGATCAAATCGAGCGCAACTATAAGATCGTCAAAGATCCAGCGCAGAACGCCTACCTCGACCACATCGTAGCCCGCTTGCTCGCCGTTCTTCCTCCCACCAAAATTCAGTTCCGCATCGTTCTCGTCGACCTTCCCACCGTCAACGCATTCTCCATCGCCGGAGGCCGCGTCTATGTCGGCCGCAAACTTGTCCTCAATGCCAAGAACGAGGACGAGGTCGCCGCCGTCATCGGCCACGAGATGGGCCATATCCTTACCCATCAGTTCGGCATTGAAACCACCGCTGACCTCAAACGCCTGCTCAACATCACCAGCGTTGGCGACAAGGCCGACATTTACACCAAGTTCCAGATGCTTACCGACTCGCGCATGAAAGACAAGCACCCCTCACGCACTGGCAACAGCGACGAGGGCCAGGACCAGGCTGACACCGTTTCCGCTTACGCTGTCGCCGCCGCCGGCTACCGTCCCCAGGCCTTCTCCGAGTTCTGGGACCGCATGTTCTTCGTCGATGGCAAGGTCGGCGGCCCGTTGTCGGACTTCTTCGGCATCACGCGTCCACAGGAGAAGCGCCTCCGCGCCATTCTCAAGCTGGTCAACTCCCTGCCTCCAGGCTGCGGCGCAGCCCAGCCCAACGACAGTCCCGAATTCCAGGCGTGGCAGGCCCTCGTCGCCACCAATCGCCCCATACTTCTAGAACCCAGCGCCAAGCCACTCAATGAGGTCGCCCTCAACCCTCCGCTCCGCATGGAGCTCGAGGGCCTCCGCTTCAGCCGCGATGGCAAGTACATCCTCGCCCAGGACGAAAGCTCCGTCTTCGTGCTCACCCGCCAACCATTCGGGCAGGTCTTCCGCTTCGATGCGGAAGGAGCTCTCCACGCCCAGTTCAGCCCAGACTCCTCCCACATCGTCTTTCACACGCGCAGCCTGCACATCGAGGATTGGAGCATCGCGGACCAGAAACTCTCGGCCTCCCACGAACTGCTTTCCCGCCGCCACTGTGTTCAGGCCAAGCTATCGCCGGATGGCCGCACTCTCTTCTGCATCTCCTTCGCATCGATGCTGGACGTCGCACTCGATACCGATCTCGATGTCCTGGATACCGCCACCGGAAATGTCCTGTTTGAGAAGAAGAGCTTCTTCCTTCCCAGCATGGGTTTCTATATCGAGTGGCTGGTCGCCACCAGGCTCGGCATCGCCAGCGATCTGATTCCCTCCAGCCTCTCGGCGGACGGCAACGTGATGCTCATCGGGCCCTCCGCGGAAAAGATTGCCTTCGACCTGCGCTCCCGTACCGTAATACCCATCGCCAAAGACCTCAAGAACACCGTCAACGGGCCCTACGCCTTCCTCGGCAACGATCAAGTCGTCGGCGAGGCGACCGGCAACGTCAAGGACTCGGGCATCTTTGCCTTTCCCGGCGGAACGCGCATTCAATCCATCCCCTTCGGCCTCAACGACCTCGTCTCGGTCACCAATGGCAACTATGTCATCAGCCACAACATCCAGGGCTTCGCCGTCGGCCTCGTCGATGTCTCGGCAGCCAAATTCATCGCCGCATCCAAAGTGCCTTCCATCGACGTCTTCGATGGCTCCCTGCTCAACGAGAATGCCGACGGCAGCGTCGTCCTCCACAAACTCGCCGACAAGACTGTCCCGGACCAGACCGTCATGCTTCCCCTCAGTCCACTCGGCAGCATCTTCGCCGTCACCTCGCCCGACGGCAAACTCGTCGCCATCTCCACCCGTACCCGCGGCGGCGTATGGGACATGACCACCGGCGAACGGCTCCTGCAGGCCCGCCACTTCGACTCTGCCGTCTTCGCAGCAGACAACTCCGTCTTCGTCCAGTTCCCCAAACACGACAAGGAAGACGCTGCCATCGTTCATTTCAGCTTCTCGCCCTTTGCCTCCACCCCGGTGCCCTATAAGGAAGACAACAACACCCGCCTCATCCGCGACGCCGTGCAGGAGTGGAGGCACAATGAAGGCAAGAAGGCCGTAGACCTCATCGTCCACGACGTGCGTGACAATTCCATCCTCTGGCAGCGCACCTTCGACGAAGGCGAGCCCGCCCATACCTCCGCCCCTTACGTCCCCGGCATCCTTCTGTTCGCGTTCAACCTGAAATCCGACTTTGCCAAGTCCCGCATCGGCGACGACCGTGCCCTGGCCGCCGAGGCCGCGCAGGTCCAGAGCCGCGACAAAGGTGGCCTGGTCCAGGTCGTCGACAGCGTCACAGGAAAAATCCTGCACGAGGTCATCCTCGAAATTCCCCTCGACTACGAAGGCCTTCAGGGTGTCCACTCCTTCGGCGATTCGCTGTACATCGACGGCAGAGCCAACCGCACTGTCGCCTACTCCCTCGCCACCGGCAAACAAACCCGCCTGCTCCTCGGCATCCTCATTGCCGTCGATCCAGCCTCTGGCCGCGTCTGCGTCGTCAACCGACGCGATGAGGCAATGGTCTACGATTCCGACGGCCATCAGTTGGCCGACTTTGAGATGGGCAGTCCGCTCCGCTTCGCCAGGTTCCAGTCCAACGGCAATCGTCTCGTCCTTATGACTGCGGACCAGAAGGTCCGCACCATGGAGATCGCCGCCGTGGCGCAACCATAGCGGTTGCCGCACCGCCGGCTGGCTCAGTTTTCATTGCCGCTTCACAACCGTGCTATTGTTCTCCCAAACTCCCATGCGAATCCTCAGCGCCACTGAATGCATTACGCCCGCCATTGAGCGCACCAAGCTCATCCTGTTCTCGCCATTCCGCAAAGGCCGCACCTGGAAGCTGTGTGCAACCGCGTACGTCAGCACCATGGGCGTCATGTATCTGCCCTTCCCGCTCCTCTACCTGGCCCTTCTCCCAATGCTCTCGCGTACTGGCAGCAAACCGCTGATCGTCGGGGTCGTGATTGCGGCGCTGCTGCTGACTGCGCTTTGGACCTGGATCTTCCATCTCTGCTCGCGGCTGCAGTTCGCCTACTTCGACATCGTCGTCAACCGCGGCGAGTTCGTTGCACCCGCGTGGCGCAAGTACCGCACGCAGGCGCTGCCCTGGACCGGCATCAAGATACTCGCCGGCTCCATCCTGACTCTGCTCTGTGCAATCCCGTTGACGGCCTACGTCCGCCATCTCATCCCGGCCTTCAAGAGCATGATGATTGCGACCGGCCAGCCGCCACCGCCTCATTTCTTCAGGGCCGTGCTCAGCGTCTATGCCGGCGAGTTCGTATTGGCGCTCGGCTTTGGCGCCATCTACCTGGTCGGTTCCATCCTGACCAGCTTCCTGCTGCCGTCGCTGGCGCTGGAGAATACCGGCATCCGCGAGGCCTTTCGCCGCATGACCGAGCTCATCCACCGCGAGCCTGGCGAGTTCGCCATCTTCGTGCTGCTCAAGGCCGGCCTGGGAGTGGCCGCGTACATTGGGGCCACTGTCATTTGGGAGATCGTCTTTCTCCTGGTCACGTTCCTTCTGGGCGCCATCGTCTTCCTCTTCGGATTTCTGCTGCACCTGGCCGGTGTACCCACTGTCGTGCTCACCGTGCTTGGCGTCTTTCTCGCCGTCGTCTGGTACATCGTTGGTGTCTTCTACAGCCTGATGCTGGCCATTGGTCCCGCGTGGACCTTCCTGGACACCTACGCTCTCTACTTCCTCGGTGGCCGCTATCCCATGCTGGGCGACCTGCTGGACCAGTCCACGCCGCCTGCGCCGCCGCTGCCCGCCTACCCGTATCCCGCTGCGTACGCGGGCTACCCGCCGCCTCCGCCTGGCCCCGTTGGAGACTCAAATCCTGGAACGCCGTAGAATCTCCAACAAGCGGCCAATGCCCATCGCAAAGCTCACCGTCGAGATCTCCATTCCGCACGCGCAGTCCATCAAGGACCGCCGCCAAGTGGTGCGCTCACTCAAGGACAAGCTTCGTAACGGCTTCAACGTCTCCGTCGCGGAGCTGGACGACGCCACCCTCTGGAATCGCGCCACCCTCGGCGTGGTTGCCATCTCCGGCTCCAGCACCTACCTGGCCGGCCAGATGCAGCAGGTCGAT
>Ga0302274_10005670_pt1 | contig 10526 bp, 3 predicted proteins | sample III_Bog_N2_1_FD_198755 | JGI IMG/M metagenome (GOLD analysis project Ga0302274, IMG submission 198755) | Peat permafrost microbial communities from Stordalen Mire near Abisko, Sweden - III_Bog_N2_1 | ecosystem: Environmental > Terrestrial > Soil > Wetlands > Peat | place: Sweden: Abisko...
GGAATCATTCGTTATGATGGTCGACGCACTAGCCAAAAGTATTTAACCGCTGCATTCGTATTTTTTAACCTTTTAACCCAGAACCTTTATATAAATTATTAGAACCATATAAAGACTTGCTCTTGTTGTCCTCAACTTTCTTCTTCCTGATAGAACTGGAGAGTGAATTGAGATACATTTCCAATGAAGCTGACATGACAGATGTCTCGTTATTAGTATTGTCTTCATCATTTTTATTTTTATCTTTCTTAAAGACATTCTCAGGAGGTATTTCACTTAGTTCACGATAATGGTCGAATTTGCCACAATTCTTTTCGGTGAGGATAGTATTAATTTTTTATTTTAAATTTGTTAAAGTTTAATCAAAACAATTAGATATCTTAGAATCCAAACTTGAAGAACTGGAATAGGAAACCAACTCTTCTCCCTACAGGCATGAAGCATTTGAGAGTAGTTTAGCCTGCAATCGTTAAATCTCTTCGAATAAAGTGTGAGATAGATAGTGTATTTGATTCAAAAGCTACTGATTGACGCTCTCAAACTTTTTTATTGTTTGAGTGTTATTGGATAAAGTCTTTTTAAAAGCTTTCTCTCTCTCAAACATTTTTGTAATTTGCCCTCTCAAATAGTTGTTGTGCTCCTTTAGGTGAGAATTCTCTTTCAATAAAATTTTTTCTGCATCCGGGTATTACTCCGACCCGTTGTTTGAATTGGTATCGAGGCGAATTTGATGGAGAAGTTTTTCTCTTTAGCCATTATATTTCGTTATTTAGGAGCCTGATTCTAAACTTTATCTTCGAGAATGGATTGGAGTTTTGTTCTTGCAATTTGAAAACATCTGATATTCAGGATTAACCGGAGACTCTAAAATGGAATTCCTCCTTCGCCATTTACTTTATTGGGATTTCTTTGATCGTTAGGTCATGCAATAATATATATATTTTCCTAGTGGCCAGCTGATAAATTAACAAAAGAAGGATACAGTTCAGAATTTAAAAATAACTATTTCAGCCTAAAAATGACTAAATATAGAAAAATTAAATATCCTTGGAATGAACATCTTTGTTGAGTTGTTATTTGAAGTTTGTTATTATGAGTTTTGACAAGTTATATATTCTATATTTTATTTGAAATTGGCGAACAATAATCATAAATAATCATTGAACTTTGTTCTTGTGTCGACCAAGAGTCACCAAACTTTATTAAGTTTGATTTTTTAAAAACATAGGCTTGAGTTAACAACTCGTCACCTATTCAACATTTTATTACGATGTAAAGAAACATGGATAATTCTTTCTCTCCTTTCGAGTTAAAGTTTTTATTATTGAAGTAATTTATTCACCCATGTTGTTTTTGTCTTTCATATGGCTTTGAATAAATTTGCTTGATGTATTTTGGTCCAATCGATCTAACTTACTGGAATGATTGCTTTGGAAAAGGTCGTTAATTTTGTATTTTAATTGCTTGATAGATTCATCAAAGCAAACCGAAATTTTTAGACCAATGTTTTATGGTAAGCTCGAAGAAGTGGTTAGAGTTCCTTCCTCCTAAAAGAAATAATCGTGAGCTGTCAAGTTAGATGAGATTATTTACATTTCTTCAAGAAAGATATGAGTGAGGTGATGGAGTTGATTTTACAGCTATTGATTAATACTCTATAAATTTTTTATCTTGAGAGAGTTACAAGATAAGGCTTATTTATATACGATCTCTCTTTAAAATAGATCTTTGATTTGCTCTACCAAAAATTTATTTTGCTTTCTGATGTTAGAATTCTCTTCTAATAAAATTGTTTACATGTTGGGAAATTACTCCTAAGTGTTTTAATTTGTAGCTAGTGGCTTAGCCTCAATGGATTTTACAATCTAACTGTAGCGTTTCTTCATAGAAAGCTTGGACTTTAAGTTTTGGGTCGTTGAGGAGCCGACTTGATTGTTGATGAAAAAAGTATTAAAATATTTTTCAAAGGAATGAGTTGTTGATAATTGACTATTATAGGGATCAATAGATTGTGAGTTTGAATAGACTATCTGATTGTGAATGCGTCTGGATGTTTCTTTCCTATCAGTCATTCTAATATTATATTATTAGATCTGTTAAATTGACCTTTCTACAGTCCAAAATCTTAAGGATGCATTGACAAAATGAAATACCTTTCTTTCAAGAATAAATCTCATGGCATAGTAATCGATTTAGACTCGAATTTACCAATTATTCAAATGATTCGATAGTTGAATTCAAAATAAATCATTAATAATCATTTTCTATGTTTACCAGCTTGCCGGCCTAGAGTTACTAAACTTTACTTTGCCTACAAGCTCTTTAACATAAATTTCATTTCTGGCTAACGTCCTTACAAAATATTTTTAGACTATTTAAAAATTTATTGGCTAACTTTCTTGTCAGCCGTTGTAGATTTGTCTCTGGAAAAGAAAGACTAAAAGGGTACATTTTTCTCATCCTTCGCTTCTTATTCATCAAGCATATTGCATGTATCGCATTAATTAGTCAACACAGTGGTATTTTTACTGATGAGAATATCATTAATTTTTTATTTCAAGAGAACTAAATTTTAATCGAGAAAAGTTGACACTTTAAAGCCAATGCTTTCCGAACTGGCTGATGAAAAAAGGGCTAAGTCTTCTTAAAAAGAACCGTTTATTGATAATTTCGACTGAATCCTCGTAATTTCTGATAAAAACGTCTAAGTAAGATAATGTATTTGGCTCTACAAATATTGGTTGATGTTTTCTAATTTTTTGATAGTTTGGCAGGAGAATAAGCAGCTTTTCTTATATTTTTTCTATCGTTCGAACATAGTCTGTATTTGTGCTACTAAAAAATCATTGTGCTCTTTCAAGTTAATATTCTCCTCTAATAGAAGTTCTTCCATCATAGGGCTTGGCTATTAATTTATATTATCATCTTTGGGTATCTGCTCAATGACTTTTCTCCGAGGACTGTTGCGTTTATTCATGGAAAGATTTTATTTGAAGGTTTGGATCAAGATGGAGGGGGAAGTTTTATTCTCATTGAGATCAATTAACAAATCTTTATTTTGAGAGATAGACGTAGACCGTCTACTGCTAAAGTTAAAAGTGGATTCTTAGGTGGAAGAGTTAATAGCTAGGGTTTTATTCAATTTAGAATTTTTTATCTTTGATGTCATGAAATTTTTATTATTAAAAACTACTCAAATCGGTCAACTATTTAAAACAATATCTTTAGATATACTTTAACAATCATAATCTTTGTAATTTAGGCTTAGATTTCATCAGTTGGGCTATTTTGATAATCGCAAAGATGAACTCTCAAAATTAACTTATCTTTGTCAGGAAAATCAATATCTGAGAAATAGAGTTGATTCCACTGGAGTAATATGCATTGCTCTCCTTTTTGAGTTAATATCAGTCAATAGACAATTTAATCGTCGTTTTAAAATTGATTCAGTCTCAGTCTTTTTTTTTCAACGATATTTCATACTCATAAGACTATATTCTGAAACCTTTTTCAGTTTTTCGACTGATTCGAATGCTTGTATTTTGATTTTTTCAATATTTGCTATATTTTATTAAATAAATAAAAAGGAGAGATTAACTTTATAATGAGTGAACTCTTCACATCTATGATTGAAAGAAATCCTCTAAACAATCAAGTTTCCGAAAATCAGTAAAATGTAAAAAGTTCAGAGTTTAGCTAAACATAACAAAAAATATTTTATAAATGGTTTAACTTTATGATACGCATGAATTAATTGAACATTTGTCCAAGATTTATTAATTTGTCATCCTGAAGCGATGTATTTATGCTTGACATGCCAATTTGCTAAAATTATTATCTGATTAAAATTATGCGAAGAATAAAATAATAATATTAATTAGTTAAGTTTAAGTTCAATAATTTAAATTTTTATACATTTAGGATTCTTGATAATTGTCTTCAGCCTATTGATATATTATCAAAACCAGAAGAAACATTTATTATCCTTTATGATTAGTATCAATATATATCTACTTTGAATATTGAATGTATTTGTTTAAATGCATTCTTTAATCCATTGCATTTATTTTATTGTGATATTTTTCTTATTAAATACGGTGACGTGTCATATCACCATTAATTTAGATTCTGACAATAGGAATATAAGGAATATTAATTCATGAGATAATAAACCGAATCAAACAGTGTTCACTAGGCCACAGACTCACACAGCAGTAGAAAGGAACAACCTGACAAAAAGAGAATGATCAAAAAAGACAGATTGAGAAATAACGAAGATGATGACAAATCAACATCTAGAGTTAAACTGTCAAAGGAATAAAAAGCCAAACTACAAAAGGAAAAGAACAAATAGGCCGCTCAAAGATCAAGGGATCTCCATCGACAATACGTCACAAAGTTATAAAGCGAGCTGAATCAAATGAGATTGTAACTCTAGCATTCAAAAAAACTATGCTATAGATGCCACCAATCACTCGAGTATGAACATGAAAATTAATTTCCTCTATATGGCCTTTCAATTTCAAATCAATAAAATTCAAATCATTTGGAATATTCTGGAACAACATCGCATGCCATGGAGGAAATGTCTCATATCAAAGGGTAACATGATGAACCTGAATCATTTTTGAGAGTGTTATAACCTCAATAAGATAGCAACATTCTGAAATGGATGCTACTTGTCTGTATGGTTGCTATTGGAGTGATGATCATTGGAGGATATGAAAATACTGAACTCAAATAGAGAGCGCTTATGCAAACATATTCTCAGTCGTTTACTTTGCCTGCTTATGAATAATCCATTACCACTCTAAATTAAGGGCCAAGACCAATTGACACCTACTCAACTTAGTGGAGCCCAGAATATCATGGCTTAGTAGATCTGAAGAGTGGAATCAACAATTCTGTTTGTCTGGACTCTCTCATGAAAATATAAAGCCCCATTCTCAAAAAAAGTCTTAGAAGTATTCATGATGTTGCTTATAGTGAACAAGAGTAAAGCATCTTGGTGTGTGCATTAAAGATGCCTAAGGTTTATACAATAAAGCATAAGCTTAATACTCCTCCTCTCGTTAACCTTTTTTTACTAGGGTCTGAGATAAAAGAAATGATCACCCATTCGAGCACTCTCCTTACGCTAATGGACAAGAATATCCAACTGAATGGCATTTATCGAATCAATGCCTAAATAAAAGGCGTGGATCTAGTAACTCAGCATAACTGTTTGCTATGATTTACGCTTTTTCTTTAAAGATTAGCTGAGTTATTCATAATTGTCTTTAAAAAACGTCTAATTTATTCTCCGTCCGACCGTAGCTTAGTTTTGTTATAATTCATTATAAAAGAATTAATGAGGAAAAAAATTATCATAAAAAAAAACATGAGTTTCGTTCATTATCCATTAACTTTTTTAACTGTCTGAGTGTATTTTTCACTGTCTTCCTCCTCATACAGCAAAAATGACTTCTTACGTTTATTGGAAGTTTCCTCTTCTTATTTTTCCTCGCGGTGGATTTCAGGGAAATCAATTAGTTCGGCAAAGGCTTCTTCTTTCCCGACGAAGTTCATGTTATGTTTGCTATATCATATCATAAACTACATCAGGGATATTAAAAAAGATTCCTATTAGTTTAAACCCATCATCTCCTACAAAATTTTACTTGTCCGTTTCTTAAGCTGCTACTTCAAAAGCATAGAATTTATTTACGGCGGATCGTACCTTACTTGCGCTGTTTCCTTCGCTTATAGCTTCAGGAAACGCAGAATTTATGGAGGAGTGTTAGAAGTGATGGATTAGTCGCGTAGTGTTTTTGTTAACTATTACTATGCCCGCGAAAGAGTAGTAATCCCTTTTTTAAAATTTCTCTTGCGCTATTTCTCAATTTTGGACAGCTTCAAGAAAAATTTCTGAGCGTGCGATCGGACCTGAGAAGTGGTTCGAGTTTCGACTCCTTCTTCAATGGATTTCCAGTTTTTGCCATGTATGATCAAAGCTAAACTTTCTGTAAAAATACCTCTAATGAATCTGATATGCTCCTAATTGGTCCATCTCCCATCGTACTGTGCTTCAGAGCCTGATTTGTCTTGAGATTCATGTTCCATTGTCAAAATAAATATAATTGAATATTATTACATAAATGAGTAAACTTTCAAAAGCACATGATTTTATTTAATGTAAATAAAATAAAATCAGAACATCTATTCGTACCTTCTAAGCTGATTAAGCCTATTTTTGCATAAATTTCACGTTATAGTAAGAGATCATTTAGATAATAATGGATTTGATAAAATCGGTATTTGAACTTTAAGATAAATCTTGAAGAGCTTTATTATAATATGTTGCTCATCTTTTGTATTAGTTAAGAGTATTGGAGGGTGCGCAACCATATTTGTTATTTTCCTTTCAATCGTTGGAAGCATACCGTGAAAGAGCAAAGCATCATAATAAATTTATTCATAAAAGGATATTTAGATATTAGAGTCTGTTTGTGATAGAATATTTTTTTGCTAAGAATTATATTAGTATCTCATCAAGAACTAATTATCAGTTTGGACTCAATAAAGCAATAGAGGAAAGAAAAAAGTATAAAACTTTTCTATATGACATGCAAAAATCTTCTTCTATTAAGAAAATAGGCTTTTAGGATAAAATTAAGATGATTATAGCGTTCTAATAATGTTTTAGAGGGTTTTTAGCATTGGATTTACTATTGTACACAATATCATTAGAAAAGGTAGGATAAAATAATAAGATTAATATTATCCAAATACTCGAATTTATTCTGTTTTAATGATATATAGAGTTAATCAAATGCCCGAAAGACTTATAAAATTATTTAAAAATGATTTTTGCCAAAGATATGATAATTGATAAAACCTTCCTTTCGTTTTAAGCTTTTCAACTCTAAAAAAATTATTAATTGATTGTTCTCTTGACTCACAATAATGTTAATGAAGATTAATAAGTTGATTTATGACTCAATTAAATTGTTAACCTCTAGAGATTAATAGGATTTCAATTTCTTTAATTTTTATTTAGTTATTACTATCCAAAAACATATTAATAACGACCTATATTGTTATTAAAAAATGGGCGAGGTTTTAAGAATAAAATTAAAATCACTCAAAAACAGAAGCACCCTTTCTCACCTGAGACTTGTATTTCCTTAATTATTGGCTTTTCAACTATAAATGATGACTGAATTGATTTGGTGGAACGAGAGCTTGTGTTGTTGCTTTTGCTCTGCTTTTTGCCAACTTCTTTCATAAAAAAATATTTTATTCCTGTTTTAAATATTTTCTGTTGGCCCTATAAACTTGGCAAATCATTAATCTTCTTTCCACTCTTTCTTGATGCATAAAGTTCGTAAAGACAGTTTTCGAACTCAAAAACCTTTCTTCCCGATGATTTATTGGCTATTCTTTTAGTTTCAAGGACAAGTTCTTCTACAGTGATCGAGTCATCAACGTTAATTTCGTATTTTTTGATTTAGTCATCAATTGAACAAAAGACCCAGCATTTTGTTGTATTTGAAGCCACTCTAAGAAGACTTTGATGTTGTGCGTTTTGAAGGGATGACATTAAATATTGTTTATTAATTGCTCCAAAACTTTCCGATATAAATAATAAGATTAAGATAAATGAAACATTTATTTAATGAACCAAATAATGATACGGCAAGGCATCAGTATAGCAAGCGCTATTATAATTAGCAAACAGTTCATTATTTGTTTAACTCTCTTCATTTCTTCTTTATTAATACTGGAGAAATAAAAATAAAAATATACCATCATTAATGATCCTGATATATGTATAGCTTCCAGCATCAATTTGGGAGAGATAAATATCTAAATAAGAATTTATACCATTGTTATCCCTTTTAGCTTTATTTAGAAACTTTCTCACTTATTTATTTGCCACAATAAAATAAGCGTTTATGACGCAGATAGTGACATAACAAACCTTTTTAAAAGAGTTTTTATGCAGAAAAGTTGCCTATTTATAAACATGAGCATGGGTTCCTCGAGAAATGAATATTTTGTTAAATATTTGCCCTTTGCTACTTTTCCTTCGATTAAAAGATGATCATCTTTTTTATATAAAGTTAACCAATATAACGAGTAAAGATTAATTAGATATATCAAACGATGATCTATGACAAAGAGATGATGAGGCAAGCCTTCGCTGATTGTAAGGCCACCTGCGAAAAGGAAATACAATCTCTTGACGATGATATAGAATATTTTTAAACCATCTACCTATTGAAAACAAGAAATCATGTATGGATTCTTTTATATAGGGTAATCTGCTGAAGGGGTTTGATTAGTATAAAGACTCAAAGATTTTCAAATTTAATATACCAAAATCGGCGACTGAATCTAAAAATGAAAAAATAGAATGCCAAGAGAAAACATTTTCTTTGACATCAGTCACATGCAAAGTCAATAAATAATATGAACTGTTTTGTAAAACTCATCAATAGGACAAATAGAAAAATCTGTAAAATAATAAAATCAAATCCAAAACGTAGAAGCCAGTCAGAGTCATTCATAAAGTAAAAACGGAAGATTTTTAAGTCAAGAGACCAACCAATACAGAATAATCTGAAAGCGAAACCCCTTCATCAGAAAGCAATAAATTCTTAGCAACCATGTAGTAAGTGAAAAAGCTTAAAAAAATTAAAACAGTCAAAGATCAACAACCCATATAGAAGGATATCGCCTTGAAAAAAAACTTAAAACCAAAATCTAAAGCAAGAAAAACTCCAACTAAAATACGAGGAAGAAGAATGAGAAAAACTTTAGTGGTGGAAAGTTCAGAATAGTAAGCAGATATTTGCAAAATGATCAACAAGAAAATAAAAGTGAGTTCTTCAAGTTAAAGTTCAGATTTTTATTAATAAAGTTCATAAAGTCCGCAGCCAAAAAAAAGAAGATTGCTTTGATTGTATTTTTTTTAATTCTCGCAGATCAGAATGAATATTCATTTTATTCATTTTAGGCATATCTAAATCAAAATATAAGCTTCATTGAAAAGATATACTGAAATTAAATTTGAAACATGAACAATAAGAAAGTCATAAATGATAAATGCGTTCATAAGTTTACGGACAACGCCTTTATGAAATTCAGACCCATTTACTGTTAAATGCCTACTCCCACTCCCACTCCTGTTGCCAAAGTAAGCGTCGTCTAAAAGGTTTCATCTATATTTACAAATTTGATAAATCATCTCAGCCCCAAAAATGTTCAAACACCGACCGCCACCACCACTTCCCCGAAAAAATTCTTTAGTAAATCAGTCATTATCGAAAACTCTACTGAAACTCCGAAAGGTGCAGACATAAAATCAAATGGATTAATGAGCCTTATAACTGAAACTGAAAACAATAAAAGACCGACCAAACGAAGAAATACTCAAATTGAGCGACGCTTTTCAACTTGTACTCTCATTGAAGATGATGAGAGCTGCAAGATACTTTCCTTTTTATAAAAAATATCGATGGACACCTTTTTGATAGGCAATCAAAATCAACTTGATCTGATAACAATTAGCGGAGTCTACGGAAGCGCGATGGATACTGATCTAAATTGGTCACTAAACGTGCAGAGAAAGATCAAGAGATAAACAGTTGATAATAAAAGTACTTATCGATTAATCTAGAAGGACTGCTGGCTTTGGAATGCGATGACGAGGTTCTCTTTTACAAATTCGACCTTAAAAAATTAAAAGAATAGCCTGTCTTTATCAACAAAATAAAACTACTAGGAGAGCCTAAATTTCTACTATTCATCAAAGAGGGACATTTGGGAGTATTTTACTAATAAAATGCTACTATCTATCAAGTCGAGGAAAACAATACCATACGATTGGTATTTAACAAAAGATACGGTGTAAAAAAGGAGTTGGAGTTATTCCAGATTCCAAAACCAATTTAAAACACTCTCAACGTTTTTTTCAAATAGAAGTCCTCTAATTCGAGGACATCAGTCTTATGGAGGCTAATTCTCGAGTTTAAAGATTTGTCGAACACCAATGGGTTTAAATCTTTGTTGAGGATATATGACATTCCCAACGATTTAGTCGCTAAATTTAGAATTGATAACTATTCGAAAGATATCTTCATAATGAACTTCAAATTCGAAATTTTAGCTGCCAAGGATGGTTACATTATTGATAGTGCCAATACGAATATTCAATAGGAAGGGTCATGCCTCATCTATCACGGAGACCATCTCTTGCTTGTCAGTGAAACCAAACTGTATATCTATAGCTTCAAAATAACGACATCTTGTAAACCCAATAAAGTGGATATTAAGTCAATGGACTCCATCGATGTCAATAAAAGCTAAAGTTACACATTTTTCGATTGTTTAGAGATGCTGAACGGAAATTTCGTGCTGTTCTTCCAGCTCAAGCCTGAATATAACAACAAATTGAAAGGAGAAATAAGTTACATGATAACAGCCACCCAAAAATTGAGCATCCACTAAAAATTGAAAGAAATATTTTCGTTTAAATCTCC
>Ga0302274_10005671_pt1 | contig 10525 bp, 10 predicted proteins | sample III_Bog_N2_1_FD_198755 | JGI IMG/M metagenome (GOLD analysis project Ga0302274, IMG submission 198755) | Peat permafrost microbial communities from Stordalen Mire near Abisko, Sweden - III_Bog_N2_1 | ecosystem: Environmental > Terrestrial > Soil > Wetlands > Peat | place: Sweden: Abisko...
AAACCACGAAACAAGCTGAGCCCTCTGTTGGGTCCGCTTTTCTGTTGCAGGTATGGCAAAGACAAGTGTTTGAGCTAGGGTGACGTCGCCATGCTCGCGGGCATGATACATACAAGCAATGGCAGTATCTTGAACGAGATTGAGCCATACCGCCACATTGGTTGCGATGGTTTTGATGTTGGTTTTGACTTCCTCTTTAGAGAGGAATGCAGTTGGTTTTGTCATGATTAGTCCTTTACATACAAGACACTACTCGTTCCGAGTGAAACGAGGACTCCGGCTTGCGCCAAAGGGTTGAGAGGATGCAGGGACCATATCAATTCTGATTAATCCATAAGACATTAGGCAGGCGCTCTTAACGCCATGCCAGTTATTCCGGGACAAACATAACTGTCAATTCCGCGTCGCCACCAGTTTTATCCAGATCGTCTTTTGTCTGTTTTGGGACATTAGCCCACCATGCAAAAGCCAATTCAGGACTTACAAAAGGTCCGATAAGAGAAATGGGCAAGCCATCGGCTATAATATAGCCGGAAAGCTTTATGACGTATTCTTTACGCATGTTTTGCTCCACTAGGCTGAATTGCCTAATGTCTTATGGATGGATTAACGATGTCAAAGAACACGATAGCTTTATTGCTATCTGATCCACGGTGACTTACAGGCAAAACTCTCCCATATGCCGCTACGCATACTTTGAGAGCGTGCCCCGCCTAAGATAAACTTAGGACCGGAACCAATCCCTTACCTGCCAACCTGATATTAGAGCCCTTCTGAGACCACCTTAGCCCTAGAGCCTTAGCTATCCCGTACCAAACCCCTACAAGCCTTAGAACCTCACTCCGTTCGGAGGGAGAGCAAGTGGGTAATGTCTAATCCTAGACCCAAGAGGCAAGCCTGAGAGGCAGCAATCGCTTGGACTAGATCAAAAGCGAAGTAAGAAGCCTGAGCCTGCCCACAAAGGGTCATGTGTCAAGCCTGCCACTAAGGCCTAGGACCAGGTGCCAGCCCCGAGAGGACGGCACACAAGGGATGATGCAAAGGCCGTGCCAAATGGATGACCTAAGGGGTTTTACCCCGCACCTAGCAGGCAAGGCTCGATGAGAATGGCAGAAACACTAGGTTTTTGTGGGAATGTTGCGAGGGAGATTGATAACAGGTGGATGATACAATGTTACATTCCCTAGTCATTTCAAGCAAGATTGTAAGCAATTCCGACACCAATACTACCCCAATCATACAAGAAGGGCTGAATTGAGCCAATCTCTTGTGTAAGAATATCCGACAGCACTGTGGGCCAGTCTGGGCTAAGTCATTGATATCATTGTCAGTCATGTGTAAACAATAACGCAAGGAGCTTGCTCCGTCCCGACTCTGTTCTCATTCGTGATGTGATATCATATCATACAGGAACAGACGGAGGACATAGCAGGGGCAAACCGGGATCAAACAGGGAACAAACCGGGGGCAAGAGGGGGACGGGGGAGGGGTAAAGTAGGGCCCTCTGAACCACGTAATCAGTCGGGGGCAGACGCCAGTGAAAAATTTCAAAAAATTAAGATATCGAAATAAGACTCTCAGAGGCACCCTACAGTCGTTTTATCTCTCAAAGGACTACGGATAAAGGTCTAGACCACCGATAGGCCTTCCTGGGCTTCCTAGGGCATTTTAGAGGGTATTGACAAAGTGGGCTCCCTGTGGTCGCCCCTCGTGCCAACAGACTCGCCCCCTTCCTCGCGCTAATCTTGTTAACAGATATTATTATAGTATATTGTTTATATAATAATTATAAATATATTATATTATATATACTATACCTTAATCTTTATATGATAACACAGAAATGGGTTTTTGTCAAGAACTATTTTCATAAAATTATAAAATAAATAATATTTAACAACATCAACTACTTAACTCTTCGTACGAAACTTTCTTCTTTTTCGTGTACGATTTTACTTGACAAAAGTCGTGTTTTGTGGTATAATATGTTATAGGTTGGAGAGTTTGTAAAATGATTCGTTTACTCAACGTACAGCGACGCTATGAAAAATATCATGACATTCTCTGAAAGAGTTTCTGATACAGTAGCAAAGGTCGTAGGTTCATGGCACTTCGTAATTACCCAGTCGACGATTCTCTTCCTGTGGTTACTCTGGAATTCGTGTACTAGTTATGGAAGGTTTGACCCCTACCCCTACATCCTGCTCAATCTAGTCCTGTCATTCCAAGCCGCCTATACAGCCCCTCTCATTATGATGAGTCAGAACAGGCAGGCAGAAATCGACAGAAAAGTTCTCTTCGGTGATTTCGATGTAGACCAGAAAGCTCATATCCTCATCACTGAAATCCACCGTAAAATCCATGAAGGTATCAATAATGTCGGGAATGAAACCGGTACGCAAGGAGCTTGCTCCGAGTTACAAGGCGGCGATGAAGAAAGATATTCTTCAGGACAAGAAGAAGGGGATCAAACAGAACTCTCCTCTAGACAAGAAGCTCGACTCCAAGGTCAAAGCCCGTTTTAAGAAATAAGTGACCATGTCACGCAAACAAAGGATCATCTCATGGTTACCATCCTCGTACTGGCAGCTCTTGCCGTAATCGTCTACCTCGTCTATCGAGCCATTCCTGCCAAACAGGAAATCTATGACGCCGAACAGAAAGAGAAAAATCTCATCTCTACCGCTGAATCTGAGCTGAAGAGTGACGTATCCCCCTACATCGCGGAAGTTAAGAAAGATATCTGATGGCTGTACGTAATGGTAAGACCTACATGGAGCGTAAAGCTAAGATGCGCAAGGCTACCGTCGACGCCATCGAAGCTAAAGACACTGAAGCTCTCGGAGTTACTCTCACAGGTCTTCAAAGACAGTTCGCTCGCGAATATATCAAGGATTTCAACGCCTCTCAGGCCATCCAAAGGGCCGGATATGACACGAAATACCCCGACAAAATGGGGGCTCAAGCCCTCGATAACCCTGCTCTCAGGGCCTACATCGACCTTCTGCTCGTAGAACGATCTGATCTCATCGATGTCGACGTCAACTACGTCGTAAAGAAAATCACTCGTGCCATCGAACGCTGTGACGCCGCAGGGAAGTATAACGAAGTCCTTCGTGGCGCAGAATTGCTTGCAAAGTATCTCGGCATGTTCATCGAGCGTACGGAAATCACCGGCAAAGACGGCGGCCCCATCGAATACGAAAAGGTCAAAGAAGATGCAGATGCGTTCGCCCGCTCAATTGCTCGCCTCACTTCCCGAGACGGAGAGACTGAAGTACCTGAACGAACTATCAATTGAACAAAAAGCTAACCTAAAATACCACTGGGCATTTTGGGCCCGCCCTAATCAGCTACAACCTGCAGGTGACTGGAATACCTGGCTTATCCTCGCAGGTCGTGGCTTCGGAAAGACAAGAACAGGTGCAGAAACAATCAGAGACTGGGTCTGTGGAACCTCTCCCCTCTCAAAAGGAAAGTGCGTCCGAATCGCCCTCATTGGTGAGACTGCCAGCGACTCCAGGGACGTCATGGTCGAGGGTGAGTCGGGACTGCTGGCTATTCATCCCAAAGACTTCAGGCCTTTGTACGAACCTTCTAAGCGAAGAGTAACCTGGCCTAATGGTGCCATCGCGACTCTCTATAACGCCACCGAACCGGATCAACTCCGTGGACCTCAACACGACGGCGCCTGGTGTGACGAACTAGCTAAGTGGCAGTATACCCAAGAAACTTGGGATCAGTTGCAGTTCGGGCTCCGTCTGGGCTCTCATCCCCGCTCTGTAGTGACGACCACACCTCTGCCGAAGCCCCTCATCAAGAAGCTCGTCGCAGACCCTAAGGTTATCACTACGAGGGGGTCGACTCTCCATAACTCTTCTAATATGCCCCAGTCTTTCCTTGACGAAATCATGGACAAGTATGGCGGCACTCGGTTAGGTAGGCAAGAGATCGAAGGTGAAATCCTCGAAGACATTCCAGGTGCTTTGTGGACAAGGGAGTCCATTGACAATCACCGTCTCCCAGAAGCTCCCGATCTAGAACGTATCCTCGTAGCTGTCGATCCTGCCACTTCAAGTCATGAAGGGTCTGACGAACACGGCATCGTCGTAGTCGGCTATGCCCGTACAGAAGAGGGTTATGGTCACGCCTATATCCTCGAAGACGGCTCACTCCGTGGCACCCCAGAAGAGTGGGCTCGACGTGCCGTCCATCTATACCGTAAGTATTCTGCAGATCGTATCGTAGCGGAGAAGAATCAAGGTGGAGAAATGGTCTCGTCAGTCATTCGATCCGTCGACAGGGCAGTACCTGTTACCCTTGTCCATGCCTCCAGAGGCAAGTACATCCGTGCAGAACCTGTCTCGGCTTTGTACGAACAAGGTCGGGTACACCATGTCGGCAGATTTGATAAACTCGAAGACCAAATGTGTACCTTCTCAGTGGACAATATTAGAGCTAATGGCTACGGGTCGCCTGACCGCGTTGATGCTCTCGTCTGGGGCCTTTCTGAACTATTTACCAAGATTACAAGCCGCAGAATAAAGGATGAGACGTCGTCCTCGCTCCCCGAGATTCAACGGTCTGAGAGGGCGGTTGCCTTCAAACAAACTTCTGAATCCCCTCAAGCCTGGATGGCCTAACTTATGTCTTTTGAATATGACGAAACTGGTTATGAGGATGATACTGATTATCCTCGTAAACCACAGAAGCAAGCAGACGGCAAAGATGCACAGCAGAATTCTAAGAAATTGGGAGCTGTCCGTCAGGTAGACACTCAGGCAACTGACGACTACACCGACACCGTCGATCCCTCGTACGTGCCAGAAGGCTTTAAAAGTGTCAACTCTTTCCTGTCTGATATGCGTGAAGAGTATCAGTTCGACTGGGACTTCGACTATGAAAACCGTGAAGACGCCATCGAAGACAAGAAGTTTGCAGCCGGAGAGCAGTGGGACCCTGCAGTCCTCCAGCTCCGCACCGGACTTCCATGCCTTACAATCAACTCCATTCCTCAGTTCACCGCTCAGGTTGTGGGAGATTGGCGTCAGAATAGAAATGCCGTAGAAGTCGTACCAAACGACGACGGTACAGAAGACATCGCCGAGATTCGTGGTGACCTGATCCGTTCGATTGAGATGCACTCCCGTGCCTCTCGTGTCTATGACTCCGCCTTCGAGTCTACCATCCAGTGTGGTGACGGGGCTTTTCGTATCGCTGTTGAATATGCAAAAGATTCTGTATTCGATCAAGACATTTTTATTCGACCTATCGAAGACGCCCAGTCTGTCGTATGGGATAGAATGTCTATTGACCCCACTGGTCGCGATGCCCGGCATGTTTTCGTAGAAGACAGACTGCCGAGGAAAGAGTTTGAAAGGAAGTGGCCAGGTCAAGACCCTTGGCATCTCAACGAACGCTTCTCTGCTCTCCTCCGTGCAGGACGTTGGTACGACGACCAGTCTGTAAAGATTGTCGAATATTGGCGGATGATTGAACGGAACCGATTGCTCGGTCTATTCGAAGACGGCTCTGTACACATCATGGAAGGAGACGATCTCGAAGAGATTCTCCAGGCCCATGGCAGCCCGATCAAGACAAGGATAAGTCCTTGCCTGTACGCCCAGATGCATCTCTGCACTGGCAACGCCATCCTCTCAGGACCATACGAGTATAAGCTCAATCGTGTCCCCATCATCCGTATCTCAGGACGTATAGTGTCTATCACTCACCGTCGTGTACGATATGGTATGGTTCGGTTCATGAAAGACCCTGCCCGTATGAGGAACTTCTGGCGGTCGATTGCTACTGAACAGCTCGGGTATGCCCCTAAAGCTCAGTGGATTGCCACAGAAAGTTCAGTGACGGGTCGTGAAGATCAGATGCGGAAGGCTCACCTCACTCGTGACCCTCTCCTGATTGTTAACGACGAAGCCGTCATCGATCAGACGATCAAAAGGATCGAACCTCCTACTCCTCAGATGGCGCTGCTCAACGAAAGTCAGCTCCTCGTACAGGATATGAAGGATGTCTCTGGTATGCAGGACGCCTCCCTTGGTGCTCCTAGCAACGAAACCAGCGGTCGTGCCATCATCGCCCGTCAAAGGGAAGGTGACGTAGGTCAACTGACGTTCCATGACAACGGCAACGCCGCCATCCTCGAAGGTGGTGACGTCATCAACCAATTGATTGGACAAATCTATGACGGTACACGAACTGTACGACTCGTGGGTAAAGATGAATCTCTCAGACTCGTTAAAATCAACGATCCGATGGATCCCAACTCCCCGAACCTTGCCGTCGGAAGCTACGACACAGCTCTCCAAACTGGCCCGAGTTACACCACTCGTAGGGTAGAAGCCGCTCAGGCAATGATGGAAGCTGTCCAGGTATGGCCTCAGCTCATCCAAGTCGCCGGTGACGTAATCGCCAAGGCACAAGATTGGCCGGGTGCAGACGTCCTTGCAGACCGATTGATGAAGACTATTCCTCCTCAGTATCTGTCTCCAGAAGAGCAACAAAAGTTGAAGGATGAAGGCGGCGGTCAACCTCAGGGTCCGACACCGGAACAAATCCAGGAAATCCAACAGCAGATGCAGAAGCTCCAGCAGGAGAATCAACAACTGACTCAGAGGAACCAAGTCCTTGAAGTGAAGTACGACGTCCACCAGAAGCAGATCATGATCGATGCCTACAGGGCAGAGACTGAAAGACAGAAGGTTGATGCCGAGACTCATCACAAGCAAGAACAACTCGAAATGAATGGCTTGACTGCTGCTGCTCAGCTTCATCAAAGCGACAGTCAGCAACAGACTAAGCAAGATCATGAGTTGGACTTGCAGGACTTGACACAGTATTATCAAGAGAAGCAACTCGTAAAGAAAGCGATGCTTGATAGGGCGGCAGATAAAACTCCCGCTACGAATACCGTCCAACAGGGCGAGTAAGTACAAACAATTCCGTACCTAAGGGGACCCGCCACCCCCTTAGATCGTACGCAAACAGTGGCTATCGGTTAAGGAACCGCAATCAGTATGACTGACAATACCTTCGTCGCTCCAGACACAGATGACCTCGATGCATTCTCCTCTCTTATGTTTGGCTCGGCCAAGCCTGCAGAAGCTGTAGAAGAACCTACTCCAGATCATGACGACCTAGACGATGTCCGTGAAGACACCCCCGTAGAAGATACCGCTGATACCGTCGATGATGCCGACGCTCCTCTCGAAGATCAGGAACCTGAACCGGCCCCGCAGCCGAAGAAGAAGACTGCTCAAGAGCGCATCAATGAACTGACTGCAGGAAGGCGTGAAGCTGAACGTCAGGTCGAAGTAGAACGTGCCGCCAAGGTGGCTCTCGAAACTCGACTTGCCGAATTCGAAGCACGACTGCCGAAGACTGAAACTCCCAAGCCAGTAGAAAACAACGAAGGTCCTTCTCCCGTTGCCATGAATGAAGACGGCAGTCTGAAGTATCCTCTCGGTGAATTCGATCCCGCCTATATCGCCGACTTGACTGTATTTACAATCGACAAGGTCACCAAGGAACGGGAAACAGAAGCCTCTAAGGCCGCTGCACAGAAGGCTGCTCAGGATCATCTCAACCAACTCAACACGAACTGGCAGAACAAGATCACTGAGACGGAGAAGACAACCCCTGATTTCCGTGCCAAAGGTCAAGAACTTATTGGTACGTTCTCTGATCTTGCTCCCGCCTATGGCGAGTTTTTGGCTCAGACAATTATGGGTTTGGATGCCGGTCCAGAAGTTCTATATCACCTCGCTAATCATCTCGATGAAGCGCAGGCGATTGTCAGCAAAGGTCCTCTCGGTGCTGCTATTTCTCTTGGTCGGCTTGAGGCCCGATTTGCCAAGAGTGGAGAACAACCTAAACCCCGCGTGTCTGCGGCCCCTAAACCTGCTCCTAGTACCGCTCGCGGCGTAGCAGTTGGTGGTGAGGTCAAAGGCGATACTGATGATCTAGATGCTTTCAGTGCTGCATTCTTCGCCACTCGAAAGCGAAAATAGTGCCTTCCGGCATGAAAAATAAGGACCTTAACTAATGCCTACTGTTTCAGTTGACCAAGCCAAGCTTGTCCTCAACGCCTTTGCTGCCACCTTCCAGAACAACCTTGTCTCGGCTGATGCCGTCACGTTCAAGCAGTTCGACGGGGAGATGGATGACCGTAACAAACTGACTGTCACCGAACAGGTCGGTCCTCGCTATACCGTGACGCATACCGTCAATGGCGTCGCCGATCTTACCGCTGGTGTCCAGTCGACTGCCTTTGGTTCCGAACAGTTCACTGTCAACGGCACCTTTGGTTCGAGCATGGGCTGGGGTGACTTCGTCAAAATCCAGTCGATTGGTTCCGCTCGTGAGAGTGAAGCTCTCAGGAATGCCGCCACGAACCTGGCAGAACAGATCGATGCCTACATCCTCAATACTGCCGTCCTCGCAAGCAACCAGTGGCTGGGCAATCCCGCCAACGGTATCAACACTTGGGATGACTATGCACAGGCCTATACCCGCCTGAAGGAAGTTGGTGCCGGTGATGAAGACCTTCGTTCGATCCTGACGTACAAAGACCGTGAAACTCTCGGCTCGTACATCCTGACCTTGAAGTCTGACGACCTCGTCGACGGCGCTTTCCGTAAGGGATTCACCGGTGAGATCGACGGTACTCCTGTGATGTTCTCACAGCAGCTCCCGATCCTGACGACTGGTACTCGCTCTGCGACTGCTGGTACGGTCACCGCTGGTGCTCAGAACGTCAACTACGCCGACGTCTCCGTCAGCCCTGGTCCTGGTCTCTATATGACCCAGTCGTTCCAGGTCACTGTCGCCGCTGGTGCCACGATTGCTGCAGGTGAAACCTTCAACATTGCTGGTGTCTATGGTTGGGACAACCGTGCCCAGGCTCCTAACGACTGGCTGCAGGAATTCACGGCCATCAATGCCGCGACTGCAAACGGTTCGGGCGTTGCCACTCTGACGATCTTCCCTGCGATCATCGTTCCTGGTACGAACGACGGCTCGGGTACTTCGACTGTCAATACCGCCAACGGCACCGTCTCGGTTATCCCTGCTGCTGCCGCTGCCGTAACCTTCCAGGGTGCTCCAAGTACGAACTATCGTGCCCGCGTGTACATGCAGAAGTCGGCTGTCGTAGTTAACACCGTCCCGCTGACGATGCCTGCGGTCGGTAAGGCTCTGATGAAGTCGCTGACGAAGGTTCCGATTTCTGTCCGTATGTGGCAGTGGTCGAACTTCCAGACCGGTGAACATGACGTCCGTTTCGATGTAGCCCTGACGGCTAACATTCGTGACCGTCGTCGGATCATCCGCGTCAACGGCAACTAAGACTATCTGAGGGGATCGCTGAGTATTTGGAGGTCCCCTCCTCTCTTTTAGAAAGTATGACATGGGTCACGTAACTCTTCGGTACACTCCTGTTCCTGTAGGCGTGAATGCCACGGTCACGAGTCGAACTGCCAATGCCGTAGGTGGCTTCCTCGCCCTTACAAGCGGCACCATCACTCTCTCAAATAACAACACCGTACAGAACGTCTCTGAGGCACTAAATATTGTTACGGCATTCCCTGTCGTTGCCGGTACGTGGTATACTCTGCCATTCATTACCCAAGGTGGCTACACCCTCGTAGCTGCAGGCGGAGCATCTGGCGTTCTCGCAGTAGGTTAATCACAAAGGATTATCATGGGCACTCCAGTAACGACTATCATTAATGATGCCTACCGTGAGAGCAACCTTACGGGACTCGGAGGTACGCCTACGACTGCTGAGCAGAACGAAGCCCTCGTACTTCTTAACAGGTTCATCGATTCCCTTTGGGGAGCTGAGATGGGTGAGAACCTAATCAACATTCCTTTTGGTTTGAATAACGTAGAGACAGTAGGTATCATTCCTCTGTACTACAACGACATCATGAACACCTTTGTTCCTATCAACACTCGCCTTCTCTGTAACCTGCAAGGTGCCGAGACGGTCAATATGCCTCCTCAGCCTAATGATGGCACAAGGATGGCGTTTGTAGATGTCTCTGGTAATTTCCAAACCTACCCTCTTACGGTGATGGGTAACGGGCGGAACATCCAAGGCAATCCTTCGAGCACTCTCTCTACTAACAACTACAACCAAGTCTTCTTCTATCGTGCCGACCTTGCCAACTGGGAACAGGTCAACGATCTTGGGCTGACTGACGGCTCCCCTTTTCCAGAAGAGTTCGACGAGTTTCTTATCATCGGATTGGCAGATCGTATCAATGTCCGTAACGGCGTCACGATGGCAGGAGAGTCCGTACAGAGATTCAAGAAGTTGAGAGGTCAGTTCTATTCCCGGTACGCCCAGATCACTCAGGTTCCTGTCGAGATCGGTCTTCAACGTCTGCCTTCTAATAAGGCTTATCGTAACTTCGACGCCTACACATGGGGCAGTTTTCAGAGAGGTATTCCCTGGTGGTAGACATTCCTTTTGTAACCGGTGACTATTATAGGACCGTGGCAG
>Ga0302274_10005680_pt1 | contig 10513 bp, 9 predicted proteins | sample III_Bog_N2_1_FD_198755 | JGI IMG/M metagenome (GOLD analysis project Ga0302274, IMG submission 198755) | Peat permafrost microbial communities from Stordalen Mire near Abisko, Sweden - III_Bog_N2_1 | ecosystem: Environmental > Terrestrial > Soil > Wetlands > Peat | place: Sweden: Abisko...
AGTTTGTCTCGTGCGGGCCAGAGACCAAGCCCGCCGCGGCTTCGCGCAGCTTGTCTTCCGCCCAGCGATGATCGGCGAGTTCCAGTATCTTGTCTATGAACGGGCGTCCTACGGCCTCTTCCTGGCTCAGCCCCGTCAGTTGCATGCACGGATAATTCATCCGCACCATCTTGCCGCTGGTGTCCAGCAGAGCCGCAAGGAAGGGAATCGAGTCCAGTGTTCCGGCCACAAAGCAGCGTTCTGTGGCCAATGCGCGCTCGGTCAACTGCAGCGCACGCTGCGCCTGTTCCTGGCCGCGAATGCGCGCATACAGTTCAAGCCGCGTCACCACCTGGTGACCAAGAATCTCAAGCAGCGTCAGGTGTTCCTTGCTGAACCGGTCCGGCTCCCGGGCCAATATAGCCAGGGTCCCCGCAAACTGATTCGATCCAACTTGCAGTGGCGTTCCCGCGTAGGAGCGGCATGGCTTCCCGCCGAAAGGCCAAATTCCTTCACGAGGAAATCGAGAGTCCTTGGCCGCATCCCGGACCAGCATCGACTGGCCGCTTTCCAGCATGTAATGGCATCCGGTGGTGGCGCGCGACTGTTCCGGAGCGCTGAATCCATAGGTGGATTTGAACCAAAGACGCTTGGAATCCATCCAGCCGGTATAGGCGTAATCGGCGCCGCACAGCACTGCGGCCAGACCGGTCAGTTCGTCCAGCGCCGGGTCAGGAGTGCGGTCAAATATGTCCAACCCCGACCTTTGAGCCGGCTCCTGACGTTCCCCGAGTTGTGGACCCTGCGCCCCGTACGTCAAGCAAAGTCACCCAACCTACAGTATCGGGCAACGACGTAACGTTCCTTCTGCCACAAACGAGGGAGTCTTTTAGTAAACCGGTTACAACTAAAGTTATCGAAAATACGACACTAAAAATCCAAGACTGGTTACTAAGGAAACATGAAATTTTCTATTCGAGGAAGCAACCCCGACCGGCGGCCATGCATCTGAGTCGTTGTCATTCCCCAGCAGGTAGTTTGCAGCAGTCTCCGCTTGCAGCCGGTTCATTGCTTCCGGCATCCAGAACTACCTTCCAGCTCCCATCCGTCTGTTTTCGCCAAATCGTCATATACCGTCCGCTCGTTGTCACCGGGTTACCGTTGGCGTCTTTGCTGTGACCTTCGTAGTGGCCCCAGGTATAGCCCATATCGCCAGACGGCCCCATCATCGCGTCCGTCGGCGTCCAGATGAGTTGATACTGTTTCGGTGACCAGTTGGCGTCTTTGACGATGGCCACGCGGCCCACCACTGGCGCCGCGCCATTGCTCAGTTCAACCCCGTCTTCGGCAAACCAATCAGCGAATGCCGCGCCGCCGCGCTCCAGCACATCCTTGGCAAAGCGCGCCTCCAGGTCGAACAGGATCATCTTTCCCGGCTTTACCGTCGGGTCAGTCAGCGGATTGGCGGCGTTCGCCGGCGCACCAGGCTCCGGCAACTGGCCGTACAGGCTCGCAGCCGCTGCCACCATCACCAAAACCGCCAAAACCCTTCCAAATCCTACCCTCACGTCCGTTTCCTCCCCGCTGAGTCAATACCGCCATCCTACATGGACGGGCAACCTTGCTATGCGTCCCGTGCCCTGGAGATGGCCGGACTGCCCCCTCACCCATCTTCGCCGCACCCCTTCAAGATTCCGGCGCCGCCGAACCGCCAAATTGGTATACTTAAAGGATATTTCGCGATGCTTGCCGGCAGTGGCTCAGTGCGGTTGCAGGCGAGCGGCGTCTAAGTAAGGGCCCGGCAATTTCCCGGGAGAAGGAAGCTCATGGGGACTCTGCTCGAATCCATCCACTCGCCTGCTGACCTGAAGTCCATGACCCAGGCGCAGATGGCTGACCTGGCGGGTGAGATTCGCGAATTCCTCATTCAAACCCTTTCGAAGACCGGTGGCCATCTGGGTCCGAATCTCGGCGTCGTCGAGCTCACTCTCGCGCTGCACACCGTCTTCAATACGCCCGAAGACAAGATCACTTTCGACGTGAGCCACCAGGCCTACATTCACAAGATCCTCACCGGACGCCTCGATCGATTTGCCACCATCCGCCAGCCCGGCGGCCTGAACGGCTTTATGCTGCGCACCGAAAGCGAGCACGATTGCTATGGCGCGGGGCACGCCGGTACCGCGCTGTCCGCGGCTTTGGGCATGGCTGTTGCCCGCGACCTCTCCGGCGGCTCAGAGCACGTGATCGCCGTTGCCGGAGATGCCGCTTTTACCAACGGCATTTCTTTTGAGGCGCTCAACAACATCGCCGACCAAACCCGGCGGATGATCGTGGTGCTGAACGACAATGAGTGGTCAATCGATCGCAACGTTGGCGCAATTGCCCGTTACTTCCATCGCGTTGTCACCAACGAACACTACAAGAATTTGCACGACCAGGCCCATCGCATCCTGGAGAAATTTGGCGGCAAGACTGCCCTCACCGTGGCGCGCCGCGCGGAAGAAGCGGCCAAGGGACTGCTTTGGCCCTCAATGCTCTTTGAAGAATTCGGCCTGCAATACTTTGGCCCCATCGACGGCCACAATCTGCCCCTGCTGATTGAGACGTTCAAGTTCCTCAAGACTGTGGACAACCCAGTTCTGCTGCATGTGTTGACCCAGAAGGGTCGCGGCTTCCAGCCCGCCATTGATGGGACGAAGAAATTCCACGGCCTTGGACCCTACGATCCTGAAACCGGAAAGACGAAGCCGGCGGGGCAGCTTACCTGGTCTGAAGTGTTCGCCAACACGCTGGTCAACCTGGCCACCGAAGACCCGAAGATCGTCGCCATCACCGCTGCCATGCCCAACGGCACCGGGCTCGATCTTTTTCGGCCACACCATCCCAAGCGCTATTTCGATGTGGGCATCGCAGAGGAGCATGCGGTGGTGTTTGCCGCAGGTATGGCGACGCAGGGCTACCGACCTGTGTGCGCCATTTACTCCACTTTTCTGCAGCGCGCATTTGATCCCGTCGTCCACGATGTATGCCTGCAAAAGCTGCCCGTAGTCTTTTGCATGGACCGCGCTGGCCTTTCCGGCGACGACGGCCCGACACACCATGGGCTCTTTGACATCGCCTATCTCCGTGGTATTCCGGACATCGTCCTGATGGCTCCGAAAGATGAAGACGAGCTTGCGGACATGCTTACCACCTCAGTCAAGCTGCCCGGCCCCAGCGCCATTCGCTATCCGCGCGGCCTGGTTGCCGGTGTGGCGCGCAAGGCTGAGCCGCAGGCCATCCCCGTCGGCAAGGCTGAGGTCATCCAGGACGGCCGCGACATTTGCATTCTCGGCCTCGGACCCATGATGTCCCTCGGTAAAGAGCTCGCGGTGCGGCTCGAGCGTCAGGGCTACTCCGTAGCAGTTGTGAATCCCCGGTTCGTCAAGCCAATTGACCGCGAGATGCTCGAGCTCTACTCGCGCCGCGTTGCCGCCTTTGTCACCTTTGAGGATCACGTGAAGATGGGCGGCTTCGGTTCCGCTGTCATCGAAGCTCTTGATGAGATCGGCGTCCAGGTCCCGGTGGTGCGAATCGGATGGCCCGATCAGTTTATTGAGCACGGCAAAATCGACGACCTGCGCGCTCGCTACGGCCTCACAGTAGAAGACGCCGAGGCCCAGGTGCTGCCGCTGCTGGTTCGCCGCATGCGACCAAAGCTGGTCGCAAGTTAACTGCATCCAATCCATAATGTTGCGAACCCGGACGACCACGCTTTCTAAAAGGATGCCGCGCGGCAGGTCAATTCCCGGCCTGTCGCAACGGGAATGTCCAATTCAGGGCAGGATGCGTGAAACCGCTGTGCGACAATCCTCTGCAGATACCTTTCCTATGCGACCTTGCGTTCTTTTTCTGCTTTGGGTTGTCGGTGTAGCCCTGGTAGGCGTTCCCGCCTGGCCGCAGCCGCAAGTCCCAGTCATCCCGAAGGTGCCCGTTTCCACACCCCTCGTTCTGGCCGGTGGTACAGTCGTCGATGTTACTGACTGGGGTAGTTCCGCACGAGATCAGCTGGATGCCATCGTCATCATTCGCGACGGCCGCATCACCGACGTCGGCTCACGCGGCGCTGTCCCCATCCCCAAAGGCGCACGCATCATCGATTGCACGGGAAGATTTCTGATCCCAGGGCTCATCGACGGCTTCGCGGGCATGAATTCGCAAGGACAGGCCAACGCCAATCTCTACATGGGCGTTACTTCTGTGGTCGTCCGCGCCGACGAGGAGCACGGGCCCATCGACTTCGGCGCCAATCCCACTCCGCACCTCTATGTGATTGACTCCATCGGCACCACAGATAACTGGAGCCTCCTGGCCCGGCATCCGGACTGGTCCGCCAAACTGTATGAGGGCGTCCACCAGGCGGAATTGAGCCCCGAAGATACAGCCCGCCAGATGGCTGATACCGCCAAGCTCGGCACGCGTGTTCTGTGGCTCGGCCCTGACCTGACCGCCGCCAACGCCCAATGGATCATCGCCCATGCCCACCAGATGGGCCTTGTGACTTACGGCGAATTCGTCTCAACTCCCTACACCGTCGGCATCGATTCAGGGGTCGATGTGCTGCTGCACATGGGCCGCTATGAGCTCGGCGTCATTCCTGAAGAGTTGCAGCGGCCGCTCGTCGACAGCCCCTCAGGAGCACCCGCAAATACAGCGTACGACTATTCCGAGCGCCTGCCGCCGACTGACCATCATTTGCGCACGTATGCCCAGTACATCGCTCAGCACCACGCCGCGCTGATGCCTACCTTCAGCCTGTCTTATCTGCAGTTGCCCGCGCATCGCAATCTGTGGAAGGAGCCTGCCGCCCGGCTGCTCGATGCCTCTCACATGTACCAGCCTTCCGACCCCGCCACAGGGGAGACCCTCTATCCGCTTCCCCCGTGGGCTCGCCGCATGCCCGCCATGGCGCAGCGCTACCTGGTCGAAGGCGAGAAAAAGAAGGCCGATCAATCTGCCCTGCGATTCTGGCATATCAACCAGACCATCTTCTCCTCCACACCCCATTACCTTGCGGCCTCGGGAGCTTCCGCCTTCGGCACCATGGCCGGAATCTCCATGCACACCGAGCTCGAAATGCTGGTCCGCGTGGGGCTATCCGCGCGCGAAGCGATTGCCGCCGCCACCAACAATTATTCGCTTCAATTTGGTTGGAATGAAGTGGGCCAGATTGCTCCAGGCCGCCGTGCCGACATTCTGATTCTCGATGCCGACCCCACCGTCAATGTCTGGAATGCGCGCCGCATTTCCGGCATGATACTCGACGGCAACATGCTGGACCGCGAAAGCCTGCTCAACTCGAAAAAGTAAAACTCATCCGCACTGCTCGGCCAATCGCAGCACAGCAGTCAGCAGTTCACTCAGCTTCTGCTGGCGATGCGTAAACATCGCTTCCAATTTCCGTTGGATGATCCCGTTGCCCAGCCTCCCGACAGCTCCAAAGGGCAGAGAATATTCGATCGTGTCCGTTACCTGCGTGCCCTGCACGCCCTTCCGAACAACTGCCTTGGTGGTGTGGCGATGATCGAACCGCTGGAACGGCCCCTCAATCTGCTCATCGCAAAAGTGGCTGTTCCACTCAAACTCCGTGATCCGTACCCGCGACTTCATCCTCAAACGCGGCCAGATACACGGACAAAAACTGACCAGGATCTCCGAGCCCACCCCGGCTGCAACGCTGGGCAATTTTCCCGCCAGGCTCGGGGAGGCAGGCCTGGGCTTCTTTGGCGCAACCAACTCGGATTCCTCAATGCGGGTGTCCAGTTTAGGCGGCATCAGCCGGGGAAGCTCGGCAGGGTTAGCGAAAAATGCGAAAACCATTTCCAAACGAAATGGTACCCACTGGCTCACTTCGAACTTTTGCGTCATAGAGATAACGCTCGCTCAAATGGATTTATCGAAAAGAAACAATTGGGTCGAATTTTACAGTCGCCGCAGGCCGCAAACAAAGAACTTTGTTCACGGCCTGCAATTTCTCGAATTTTCGATGCAGCCAGCCCCTCAACGGATGCCAGCCGAGCCGTGCCTAGTTGGGAAGCAGAACAGCGTCAACTACGTGAATGATGCCATTTGACTGGTAAACGTCAGCAATTGTCACCGTCGCTGTGCCACCCTTTTCATCGGTCAGCACCACTTTGCTGCCTTGCAGCGACGCGGTCAGCGTCCCTCCGGCAACGGTCTTCAGCATTGCTTTGCCACCACCACTCTTGATCAGCTTGACCAGCTCTTTCGAGCTCACTTTGCCGGCCACCACGTGGTAGGTAAGGATCTTGACGAGCTGGTCCTTGTTCTCCGGCTTCAAAAGTGTGTCCACCGTACCGGCCGGCAGCTTGGCAAACGCTTCGTTGGTTGGAGCGAACACCGTGAACGGCCCAGGACCTTCAAGCGTATCCACCAGGCCCGCAGCCTTCACTGCGGCTACCAGCGTAGTGTGATCCTTCGAGTTGACTGCATTTTCCACGATGTTTTTCGTGGGGAACATTGCGGCCCCGCCAACATTGGGGTCCTTCTGCGCCAGAACCGTGGCGGCGGAAAAGGTGAGGGTGACGGCCATCAAAGCGGCCAGGGTTATCTTGCTTGAGCGATACATGGGATGTACTACCTCCGTGAAAAAATCGACTACACTCCCATAACGCTCCAGCCGCACGCATGGATTCACTCCATCAAATGGCTAGTTGATGCCATGAACATTCTCCCCGCCCCCTGTCAGTGCTGGCAAACCCCACCTCTGTTGCACCTGAATCACGGCCCTCGCGTCTCCCTTTCGTGAAACTGCCCCCCATCGGTTAACGTAGGAACTAGCAATCGTTTCCTACCCATTTCCCTGGACGGCCATGACCGATTTCCCCTCGCACCTTTCCCTGGTACCGCCGCGGCGCAACAAGGGACTCATCCTGATCGCCGCCTATAAGATCGGTCAGGCTCTGCTTTTTATCGCTCTTGGTGTCGGCGCCCTGCGGCTGCTCCACAAGGATATTCAAGACGAATTGACGCAGCTCATTGACCACCTGCGCTTCAATCCTGAGTCGAAACTGATTAACTTCATCCTCGTTCAGGCCTCAATTATTGATGACAAAATGCTCCGCCGGGTCAGCGCGGTGCTATTCGCCTATGCCGGTCTCGGCTTGATTGAGGGCATCGGCCTTTATCTGGAAAAGGTCTGGGCCGAATACCTCACCCTCATCATCACCGCCTCGTTCCTGCCATTCGAAATCTTCGAGGTCATCCGTCGGCTTACCTGGATCAGGGGCGGTCTGCTGCTGCTCAATGTGCTCGTGTTCCTCTATCTGTTGAAAGTGGTTACTGAGCGGGTTCGCGTGCGGCGCGGCCGGAACAGCGCCTGACGGAAGCGGAGCATGGGTACCAACGCTGCACCCCCACCCGCTTAGTTTTTCCCTATTTTCGCTTTTTATTCGCCTACTATAAGCGGGGAAATCTGTCCAGACCCAGACTCAAACCGGTAAACACTAGATATTGTGGTGATTGAATCAATCTAATCTATTAGCAGTTTTTCCCACATTTTGTTCCACATTCAATCATGTTCATGCGATTTTTGCCCCCCGGCAATCGCTAAACCGAGGTACTATCGACTTGTCAGTGGTCAAAAGTGGAGTCGAGTGGCTCAATTTGGACTGCCAACAACACTTTTCAAACCAAGTTTACCCCTGTTCTTCCCTTGCAACGCAGTTTTTAACCCCCAAACTCGCTGAGGTACCCGCTCAGCCAACCAAAAGAAGATCGAACCGGGCAGGCGGTCCGGAGAAGAATTTCCCCCGCCGAAGGCAGTGAGGCAATAAACATGTTTCGCGGAAATCATCCAGCGAAGGTCGATGAGAAGGGACGGCTCAAGCTTCCAGCTGCTTTCAAGCAGCTTCTGGACGCAGGCTCCGTTACCCAGGTCTACATCACCAGCGTGGATGGCAAAGCCGCCCAGGTCTGGCCGCTTCCGGAGTGGGAAAAACATGAAGCAATGTTAGCTGAATCCGGGACGATGGACGACGCGGTAGACAAATACCTGAACCTGACCAGCTACTACGGTCACCAGGTGGAGATCGACAACCAGGCGCGGGTTCTGCTGCCCCAGATTCTTCGCGGCACCGCCCAGTTGGACGGGGAAGTAACGATATTCGGCAAGCTGACGTACCTCGAGGTTCGTAACCGGGAGATTTTTGAACAGAATCTGCCCGCGTACACATTAACGGCGGAAGAGCGCCAGGCAATTGCGGCCAAGACGCGCCGCACAGGTTGAACGGTGAAAATCCCCCAGGGGAACGCATGACGAGCACAACTAATCGCCATGTGCCGGTTCTTTTTCAACAAGCGATGGATTTCCTGAACGTACGCGCAGGCGGAACCTACGCCGATTGCACGCTGGGAATGGCAGGACACGCCGAGGGCATCGTCAGGCGGCTTGGTCCGGAAGGCCGGCTGATCGGTTTCGACCGGGACCCTGAGGCTCTGGAACTGGCCAAAGTCAGGCTGGCGCGGGTCTTGAATGAGCTGGGCAGTGAGGCGCCAACCGTAACGCTGATCGGCAAGGCCTTCAGTTCCATAACGGAAGACGTCCAGCCGGGTTCGCTCGATGGCATTCTGGCCGACTTCGGCGTCAGTAGCCTGCAGTTCGATGAGGCGCGCAGAGGATTCAGTTTTCAGGCGGATGGGCCTTTGGATATGCGGATGGACACGCGATCCGGGCAGACTGCCGAACAAGTGGTAAACGAGGCTGACGAGCGAGAGCTTGCAGACCTCATTTACGAATACGGAGAAGAAAGGAGGTCGCGGAGAATCGCCAGAGCCATTGTTCGCGGGCGGCCAATAGCAACAACTGGGCAGTTGGCCCGGGTAGTTGCTCAAGCCGCCCCGGCAATGAAACAGGATCGAATTCATCCCGCCACCAGGACCTTTCAAGCCCTTCGTATTTATGTGAATCGCGAGCTGGACGAAATCAAGGCGTTAATGGAGGCCGCACCCAAGTTGCTTAAGCCCTCCGGACGACTGGTCGTCATCAGCTTTCACTCGTTGGAAGACCGCATTGCGAAAGACACTTTGCGAGAAGGCGCGCACAACGGAATATTGGAAATTCTGACCAGAAAACCGGTCATCGCGGAAGAAGAAGAGACAGATAGAAACCCCCGCTCCCGCAGCGCCAAGTTGCGAGCAGCAGAGAAGCAGGGACCAGGGATGAGGGAACACGGATCAGAGAAATACGAACGAAGACAAGGCAGCAAACGATCACGAAGTTAGAGAAACAAAGGGTTAATGCGGGTAGTTAGTTTGGTCCGGGTATTTGGACTAACCACTGACCACTAATCACTAACCACTGCGACGAAGGAGCACCCATGGCGGCAATGACCACAAGCTATTACGAGACAGGACGCGGCTGGAACGCGCGCGTTGCCGAGCGTAACGCCGAGTTGCTGGCACAGCAGCCCCTGCGTCGCCGCGGCGTCCGCACTCCGGAGTTCCACTTTTCCCGCCACTTCGACAACTCCCGCCTGGTCAAGGCGCCCGATCCAGTCCGCGTGCGCGAGATGCGCATCTTCTGCGCGGCTGCCTGCGTGCTTCTCACCCTGGTCATGGTCTACGGCCTGCAACACTTCTACGCCATCGAAGGCGGCTATCGCGTGGAGGCGGAAAAGCAGATGCGCGATCAGCTTCGCGAAGAGAACCGCCAGCTTCGCCTCTCTGAAGCGCAGTTGACGCAGCCGGCACGCATCGATCTGATGGCGCGCCAGCTTGGTCTTGACGCGCCTCAGCCGGGACAGGTCGTTCATCCCATGGCGCATGTTGACGCGGCCGCTCCGGCTCTTGCGCAGGTAACGCCTCCGGTGCCCCCTGTGCAATAAGGGGCGCCGCGGCACTTCGCTTCCAGCCACGAGCTTTTATCTTTGAAACAGGTGCAGTCCCGTTTTCGGCATCTCTATATATGTGGATGTCCTATGTCCCCACGGTCTCCACAGACGGGTCTTAGTCTGGGGACTGTCCCATCTTTGAGGCGCGAGAAAGCTCGAAGCCGGAGTCCGTGAACTAAGAACTGTGAACTAAGAACTGTTTTTATGCAGTCAGTCATCAGATTCAACCGGAACCGCAACAATCCCTCCCGCGCCGTGCCTCTCAAGCGCGCGCGCTTCTGGGCGATCAGTCTCTTTTTTGTCCTTTGGGCCGTCGCCATCGTCAGCCGTCTGTTCTGGCTTCAAATCGTGCGCCACCCGGAATTCATGGAGCGCGCTGAGAAGCAGCAGCAGCGCACGTTTGAGGTAGCTCCGCGCCGCGGCGTTCTCTACGACCGCAATCTGCACGAACTGGCCATGACCGTGCAGGTCGACTCCATCTACGCCGTCCCCACTGAAATTGACGACAAGCCAGCTTTCGCTCGCGCACTCGCACCACTGGTCCACGCCGATCCCGATGACTCGTTTACCGGCGAACAGCAGATTGCCGACCGCCTCGCCAATGGCCACAGCTTTGCCTGGATCGCCCGCCGCGTCACGCC
>Ga0302274_10005681_pt1 | contig 10512 bp, 6 predicted proteins | sample III_Bog_N2_1_FD_198755 | JGI IMG/M metagenome (GOLD analysis project Ga0302274, IMG submission 198755) | Peat permafrost microbial communities from Stordalen Mire near Abisko, Sweden - III_Bog_N2_1 | ecosystem: Environmental > Terrestrial > Soil > Wetlands > Peat | place: Sweden: Abisko...
CCGGCTACGATGCAAAGGGTGCGCGTGTCATTTCATGGGGGCAGTATTACACGATGACGTGGAAATTCTTCGCGAACTTTGTGGACGAAGTCTATGCCATCGCCGACAGCGAATGGGTTGAAAGCACTGGAAAGACTCCCGGCGGTTTCACGCTGGAACAGCTCGAAGCCCAGATGCAGGCTCTCAAATAAATTGGTTGATAAATAACCACGCGGCCTCTGGCAACAGAGGCCGTTTTTATTTATTTTCGCACTCCATCACATCACCTGTTAATCCGTCCACTAAAAATTAATTTGCAGGCGCACCTCAAGGGTCCGCGTGCGCGGCAGTTCGTTGTAAATGTTGAGCGGGTTGAGATGGTAGTCCTTTCCGGCAATGTTGAGCAGCCCGACGGTCACCTCCATCTTCCGGCGCGGTGAACGGTAGCCGGCAAACAGGTTGCATTGCCAGAAATCGTCGCCCGGTTCATCCGGCGTGTAACCTTGATTGTCCTGACGGAACCACAGGGCTTCGCCTTCGGTGAAAAATCCTGTGGGAAGATTGCAGATGGCGGTCAAGTTTAATTGCTGGAGCACGCCCTGGGTCTGTTGCCTTGGCACGAAATCCGTGAAGCCGCCGATAACCGTGTCCGGCACGTCAACGAAGTTGTCATACAGGACCGCGTGGCTCAAACGGTATTGAGCGCCGAGCGCCCATTCTTTGCCGAGCAACTGGTTGGCGGTGAACTGGACCGATTTTTCCTGATAGCCCAAATTTTCGTTCAGCCCGGATGGAACGGGAAACGGCTGCGTGAAGGAAAAGGGATTATAGTCAAAGTCTCCGTCAACGCGGTCAACCGTGGAATTCAAAATCTCCCCGGAAACGGTAAAATAAGTTCCGGTGGGAAATTTTTGATCGAGGGAAACATCGTAAGTTTCAATCCCGGCGCCGGAATTCGCCCCGGTGATGGCCTCGGGGATGACGCTGCGGTAATCTTGGATGAAACCCGCGACTTGCGACGGTTCCAATTGGTAGCTCTGGTCCAGGCTCGCGCCGGACAGCGAGCGTGTGTAGGCAAAACGGGCGGTCGTGTTTTCCAGCGGCGTCCATATCACCCCGGCCTTGGGGGAAAGCTGCTCCCTCATCGTCTCGTTCTGTGAAAGCGGCGCGGTTTCAAAATTTTCAGGATATGTGATGCGGTCGTAGGTCACTCCGCCGATCAATTGCAACGGCTCGAAAATCTGCCATTGGTGATAGCCGTACAGACTGGTGCGCCTGAAGTAGGAAGTGATGTCCTGTTGTGCTATTGTTCCAAACGGAAATATAGGCCCTGCAGTTGAAGGCGTGTCTTGCAGATTGGCCGTTTCAAAATGTCCATACTGCATGCGTGCGCCGATAACGGTCGTATGATCAGCCTGTTCCCAAATCTGCTGCAATTCGGCGGAATAAATCGTCAGCCAGTTCGTGTAATTTTCATGCATCGCGAGACCCACTACCCCAGTCAGCACCGGAATAGCAGGTGCAAATGCCGGATGGAATGTAAGCAGTGTCGGGGCGGCCGAGTTCGTCAACGAAAAGGTGTCGTCCAGCCGCGCTGCGAAAAACAAAGTGTGAACGCCAGGACTCCATTCATGGTTAAAACCGACGCTGACATTTGGATTTTGCATTTCATTTCCATAGACATTCTGATTGGCCCTGCCGGGATTGTAATATTGGTATATGTCTCCATATTCCCCCTGATATTGCTGGACGTTGAAATAAAGGCTGTCCTGCGGCGTGATCTGCTGTTTCAGCGTCAGGGAAAGCTGCCGCTGCTCGATGTCGTTGTTAGGCCGCTGGCCGGGATCGGAATGATAAATCGCCTCCAGGTCGTAGCCAAAATTTCCGAACGTGCCAAATTGCGCGCCAGATTCCGTCCACGCGCCGCGGCTTAAATACTCCGTGTCCGAAACCATCCCGAATCCGTCCCGTTCAAACAGCTTGGAATAATCCTGCTGTGAAATCGTCGGGGAAAGCGTGCCGGCGCTCACCGGTGCAAGCAGGTTGGCGACCAGATACTCGCTTTCGGCGGGCGTTTCGTAGCGCACATTGTTTGCGTTTTGATCGCTCAACTGGACGTAACTGTCTGACAGGAACATGTGCGCGGAGTAATTCGCGTAATCATAGTTCACGGCGCGCGCGGCCTCGTTCACGCTCACGTCGGACATTCCCGCGTCGCGATACAACGTGGCGAGGTTCGCGCTGCGGACGGCGCGGTCTTGATCCAGCAAAAGTTGCGAGCGATAAACGGAACGGTTGTCGTTCAATTCCTCGGATTTTTCCAGATCGCGAATCCCGTCGTTGATCTGGCTTCTTTCCTGGTCCAACAATGCGGAATAGAGCCATGAAGTCGGATCGTTCGGGTCCAGCCTTTTTGCGAGTTGAAATTCTTTTGTCGCGCGCGTGAAATCGCCGGAATTGGCGTAAGCCTTGCCGAGATAACTTCGCAATTCTGCGCGCTGTGGTTCAAGTGCTGCGGCGACGAGCAGGTCTTCGCGCCCGCCGCCTGCATCGCCGAGGCGGATTTTGCACAGGCCGCGCCCAAGCCATGTGTTGCCGAGCGCAGGGTCAACCGCAAGTGAACGGTCGAACCACGAGACCGCCTCGCGGGTCTGGTTTTGCGCGGCAAGAAGAAAACCCTTCAATGAGAGCGCTTCGGGATTTCGCGGCGCAAGCGCGAGGCTTTTGTTCAAGGCGTCAAGTGCGTTGCCCGTGCGACCGAAACTGAATTCCAATTCCGCCACACGCTCCCATGCGAATCCAAATTGTGGCGAATTAGTTGCAGCTTGTTTTGCCAGATGCAGCGCGTTCTCCAAAGAAACTTCGTGAACAGTGAGCGACTGTTCGTAGTAGGATTTGGCAAGAAATTCGGACGCGAATTTGGGATTCGGATTTGGAGAAACTGGCTGCCGTTTTACTGCGGAGATCAACTCGCGCAACGCGCCTGCCAACCGCTGAATACGTTCGGAGTTGTCGGGCAACGAAGATAAAATATTTTCGGAGTCTTCAACATTTCCAACGGAAAGCAGCAGCGCGGCGTGATAAATTTTCATGGCGCTGGAATCGGATTGTTGCGCGGGAAATTTTTCCAGCGCGATTGGTAAATCGCCCACCCGATAGGCGGCGAGCGAGTCGGCTAATTTTTTTTGTTCGTCCGTTGTGAGCTGCAATTCATCTGGGTCAAGAACTGCTGGATAGTAAAAACACCATTGCAAAATATTGTTGACGATAAAACCAGTGGTGCGAACCGGCGCTTTTCCAAGATCGGCCACGGCTTGCTCGCCGTTGGTGAGGACGAGCGTTTCCACTTCGTTTCCAAGTTTAACTTTGCCGTCAATCACGGAAAGAGCCGTCGCATCCGCCCCGTTCACAGCCATGACAAATTCCGTTCCTTCCACGCCGGCGACGGCTCCGCGCGTGATGATTTGGATTTGTCCTGGCTTGTCTCGGTGAAAAAAAGACATGATGCCACGAACCAAATGCAGTCCGCATTGCGCGTCCGGCAAATTGGGCGGCAAAATCTCAATTTCCGTCGAGGCACTGAGCGGCACAACGCTTTGGTCCGACCAAAGAAGTGCGGCACGACTGTTCACACCGGTGCGCAACCGGTCAAACGGATGCAGAACTTGATTGGTCTGGGCGGAAGTCCATGCTGTCGCACCGGCTGGGAAAATTGCCACAGCACCTTGAAATCCGGCGATTCGAATTTCGTTTGTGGGCTGAATGCCTTGAGCAAAAGAAATGCCGCCTAAAGCCGTGAAACATACTAAAATTACAACTTTGAAAACTTTCGGTGTTAATTTAAGAAATGAGCCCAAGTTTTTCCGGATTGTTGTAATAAAATTACATGATTTACAAAGCGGCGGCAGGCTATTTAATTATTTCTTGTTTGCCAACAACGATGTTTGCCGCATTATTTAACTTGTGGCTAAACAAGCCGATGAATTCATTCCAACGCGCACAACTTTGCTTGATCGCCTCAAGAACTGGCAGGACGATTCAAGCTGGCGGGAATTTTTTGACACATACCGGAAGCTCATCTATGGCGTCGCCATCAAAGGCGGCTTGACGAACGAGGAGGCTCAAGATGTCGTCCAGGAAACAATGGTCACCGTTGCCAAGCAAATGCCGAACTTCAAGTATGACCGGAAAGTTGGATCATTCAAGTCGTGGCTTTTGAATACAACCCGGTGGCGCATTGCCGACCAGTTTCGAAAGCGTGGTGCATTGTCCGCTTTCCATTCGTCTTCCGATGACGCAGACTACAAAACTCGGATTGCGAACAAAACGATTGATCCTGCAAGCCAGGACATGAATGCACTTTGGGATGCCGAATGGGGGAAAAATCTGCTGGAAGCCGCAATCACCAAAGTCAAACGCCGCCTTGATCCTCAAAAATATCAAATCTTCGATTTTTGTGTGAACAAGGAATGGACGCCAAAAAAAGTCGCGGAAACTTTTTCGATACCCATCGCCCAAGTTTACCTTGCCAAGCATCGCACGACCGAAATGATCAGGGAAGAAATCAAAAAAATGGAACTGGAATAAATTGACTGCCCGCCAAGTCGTTTTCAGGCATCGCTAGATTTTTAAAAGACTGGAGTTCAGACTTTTAACTTTCCGCTTTGGGCCGCAATTCATCCGATGCCTTCACCATTTCGTCCACGATTTTTTTGAACTCGGCGAGTCCGGTCGAGGGGATGATAATGATGTTACGCCGTCCACCAACCTCCTCCATGATACGAAGAAAACGGCCGCGTGGATTTTCTTTGAGAACGAACACAAAAGTTTTCCGCTCGATCTGAATCTCGGCGCTCTTGAGCGTGTCTTCAACAACTGGCACTCTGGGCTGAGAGTAATTTGAGGCACCGTATTCACGACTCTGGTAGGGACGCTTGCCGTAAGGTGATGGACGTTCGTTTGAAATCATAAACAGCTTATAGTTTTTCAGACTGATGTTCACTGTCAATGTATTTCTCTAATTTCTTGGGATTATTTAGTTGTCGGGTACCCGTTCCATTGCAGAACAGATTTTGCTTTTCTTACATCCTCTGCCTGCCATTCGTAAGCGTTTCTTGCGGCGACGCGCGCCTTTACCAAGGCGGAATGCATTCGCTTTGCGCCTGTGTAATCTGGCTCAGATTGGTTCCAAGGGCAGATGTAGGCGGATGAGACCGTTGGTGTTCTTGTGGGTTCCCCCTACCAACTTGTTGGGACAAAGCGGAAACGCACGATCCCGGTCAGGCCAGTTTAAGTTCGCGCAGGGTTGCTCCGACCGAGCTTAGGTTTTCCGGCCGCATCGCCGCGTGGCTGGTGGATATGACCAGGCCACTGCCGCCGGCCTTGAACACGGCTTGAACGGCGTCGCGGACGCTTTCAGGCGTGCTGTTCTTCAGTTGCACGTCAATACCGAGGCCCGCGCAGATGCGCGTGTTGGAGCCAGCGACGCCGTCCACGGCGCGTTTTGTCTCGCGATAGACATAATCGCCGGAGAACGGCGCGAACTGGCCTCGGGGAGTTCCGTTGATGGGCTGCTGGCCGAGCTGGGAGGCGTAGTCGGCTTCGGGCCGGCCGATGATCTGGGCATAGGACTTTTCCTTGAGGTCCATGACGCTGTATTCGAAATCGAGCATCTGCTGCCGGCTCAAGTCGCCGAAAATATTCTGGGTGAGGCTGTCCACAAACGAGGTCATGCGTTCGCCGGCCGGATTGTCGTAAAGCGCCGGTTTCAGAAAATCGGCATACTCCGTGTAAGGCTTGTAATCCTGTTCCGCCCGGTAAACCGGGTTGAAGGAAATATTTTGCCAGATGTGGTAGCCGATTTGGATTCCGGGCCGGATTGATTTTGCCTTCGCGGAAAATTCCCGCTGCATCTCCCTCATGCTGTCGGACCAGAAAGTTTCCCAGACGAGCAGTTCGGGATTGCGCAGGAGGATGCGCCAGAACTCGACGTAGTAGCCATCGAGCGGACGCTTCCCCGCGCGTCCGTTTCTGATGTAAGGCTCGAGCGCGAGATATGCTTTTTTGACGCGCTCGAAATCAATGCCCTGTTTGGCGGCCTTGGCGGCGCAAAATTCGCAAAAGCAGGAAGTGTGGCCGGGATCGCTCTTGGCACCATGATGCCATGCGCCGAGCGCGTTGCCCAAAGGTCCCTGCCGTTCGGAGCCGCGTTGCAGGCCGTCCACATCGTAGGAACGGATGAAGTCCTCGACCTGTCCGGCGATGAGGTTCTGGAAATAGGGATTGTTCAGGCACGGCCCGCCGGGATGGCCTGCGGTCCGCCGACCGTAAAGATCAATTTCATAAAGCTCGTCCATGCCCTTGATTTGCGGGCGCGCGCGGTTGTCTTCCTCCATCCACGGAATAATTTTCACGCCGCGCTTTTTCGTTTCGGCGGTGATCTGCTGCATCGCGTCGGGCAGGTTGAAGTCGCCCGCGCCCAGCCCGTGCGGCTCCATTTTGATGTCGTGATAGTATTGCGGATGGGCGGTGACAAAGTTGCCGGTCGGATTGCTCGCGCGGTCGAGGCCGGCCCAGGAGGCATCGAACGGATTGCAGTGCAGCATGAGCGTGTTGACGCTGGCGCGGTTCTGGACATCGTCGAGAAACCGCGCGATGCCGTATTGCATCAGATAAGTCACTTCGGCTTGAAAACCAATCATGATTTTGGCGGGTGCGGCCGGAGCATCGGTGGCGCGGCTGATCATAGGTTCCAAACCGAGGCCGGTCGTGACGGCGGTTGCGGCTAGAGAAGCCGTTTTGACAAAGTCCCGGCGGGAGATTGGATTTGTGGAATTCATATCATTCATTAGGGTCTGTGTCTTTGGCAAACATTGCGTAGGGCAGGGAGCCACGTTGAGTTGTCACGGTTCGGCAGGAAGGGATAATTGGTGCATCGCACCTTATTCCGTCGCCGGACGTTGAGATCGGAGACGGGAACGGCGCAGCGCTCTGTCCCTATCTTGATGGTTTGCGGATGGAGTGACCCCACATTCAGCATGCCAACTTTTGGTTGAAGGTTCACGGCGTTGGCTTCGCCTTGGCAACTTCGACTGCAAAGGCGTAGTCCGGCCCAAACATGTTTGAACGGAAGACGACATATTTCATGTCGGGTGTGAAGCTGGGGTTCGGTTCAAGGCGATAGTTCTGCTTGGACATGTTTACCAGTTTCTCCGATTCCAGATAGCCGCCTTTGATCAGGTTTTCGCCAACGGTGTGCTGGTCGCGGACATACACGGGGCGAAACAGGAAAATCCACGGGGAGTTGTTGTCACCGTCGCCGCAGAAGAGCTTGCCGTCGGGAGACGAGTTGTCGTGAATGGAGGATTCATCAGGGTCGTATTGCAGCCAGACGCGCTGCTTGGTCTGGACGTTGTAGCTGGCGATGAATGACACGTGTCCGCCACGAGGAAAGTGGAGTTGATAGAAAACCGTCTCTCCATCGGCACCCCACCATTCGTGGCCGGCGATCTCCATCTCCATCGTGCGCTGATGGATCAACTGGTTCTGAGTGCCGTCGGTGCGGATGGTCCAGATGCGGTCAACCATCTGCCAGTTGCCCTCGTGGCAATAGAGCAGCAGGGTGGGGTCGGTGGGAGAGAATTGCAGATGGTTCAACCAATTGGTGTTGTGCTCCAGCAAGGTCGTCAATTTTCCGGTCTTCAGGTCAATGGTGAACATTGTCATCGGCAGCCTTGCCGCCAGGCGCGTGGCCATCATCTGGCCCTTGTTGGCCGGTTCGCCGAGGTTGACGTCGGACATCCGGCCCAAAGCCACAGTGCCGTCATACGCGCCGCCGGCGTTGGCGTCGCCCTCGATGAACGTGCCGGCGCCGAGGGTTTCATCGGCGTTGATGGCCACCACGCTGGCGCGGCGGGGCAGGTCGGCGAGCTTGCGGTTCTCTCCGGTATCGAGATTGACGCACCACAATTGTGAGAACTGGGGTTTGTCCGACGCGCGCGTGTAGTAGAGGTTTGGCGTTGCGTGGGCCACGATGATCGTCTTGGCCGGCCCCTTGACCAACTGCGTGGCCTCCAGGGTTTCAAGGTTCAGCACCGAGATGCCGTTGGGCGTGGTGTAGGCCATCTTTTTGCCATCGGGCGTGTAGCCGTTGTAATTGAAATAAAAGCTGTCGGAGCCGGGCTCGCGCGTGAGCCGGATGATGCGGTGGCCGGTGTCCGGGTCAATCCAACTGGTCGGCGGTTCGGCGGGAGCCGCAGCTGTGGTTGTCGCAGAGGCAGGGGCGTCGTCGGCAAACATCTGAATGCTTGCCATGGCCAAGGTCAGGAGCAGTCCGGTCAATTTACGCATATATAATATGTTCCGTTTAGTTAGGGACGTCGTCGGAAAAAGTTTTATTCAGCCTTGGCGATTTCCACTTCATAGACCTGTGATCCGCCCTGGATGTTGGAGCGGAAGACAATCCATTTGTTGTCGGGTGTGAACGTGAGATTGGGTTCGAGGCGGTAATCGTGTTTGGACAAATCCACCAGCTTCTCCACATCAAACTTTCCGACCTTCACGTCATCGTTTCCGACTTTAATGGTGTCCATCTTGCCGGGTTGCGGCGTGAAAAGATAAAGCCACTGACCGTTGCCGGGCGGATTCAAAGGCTGGTCGTCGGGTGTGCGGTTGGAAACGCCATTCGGCCCGCCGCCGTCACCGGCGAAGAGCCTGCCGTCGTGCGACTGGTTGTAATGCACGGACCATTGCGAACGTTCAAGCGGATAGCGGATGCGTTCGCCGGTCTGGACGTTCACGCCTGCAAGCCAGAAAACGCCGGACTTGGGCGTTTGCAGGTCATACCAGACCGTCTCGCCGTCGTAGCCGAAGAATTCGTGCCCGGCGATTTCCATGGGCATCGTGCGTTGGTGCATCAATCGGTTGCCGGTGCCGTCGGTCCGAATCGTCCAGATGCGGTCCACCTGATCCCACGCGCCCTCGTGACAATACAAAATCAGCGTCGGGTCGGTGGCCGAGCACTGGTCGTGGTTGAGATTGTCGGTCATCGGCATGAACGTCCGGATCGCCCCGGTCTTGATGTCCACGGCGAAAAATTCCTGCATCCCGCCACCGCCGCGACCACCCCGGCGGCCTCGAGCCGGTGCGTTGGTGGAAGCGGAAACCGGTGCCGGTTGAACCTGCGTTTGCGCCGGCGGCTGCCCGGCGGCGGGAACCCGGCGCTTGCCGATGATGGTGGTCTCATCCGCCGTGACCCCGCCGAACTGGCCGGTGAAACCCAGCTTGGCGATGACGCGTGTGGCCTTGGTGTCCACGTCGGTCACATAAATGACCGTCTGGCCGTCCTCATCTTTCTGGTAATACACCGTGCGTGTCTTGCGCCCGACCTCGATGGTGGCGCTCGTGCCCGCGTTGTAGCGCACGCCCGGCGCGACCAGTTCGACCGCTCGTGTCTTGAGATTGACGGTCGCAAGCCCTTCCGGCGTGTAGATGATCATCTTGTCGCCCTGCGGCGTGTAGGAGTTCTGATGGAAATAAAGGCTCAGACTGCCGGGCTCGTTGGAGAGGCGGATCACGCGGTGACCGGTCGCGGCGTCAATCCATTCGGTTGCCGTTTCGGAAAATCCCCCGGATGAAGGCGAGTTGGTCCCCGGCATGTCTGCGGCAAAGGCATGCACCATGACCGTCATGAGCAGGGCAATAGAGACTGTTATGGCGTTTTTTTGAATCAAGGTTTGCCCGACAAGACGTCTGGAACGCGTTCAGGGTTTCATTTTTGTGCCCGTCTTAGATGGCAGTTCTGAATTATTGGACCAGCCCCGGTTTGGTGAACAAGAGTCAAAGCTCCTGTGGGGAATCGATTTTTCCGTTTGAATTAACAGCAGTGCTATGCAGTTGGTAATATCGCCGGGGCAGGGGATGTGCAGGTAAAAATTTTCCGGCAGCCGCCAAAATTGCCAGCCATTTGTTGAACCTCAAATTCCGGCCGGCCGGTCATTATTCGTTCACGCCGGGCGGATTTTCAGGATGAGGTCCTTGCTTTCGACGGCGTCACCGTTCTGCACGCAAATCTCCTCCACCACGCCGTCGGCGGACGCATAGATCGTCGTCTGCATTTTCATCGCCTCAAGCGTGAGCAGCTTGTCGCCCTTCGCCACCTTCGCGCCCACGCTCACCGCCAGCGCGGTGACGAGGCCGGGAATCGGCGCGCCTACTTCCGCCGGTTTCGCGGGATCGGCCTTGACGCGCGCCTTCACGGTGGGCTTCGCGGATTTGTCCACGATGGACAACTGCCGCGCCATGCCGTTCAATTCAAAATTCACCGCGCGCTTGCCCTCGGGATCAACCGCGCCGATGTTGACGAGGCGGATGAACAGCGTCTTGCCCGGTTCAATCTCGATGGAAATTTCTTGCCCGACTTTCATTCCGTAGAAAAACGCCGGCGTCGGCAGCGCGGACAGATCGCCGAAGTCGCGTTCCATCTTCGCATAGCCCGCGAACACTTCGGGATACATGACGTGGCTGAAAATGTCG
>Ga0302274_10005691_pt1 | contig 10502 bp, 7 predicted proteins | sample III_Bog_N2_1_FD_198755 | JGI IMG/M metagenome (GOLD analysis project Ga0302274, IMG submission 198755) | Peat permafrost microbial communities from Stordalen Mire near Abisko, Sweden - III_Bog_N2_1 | ecosystem: Environmental > Terrestrial > Soil > Wetlands > Peat | place: Sweden: Abisko...
GGTTGGGATTGACGGTGACATTAAAGGTGCGGATGAAAAGGTTATTGGTTTTGGCGCCGTCATTGATGGTGACGGTGATGACCACGGAGCCGTTGGTATTGGGGAGGGGCGAGATGTACAGGGAGCCGTTGGTCTTGGGGCTGGTGTAGGTGACGATGGGATTGGGGACGATCTTGGGGTCGCTGGAAACGGCGGTGACGGTCAAAGCCGAACCGGTGCCGGGGGTGATGCCGGTGAGGTTGATGGACCGGGCGGCGGCATTGTAGGCGAAAGTCAGGTCGTTGATCGGGTCGAGCGTGGACGACGGGTAAACGAGGTTGACCGTGACGGTGAACGATTGGGAAACGAGATTGCTCTGGGCCTGACCGTTGTTGGCGGTGACGGTGATGATGGCGGAGCCGGTGCTATTGGCAGCGGGGGAGAAAGTAAGAGAACCGGAACTGGCCGGGCTGGAATAAACAACGGTCGGGTTGGGAATGAGCGCCGGATTGCTGGAAACGGCGGAAATGGTCAAAGCCGAACCGGAGCCGAGGCCTAGGCCGGAAAGGGCGACGGATTGGAGACCGGCATTTTCATTGATGGCCAGGGCGGCAATGGGATTGAGCGTGGGCGGCAGGTAAACGGGGTTGACCGTGACGGTGAACGATTGGGAAACGAGATTGCTCTGGGCCTGACCGTTGTTGGCGGTGACGGTGATGATGGCGGAGCCGGTGCTATTGGCAGCGGGGGAGAAAGTAAGGGAACCGGAACTGGCCGGGCTGGAATAAACAACGGTCGGGTTGGGAATGAGCGCCGGATTGCTGGAAACGGCGGAAATGGTCAAAGCCGAACCGGAGCCGAGGCCTAGGCCGGTGAGGTTAACGGACTGGAGGCTGGCATTTTCATTGATGGCCAGAGCAGCGATGGGGTTTAGTGTGGGCGGTAAAGTATTAAAAGAGTAGGTGGCTTCATTGGAAAACCCGCTTTCGAGGCCGTTCGTGTCGTAGGTCGTTGCGGCAAAATAATAGATTACGTTCTCAGACAATCCAGTGATGGTCGTGTTTGTTACGCTGCCCACATCAATCGAGCTAGTGTAGACATGGCTGCCCACGCCGTAATAAATTTTATAGCCCGCGGCGTTGGGATCGGGACTTGGATTCCAGGCCAGCGGAACGCTTACGCTCGCGAACGCCGACGAGGCGATGAACACGATGGTGGAAATCAACCGGCACAGCGATAAAAACTTCCCTCCGCGATATCGGATTGCATTGGCTTGCCACTTCATTTAGGCAGCGTATTGCATATGCGTTGCCAACTTTTTCGCCCGTGGCACAAAAATATTAAACCCGGATCAGCGGGTAATTGGGGACCCGGCTGGGGTGCTGATTTATGCCTTAAATAAAGGGTTTTAGGAGTTTTTCTCGCCGGCCAAAATCCGGCGGTGAAATTTCATTTTTTTTCAACGGGTTCCTGAACTGATTTTTGGTGGAGCGCTTCAAGACAATGTTGTCGGCAATGTCTTAAAAAAATACATGGGTAAAGTGCTGGCTGGGCAGTAGAAATCCGCGCGGTGTTTGAGCCGGTCGGTCGACGTGAATTCGTCGGTCACATCCCTTGCGTCTGGTTGTTTCACCCGGAACCATTTCGATCGGGTTCGTTACTAAAAGTAGCCGGTTCAATTTGCTTGTGTTCAAGCGAGAGTAGGTGTTAAATGTCCCAAAAGTGTAAAACGGCGTGTCGTTCATGTCTGAATATAAATTTTACCGGCTGTTCACGAAGCAGTCATAAAATTAAATCAGGAAGCCTCGGCTGCGAGGCCGGTTCAACGTATTCGCTTTCAATAAAAAATAATTAATGTTGGATCAGGCGGGTGAGGAGACGGGTGAAGCGGCATTTTTTAGAGGTGCATGGTGAACAATCAAGACCATCTGACATTGCGGTTAGCAAGGTTGAAATCCGCTGAAGCTTTAGAGCAAAAAGGGGACGGCTTGTCTTTTGTTTTCGCCAAGGGCGGCGTTGGTAAATACACCTCAATTACCGCTACGCATCGGCTGCGGGCCGGCGACATTCTGGTTATAAATGGAGCGGCCGCCGGCAAGCTTTTGGTGCCTGACAGCAAGGGGGAATTTCTCTTCTGTTATTTTTCGGTTTGCTTTGAAAACTTGCTGCCCTTGTTTGCCAGCAATGAAATCAGTTTACTGCACCACATCACCGAAAGTTTTAAGGCCGCCAAAATTTATCCGGCGGGCAGTCCCTTGGCCGTTGAGTGTCAACGGTTGCTCGGGGTGGTTCCACCGCAATTTAATTTGGATCATCGGGGTCAGCTCATCCGGATAGCTGCCAGCATCTTGTCCCTGGAGTTCAAAGAAGCGCAAGCCCGCCGGGGCGGCTATGTTCGGGCCGAAGATCACATGACCCAGGTTTTTGAAAAACTTTCAGCCGCTGAACTCATCAATCTTTCCGTGGGTGAACTGGCCGAACGGTTTAGTTGCAGTCGACGCCATCTCAACCGGCTGTTCCATCAGCATTTCGGGGTTTCGGTGGCTGCCTTGCGAATGGAAATGCGCCTGCTCAAGGCCGTTTCATTGCTCCGCGATGCCCATGCCAAGATTATCAACGTGGCCGAACAATGTGGGTTCAACCATCTGGGGCTTTTTAACACTTGCTTCAAACGGCGGTTTGGTGCCAGTCCCGGCCAATGGCGTAAATCGGTTACCCAATCTGGACCGGCGCCCATTTCCAAGCTGGAAAAAAATAAATTTGGAAATCTGCCGGGCACCGGTGGTTTGCCCCTTCCGGGTGGCCAGACTGAAGGTGCTTCGCCCAAAGCCATGTTGGTCTTTGCCAGCAAACTGCCGGACGGGGCAAATATTTTGGAGGATCTGAAGCGCCGGGATTTAATTTTTGGCGTTCGGTCGGCGGCCAATGCGAAGGGGAATTCGCCGGGAGCTGCGGCGGTTGAATGAATCCCGACGCCCTAACACCGCGAATCGATCGGTTCGTCGCCAGCGCGCGAGGATTTCAGGACTGGCCGATTAACCCGGATATTTTTAACCGGGGATGATCGAGTTGACTTGAAATTAGAAAAATAAAATTCGACCTTAAGAGTTATGGTTAACGCATTTCGCATCGATCACTGACTTTACTCATTTTTATGAAAACTCTGCTCGTCACCGGTTCGTCCGGGCTTATCGGTTCCGAAGTCGTCGAGTCCTTCAGCCGCGACGGCTGGCAGGTTCACGGTGTGGACAACAACCTGCGCGCCGACTTCTTCGGTCCCGGTGGTGATACGCGTTGGAACCAGCAGCGTTTGCTTGGCGCTTGGAAGCATTTTGCCCATCACGAATTGGACATCCGCCACCGACCCGCCGTGCTGGCCCTGCTTAAGGAGTTGAAGCCGGATGCCATCGTTCATACGGCGGCGCAGCCGAGCCATGATCTCGCGGCCAGCCGCCCGTTTGATGATTTCGATGTCAACGCCAGCGGCACGTTGAACCTGCTCGAAGCCGCGCGCCTGGCCTGTCCTGAATCACCGTTCGTGCACATGAGCACCAACAAGGTTTATGGCGATGCGCCCAACGAAATTGCGCTGAAAGAACTGGCCAAGCGCTGGGACTACAACGATCCGGAATACACCGATGGTATCAAGGAAACTTTTCGCATCGATCGATCCAAACATTCCATTTTTGGTGCGTCCAAAGTTGCGGCCGACGTTATGGTGCAGGAATACGGACGTTATTTTGGCATGCCCACCTGCGCGTTACGCGGTGGTTGCCTCACCGGCCCGAACCACAGCGGCGTCGAGTTGCACGGCTTCCTGAGCTACCTCATCAAGTGCAATCTGGAAGGCCGCACCTACAAGGTTTTCGGCTATCAAGGCAAGCAGGTGCGCGACAATATCCACAGTCATGATGTGGTTCAATTCATGCGCCGGTTTATCGCTGCACCGCGCCAGGGTGAAGTTTATAATCTGGGTGGTGGTCGGGCCAATTCCGTATCCATCCTCGAAGCGTTTGACCTCATCGCCTCCATTTCCGGCAAAAGCATGAGCCACGAATATGTGGATCAGAACCGCTCCGGCGACCATATTTGCTACATCTCGAACCTGGACAAGCTGAAAGCCCATTACCCCGGCTGGGAAATCACCAAGGACCTTAAAACCACCTTCGAGGAAATCCACAATGCGTGGGTGAAAAGAAAAAGTTAACGCGCAGATGCCTTAATTCCGGCGCACATCAACGCAAGTCTAGTCGCCGCTACAAAATCTGTGGGTGAGTCGCCATAAGGGTGAAGTCGCCATAAGGGTGGGATTGAAAAATAAACCACGATGAACGCTGAAAAACCCGGATTTTACCAAGCCCGTCAGGGCTGAAATCTTGGTAGTTTAGCGCTCAAAGCTCCGTAAAAAGCTCCGTAACGCGACCAATCATCCAAAATACCCAGCTATTTATGGCTGGGTTCACGGTTCGGCAAACTCCCCCGGTGCAGGCTTGAAATGCCCTGTCCCGTTGGGGGGAGGGAGTCGCCGCCGCCATTTGGTAAACTTTTCAAAGGCATAATCCCACCGACAAGAATACTTGCGAAAATTCCCCTACTGTTTACGATGTTATTCATATGTGGCATGGCGAATGGTCTCAGCCAGCTGGATTTTAAAACTTCACAACTCGAAGGAGCCCGATGTGGTTGTTTGCAGACAAATGTGAACGCGGAATGCGGCCATTCAATGAAAGGCAAAACATCGGCAAAGCCGGCGTATATGTTAAGAAATTTGCATAATGGTTGCATCGGGTTTTGTTTGGTATTAAAATGAAAATACGCGTTTCAAAAGCGCCGACTTTTGCGGTTCAAGTTGATTTAAGGATTTCAAGGCTTTTTAACTATGTCCCAAAAACGAACAACGATGGCCTAAAGCGGGATAGAGACATGGCGGCCTTCGTGGCATTAATAGAGGCAGTTAAAGCAGTAGTGCTAGTTGAGCAATGGGCGCAAAATAAAAAGGGACAAATAAAAAAATAAATGCCCGGGCTCGACAGTGGTGTAAGTAATACAGCAATAACAAGATGTTAATATTAAAGCCAACTTGGTTTGCGGCTTGGACAAAGCCGAAGCATGAGCACATTGCGGCGGCTAATTTGTGCCGGAATTTTGGCTTGGAGGTATTTCTGCCGAGATTGCAGCATAAAAAGATGACTCGGAGTGGATGGAGACAGATGATGGAGCCGCTTTTCCCGGGCTATCTTTTTGTGCGTTGCGTGATTGATGAACGAATCAATGAGATTCAACACACGACGGGCATCAAGCGACTGCTGCAATTTGGCGGCAAGATTCCGCCCATTCCCGATCCGGTGATTGAGGAGCTACAGAAACATTTTCAAGCCGATAGTGTGGTGAAGGTTGAAGACTCTCTTTTGCCTGGGGAAGAGGTGACGGTGGCGGGGGGGCCTTTTGCCGGCATGAACGCCTGCGTCCTTCGGACTTTGCCGGCCAAAGCGCGGGTTCAAGTTCTGCTGGAGATTTTAGGACGTTCCACTGCTGTCGAGGTGGAGCGGAATTTAGTGACAGTCAAACGCGACTGCCTGGCGGATTTGGTGCCTTTTTTGGCCATCGTTCCCGACCAGTTGTTGTTGCGGGCTTATTAATTGAGCGGGTTTAATATGAACGGTTATCCGCCAAGTTGCGGCGGTCAAATAATTCGTCTGGAAAATATGCCGGACGAACAAGTGCGGAGCTTTGCAGATAAGACGAGATTATAAATGAAAGCGGTAAATGAAAAAAAATCAGGTCTCCCCGGCTGGAAGCGGGTGCTGGACGTGGGCGTCATTTTTCTGGCGCTGCCGGTGCTTTTGCCATTGGCGATGGTCGTGGTGGTCATCATCCGCGCCACTTCCAGCGGACCGGTTTTATTTCGGCAGGAACGGATTGGCTACCGGGGCCGGCCCTTCATGTGTTTCAAGTTCCGAACCATGCATTGCGGTTCTGACACCGGAAGTCATCAGGGGCATTTGCAAAACCTGATTAAATCCGATGCGCCGATGACCAAGATGGATTTGCGGGGCGACTCGCGAATTATTCCGCTAGGCAAGCTATTGCGCGCCTCCGGCTTGGATGAACTCCCCCAGCTTTTGAACGTGCTGGAAGGCGAAATGAGTCTGGTCGGGCCCCGGCCCTGTCTCCCTTATGAAGCGGAGCAATATCTGCCGTGGCAGCTTGAACGATTTGACGCCGTGCCCGGGCTGACCGGACTTTGGCAGGTCAGCGGCAAAAACCGGACAACTTTCATGCAGATGATGCAGCTGGATTTGGAATATGCGCGAACCAAAAGCCTTTGGTTGGATTTGAAAATCATGTTGCTGACGCCGCAGTCCTTGCTCGTGCAGTTGGGGGATTTGCGCCGGCCAAAGACGTTGCGCTCCCAACATCCGGGAACCCCGGTGCTACCCCTGCGGGCGACCAACAACCGGTTTATTCCCTAGTAGTCTGGGTAGGTATCCTTTGGCATTGAAAAAATCGACCAAATCCAAAAAAAATCGTTTATGAAAAAACAAATCAAAGTGGGCGTGGCTGGCTGCGGTTATTGGGGCCCAAATCTCATCCGCAATTTGCGGACGTTGTCCGATTGCAACGTCAAGATGATGTGCGACCTCAACCCGGCGCGCTTGCAGCATCTCAAGCAGATTTATCCGGAAGTGCAGACGGAAACGGATTATCCGCACATGCTGAACGGCATCAACCTTGACGCCGTGGTCATCGCCACCCATGTTAGATCTCATTATCCAATGGCCAAAGCCGCGTTGCTGGCCGGAAAGCACACCTTCATCGAAAAGCCGATGGCCGATTCTTCCGAGCATTGCGAAGAATTGGTGGAAATTGCCAAAAAGAACGGTCTGGTGCTGATGACCGGCCATACGTTTCTGTATTCACCGGTGGTTCGGAAAATTAAGGAAATCATCGCGGCGGGCGACCTTGGTGAAATTCGCTATATCAGTTCCCGCCGGCTCAATTTGGGTCTGTTTCAAAAGGATATCAATGTGGCCTGGGACTTGGCACCGCATGATCTCTCCATCATTTTATCCATTCTGGGTGAGCTGCCGCTGACCGTCAACTGCCGGGGGAGCGCGCATGTCACGCCCGGCATCGAGGACGTCACCACCATGTGCCTGACTTTCTCCCGCCAACGCTCGGCCATCATTCACAGCAGTTGGATTGACCCGCGAAAAGTCCGAGAAATGACCATCGTCGGCAGCAAGCGCATGATCGTATATGATGATCTTGAACCGCTGGAGAAGATTCGCGTATTCGACACCCGGGTGGAACGACCGCCGCACTACGACAGTTTTGCCGAATTCCAATATTCCTATCATTATGGCGACATGTATGCGCCCTACATCAAGCAGGAGGAACCTTTGCGGACCGAATGCCAGCATTTCCTTGACTGCATCAAAGACGGCAAGACGCCATTGACTTGTGGAACGCAGGGCGTGGAATTGGTCAAGGTCTTAGAGGCTTCATCCGAATCGCTGCGGCGAGGGGGTGCGCCGGTGGACTTTTCACAAGCCGACAACAATTACGTGATCGGCGAAAGCCCGGCGGCGGTCGTCACCACGCCCAGCGCCAAACCTTTTCGGGTGCGCTCCGTCGGACGCAACGGCAAAGCCCGGTCAACGAACCACAAGGCATCGCCGGCTCCGGTAAATATTGTATTGACCACGAATGGAAACGGGCACGCGAATGGGAGTACCAACGGTAATGGAAATGGCAACGGGGCAGGGCACTGACCAGTTGTCATGAGCCAGGGTAGCGAACTAATTCAGCGAATTGCGCCGGATGTCAAGCTGGGTCGGAACGTGCGCATTTTCGATTTTGTCAACCTCTATGGTTGCGAAATCGGCGATGACGTGAAAATCGGCACGTTCGTGGAAATTCAAAAAGGCTCAAAAATTGGCCACCGTTGTAAAATTTCCAGCCACACCTTCATTTGTGAAGGGGTGACCTTGGAGGACGAGGTGTTCGTCGGGCACAACGTCGTTTTCACTAACGATCGCCATCCCCGCGCTACGGCGAATGGAAAATTGCAGACCGAGGCAGATTGGCGTTGTATCCCAACCTTGGTCAAACGAGGCGCCTCCATCGGATCTGGTGCGGTATTGTTGTGCGGTATCACCATCGGTGAAAACGCAATGATCGGCGCGGGCAGTGTGGTCACCAAGGACGTGCCGCCAAATATGGTGGTTGCCGGCAATCCCGCCAAGGTCATCAAGTCGCTGGTTCCCCAGTTGTGAACTGGGGGTAGAGAGCTGGTTGAAAATATTAACGCTGCCTCCAGCTTTGCTAGGTTCCTGAATGCCCGCGTTACTCTGATTGCTATCCTATCATCGCGGCTGCGCTGCCACTGGCTAATCCTGCGGAATCTTCCGGATCAGGATGCTTTGGGCAAAGCGCAGCCGCGTTGTTTGTTTTCGTGTGACAATGCTGATGGAAAGGTCGATGGCAAGCAGATAGGCTATGGATGATTTCAGGACGGAAAATAACATTGGATATTTTAAGATTTCTGCGAGACGATTAGGATAGGTCAAAGATGAACAACAGCCGACAGATTCAGCCGCCTACCGGAATTGATTTGGGCGACATTTACTATGTGTTGTTTCGCCATAAGTGGAGAATTATACTCTTTTCGCTCGCGGGCTTTTTAGCGGCGGCGGTTCTTTATGTGGCGAAGCCGCCGCCTTACCAGTCCCAGGCGGAATTATTGATTCAATATGTGTCCCAGGCCAAAACCCTATCTTTGACCGGGCCCAATTCGGATGTGATCATGCCTGACTCGGGCGGAGCAGGCATCATCAGCACAGAAATTCAGATTCTAACTAGCTTGGACGTTGCGGAACAGGCGGCGACCAACATCGGCGCGGCCAAAATCCTGGCCAAGGCCGGGGGCGGCGACGATCCCGTCGGCGCCGGGGCCTTGATTCAGGGTAATTTACTGGCGGTTCCGGTCGACCGGGACAGCGGGGTCATTGTGGTTTCGTTCAAGCACCCGGATCCCAAACTTGTTCAGCCGGTCCTGCAGCAGGTGATTAATGAATATTTCCTGAAACATCACGAGATCCATTCGGCGGGCGGACTAAATGACGAGGCCTTGAGCCGGGAAGGAGCTAAGTTAAAATCGCAGCTCAACGAAACCGAAAGACAGCTCGCCAACCTGCAGAGCAAGGCGAAGGTCGTTTCCCTCGACGATAGCCGCAGCAGTCTGGCAGAACAGATATCCCGGATTCAGGATTCGATTTTGGATGCCGAAGCCGATCTCGCCGGTGATCAAGCGGTGATGAAACAGGGTGAAACCGTCTCACCGGTGAATCCGGAAAACCCCGATGCGCCGGTGGTCGTCATCCCGCCGGACCAGATTGAGACTTATAATGAGGCCTGCGCTCGCCTGGTGGTGCTTCGCAAAAGAAAGCAGGATTACTTGTTGCAGGGCTTCACCGTCAGCAATGTGCTGGTTCAGGAAACGGACGGATTAATTGCCGCCACGGTTAAATCCAAGGCCGATCTAGAAGAAAAATATCCCGGGATCAGCAGCTTGACTTCCACAACGCCGTCAACGGATGGCGAGTCGACGCCGGCCGCCATGGATTTGCAGACGCAAATGAATCAAGTGGCGACGCTCCAGGCCAAGCTCAAGGTTTGGGAAGCGCAATTGGCCCAACTCCAGATCCAAGCGACCAATCTGAACGAGTTGGCACTGAGTATCTCACAACTGCAGCAGACGAAAGCCATCCAAGAAGAAAACTATCAAAATCTGGCCACCAAGCTCGAGAATTCTCACATCGATGAGGCCCTTGATACCGGCAAGACGCCAAATATTAAATGGATCCAGACGCCCACACCGCCGTTCCAGGATTGGAAGAAAATCAAAAAAAAGGTGCTCATGGTGGCGTTCAGCGGGGTCTTCGTGGGTTTGGGCTGGGCGTTCCTGATTGAATTCTATCTGGACCGGTCCGTACGACGACCAAAGGAAATTCTTTCAAAACTGCACCTACCCCTCTTTCTTTCCATTCCAGATGTCAGTGCAAATAGCCACGCGCGATTGGTGAAACCGGCGGAACGGCGGCAAATTAAATTGAGAAATGAAGATTTGAAGGAAAATCCCTTAGTTGAAGGCCTCGATCCTCGGCCGGCGGGAAATGGCACCTTGGAGGTGGTTTCACTGGAGCGCAATCCTTCGTTACAGCCCTATTATGAGGCTTTGCGCGACCGTTTGTTGGTCAATTTCGAACTTAGAAATCTCAAGCACAAGCCCAAACTGGTGGCGGTGACCAGCGCCAACAAAGGGGCCGGGGTGAGCACCATGGCAGCCGGATTAGCTGCGTCGCTTTCGGAGACCGGTGACGGGAATGTCCTGTTGGTGGATATGAATCTTGAACATGGCGCAGCGCAGCACTTCTTTAAAGGAAACGCCTGTTGCGGATTAGATATTGCCTTGGACAAAGAAACCAAGAATGAGGCCATGGTTAAGGAAAATCTATATG
>Ga0302274_10005695_pt1 | contig 10494 bp, 9 predicted proteins | sample III_Bog_N2_1_FD_198755 | JGI IMG/M metagenome (GOLD analysis project Ga0302274, IMG submission 198755) | Peat permafrost microbial communities from Stordalen Mire near Abisko, Sweden - III_Bog_N2_1 | ecosystem: Environmental > Terrestrial > Soil > Wetlands > Peat | place: Sweden: Abisko...
AGAAATCGTCCGCGCCGTCGCCCCCGAGTACCCCGATGAATTGCATCGAAGCGGCATCTCCGGCGTCGTCACGATCAAATGCACCATCGACATCCAAGGGAACGTCACTTCGACCGAAGTCGTGAAGTCATCCGACAAGGCTTTCGACTCGTTCGCCATCAGCGCCGTCACCAAGTGGAGGTTCAAGCCCGCCCAGCTCGACGGCAAATCCATCGAGAGCAAGGTCGTGATCCCGATCAAGTTCGTCGCCTCCGAGGGCTGACCGTTCTGATCGAAACTCGCCCCGCTCCCCTTCCAAGGACCGGGGGCTTTTTTGTGCCCTTAAGTGGTCCCGTACCAACCTTTGCGCAGCAGGATGGCTTTCGGGCCGCAAAGATAGATGTCGGTCTTCTCTGCTTGGTGCGCGAGTTGGGCCAATGCCTCCGTCTCCGTGGGAGCGCAAAAGGCAGGATTGTGGAAGCCTCCCGCCGGATTGCGCCAGGCGATCGGACGTCCTGCATCTGGACCTGTGAGCCGGACAGAGAAGCCTTCTGACGTAGGGGTGACTACGGCCTGGATGCCGACGGCCACGAGCCACTCCGCCAACCGGAAATCCGCGTGGGTTCGGGGAGTTGCCCGAATCTGGTCGGCCTGCTCAGCCGTGGGGAAGATCGCGCGCATATCTGTTGTTCTTAGTCGCAGATCTCGACGGTTGCGATCCGGGCGTCGTCTCGTGCGAACGCCCGCTCGTAGTCGGCGCTTTCAGCTGAGGTGGCGTACCGGGCCTTGCCAGCCGCCACGAACTCGTCGGCGCGAACCGTGGCCACGATGCTGCCGTCCGGGTAAACAATTGTCTTCATGCCCAAAGATACGGTGGCCGGTCCCTTCACTCCGTCCCGTCCCCTTCCTCCTCTTCGGTGAGCCCCAAGCCTTCCTCCTCCTCTTCCTCTGCTTCAACGGGGGCCTGTGCCTTTGCCTGAACCTTGGGTTCTCCGAAACGCTCGGAGAGGAGGCTTCGGGCGACCTGGGCCAATTCGGCTTCGTCCACGCCCCTGAGTGTGCCGCCATCGATCGCCCGGTAGAGGGCATGGGCTTCCTCGACCGGGAAGTCGGCGGCTTCGAGCGCGGCCACTGCGCGGGCTAGGTGGGTGCGAATCGACAGCTTGCGCCCCTGGTCGGCGATGAAATCCACAGCACCCCTAAGGGCATTCAGTTCCGGAGCGTAGGGAAGGGACTTCACCCAATCAACAAACGCGGGGGTGCAGTTCTCGGAGCGGAAGACCCAACTGTAGCGCTTTGCGAGCATACCCGGCTCTTCAAGGAGATGCGTCGTCAAGGACTTGGTTTCGTCTCCCTCTGCCAGCCTGCCCGCTCCGCTGTAGAAGCCCGTGCAGGAAACCGCTCCGTGGAGGGATCCGTCAACGTCTTTGCCAACCCACCAGCCGGGAGCAACCTCGAAGACCCTTGTGGAGGAATCGATGTGCTTGATCATCTCCGAAACCCCCTCGCTGTTGTCGTCCCTGCACTGGACCGTCCCGCTAAGCTCGTCGTAGCGCGCCGCCAGCGCCCGGGCCTTGCCGAGAATCTCCCCCTCCCAGATTAGAACCTCAAAGAGGGCCTTCGCCTCCTCCATCACCTTCTGACCGTGGGGTGCAAAAGCTTCACCTAGTCCCTGGTGGGCGAAGGAAACCTCGGCCTCGGTAGCCTTGGCCTTTGCGAGGACCCCTGAGGCCTCCAATAGCGCCTTGGCCTGCAAGTCCGTGTTAGAAACAGAGGCAAGGACCGTCATGTCCTTCTTTAGGTCGTCCAAGCGCTCCTGGCTGGCGAGGTGGACCTTCGCAGCTTTGCCGTTGCCCTTCATCGGGGTGGGCGCTGGCGACGCTTCACTCTGCGCCGCCTTTTCGAGCAGGGATATAACCTTCCCCTGTCTTGTCGCTGGGTTAAACCAATCGAGAAGGTCCGCGTCGTCCTCGTGAAGATCGTGGTACCCGTGAACCCTGGCCCCCGTTGGGATGTGCGTCGCCTCAACGCGGATATCTGACTGCCAGCCCATATCGCTATCGATCTCAACCGTTGCATCCCATTCGCCCGTAAAAAAGGTCCACGTAAAGAGTGCCAGCACCGGCGCGAGGAGGTTTTCCTCTTCGGGGAGGAGTTCCTCGCTACCCCATGTCTTCTGAAGGAGATTTCCGGCCGCCCCCAGTGCATCCCACCCGGGAGCGAGGGCGTTCACTGCGGCCAGCTTCTTCCCCAGACTCGCAATGTGGAGGGACTTCAGCCGCTCCTTGAGGTCCTTGGGAAGCGGTGCGCCTTCATCCGCGATCAGGGAGGACGGGATTTCAACCATCTCGCTGAGCAACGCAACGTGCTCGGATCCTAAGGGCTGATCACTCCAAAGGTTGGCAAAGAGCCCCCAAGGGCCGCGAGAGGAGACAAGCTTCAGGGGATCGTGCAAATCCCCGACGAAGACACGCCTGTCGGTCAATACTGGGCCGTCGGGGATAAGGGCCGCCGGAATCATGCGGGTTCCCGTGGAGCCCACGAGGGAGCCGTCCTTGGCCCACCTGGCGCTTGCCAGAACGTCGACACGTTCCTCTCCGCCCCGCTTGCTAGGCGAGGAGAAGCGGACCAGCAGGTCGCCGTCCCCCCTTACGGCCAGATTGACGACCCGGTGGAGGTCCATCCCGTAACCGCTCACGAACAATCCCTCAAAGCGGGGATCGGCGGACTGCGCCCTCTCCCCTTCGGCCCACGAAGCAATCGCATCGCTGGCCTTTTTGGTGCAAGTCGTCGCCCTGGCGGCAATCTCATCCCCTAGTGACGGGCCCTTCGGCGCGGGCACAGGGGAAAGGAGTTCCAGATCAAAGAGGGTATCCGAGGAAGGCACGGGAAAAGATACGTTCATCTCATAGGGCAGAGAACCGGGGCGATCACGCGGCCGGTCTCAGGGAGAGCAACTGCTGAAGGGCGTGCAAATCGACCTTGCTCATAGCCTGAACAAGGTTTCGCGTCCGCTCGGCGTTCTGCTTGGGCTCGTTCCTCATTTCTAGGATCGCATCGGCGGCGGCCCGGAAGAGCTTTAGTCCCTCCTGGGTGTGCAGAGGCGATTCAGCATCAACCGAGGGATCAATCGCAGCGATGAGGGCGTCAACGAGTCCGAAGGTCTTCAGCCTGTCGTGGGCGTGTGCGGAATAGTCGCAAAAGACGGAGTTCTGGAGGGTAGAAGCCTTAACCTTTGCTCCTTTCATCAGGAGAATGCGTATGACCTCTATGCGCGACTCGTAAGTCTCTCCGTTGCTCGGCGAGCCGGGGTGTAAGTGGTCGGAGAGAGGAGCATATCGTGAACGGGTTGAATTGTTCACGAGAGATACGGGGACTCCTCTCGCCGGCGGACCAGCAATGGTCGGCTCAAAAAAGGAGTGAAGCCGGGATACGTGGCCCCGGGGATGGCGGGTAACCTGCGACTAATCCAAAGATCCTATCTCTTCCGCTTGGCCTTACGCTTTGGGGGTTCGGCCGCGATCGGGGCCTCGAACTTGGGGTCAAGGATCCGGCTCACGATCACCTCGAGGCTAACCGAACCCTCCAAATACGGGATAAGCAGTCGAAGGGTATTTTCCCGCTGCTTCACTACGGCGTTCGATGTCTTGGGGTCGTCATGTATCACCTCCAAGAGCGCTCGAGCCTTGGGAAGGACCATGTCGGACTGAAAATTAGCAGGGATCCTGGGGAGCGAGTCATCTCCGGCGCTCAGGATGATGGGCTCGTTATTCCTGCGGTGCTTGTTTCGCGTGTAAGCCTGTCTGGCATCGAGGTGCTTCGGCATGATGCGGGAATCGGCCGCGTCAGCCTTCTTTTTTGCACACTCCAGGAGCTTGACTAGATTTGCCCCGGAGTGTCCTTCCTTCTGAAGGTCGACAAGCATGGTGGCCGTCATCTTGGATGTCCGGACCAGCTCTTGGGCCTCGCTCGGTGCCCCCGCTAGGAGCTTAAGGTCGCAAATATACATCGGCGAGTACCCGAGCTTACCCGCGATCTTGGTGTCCGTCCACCCGAGGTCTATGAGTTTCGCGACGCCCTTTGCTTGCTCGAGCGGGGTGAACGGCTTGCCGCCGTTGCGAGTAAACTGCTGGATGATCGAATCGCTTCGGTTTTCGACGCCCTTCACGATGCGTGCCGGGATAAACCCCTTGTTCAGCGTATCCGGAAGCTGGGCCTTCTGCGTTGAAAAGAGAGCCATGGCCTTGCGCAAAGCCGTAATCCTGCGGTGGCCGGCACGAAGGATGAAGACACCCGGTTCTCCGCCTGCTTGGACGTGAATCGGCTGCTGAACCCCGTTTTGGATGATGGAGTTCATGAGCTCGTCTATATTGCCGAGGTCCTCGCGGAGGTTATATCCCTCCTCAATCAGTATCCTACCCTCGGATGGGGTGGCATTTAGGTAGGTAAAGTCGTCGGCTTTCTTGGACATCGTGCCCTGATCGTAGCACATGGCCTGATTTTGCCCAAAAAACCGGGGGTCACGGAAGGGGGAGGGGGCCCTGGGCTGTGCTATAACATCAGCAACACCATGAATCCAAGCACCCCGGTCACCGCGATAAAGGATCTCCGCAAGAACCCAGACGGGTCACTATCCTACACCGTGGAAGGCAGCTCGGTCGTCTACAGGGCCGAGGACGGAGTCCCGGGCACCCCTGGGAGCAACGTCCATGCGGCAATCCTTCTCGCGTACGAATTGGCTGAGATGCGCCGCCAGCACGAAGAGCATGAGGCCTCGAAGCTGAAAGCCGCGGAGCCCGCCGCCCCCCCCATTCCCACCCCAGAGGTAACGATCGATACCCCGGCGAAGCCGTCGTGGTTCCGTCGGTTCCTGGCCGCCGCTATCGCTGCTGTAAAGCAGAAGGTCCCGTTCACGAGGGCGTCCGCTCCGAAACCTGTCACCTTGGATGTCTTTCAAATGCGGGCGCTCGAGCGAGCAAAGGCTGAAAAAGCCAATGCACCTGCGAGCCCCGCCCAACCTTTACAGTCTCCGTCCGCAAACGCGCCGGTCCCTGCCCCCGTTCCTCAGGCCGCCAAAGCCCCCGCTCCGGCGCAAGACGAACGTGCGCGCCAAATGCAGGCCGACGCCCGCGCTAGGGCGGAACGTGTCGCAGAGGCGAAGGAGCCCAAGAAGGAAGGCTTCTTCAAGCGGATGGCCTCCAATGTCAGGCGGATGCTAGGGGGAAGAAGCGGCTCGATGCTTAACGATCCGCCCCTGCTGGACCGGATGGCTGGCCGCTTGGAGGCCGATCGTGCAGGCAAGTCTCCCGATGTTGGAATCCCTCCCTTGCTGGATCCCGCAGCCCCCACAGCCGTCGAACCACCGGTCAAATCTGCGACCCCGACGGTCGCTCAGGACCTGCTGTTCAAGTCCATCTCGTCGACGCCGGAGGGTTACAAGGTCGTCTTTGGCGATGGCTACGAGATGGCGGTGCCGAAGGATTCCAAGGAAGCTCCCGCCTTCGCCCGCGCGTTCACTCAAGTCACGCTGCTGACGCAGCTGTACCAGCAGATGTCCGTGGATCTGACTTCCCAGATTGCGGAGCAGCATCGCAAGACCGAGCAGCTGGTCCAGAAACCCACGCCGCAGGAGGGTCAGATCGTCCGCATGCCGCCCGGGCCAAATGGTATTTCCCGGTACGGAGTTGAGATGCCCAACAATCAGTGGCACGCGCTCAATCTCTCTCCCGGTGAACTCAAACTCCTCGACGCGCAAAAGAAGCCCGGCAAGGCAATGATCCTCGCTAGCTCTTCGGCCCCGGTTGTCCTCGATCAGTTGCAGGTCAGCGATTCGCAGGGCTTCGTCCCCGTATCCCAATTGATCGCTGAGTCCGTCGTCATAGAAGCCTACCTCGCGAATAAGCCCAAGAAATCATCTGGGAAAAAGGCGACCCCGGAGAAGTCCCCATCTAAAGACGTGCCTACTTCCCCCGCAGAAACGAGCGTTCAGTCCGAGAATGCGCCCCCGGTGCATAAGGATGCCCCGTCCGTGGAGTCCTCCGCTTCGCCGGTAACTCCGATCAGTGCTGAGGCCCCATCCAGGACGGAGCCCTCGGCCCCGGAGGAAACACAGGTTCAGGAAGCCGCAGCCGCAAAGGTCGAACCTGCGGCGCCGGAGTCCTCTGCTCCGGAAATTACCGCTGAGACGCATGCCGAAGTCCCCACCGCAGTCGAGGAGCCAGGCGTCTCGTTCGAGGACCTGCCGAAGGCCCCCAACGAAGCAAGCACGGAGCAAGCGGCTGCCGAGCCGCCCGCGGTGGACAACACCGAGCGCGGGGTCTTGGTCGCCGTGCTGCCCGAGTCCGATGGCTGGGCCAAAGGGTGCGCACGCATGTCGATCGGTCTCGAATCCGGCCTTTACGATGTCTCATTGAGCGCCAAAGAGCAGGCCGCCGTGACCGAGTTCTTCGCAAAGAACGCCGCCGACCCTGCTCACCCAAGCGAGGTCGCGGTCGAACGCGGCCTCGATACCTGCACCCTCAAGGGCTTCTATTCTCCGACGAATCCGGCGGCCATGACCCCGGCAATAGAGGTTATTGGGGCGGAACTCACGGCTGCTCCTTCGCACAACGAAACCCTCGCTCAGGAGTGGATCAAGCGCCAGGGGGCGGCGAAGGCCGGATTGGCTCAGTCTGCCTTCGGCGACTATGTGTCCGCGGACAAGCCGGCGGAAATGTCGATGGTTTGATGAAACCTTCAACCGTTCCGATGAGAACTCGATGCCCAGCTTTGCTGCTTCTTGCGGCAACCGTTGTCTTGCTCGGAGCTTGTTCCACGGCCCCTGCGCCGACACCGGCGGTTTCCTCACAGTCGGCCGAAAACCTGTTGGTGTTGCATCAGATGATGATGCATTTGGTCGCCGAATCGGGAAAGGCACCCTTGCCTTCTTCTGTGGGATCGGCCGCTGGGGGGCTCTAGTTTTGGCGCGTAGCCTGTGGGCATAAGGTTCCCAGCAAAGCAGCTTTCGCCGATTCGACTGGGAGTATGCCATCGGGCCTTGGATTTCACAACGGGCTGGAAGGCTACCTCCCGAAACAGAAACGACTAAGTGTGACGGGGCCGCTGGCCTAATTCGGGGGACTTGTGGCTGCCTGTCTCTGGAATCAGCCGATATAGCCCATTGCGAATGATAAAAATCATTTCCTTAAAAGGCATTTCCGATCCTCAGACCATTACTTAGACGAAGGCGGGAGAGTTTCAAAGCTTTGATATACCTAATTTTGCACGATCTACGCTTAGGCGTTAGGCAGGGGGGCTTAGGCGTTGGTCAGTACAGGAATCCCCTATGACTTAGGCGTTGGTCAGGCCCCTTAGGCGTTGGTCAGGTACTTAGGCGTTGGTCAGGCCTGCCGCCTTCTTTGAGTCCCCAACAGCCCATTCCTGGAATTCTCTGCGCATGAGGCCCCCGATGAACTTTCCCATGTCGTCGATTCCTCCCTGCCCGGACTCTTGGCTCTCCACCTTCCTCTTTGCAGCCTGCGCCTCCCCGATTGCGCAGTCGAAAGCGATGGTCCCAACGAAGGACCTCACCAACTCGAGGTATCTGCGGTCTTTATCGACTGGATAGCCGAGTTCCTTCAATTGCTCGATCTCGTAGGGTAGAAGAGCCCTGCAAGAGGGTTTTTGAAGCGCCACAAAATCAGCATGGGTCCTCCCGAGATTCCTCCATATCTCCATGAGCTTACCGTCTTGCTCCCATGACTGACCCTGGGCGGAGGTTTCGGCCCAGGAGACGACATTGAATCCGTTGCCCGCAGCGTTAACCCGCAGCTGCTCCTCCACCCGGAGCCTGCCCCCAAAGGTCCTCTTTCCGTTGAGCTGCTTCAGAAGGCTCATACCGCCGCTACTGCGGCCCGGTCGTTCAAATACCTGGCGAAGCTGGCTGAGATATTTCGGGACCGGAAGCCCGAGCGCGCGGAGAAGCTTCGCTGCATCCCTAAGAGAGGGGTTCGCCTCGGATACTTCAGGGTTGTGAGCGGCCGGCACGAGCAGCATGTAGGCTGCGGCTGCGTTGTCGCTCCACATGGAATCCACCACTTCGGGGAGCACTTTCCAGCATTGGGACCAATTTATCAGAGCGCGGAAGAAATCCTCGTGCAACGTGACTTCGCGCAGCACGCGGTATTCGATGTTCTCCTCTTTCTCTCGTTCGTCCGCATTTTCCGTGTCCACGCCGTCGCGGTAATAAATCTCAGGATTGTATTGAAGCAATTGGAGCGAGTCTACGCTCCGCCCCCGGACCTTGTGAAACCATGTCCTGCGCAGTTCATTGAGCGTTTTACGAAGTGCTTTACGAACGTTGTTGCCGTCGGATGAAAGGAAGTCGCTGTACTGAACCGGGATGGTCGAAGAATTGGAATTCCCCCTCTGGATGAGTTTGAGTAGAACCCGGAAGTGGCGAAAACACAGGGCGGGGCACAGCTGGTCAGGGGATCCGCCCATGCTGCTTACTCCCCCTATGTGCAACGTGTACGCATCCCCGTCCAGAGTCGTGACCGGCAGCACGATCGGACCCGCCGGGTTAACGGGGAAAAGCATGCCCTTCGGGATCCTTGCGACCTTCGGGCCCGCGGCCCTGATCTCATCCACCTCGTTCACGGTGCGTCCTCGAACGGGAGTTCTGGCCCCAGTGCGGCATTCGCCTTCCTGGGTTTCTCCTCAAAAGGCGGGTCGACCTCCTTGTAGAGCTCGAGCCATTGGCCGGCCTGCTTTGTGAATCTCAGCCCCCTATGCGTCCCCGGCGGCCCCTTTTCCAGATAGCCCTTTTTGGTGAGCGGATCGAGGTACGGCGCTGGGTTTGGGCTATTGATCCCCGCGGCGGCGGCTATCTCCCGTAAGGACGGCATGACGCCGTTCTGTTGCCTCTGGAGCAGGTAGATTGCCCTGAGGATCCCCGCTTGGCGCGGGGTAAGGGGAGGGAAAGGTTTAGAGGTAATGGCCGTGTCCGGATATGGGCGTAGAAGCAGAAAAGGCCTCTGTCGATGTAAATAATGCGTAAGGTGAACGAATCGGCTTATAGAGGGGGGAAAACCGTTTTACGCCAAAATGTACACCTTATGCACTCTCCTACCCTGTCCAGCTTACGTGCTCTTGGCCGCGGCTGGCCCCATATCGACCCTTAATTGATGGCGGTGGAGCACCTTTCTGCACCGAAACCAATAAACCTGCAACAAGCGTTATATCAGCGAGCTAAGATACTTGAATTTAGGGAATAAAGAACCGCATAAAACGATGGGCAAACAGTAATAAACGTTGCCGAAGAATATTAAATGTTGCGAACGCGCATAAAAAGTAGCAATGTCCCATGAATCGACTGCCATGCCTCGAACCATCATCCGCCCGACGATCCAAGAAACCTCCGCGATAGATTCCCTGTTCCGGAAGCGCGCCCTGTCTCCGTCGAATCACAGGAAACTGTGCATCCTCTCCGAGTGGGCCAATGGGGCCTCGATGAAGAACGCCGGTCTGGCGCAGAGCCCCAAGTGCTGTCGCGAGACGGTGCGTAAGATTGTAAGGGCATACGCAGCCAAGGGGCTGTCGATGTTCAGCGAGGAGGCCTCCCGCGGGAGGGGCCGTCCCAAGGTCCCCGAATCGGTGAGCCGAGCCGTCGTTGCCAGGCTATCGGAATCGTTCACCGCCGGCCGCCCGCTCAGTTATGCCGTGGTGGCAACGGAGCACGGAATCTCGGAGAGCAAGGTAGGGCAGATAGCCAAGGGAGCCAAATTGGACGCCAAGCATCGGCGGGGCGCGGTAGCTCCCCCACCCTAGCCTGTCCGTCCAGTCCATCGTACCTTCTTGGTGAGAGATGGGGCGTGAGCCTGAGCCTGCGCCCCATCCCCTAGCGATGACCTTAGCGAAGCTCGTAGATTTCCACGAGTGCGACGCCCGTTGCGCCGTTCGCACCCGTCACCTGCGCCGTGTAGGCCCCCGTGGGGAGCGTCACGACTATTGCCGAGTCGTTGGAGCCAGAGGCAAGGGCGAACGCACCGACCTTAGCGGATAGGGCCGCAGTGAGGCGCTGGACAACGATGCCACCTGTCGCCGCATTGCCGACACCGGGCGCATTATTCCACCCACTGTTGACTGCAACGGTTCCGCTGCTGCTGGAGAGCGTAAGGGTGGCATTCGTCAGGGCACCCGAGAGCCCAAAACCTGCGAGAGCGGGACCGTCGCCGCGAATGATGACCGTCTGCGGAGTGTTGCCGCCAATCACGAAGCCGCCAATCAGGATGTTCCCGCCCGTACCAACAAAGGCTCGGGCTGAAATGTTAACGAGACGGGAAGCAGGCGCGAGACTGTCGGCGTCGTAGACCTCTGCAAGGGCCACGCCGTTGTTCGTCGTCTGGGAGATGACCTGGGCTGTGTAGGGGCCAGCGGCAAGCGTCTCAAGGAGCGCCGTGTCGTGTGAACCGGCAGGTAGCGCATAAGCGCCAAGCGCTACAAACGTCGCGTCGAGAGATGCACTCCACGACTCAG
>Ga0302274_10005717_pt1 | contig 10465 bp, 8 predicted proteins | sample III_Bog_N2_1_FD_198755 | JGI IMG/M metagenome (GOLD analysis project Ga0302274, IMG submission 198755) | Peat permafrost microbial communities from Stordalen Mire near Abisko, Sweden - III_Bog_N2_1 | ecosystem: Environmental > Terrestrial > Soil > Wetlands > Peat | place: Sweden: Abisko...
CCTACTCCCTCCCTTCCCCCTGAAACTGGTAAAAAGATCAAGAATTACATTTATAACTACAATGACCAGATTGGGAAAGGAAACTTCGCCAAAGTTTACCGTGGCACCAATACAAAGACAAGTACCTTATTGTTTAAGTAGATGAACCAGTTGCAATAAAAATTATTTCGCTCGATGAACTCAAATCGAAAAGGTTAGAGGAACTTGTCTTTGAATAAATTAGAATTCTACAGTTAATGAACCATCCAAATATTCTTAGGTTTTATGAAGCATTGCTTTCTGATAGGAATTGTTATATTATCACCGAGCTCTGCAATCAAGGAGATCTTGATGATAGAATCAAAAAGAAAAAACCATTTTCGGAAGCGGAGTTCAACAAATTAATTTTAGATATTTACCAGGGACTTAAATATCTGAAATAGGTTGGAGTAACACATAGAGATATCAAACCAGCGAATATCTTCATGCATAATGGACAGGCAAAAATTGCAGATTTTGGGCTAGCCAAATTTTATAAGTAGATTTTCATTTATATAGGGATAATTTTAAAGATCTAGATATAGGCTCACCCCCCTACATGTCTCCCGAAGGTCTCATTCACAACATTTATGGAGAAAAGACGGATATTTGGGCTTTTGGTATTATTATATATGAACTGCTGCATGGAGAGTCTCCATTTGCTTGCTACAAAATGAACCAAGACCTATTTGCTGCAGTAACTACACCCATACCTTAAAGCAAATTTAGAAAAAACATTCCTCCTCTATTGAGGCAGTTAATTAATAATCTCCTCTAAATTTATATTATCAAACGACCATCAATTCAATAATTAGCTAAAGATCCATTTCTTCATTCCTTACTGCTTCCCAAAGAAGAAAAAACTTATTTTATGAATAAAAAATTTAGTTTCTGTGAAACCATTCCTTTTCAGCAAAATATGAATACTCCCCAAATAAAAACATACCCTAAGATACCAATGCAACAAATGCAACAGCAATCACAAACACCAAGCGTAAAAAAATAAAATAAAATTCACATCAAAGTGATGCCCTAAACACAAAAATATTTGGGTTTTGGTTGTATGAACAAGTCACAATAAATATTTCCAGCCTACACTGAAAAAAGCGATCGCAGAGCCTCAATCGCCTCAATCCTTGAGTAAAAAGTCTCTGCCTCTTCCAGCTACAATCCTTTTAACAAAATTGAAATTGAGCTCAAACAAAAGGGGTCAGTCAAGCATCAATAAATTAGTTCTGATCTTGTGTTTGTTTCATTACCAATGTCTGCAAATAAAAATATAGCCTTCCAAAATCAAACTGAGCAGCAAAATATCAAATATATTGAAAAGAATAATATGACACCAAATGTGTATAATAATCAAATGTCTAATCAATCATATCAATTCTTTTCTCCCTACGATATGCACAAGCACAAGCAGCTGAGTGAAAAGACGACATAAACTAACGAATCATAAGATGATAAATTTCTAATAGACTACTTTAAAGCCAGAAACCATGCGATGAACTCTGATCAATTTAAAAAAATATGATGATATTTATTATTATTTTTTAACCACTGATAATATATTTATTTTTAAACATTTGTCAAATTATCTTTCATTATTATAGTCAAATTAACTTCTAATATTATTATTACAATCATAATTATCATCCTTTTTTATTAATCTACTCATTAATATTACATGATCAAAGCATTCATTTTTGCTATCATCCTTTTGATATTAACTCAAGCTAAACCCAACTCGGCTCCTTACATACATCAACAAGGAAGGCCTCTCAACATTGCTCACCGTGGTCTTTGCTCAATCCTTCCTTAAAATACTCTTGAAGCATTTTCTGCTGCTCTTTATCAAGGCGCAGATTTTATCTAACTTGATGTCGTTTACACAAAGGACAAGTAGCTGCTCGTCATGCATGATCCTTACTTGACCAGAATTACCAATATAAAAACCAAAAGTGAGTTTGCAACTAGATATGAGACGAGAGAATACGATGGAGTAAACAAAACTGATTGGTGGACTGATAAATTCACACTCAATGAACTGAAAACTTTAGGAATTAAGCAAGCTCAGGCTCCTGGACGACTTACCATATTTGACTATAAATTCACCTTTCCCTTACTCAGTGATGTCATTGAGATGGTGATTGCTTTTAATAAACAGCATCAAGGTAAGCGTAATCCTGATGGACGATTGGGAGGTATTCTAATCGAAGCTAAAGATTCACAGATGTACCGAGATCTTTTTAACAGAGAGATCGGCAAGGATATTCTCGATCTGCTCAAGAAATATAACATTGAAACTATCTAAAAAGCTCAGAAGATATGCCCCATTTATCTTCATTCTTTTGATTACGGTACTGTTAAATATTGGGGACTGAATACAGAACTGCCAAACAATTTCCTGGCCTTTAACGGAGAAAGTCTTGATCTTGAAGACATTAACAAATATGCCACAGGAATAGGTTTCGAGTAAAGAATTCTATGGGATTATAAAACTAATACTCCCACTTCTACTTTTACTGAAGCACGCCGATTGGGTTTGATTATCCATATTTGGACATTCAAGGACGATGTACTCTTCTTTAATTCACATACTAATATCGTACGTCTATTTTAATGCAGGACATGTACAGAATCGCTCAATTGACTCTAAAATTAGATGGAGTTATTACTGAATTCTCTGATATTTACGCTCCTCTGTCCCAAATGCTAATGAAAGAGCAAGAGTGTTCCCCTCATAAGCATATGCGAATAAATTGATTAAAACTTAAGATTAAAACAATTATCGAAATATTGATAATATTGAATGAAATTAAACAAACAATTTTTGTGGAAGTGGTTTATCAATTTAATATTCGATTAATTAAAATATTGAACTGTAAATATGTTTGGGTGAATTTTAAATATTATGATTCCTGATTGTGAGGATACAAATTCATTATCAGACGTGCAGAGGTCTATCGAAATATGATAACTTCTCTAACTTAATACATACAATAAAATAGTTAATATTAATCTTATAACGGTAATTATTAATTCTTCGCCAAGTTAACACAATCATTGATTTATTTACATTAATAGAAAGTAAAAATTACTATTTTTAGAAACATTAGTAATTGTCTTTATTTTATTTTTGTGCTGGACTTTGCTTATTCGTAGGCAAAGTATTCAACTTCGTAAAGTATCTAATTCACTATCAGGTCATTAAATATGTTCTTCCAATCCCATTTTTGCCTTTTGTGACACAATTAACTTCAAATTAATGATGGAGGACTACGTCTTTTATTTTTATATTGCTGCCTTATAAATTTATTTCTCACCCCAAAATTGAATAAAGAAATAAATTCTTTTCTTCTAGTAATATCTAACGTGTTTGATGCCTGAAATCACTCAAATTTCCTAAATCCTGAATCCCAAATAGTTTGAATATTCCTATTTTGATGTTGGATATATCGCAATAATCAATTTTTTAAAAATTATTTGATAATTAACAAGACTACTCATAGTTTAACTTGTACACCTGAGAATGTTTATAACACTGTGCCTCCGCTCCAGATTTTATTTCTTTGCTATATTACGTATTTGGGATTTTTGCATACAATTATATTGCAGGTTTTGCAAATATTGGAAAGATGTTTATGAGGACATTAGCTAAGGCAAAAATAACATATTCTTTATTTGAATTGCTGGAAATTTTGAAAAATAATAATAACTCAAATTAGGGAGGTTTTACCATGATGGAAGTGACTCAGAATTAACTGAATCGACTCGAGGCACAATTAACAAGATGGTCTTCATCAACTCTGACCTTATGTTCAAAGGAACTTTATGTTTTAATCTTAAAAAATATGGTCCTGCAGCACTAATGCCAAATAAATCAACCCGTATTATAATAAAATCTAAGCTTTCTCCAACCTCAACAACTTGCCTATGATCAAGTTAACCTTTATTATGATACTTTTAGCCTCCTCTGTTCTTTCCTCAACAATTAAGACTGGTGGCGACCCACCTCTTATTACCATGAGCTTTAGCACTTATTGCACATCTTTCAGCATGCCAACTTATTCTTCAAGCTAAAGCACTTATCGTGCCCTTGTCTACAACTCAGCCGTCTCTATGATGAACTTATTCAATCAATTTTAGTCGTCCACCTATACTATGGGACTCAACAAATTTACAAGCCTTGCCACTGATTAGTTTGCAGCAATTGTTCTCCAACCAGCATTTAACATCAGCAACTCCACATTTGACAACGGAACAGACATCTATGGACTCCCTGGAATAATGTCTATATAAATTGGTGATATATTGTCTTATGATATAAATACTTATAGTGGCTCATCATTAGTGCCTTGGTTAAACTCAATAGAGTTCAATGCGGTGTCAAAATCACCAGATTTTACTGTTCCTCTGAGCACCCAGCAGATTATTTAATGCACAGACTACAACAATCCTGACTTGACAGCTCTTGAACAATTAGAAAGTGCTGTTGACTATTTGACGACCTACGGACTAATGTCTGCAAGTGCCTACCCTTCAAGCAGCTCAATATCATCATGTCAATATGCTGGAGGTCCTTACCTACTGAATACAGTTGCTGGCGATAATGGCTATGGATTAATATCAGGATGCAGTGCCTTTTAGATTGCTATCGCTCAAAATAAGAGCGTGATTGCCATGGTTGATGGAACTGACCTTCAATATTATAGCGCAGGTCTGTTTGCAATTGTGAATACTGGACTCGTAAATACAAGAGTTATATTCCGATTTATCTAAAATTCTCATACTGATTATTGGATGATCAAGAATTCATGGGGGGATGAATGGGGAGAGAGTGGATACATGAGAATTCTGAAGCCTTCCGATTACGAAGATCCAGTCAATGCCGCTTGTACTTATGGAGCTTACCTTCGTTGATTTCTGAGAGCTTATTGAATTTATTTTTTCGCTATTAAAGAGTCTTATCTGTTATACTATCAACAGAGATTGGATCTCTTTTAAATATTTGATTGGCTATTTTCAATAATAATCATATAACTAATTAATAAAATCCACTGTTATCTGAAAATTAAAATAATCATATTTATAATTGAAAATTAGATTAGCTTTTCATCTATCATATTTTTGACTTCTTCTTCCATTGGTCTGATAATAAATAATATTAATTTATAATATTGATGCAGAAGATATATTTAAGGCCGATCACAATCTTCCTTCTATTACTGTCAGTATTATCTTACGGTGTGGCAGATGATATTTCAGCAGACGAGCGGCAAGAATCTATTTAACTTTATACAACGGTTGCAGATCAAGATGAAGATGGTCTCATCACTAACGCAGAATTTAAATCATTCTTTGATTAATTCGTTCAGCAACCAGATTAAGAGAAACTGATTTCTAATTATATTTTTGAGGAACTGGACTTGAATGATGATCGCGTTTTAGGCTATGAAGAATTTCACTTACTTTTCGATCTTATGGAGGCAGTGCCAGAGTAATCTCCCATCAAATAAAACTAAGATGCTAACTTCTAACCTAATGAAGAAATGTGATAGATTGTATTGACTATATTCTGTTGATAATAATTTAAACATAAAATCAATAAAATAATAGGTTAATGATAAACTCTTGAATGTAAATGATTTTATATGGAATTATGAACACTGGTGTGCAATCTTAATAATTAAGAATGATTGTGAATAATTTATGAGTTAATCATCCTCGAATATTTTTAATGTATCACTACCGACCAAATAAATCTCAGTTTACAATTAATTTCAGTACCATCTTGGATTATAAAATAGTAATGATCTCACCTTCAGATAGCACAAATATTATTAGGACTGATGCTGCGCGGACCAACATCGCCAATATGCTTTTTGAAGAATTCAAGACAGGAATGAGAATTTATTCCGGTGAAAGGAGAGAATGCAAAGTATGCCTTCTTGGATAAGCATAAAAAACAGAACCGCTCATCCACCCCTGTGCTTGTCCCAGTACCTTTGAATTGGTGCATGTAAAATGTTTCCTCGGTTGGATTACTGATAAATATTAGGAAACTGAATTAATAGAAATACTACAATCGGAATCCGGTCTCTGTTGTGATAAATGTAAAGGATCATATATTTTTCACTTTAAAATGGAGACTACCTTCGTTGATTGGACCATGTTCAAAAATAAAATTAAAAAAGCTAAACTGCTGGCAGCTATAAATATCGCTTTTATACTCATAGTCACTTTTCTCCTGATTGTCGCATGCAGTTATGCTATTGTCGATAGAAAGAATCCTGAGTACAACCCTTCACGACCAAGATTTTTTATGGTGTTTATAGCTATTGGGTTGGGGCTTTGTAGTCTAGGATATGGTATATACTAATTTATGATAAAATTTATACTCTTTCGAAGACTCAAGATATCTCTACCTCTCAATATGAGTACCGCCCATAATTTCGAGCTCAAAAGAAAAGTAAAAGATTATAAAGAATAGACCGAATAGTAAAAGGCATCTAAAAGCTAGAATGGACTGATAATCCCTCCCCAACTTCACAAAGAAGAAGAATTCTTATGATCTTCATATCATTTACATTATCCATCAAGTAAGCTATGCATAATTGAGGTAAAATATTTTCAACAATCAATTTTTTCGATCTCTTGGCCAAATGCACAGAGAGTGGTTTTTCTTATTCTTGTTGCATCCCAAATGGAAAAACCTTTTGCATATCCCGCATACTTCCCTCGCAAAATCTGGATTAAATGGTTCGGTGCAAAAACAGATTGGCTTGGGTATTTAACTGAGGATTTGTTCTATATTTTCATCCATATTAATATAACTTCTGCAGAAATAAATTTCTTGGCATTTCTCCTTATCAGTGCACGCATAAGTCTTTTCATCAACTATTTAAATCTTACCTTTGACTGTCTCCATATATTGCCAATCCTGATACTTCGACAAGATTAGTTCTTGCTTTCCTAGGTGGTTGAAATTCTGTTCGGATACGCATGGATCGTCTCTACTAAAGTACCATGCCACCAGTAGTACTGGAAACTGTACTCTTGTAATTTTAACAATCTGCAGAATCTTTCCGATACTCTTCTTGCCTCCCGTTTCCTTTTGCCATAAACAAATATTGTCTCCCACCTTATAGATGATGTTTTTGAGTTTAAACTGTTGGATAATTCTAAATAATATTTTTCTTACTGGAAATACTCGTCATGCTGCTTGCAGTATTCAATAATATCATTAAGATTTTCATCCTAGTTGTTATCGATATTCATTTTTGTGAATTATATTGCTCAATTTCTTGAGGGAGATAAATGGAGTAATAAATATATAAAAAAGGATATCAATATTTATTTTTTGGATTACTTGAGAACTATTTATTGAAGGAGAGATAGACTTAGAAAGAGATAAAAAGGATACAATTAAAATCTATCAATTATATATATAAACATCTTCAGAAGAATCATTTCCGATCTGAAGACGATTGGAATGGAGTTACAAAAGGAAAACTATGGCCGTTTTGATGAATAGATGTAGATGAAGGTCGTGCAATTACTTTAGTTATTCTTGGAGTATTGGCTATCTTGCTCAGTGATTCTCGAACATTCAAACATCGTTGAGAACCTTTAATCATTTATTCGGCAAGATTATTGTAAATTTTGACAAACCAATGCAGTTTGTTCGTCAACTCTATGGTCTCAGTGAATGTGGTTCTCAAACAATCCTTAAATCGAGTATATTCTCCGTTATTGGCTTTAAGTGTATCCAATCCTTTCTCCTTTTCTTGTTAAATTCCTAAAAGATAGCTCTCAATATTATCGACCACTGTTTTCCCTTCTGTTACTGACAACAACTACCCTTTCCCTTAATTCTTCCTCAGCAAACATATTTTTTCTCTCAGTTCATTCTTCATCCTCTAAATTTTATCCCTGACTAAATTTTTCAATTGAGAATAGTTCATTTGATACAATTATTTAAAATTTTGGCATTAGTAATGCTCGTGATAGTCGATATTAACCGATAGAACTAATGCCTCACAATTTATGCAGTATCTAAACTCTTCTGATGTCTTTTAAATGGTAGTTTTCTAAGGGTTCTCTCCAGCAAAAAGAATACTTGATTTTCTGTGAAGATGCTCATGATAATTTGGATTTGAAGCCATTATGACTGTTGGGCGAGTAGTTTTGTTATTTATAGCTTCAATTGGTTTATTCTTTTAAACTGTAAAACTTTTTCTCTCTTGCTTGGTAAATTGAGTTAGCTATAGATAACACTTCTTCTTTATGGTCGATTCTCTTTTTGAAGAATAGCATTTCTCTTGTCTTAATGGTTAATTGTTTTGATTAGTCATTATCACATTTTGACGAAAAATAACCCTTGGCGCAGCTTAAGGGATAGGCTGTCTTTGTTGTGACTATACTGATAATTGTGGTTTCGCTGGGAATTGATGAATTGATGATCTTAGTAATGGCTGTTGCATGTGCTGTTGCTGTAATTGTTGTTGGTGTGGTAATTGTTGCTGTGATAGTTGTAGGTGCTGCTGTTGTTGTAATTGTTGTTGATGTTGTAGATGTTGTTGTGGTAGCTGTTGGCGTTGTAGCTGCTAGTGTTGTAGTTGTGGATGTGGCTGTGGTAGCTGTTGCTGTTGTACGGACTTTTGCTTCGACTATGAGGTCAAGCTTTAAAATCTATTTTTAATTGGATAATCGCGAGAAACTGTATTAAGATATTCTATGATAAGGTCAGGATCAATGCGATGAATGACATTTTATTTGATTTCAGTTTGATTTAAACTGGTATTATCTTTTTAAGAAAAGGATAACGTATCCACACTAATATTAGCTTTACTCTGCTCATAGACTGATGCAATAGCATCAAGGCAGGTGTCAATCTCATCTCTAATACCATTACATTCATTTGGATTTGAGGGAGTCACATTATTGAGTTGATTGAATTTATTGGCATCGACCATAAACTCATGATGACATTTGGCTACGTTGTGTATTGGTAAAATGATTGCTTTTTCCAGCTGCATAGATTTTAAATAGTTGCGAATAGGGTCATTCTTTTGACTTGCCTGCAATATCTTGGATGATAAAGTTGGTTAATTTGATATAGACCCATTGATTGATGGTTTGCGATTCATCAATTTATTTATGAGTTTAATATTAAAAACAATTAGTAAAGACAATAAAATTTAATTCTTGCTTTGAAAACAGGAAATTATCATAATTCTTATATATATTAATAATTTAATTTTTGGTCAAATATATTGTGGGCAGTGATAGTTTCATATTAGAAGGCCGTTTCTCACACCTATTAAGCATACTCATTCTGAAATCCTATTTTTTATTTAGTAAAAAAGTCTTGATTTTCTATGTGGACCGTTTTTCATCTTTTAAAAAAGTATTATAACGGGGAAGAAAGATTTAGAAAAGTATAAACTGTAAAAAATATAGCATTGATATCATTGCCATCAGGCCAGCAAGTTGAGAAGTCTTGACTGAAGTCTACCTTCTGCCCTTACTTCCTGGAAGCCGGCATCGAAATGCGTCTTCCTGTCGCCGCAATGACACTTCTAATGTATGAAATTGCATCTTTCTCCAAACATGCACACTCCCTCACTCAAAAACACTCCACATTCTTTGGTTTTGTATTTGGAGTTAAGTTGTTAGTTTTTTCTGAGTTAGTGCAACCCATGAGCAAATTTACATCTTTTTTGATAGGGACACTCTCCGAATTATAAATATTTTTTGCAAAGCTGAGACTTTTCTTTTTCTTTCCTGATAGAAGATTTGCCAGCATTGCTTTAAGGGTGGTGACGGGGAGAGGAGGAGTCTTCAGTTGAGGGAGAGTGATTGGTTTCCTTCTGGCAGAGAGATGGGAATGCCTAATCGAGGTAAAGTTGATGATTTCTGCGCAGCATGGTTCACTCTTCTAATAAAATATATTTTTAATATTTAAACTAATAAAGTTATTTGGCTTAAATGCAAAAACGCAATCGTTTCGAACTATTCTCACAGTTAATTATCTTGGATCTTCCAAGACCTTCAATCGATAGATATTGTTGATTTTTTTTCTATTAACAGATGCAAGGCTAACATTTTTTATGGCGTCATTGATGACTGATGAAGAGAGCTTAATGAAAAAAAAGACTGAAGAATCTAAAATATAAGCAATATAATCTAATTTTCATAAATTATAGTTGATATCTAGTTGGTTAGTTGAGTCAATACCTCCCAAGCAATCAATGAATTAAAGCGTTATATAATCAAGTCTAGTAATTTAAAAGATTCGCAACAATATATTTATTAGAGTTACTCATCATTTGCAGACTTTTATCTTAGAACCATATTACCAATATTGAATCAAAGTTAATTAGTTATCAAATTATTGGACAACTACTACATCCACTGATTCTTATAAGCGTTATATGACATATTC
>Ga0302274_10005737_pt1 | contig 10448 bp, 9 predicted proteins | sample III_Bog_N2_1_FD_198755 | JGI IMG/M metagenome (GOLD analysis project Ga0302274, IMG submission 198755) | Peat permafrost microbial communities from Stordalen Mire near Abisko, Sweden - III_Bog_N2_1 | ecosystem: Environmental > Terrestrial > Soil > Wetlands > Peat | place: Sweden: Abisko...
GTATATATCGCCCACTTTTGGTGCGGAGATCGTTTTCGACCGGTATCAGATGACCCCCATGGAGCACACTCGGGTTGCGCGCGCGGGAGGGTAACTCCGGCGCGCTTCGCCGAAATCGTTGCGAGGACCGCAAAAATGATGCCAGGAGGATTAGCTGTTCGGGGAATGGTTGGGCCGGTCGAGAAAGCGGCAGGCTTCCTCGCTTCTTACGCCATGACGCGCGCGGGGGAGCGAACGGTTTGTCGACGCACCGTCAGCGCCTCGATGCGGTCGCGCACCACGGAGAAGCCCGAGCCGACTCCCTGGGGAACCGTGATCTCTCCCTGAGAGCTGACGGTCACCTCTGGCTCAATGATGTCCTCGACCCAGTAGCGCCGCGACGCCGATACATCGCCTGGGAGGGAGAAGTTGGCCAACGAAGACAGTGCGATGTTGTGCGCACGCCCGATCCCGGTCTCCAGCATTCCGCCGCACCACACTGGAATGCCACGTTCGGCCGTCGCATTGTGGACCGCGATTGCCTCGGAAAAGCCGCCTACCCGGCCAACCTTGATATTGATAATCCGGCATGAGTCCATGTCGATGGCCGCCAGCGCATCGCGCCGGGTGCGGATGGACTCGTCCAGGCAGATGGGTGTGTCGAGGCGCTTCTGCAACATGGAGTGGAAATAGAAATCGTCGTACCAAAGCGGCTGCTCGATCATCATCAGGTCGAACTCGTCCCACTCCGCGATGCGGTCTATGTCGACGACGCGGTAGGCCGAATTGGCATCACAGCTCAGCCGAATGTCGGGCCAGTGCGCACGGACCTGCCCAAAGATCTTGGTGTCCCAACCTGGCTTGCACTTCAGCTTGATGCGCTGGTAGCCGGCCTCAAGCGCCTCCGCAATCTTCTCCATCAGCGCCGCGGGCGATGGCTGGATCCCGATGGACACACCGCAGGGAATCACGCTCAGCGTGCCGCCGAGAAGCTCTGACAGCGACATCTTCTTCTGCTGCGCTTCCATGTCCCAGACGGCATTCTCCAGAGCAGCTTTGGCCATCCGATGTCCGCGGATCTGCCGGAATAACGCGGGACAGCTTCCGCCGCCGATCAACTCCTGCCCAACCAGACGCGGCGCCAGTTCAGTCTCGGTGATGAGCCAGGCGGTGTCGACGCTCTCTTCGGAATAATAGGGATGCTCGCCGGCGACGCACTCGCCCCAGGCAGTCAGGCCATCGGACTCGATCTCGACCAACAGGATGCGCCGGGTGGTGGTGAGTCCAAAACTCGTCTCAAAGGGAAACGCGAGGGGCATATTGATCTCGCGCAAATGGACTGCATCGATCGTCAGCATAGTGTCCTTATCCTGTCGTGCGTTGCGATTCTGTACCTTGCATTTCCGGTTCTTCCAGCCCACTCACCGGCCCGAGCAGAAAGCAGCCGTCGCCCTGCTGGTTGCGATCGTAGCCGGTAATTCCCAGCCCGCGGGCGAATGCGGATTCGAGTGCGAGCCGGTTGCGAGTCTGAAGAGACTCCGCCAGCTTACGCTGGTCCGGGCTTCGTTTCCAGTCCGTAACTGCAGCAGGGACGGACACTTGCACCAATACCTGTGCAGGCTCAGTCTGCTTATACGGATCGTTTTCGCCGAGTTCGCCGAGCGTTCGCCGCACCCGTCTCGACCGCAGCCACCACTCCGCAACCAGCCGGTCGGTGGGCAGGCCGCCCTGCAGCGGCGAGGTCGAAGGCCCATAAAAATCAGGCATATATCGCCTCGCGATTGCGCCTAGACGCACAATGTTCAGATGCGCGTTCTTGATCTCAAGGGGATCGAAGGTCCACTCCATCAGGTCGAAGCCGCGAGCGAGCGCGTCGTCGCGCTGCGCCAGCTTCAGCCTCCGTCCCAGTCCCGCGTTGCGGTACTCCGGCAGTACGGCCAGCATGTGCGAGTGAAGATACGGCTTACCGGCGCGATAGCCGGGCAACGCCATCGCGAAGCCCACCATCACGTCCCTGTCGAAGGCCCCGATAACCTGGCCGCCGATGCGATCGGCCACGATGAACACGCGCTTTGGGATGAGGTCGCCGTCACTATACCCCCACACCGCGAGCTGCACTTCAACGCAGCGTTCAAAGTCAGTCAGCTCCTTTACCGACTCAATCCGGATCTGGGCTGGGTCTGCAGATTTAGAACCTGCCTGTCCCATCTTCTTGATATTGCTCATGTGTGTAATCCGTCAGGTGCGGTGGAGTCGGGCTCAACTACAGCCGATCTTTCTCCTCCGGCTTCGTTCTCGCGTTTCGCGCGGTTCCAAAGCGCATCCAGCTCTTCCGGTATCAGCCGAGCCAGCGCGTCGTATCCTCCTGCCATCGTTTCAATCGAGAGAAAGCGGGCACGGAACTTCGCATTGGCAGTGCGCAGGGCGGACTCCGTATCGACCTTCAGGTGTCGTGCCAGGTTGACGGCAGTGAACAGCAGATCGCCGAACTCCTCCGTCACGCGCTCCTGTTCCGCCGCACCGTTGGCGGGCAACTCCGCTTTCAATTCCGCAATCTCTTCCTGAAGTTTCTCGAAGAGCCCGTCTGTATTTGGCCAATCGAATCCGACCTTGGACGCGCGCGAGCCCAGCTTCCCTGCCTCAAGCATTGCAGGCATGGTGCGCGGAATGTCGTCCAGCCCGGAACTAGGCCCCGTAGCTGACTCTGACTTCAGCGCCACCGCCAGCCTTTCCGCCCGCTTGATCTGGTCCCAATTACGCAGCACCGCGTTCGCGTCGGCCGCATCTGCAAGTTCCCCGTTGACGGGAAAGATGTGCGGATGCCGCCGCACGAGCTTCGCGTTCAAGCCTGCAGCGACGTCGCCGATGTCGAAGTAGCCTGCCTCACTGGCCATCTGCGCGTAGAAAAGTACTTGCAGTAGCAGGTCGCCTAGCTCATCCTTCAATTCTGGCCACGCACGCCGCTCGATTGCGTCGAAGACCTCGTAGGTCTCCTCCAACGTGTGCCGCTTGATCGAGTCGAAGGTCTGCTCGCGATCCCACGAGCACCCACCCGGGCCCCGCAGCCGAGCCATAATCGCAACCGCTTCGGCAAGCGGCGTCGCAGCAGCATCTGCCGGTCGCAACGCTCCTGCCTGTTCGGTTGCGGCAGTCTCCACTTCGGCCATACAACTACTTTACCCCCGGCGCGCCCTCGGCCAGACAAAACGACGCGCCCGGCATGGCCGGACGCGTCTCTTATCCATCGAACGGAAATCGCTGGGCCCTGGATCATACGCCGCCCGACGGAAGCCTTTTATTGAGCAGGCTGCGTCACCGCATTCTGCTCAAGCGTGACGGCGGTCTGTGCCAACAGTCTGCCATTCACCGAAGCGCCAGTCTTGACCGCAATCAGGGTTTGGCCTAGGAGTACTCCCTCAAAGTGCGAGGTCGTTCCCATGGAAACGCTGCTGCCAACCTGCCAGAAGATGTTCTTGGGAAGTGCACCGCCGGCTAGGATGACTTGGGTCGCACTAGCCTGGGTAAGCTCTCCGGCTATCTGAAAGATCCAGACATCGTTGGGGCCGCCTGAGAGCGTAACGCTGTTCGAGATCAGGACATTGCTGCTCCACTTATATAGACCGGGAGTGATGGTCAACCCGCCGATCTGTCCTGCACCCAGTTCCGTTGCATTGGGTATGGATCGTCCAGCGGCATCCGTGTACGCGATTTCCATATCTCCAATTGCAGTAGTCAGGAATGTGGCGTTGGTCGTTCTGCAAGGCAGAGGACCAGCCGCATCGACGGTATAAATGATTCCTGTAGCCACTTCCGGGCAAGTCAGAAGGAGGGCAGCGCCGGTAATCGGACTACTTCCAACATTTCCATTGATGGCGGAGGCATATACGTCCGTTATTCCTGTCTTTGTCAGGATGGCAAAAGTGCCTGCCGTTCCCAGGTTAACCGGGGCCTGACTAGTGAACAGGACGTTCTTCGTCATAAAGCTCCAAGTGACTGGGCTTGCCAGCGCGATGCCACCAGCGCTCGCGGCCGTGGTGCTGATGGTGGCGACATAGCCGGTGTTCGGATTCAGATTGGGTGCGGTGGGAGTGAACGTCGCCACGGTGTTTGTCACATCCATCGCGACGGTGCCGGGTACGTTATTTCCCGATGCGTCCGTGAGCGTAAATGTGAGTTGCTGACCAGCCTGCAATGAGTCAATGCTTGCCGGATTCATTGGTTGGCTGAAGGTTGCGGTCGGCGACGTTGCGGTCACGACATTCTTACTGCTGTTGATGCTGGTTGGTACACTAGCTGCGTCAGTACTTGGATTAGTGAAGATTACTGCTGGTGCGGTTTGCGCGGCTAAATTGCTCTGGAGACCACCTGCGCATCCGGCCAGGAGTAATGCCATGAAGAACGTGCGTGACTTCAATAGCGTTCCGTACTGTTTCACTGTTTTCCCGATTCCACGTAACGTGTGCTGACTGCTCGACCCAATTGCCGACTGCAGAGGCGCTCTTACTTCCTTTCTTCCCACAGCCGGCGATGATCATTCCCTTTCCGTATCTACAAGGTCGTTTTAGTTGCCACTCATGGCCAGCCTTTACTGACCGGAACTGTCATTTCTCCAACGATTCACTACTGGCCGCCTGAAGGAGCGCCCTGGGTCGTCGCCTGCTGCGTCATGTTCGACATCAGCTTGACCTCGACGCGGCGGTTCTCAGCGCGTCCCGAACGAGTGTTGTTGTCGGCCACCGGATTTTCCTTGCCGATGCCGATCAGGTAGAACTTGTGGGGAGGAATGTTGTACTTGATCGCGAGGTAAGTGACGACTGCATCCGCGCGCTTCTGGCTCAGCCTGTAGTTGTACTCCGCGTCGCCAACCGAGTCGGTCCCGCCGGTGAGGGTTAGAATATAGCCCCGCGCACTGGTCAGGCTGGAAGCGATCTGATCCAGCTGAGCCTTGTCATCCGCCGTTAGGACACTCTTGTCGAAGGCGAAAGTTACACTCACATCCGAAAGCTGCTTGTAGTTATCCAGGTTCGCCACCACGCCGGAAAGCGCATCCACACGATTGACGGCCTCCTGCGCGGACTGACCGGCGGCATCAGCGGATTGACCCGCAGCCTGCGCGTGCTGGTCAGCTGTGCTCGCTGCGGCTTGCGCCGTAGTGATGCCTGCCTGCGCACGCTGATCCGTGTCGGTAATGTCACGATGATCCTGCGCCGTTTTGGAGTCGAGTTCATTTGTCTGCTGGATCAGCGGTCCGGTCTGCGAGCGTACGTAGTTCTTGGTCGAGCAGCCTGTAGTCATCAACAGCGCTGCCGCACTCGCGAGAATCACCGCGCCGTAGGTTCTGCCGGAAGAGACTTTGTGTTTGTGGGAGACAGCGGGGAAGTGAGATTCGGAGGAATTGTGGGTCATGATCGGAACTCTCCTGTGTGCAAAGCAATTTCGCCCAAGCTCTGACAACCTCAGTAGGAGCAATCCCGGTGCCATATTGAATTTCGCGCCTACAACTGGCTTTCCTACAACTACATAGCAGGGATTTGTCATACGAAATACGGATGGGAATACGGGCCTGCCGCGAGTAAGATTTGCGCTGTTCCGCGTCAAAGTTACGCAGCTGGTCCAGCTTGCCGGCCTCCCGGCCATTGAACCGGCAGCCCCCTTACCTGCCGACTCGCTGCACGACTAAACTCAAGTTCAGACTCCATGGATTTGCTAGATAAAATCCGCACGCTCCCCACGCTGCCCGGCTGCTACCTCTACAAGAACGCTGAGGGCGAGGTGATCTACGTCGGGAAGGCGAAGAACCTCCGTGCGCGGGTGCGGTCGTATTTTCTTGAGGCGAACCAACTCAATGCCAAGACCGGCTCCCTGATGCGCGAGGCGGTCGATGTGGACTACATCACCGTCGCCAACGAGCATGAGGCCCTCGCGCTCGAAAACAACCTCATCAAGCAGCGCAAACCCCGCTTCAACATTCTGTTGCGCGACGACAAGACCTATCCCTACATCAAGCTCACACTCGCCGACCGCTATCCCAAGGTCTTCGTCACCCGGCGCCTACGCAAAGACGGCAGCGCATATTTCGGCCCGTACTTCCCCGGCAACCTGGCGCACCGTCTAGTCGACCTCATCCATCGCAGTTTCCTCATTCCAAGCTGCAAGGTCGACCTCTCGCGCTACCACCCGCGCGCTTGCCTGCAGTACTACATCAAGCGCTGCCTCGGGCCCTGCGTCGAAGGCCTCACGAGGCCCGAGACTTACCAGCAGACAGTGCGCGATGTGCAACTCTTTCTCGACGGCAAGCCCAGCGAACTCGAAGTCCGCCTCACAGCCCGAATGGGCGAAGCCGCCGCAGCCGAGCAGTTCGAACTCGCAGCTCGCCTGCGCGACCAACTCATCACCGTCCACCAGATGCACGATAAGCAGCGTATTGCCACAGCCGATAACGAGGACGCCGACGTCTTCGGCTTCCATTACGAGCAGGGCATGCTGGCCGTGAACCTCTTCCACATGCGCGGCGGAAAAATCGTCGACCGCCGCGACTTCTTCTGGGAAGACCTGCCGGAACTTATCACCGATTCGCTCAACGAGACGCAGCCAGATGCTGTCTCCGAAGAACCGTGCGCTCAGCCCGAAACCGAAGAGGTCCTTCCCTGCCTGGAGCCCGACCCAGCGCGCCCCGCACCAGAAATTACCGCCGACTCCCCCGTCGCCGAAGAGTATTCAATCCTCGCCGATCCAACGGACAACGAACAACGAGCAACGGACAGCGCCTTCTCCCCCGCGGCTTTTTTCTCTTCCCTGCTGAAGCAGCTCTATCTCGACCAGAACTATGTGCCGCGCACAGTGTTGGTCCCAGTCGACTTCCCCGACCGCACGATCCTCGCCGAACTACTTACGGAGCGAACCGGCCATCGCATCGAGATACTTGCTCCGCAGCGCGGCGAGAAGCGCTCGCTCGTTGACCTCGTCTGCCTGAACGCGAAGCAATCCTACGACCAGCGGTTCCGTGTGCTCCAACCCAGCATCAAGGCCATCCAGGAAGCGCTGCAGGACGCGCTGACGCTCGAAGAACTCCCCCGCCGCATCGAGTGCTTCGACATCTCGCATATCCAGGGAGCGGAGACAGTCGCTTCCATGGTGGTCTGGGAAGACGGCGCGATGAAGAAGTCCGACTACCGTAAGTTTCAGGTGAAAACAGTCTCCGGTGTGGACGACTTCGCCTCCATGCGCGAGGTCGTCGGCCGCCACTATAAGCGGTTACTCGGCGACAAGAAGCCGTTTCCGTCGCTGATCTTGATTGATGGCGGCCTGGGCCAACTCCACGCCGCCGCCGACGCGCTCGCGGAGATTGGAATCCAAATCCAGCCGCTAGCGTCGATCGCAAAAAAAGAGGAAATCATCTACGTCCACGGCCAGGAGTCGGACCCAATTGTCCTCGACCGCCGCTCGCCCGTACTGCATCTTGTCCAGAAGATTCGCGACGAGAGCCATCGCTTCGCCGTCACCTACCACCGCAAGCGCCGCGAGATGCGCGACCGCGACTCAGAACTCGACGCCATCCCCGGCGTTGGCCCCCGCACTCGCCAGCGCCTGCTGGAGCACTTCGGCAGTGTCCGCGGCGTTCGCCAGGCTGGTTCGGATGCACTCACCGCCGTCGTCAGCGCAACCACTGCAGAGAAGATTCGTCGCCACTTCGCGGCCGAGGACTCCAAGAAGCCAGCGCTTCCCATCCTAAGTTAATCTCACACGCAGCGAGCAGGGCGCCGCTATCTTTCTCGATCAATTACCAAGTGGCTAGTAGCTAGTGGCTAGGCGTGGTCGGCGGTGCTGGCAGCATCGGAGGCTCTGGCGCCATCAACCGCACCTTAGCATTCGGCTCCGGATTCACCACACGTATATTGATCTCCTGATTTCCATGCGGCTCCAGCCGTGTCGCATCCCGACTCATACTGCTCAGTTCGTTCAACGACATCTTTCCGCTCATATGGATAAACGTAAGCTCCCTGGGCTCAGCCGTCAGAATCACCATCTCATTGCTCTCGTGGTCCCCTGCCGCGCGCGAGCAGATATCAGTAGAGCCGGTCTTGCTGCGAACATGAATCGAGCAGTTCCAGCTTCCGTCGGTCAGCTTCTTGCTGTAAGCCTCGAACTCATCCATGTTGTACATCCCCGGCTTGTCGTACTTGTAGCTATGGATCACGATGAAGTTCACCTTGTGCGCGGTGCTTGAATCCTTATCTTTATCCTTGTCCCTGCTCAACATAAAGACGTCACTGCCTCGGCCGATCATGCTCATCGTGTTCGGGTCCAGGTTGATCTCCGTGACCTCGGACGCTCCCTGCGCGAACTTCTCCGCGCCCGCGAACAGATCGTCCTTCACCTGCGCGGCGTTCATCACCATGGCCGGCTGTAGCTCCAGCCCTGGAATACTCGTCACGGAACCGATCGAAGTCTGCTGACCCGCCGCCATCGAACCTGTAGCCATCGCCATCGCCAAAACCGACCAAATCGCCTTCGTCATTTTTCCCTCCTCAACTTTCCTTCTACTGTCGAACCCTTCAATTCCCGACGGTGACGCCGGCCTGCTGCAGTTGTTCCCGCACGTGTTCCAATGTCTGATCGGTGATCCGCATTGCCGTATCAAACTGGCGTTGCGCTCGCTCCGCTCGTTCGCGCTGGTGCCGTAGGCGAACCTGTTCCCCGCCCAGAGCACCCACCAAAACCGCTGCCGCAATGGCCCCGCTCGCCCACGCGCGTCGCGGCCTCATCCGAATCACCTTCGCCGGCGCAGACCCAGCCAGCGCGGCGCGCGCCATCACGCGGTCGGCAAATCCCTCCGGTGGGTCGACCCTTTGCAGCGCTACCGTCAGATGCTGCTCGAACTCAGCGAACGACTCTTCAGGCCGGTTCAAATCCCCGGGTCGGTTCAACTCTTGGTCCTCGTTCACGGACATACTCCTTCATAGTGACTGCCGCTTTGCGGCGTAAAAGCGTGAGTCCCCGGTGCAGGTGGCTCTTGACAGATGCGACCGACTGGCCAAGCATCTTTGCAATCTCGTCTGGCAACATCTCCTCCTGATACCGCAGCACGACCACAACCCGCATCGGCTCAGGCAGCGTGCGCAGCAAGTCATCGAGCCGGGCCTGCATTTGGACGCTGCTGACCGACACGCCGTCGACGCGCTGCTGCTCTTCGATCCATTCTTCCGCCGCCGCCTCGGGACGCAGGGCCTGGCGACGCAGCAAATCGATGGCCCGATGCGTGGCCACCCGGCGCAGCCAGTAGCGGATATGGTCCTCGCTGGCCAGCCGTTCGCCGTTACGGTGCAATTCGAGGAAGACATCCTGGGCAACCTCCTCCGCGTTGGCGTGATCGCCCGTAACGCGCAGCGCGATTGAGAACACCATACGCTGGTGCGTTTCGATGAGTCTGCGGAACTCGTCGTTCGCGATTGCCATTACGCTCTCATCCTGCCTATACGCGGAAAGGAGCGCAATGGGTGCAAGAACTTTGGGGTTTCAAGAACATGGTGCCGTCAGGCGAGTAGGATCAAAGCAATTCGCGGACAAATGGAGGGGACTATGGCGATTGCAATGGACCTGGCGGGTCGGCCAGCAGCGATGGGGATCGGTACTCCTTTTGTGAACGAGCCCTTTCTCAATTTTGGCGATGCGGACGTGCGCTACCCCATGCTGGAGGCCCTCACTACGGTAAGGTCGAGGCTCGGCCGCGAATACGACCTGGTCATCGGGGGCAAGCGTCTGCGCACCGGGGCGAAGATCGTCTCCGCTAACCCGGCCCGGCCTGCGGAGGTTGTCGGCATCCATCAGCGCGCCGACGAGCAGCACGTGGACTCTGCCATGCAGGCCGCGCAGGCTGCCTTTGCTACCTGGTCGCGGACGCCGGCATCCGAACGCGCCGCCCTACTGGTCCGGACCGCTGGCCTCGTCCGCGAGCGCAAATTCGAGATGTGCGCCTGGCTGGTCTACGAGGTCGGCAAGAACTGGGCCGAGGCCGACGCGGATGTGGGCGAGACCATTGACTTCCTGGAGTTCTACGCCCGCGAAGCTCTACGCCTGGACGCGGCGACCACGCCGATCCAGTATCCCGGAGAACGCAACCAGTTGCGCTACATTCCGCTTGGTGTCGGCGCCGTCATTCCGCCGTGGAACTTCCCCCTGGCGATCATGGCGGGGATGACTTCGGCCGCCATCGTCTGCGGCAACACTGTGATTCTCAAGCCCTCAGGCGATGCGCCAACCATCGCAGCCATCTTCTTCAGCCTGCTGGAAGAGGCCGGCCTGCCGGACGGCGTAGTCAACCTCTGTCCCGGCGCCGGCGCCGAATTCGGGAGCGCCATCGTCGCGCATCCCCAGACGCGCTTCATCGCGTTCACCGGATCAAAGGCTGTCGGCCTCGAAATCCACGAGAGCGCGGCAAAGACCCAACCCGGCCAGCACTTCATCAAGCG
>Ga0302274_10005747_pt1 | contig 10438 bp, 7 predicted proteins | sample III_Bog_N2_1_FD_198755 | JGI IMG/M metagenome (GOLD analysis project Ga0302274, IMG submission 198755) | Peat permafrost microbial communities from Stordalen Mire near Abisko, Sweden - III_Bog_N2_1 | ecosystem: Environmental > Terrestrial > Soil > Wetlands > Peat | place: Sweden: Abisko...
GTTTGATAACTAAAAAAATAATCGTCAAAATTACCTAAACCCGTGATCGGGTAGCCGTTTCGCGCAAAGATCTGGCTGAAACGGGTTGCCGCATAGAATTTATGTGGCAGATCCTGTTCCAGCTCGAAAGAATAATAAAAAATATTACGGAAATTGTCAGCCGCGGGGTCATTGTCATCATAACGCGCGTAGCCACCCGCGCCGCTTAGGTGACCGGTTTTCCAGCGGGCGGTAACGTCGCCTTCCAAGAGGTTGGCGTGAAATTTGGTCGTCCCCGGAGAGCCAATGGAACGAAAGAAACCGTTGCCAAACCAGAGGGCGGAAAACATATCCTGCCGTGCGTCCAAATCGCCTGTCCGCATTCCGCTTATGCTGAAATGGAAATGTTTATTGGGATCAAAACAAATGCGGGCCGCCACGGATTTATCGCTGTCAAAATCCTCCACGCCATTTGCACCGCTGCCATTTTGCACCGCCACAACGTAATTGAAATCCCCGACGGTGCCATATAGTTCCACGCCCGGATCAATCCCCCAAAGGTCGGAAAGGGAGTGTGAGATCAGTGGGTTCTCCATCGCGTAACGGTCTAGGTATTCTTCCCCAAACGGGACAAACATTCGTCCCGCACGTAAATTAAGCTGGCCATCTTTGCCCCAGACTTGCGACACATCCTGAAAATCCAAATATAATTCACCCAGCTGGGTGCTCAAACCGGTATTTTCGCGCGTGGCCTCATCGATATCGCTGAAAAAATAGACCTCCTGCCAAATGGGCGTCTCATCGAGCAGCACTCCCAAGCTGTAAATATCCGTGCGCGTATCAATATCCAGTCCGCTCAATCGGGCCTGCTCAGGACTCATATAAGTTGGCCGCTCTGCTCGAGCGAAGGCTCAGATCGGGGGACTTTCCCAGAAGATCCGGGTTCTTGGGTCGGGAATTCCAAGAACGTGCCAACTTCATCGTGAACCCCAAGCAACACTTCAATCTTCAACCGCAGGGCATTGTCTCCGGCACAGACCTCGTCCAAATAGGCGCCCCGCTGCCCCACCGGCAACTGCAGCACCGTGTTGAAAATGGCGACCGCGCGGTCGGGGTTGTTGTCCATGGGCGATCGCAAAGGTACCTAATCAATGCGAAATGCAGAGCAAAAGGGGTCGAAAACAATTTCGACAACCCAAAACACGCAGGGCCAGTGATGAGAATTCCGACGTCACAAATCTACCCACAGGTACCACGTCATTATCAATCGGTTGAGGCCTTCCACTCGCCCCTTTTCAACGAGGACATTTTCACGTATGGCCTGCTCTCTGGGACAAAAACAATGCCGGAGAACCGCCCCTATCTACGCCTATCGCTCTGCACCTGCCTCCGTCCGACTCACGGCGGGGCATCCATTGGCTGCTACAACATCTTTCGCAATCGGAGCCCCGGTGGCGTTTATTATTAGAAGCACGGCCTCACAAGCCAACGTCAGAGCTTAGGAACCACAGACAAAAATCGGGCAACAGAAATGTTAAACGGCGCGGACAATGGTCACACGCGAACCGGCCTTCAACCTCCAAAAGACCCGGATTTATCTGGCATCCTCGGATTCTGAGATTGGCAACCGAGCTTGGGCCGATGCGCTAAATGCAGCGAACGTCAGCCAAACGGAAGGCAGCGCAGTCCGCCGTCGTTGGGAAACGTTCGCTTGCCAGTTGCTGGATTGCAGCAGCGGCGCACAGTGGAAACTGCAATCTTCAAACAATCAAAATCGAATGGCGCAGGGGTTAGATTCTTTTCCGGCGAGTCCGCCAGATTATTGCGATGCCGAAGCCGCCGTGATGCTTCATATGCGAAGGCCAATATTGTGATCCATTCAGCGTAAATTGCCGGAAGATATCCTGATCCGGCGTGACGACTAACTAATTGGCATTCGAACCACAAGTTTCGAGAGCGAACAAGGTTGAAGATGGAAAACGAAGCGTTTATAAGGTTGGCGGGCGATAGAAAATCGTGTCGGTTGATCGGCAATCTCCACAAAGCGGTCTGCCGGTCAAGATAATTTAATTAGGGTGCCGGATATTCTTGCAGCAAGTTTTGGTTTGTGCTAACTAGTCATCATGACGTCGACGGCTGCCTCATTGAAGAACTCCGCGAGACGATTCTCGGTTATATTAGGTGTTGCCACCCTGTTCGCGCTGTTTTTCGCGACCAAAGATTCATTCGGCCAGCGCGCCATGGGCATACAAATAACGTGGGGAAAAAATCTCTGGTGGAAGGGGATGGAGTGGTACGCATGGGCACTTTTCTCGCCATTTATTTTTCGGGTGTGCCGAAAATTTGACTTTTCCGGCGGTCTTTCGCGAATGATTTCCGGCCAACTCGCCTGGGCGATAGTATTTTCGCTGCTTCACTCGTGTGTCGTCACCACGGGAGCGTGGATCGAGGCGCAAGTAATCCATACGGGACTATCGGTTGGAAGATTGTTCGAAATCATCCTGGCGAGCTATTTTCACGAGGATGTGTTAACGTATGCGGGCATTGTCAGCGCTTGGTATGCTTTAGATTATTATCGCCAACTCAGGGAACGGGAACGGCGGGCCGTTGAATTGGAGAAGAATCTGGCCAAAGCGCGGTTGCACGCGTTGAAGATGCAATTGCACCCGCACTTTCTGTTCAACACTCTCAATGGCATCGCCGCGCTCAACTATGAGAATCCGAAAGCCGCCAACCGGATGCTCGCCCGATTGAGCGAGTTGTTGCGCATGACCCTCGAGGATGACAGCGCACCCGAGGTGCCCTTGCGACAGGAACTGGAATTTAACCGGCGGTATCTGGAACTAGAACAAATTCGGTTGGGCGACCGGCTGACGGTGAAACTGGAAGTAGCGCCCGAAACCCTGGCCGCCGCCGTCCCCAATCTGCTGCTTCAGCCACTCGTGGAAAATGCCATCCGCCACGGCATTGCCCCTTACTCCGCGGGAGGTGAAGTCTCCATTCATGCTCACCGGAAGAACGGCACGCTTTGTTTGTGCGTGGCGGACAACGGCCCCGGTTGGACTGGAGAAAAAGGCGCGCCCGACGGTTCCGGTGTCGGCCTGAGGAATACGCGCGCGCGTCTGCGGCAGCTTTATGGGAACGCGCATCGGTTTGAACTTACGAACGCGGAACGCGGCGGATTAGTTGTCGAGATTGACATTCCGTTCCACGCAGATGAAAACCGGGATGCTCAATTTCAAGTCGCGTATGAAGATACGAACGCTCATCATTGATGACGAATTGCTGGCCCGCAAATTGATCCGCCGGTTGCTGGCCGCTGAGGAGGGAATCGAGATTGTCGGCGAATGCGCTGACGGTCGCGAAGCGGTTTCCATGATTGCACAATTTTTACCAGACCTGATTTTTTTGGATGTGCAAATGCCCGAGCTGGGCGGTTTTGAGGTGCTGGAAAGAATTGCCCAAGCGCAATTGCCCGTCGTCATTTTTGTGACCGCCTATGACAAGTTCGCCTTGAAGGCATTTGAGGCGAACGCCCTTGATTACCTCCTCAAGCCTCTGGATGACGAGCGTTTTCACCAGGCACTGCAGCGGGCTGGAACCTATCTGAACGGCAAGGGAACGGGAGCTGTGCGCGAACGGTTGATTGGCCTTATCCATCAGTTGTCTCCTGAGTCGAAGCCCATTTCGCGGCTGGCGGTCAAAGCGGATGGTCGCGTCGTTTTTCTCAAAGTGACTGAGATTGATTGGATCGAGGCCACTGGCAATTATCTGGGTTTGCATGTTGGCAAGGAGAGTTATCTGTTGCGCGGGCGGTTGAACGAGTTGGAAAAGAAGCTGTCAACGGACCAATTTTTTCGCATCCACCGCTCGACCATCATCAATCTTGATCGGGTGAAGGAATTTCAGCCGTTGTTTAAAGGCGAGGGCATTGTGGTGTTGAAAGATGGCGCTCGCCTGGCGGCCAGCCGAAGTTACGCCCACAAATTGCAGGAATTTCTCGAAGCTCATCTTTGAGCCCTCTCGTTCATCCCTGCCGTTCCCCATTCATCCCACCGATTCTCCGCCGGTCACAAAATCGTGTCCGGCAGGTGCGGTTTCTTCTAACATTTACGCCACACATGACCAGCACAATGCGCCTCCCCGCAAAATGAAGGTGCGGATTACCAGTATTTTGATCCTGACCGTCCTAGGAATAAATGTCCGGTCAGAGGCCGGAGTCACATTTACCAGGATCGCTTCCGGCCCGGTTGCAGCCAGCAGCGGCGCGACGGGAGGCGCCTGGGGCGATTTCAACAACGACGGTTGGGTGGATTTGTTTGTCAGCTTCAACAGCGGCACCACGAGCATACTCTACACGAACAATGGCAGCGGTAATTTTGCAGCGGACACCTCCGCCGGCATTGGCTCCGGCACCGGAAGCTCGTGGGGTTCCGCCTGGGGTGACTACGACAATGACGGCAACCTCGATCTTTTAGGCTCGGTCTATGGCGCGGGAAACAACTATGTCTTCCGCAACAACGGCAACGGCACGTTCACCCGGCTGACCGGCGATCCCATCGTCACGAACGGGCCGTCGGGAAACAACGCCGTTTGGGCCGACTTTGACAACGACGGATTTCTGGACGCGTTCTTCGCTGGCCCGAATTTACTGTTTCACAACAACGGGAATGGCGGTTTTACCAAAGTTACCAATTCAATTGTCACTGCGAATCCCGGCGGGCAAGGTTGCGCCTGGGGAGATTATGACAACGATGGATTTCCTGACTTATTCGTCACTCGCGTCAACCAGCCAAATTTACTTTTTCACAACCACCGAGACGGGACATTCACCAAGATAACCCGCGCGCCCTTTGCGATGGACACGGCCATCAGCCAGGGCTGCTCGTGGGGCGACTACGACAACGATGGTAACCTGGACTTGGTCGTCTGCAATCATGGGGCAAAGAATTTTCTCTATCATAACAACGGGGACGGCACTTTCACAAACATCACTACCAACGCAATTTCAAGCGTAATCGCGAATTCAAGCGGCAGCGCATGGGCGGATTACGACAACGATGGATATCTGGATTTATTCATTGCCGTCCGGGGTGGAAACAACCTCCTGTTCCACAACAATGGTGATGGAACGTTCACTCAGGTCACGGGCGTCAATCCGGTGAACTTAAGCGGCACCTGGATTGGCGGAGCCTGGGGTGATTTCAATAATGACGGGTTCCCGGATTTGTTCGTCGGTAACGAGGCGGGAAATAACGTTCTCTATCTCAACAATGGAAACCCCAACAACTGGATTACGATTCTGTGTCAGGGGCGTGTGTCGAACCGCGCTGCCATCGGGACCAAAGTCCGTATAAAAGCCACCATCGGCGGCAAAACCATGTGGCAACTGCGCGAAATCTCCGGCGGCGGCGGCCTCGCTTGTCAGAACGATTTGCGTTGCGGATTCGGCTTGGGTGACGCTACGAATGCGGATGTCGTTCGCATCGAATGGTCGTCGGGTATTGTGCAGGAATTTGCGAACGTCGCCGCGAAGCAGTTTTTGACGGTGAAAGAACCGGTTATGCTGGCGGCTTCGCCGGGCCTGACCAACGGAATGTTCCAAATCACGTTAGTCGGCGGGAAGGGTCATTCCTACGTGGTGGAAACCTCCAACGACTTGTCCGACTGGTCCTCATTGCAGACCGTGACCAACATGACAGGCACACTGCAATTTGCCACCCCCTGCTCTACGAATGGCTCATCCAACTTTTATCGGGTCCAAGAACAATAGCATCGCAGAGTTATGTTCTCCCAATTCATTGCTTTCAAACCGAGATGAAAAATTCAATTATTGCATCCAGCGGTTCGATCTGGCGGCCCGTGCTGGTCATAGGGTTGTGCATCGGCGTGGCACAATCACGGTTACCTGCCGAAGCCGCACCCGTGATCACCCTCCAGCCGGTAAGTCAGGCGGCAAACAGCGGATCAAACGTGACTTTCAGAGTTAGCGCCTCCGGGACACCGCCGCTGAATTTCCAATGGGTTTTGAACCTGCAACCCTTGTTCAACGCCACAAATACGGTGTTGACGTTGACTAACATACAATCTACGCGGGCCGGCCTGTATGCGATGGTGGTGACAAACTTCAGCGGAGCAGTTACCAGCCAAGTGGCAAGGTTGGATTTGGTTTCAGGTTTTACGCCCGTCACCAACAATATATTGGGGCGGGTGCCGCAGGCCGTGGGCGCGGCCTGGGGTGATTTCAACAATGACGGGTGGGTGGATTTGTTTGTAGCCTCGACCGCAAAATATTCCATTTACACGAATCGCGGTGACGGGACATTTGTCGAGGTGACCAACCACATCCTCGGCGGGGACCTTGGCGGAGGCGGCGCCAACGGCGGCACAGCCGGGGCGGCGTGGGGAGATCTGGACAATGATGGTTGGCTGGACTTGGCGGTGGGCAGCTTTCCAGGGTCGGTTTTCGTCTATCGAAACCTTGGCAATGGCCAGTTCCAACGCCTGACGACAGCCCAATTTCTCGCCCCGCAAAACCTGATCACCTTCACCACCGCCTGGGGCGATTACGATAACGACGGTTATATTGATTTGTTCGTGCCCACGGCCACTTCCAGTTTCGGCGGCGCCAATGATCTGCTTTACCACAACAACGGGGACCGCACATTCACCAGTATTACCAACAGCATCGTGACCCAGGACAACGTGGCTGGCCAAAGCGCCATCTGGGGTGATTACAACAATGATGGAAAACTCGGCCTGTTCGCGACCGAAGTGAGCGGCGAACGGAACCTGCTCTACCGGAATGACGGCCATGGAGATTTTACTAAAATCATAAATGCTGTTTCGCTGGAAGGTGGCTCCTCGGGGGGAGCGGTTTGGGCGGATTTTGACAATGACGGCTATCTGGATTTGTTCGTGGGGAATTTTGGGCGCAACTCATTCCTGTTTCACAACAATGGCGATGGCACCTTCACCAAAACAACCAACAGCCTGGTCGTTCAGGACGGCGAGTCCGGTGGTTGCGTGGCGGTAGATTTTGACAACGACGGTTGGATCGACTTGGTAGTGCCCGCCGCCACAAATCACCTCTATCACAATAATGGTAACGGCACGTTCGCCCGGGTGACGACTGGCCCGCTGGTGACCACCGCATTTCCGAATTGGGGTGGGGACAATAGCTTCGCCTCGGCGGATGTAAACCGCGACGGGTTTTCCGATTTGCTGCTGGTGGATTACGGCGGCAACAGCCAGCTTTATTTGAACAACGGCAACAGCAATAATTGGCTGACCATCAAATGTGAAGGGCGGGTGTCCAACCGCGCGGCCATAGGCGCGAAGGTTCGCGTCAAGGCAACCATCGCTGGCAAAGTTATCTGGCAGCTCCGTCAAATCTCCGGCGGCGGGCTGGTCTATGCCCAAAGCGAGATGACAGCCGCTTTCGGTCTGGGCGATGCGACGAATGCGGATGTCGTTCGCGTCGAGTGGCCGTCTGGCATCGTGCAGGAACTGACAAACGTTACTGCGAAGCAGTTTTTGACCGTTAAAGAGCCGTCCAGAATCGGGGCAACTTTTCAGCCTCAAAGCGGCGAGTTTCATGTGGTTCTGACTGGCGGGAAAAATCTGCTGTATTCATTGGAAAGCTCGACCGATTTGGACAGCTGGACTCCTGTGGCATTGTTGACCAATCAAACCGGGGTGGTCATTTGGACAAACCAGCTTTCAGATTCAACTCCGGCTCTTTTTTTCCTTTCCCAAGAACAGTAACCAGCCAGGCACCTCCTTTCTCAAACTGACAGTTCTACCGAAAACCCTTATCATGAAAATCTTATCCATTCCGTCCCTGTCGTTGTTCGTGGCAATCCTGGCAATCGACTGCCGGGCTGTGCCAGTCATCACCAAACAATCCTCACCATTGACCAATTCCGTGAGTTTGGGCGTCTTCCTGACCAACAAGGTCACGGCAACCACGACCAATCCACCGTTAAGCTATCAATGGCAGCTTAACAGTATTTCGCTGACTGGCGCGACCAATGCGAGCCTGGTGTTGACGAACATTCAAACGACCAACGCCGGCAATTATGCCGTGACGGTGACTGATGGCGACAGTTCCGTGTCCAGCAAGCCATGGTTTGTCGAGGTGGATCCAACCTTCACCAAAATCATCTCTGACCCGATTGTTGGTTCGTACGTTGGGCAGGGGGAAGGCAGCGCCGCTTGGGGCGATTATAATAACGATGGCTACCCGGACTTATTTGTGACCCTGCTTCAGGGACCCGTTGCCAGTTCCAGCCTGCTGTTCAGCAACAACGGCAATGGGACATTTACGCAGATCACCAATGTGCCGCCGGCCAACGGCTTTTACCATCCCGGCGGCTGCGCCTGGGGTGATTACGACAATGACGGTCTCCTGGACTTGTTCCTGGCGGTCAACGGCAATAACCGGCTCTACCATTCGATTGGCAACGGAAATTTCACCAACCTCACCGCCGGCAGCATTGTCACCGCCGGCGGCAAAGGCAATGCCTGTGCCTGGGGCGACTATGACAACGACGGATATTTGGATCTCTACGTTTGCAATGCCGACCAGAATAATTTTCTCTATCACAATAATGGCAACGGCACCTTCACCCGCATAACCACCGGACCGGCGGTCGTCAATACCGGCAACTCGCAAGGGTGCGCGTGGGGGGATTATGACAACGACGGATTTCTGGATTTGTTTGTGACCCGGTCCGGGACCAAAAGTCTGCTGTTACACAACAATCGGAATGGAACGTTTACGCTGGTCACCAACGGGCCGGTGGCCAACGACAATCCGGGCGGCCCCTGCGCCTGGGGCGATTATGACAATGACGGATTTCTGGATTTGATCGCCACCGGAACAACCAATCATCTGTATCACAACAATGGCGACGGCACTTTTACCCGGGTCTCCACGGGGATTGTGGTCACTGACCCCGTTGGCTATAACGGCTGCTGCGCCTGGGCAGATTATGACAATGACGGCTGGCTGGACCTCTTCATCCCGATCATCGGCGCGCAAAACCTGCTCTACCACAACAATGGCGACGGCACCTTCACCAAGATCACTTCCGGCAGCGTCGTCAATGACGGCAACGCCCTCTGTTGTGCCTGGGCGGATATCGACAAGAATGGGTTCCCCGATCTGTTTACGGGCGGTGCCAGCGTTCCCGGCCATCTTTATCGCAACAATGGCAACTCGAACAACTGGCTGGCCGTCCAATGTCTGGGGCGCGTTTCCAACCGGTCCGCTATCGGCACCAAGATCCGGGTCCAAGCCACCATCCATGGCCGCACCGTCCGCCAGTTACGCGAAATTTCCGGCGGCGGTGATCTGGGCTGTCAGAATGAAATGAGCGCAGGATTTGGCCTGGGCGATGCCACGAACGCGGAGGTCGTTCGCATCGAATGGCCATCAGGGATCGTCCAGGAATTCTCAAACGTTGCCACGAAACAGTTTTTTACTGTGAAGGAAGAGTCAAAACTTGCAGCGGCCATGCAAATGCCCGGCGGCAATTTTCAGCTGACATTGACCGGCGGCAAAGGTTTGGTGTATTCGTTGGAAAGCTCGACCGATCTGGATCGCTGGACTCAGGCTGCACTGCTGACCAATCAAATCGGGATCGTCACTTGGACGAATCAGCTTTCGCTCGCTATTCCCGCTCTTTTTTTCCGATCCCAGGAACAATAACCGGCAACGCTCATATATTTGTGAACTGACAAACTTGCCAAAACCAATTCATTTCCTTACCTCTCATGAGTGATGACAACAAAAACCAATGTGGCTTTGAAGGGAGTGTCGGATCGCTACCGCCGTCCACACTTCCAGTTCCGCCAGCAAATCCACCATCTTCTCCGCTAACTGTTGTTGGATCTGCTCCCCCGCCCACGGACTTTGACCAACAAACTGACGCAACGACTGAACATCCGCCCCAGCAATCCGCTCGGCTAACGTCCAGTTCGTGGGGGACAAACTCGGCCTGGTTCTTTCGGGGAATTTGACCTCCCCCGCTGATTAACCAGTTCGGGTAAGACCCCATAGGGATTGCGAGGCACTCCACCTTCGTATTCGCTCAGCTGTGCTGAATGCGGGTGGGCTGTCCCAACTTCCCGATTTCCTCCGATTTTCAGTGATCGGACGCTTTATTGCGTTTTCTTAGTTCCAGAAGGAAGCCCCCTGCTCCGATCTGTGCAGGCGATCAAGGCATTTCGCGGCGGGACAACACCGGACGCGCGGCGACTTTTTGCGCACGCAAAGGTGCCTCTATTTGAGGGGACGGCGGTTAAAATATTCACGAAAATTGAAAACCTTGTCGGAGAAGGAATCAAGCTTCAGGTCGAGCCGCAATTTAACTATACTAAATCAGATTTGATGGGAATGAATCTTGGATTGACATCATGAGTACGCGTGGAGCAAAAAGCATTTTCGCCGACT
>Ga0302274_10005750_pt1 | contig 10435 bp, 12 predicted proteins | sample III_Bog_N2_1_FD_198755 | JGI IMG/M metagenome (GOLD analysis project Ga0302274, IMG submission 198755) | Peat permafrost microbial communities from Stordalen Mire near Abisko, Sweden - III_Bog_N2_1 | ecosystem: Environmental > Terrestrial > Soil > Wetlands > Peat | place: Sweden: Abisko...
TCTTCAATTTGTTGTTTTTTTCCTTTTCGCACCAAAACACTTACATCATGTCCTAATTCCGAGAGTTGCCAACCATACGTACTGCCAACTATTCCTGCACCATAAATTAATATTTTCATAATCAGGTTGATTTTTTATTTTTTAATACAGACCGTAACTTGTTTATATACTTTACACAATGAGGTAAATATTGCCCGTTCTCCCAAATATGCTCTTTAAATATATCAATTTTGCTGATTGTCACAGATCCAAAAGAACAAGGGAATAAATACTACTAGATTATCAACCGAAAACAACTATAGTTAGTAACGCTGAAATCCGCAACTAACTTAACCCCAATTAGATTTTGGCTTTTGTTATTGCTGAACATTTTCACCAGTTATCTTCTTTGCTGGTATCAGTTTTAATCGCTTGCTCCAACAACATTATACTTTTAGTAACATGGTCATCTATAAATTTAGAATCCGATTTTTTTGTAATAGAACCATAATTACCTTCTATATTTTGATCAATATGTCCATCACTAAAAGTAAAATCTGTAATTTCATATTTATATTTTCCGTTTTTAATTTTGATTGTTATGGTCTGCCAGATTTTAAATAAACCATATTGAATATAACCCCTGCTTATCAGTTCGTCTTTGTCATCATTTTTTGTGTATTCAAAGTTATGTGCTAACCACTGTTTTGCACGCTTATATATTTCTTCCTTAGAAATACTGTCAACATGTATAACATTCGTGTATGTCACTTTACCATCCTTTAATGGTAAAATATCTCTTAACTTTTCTTGTCCACTAATTGTTGGTAAAAAAACAAAAGAGGAAAATAAAATGAAACTTAATGCATAAAATGTTTTCATATTTTTTAATTTTATGGTTCAATAATTAATACTACTCATAATATAATGTTACTACTGTTCTTGCTTTCCATCTTACGTTTGTGGCTATGACTCTTGTGGGATAGTGGAGCTTTGACTGCTGATTTATAATTTTTACCGATAGATACTCTTTTGTCCATGCCACGATTAAATGACCAAGTATATCCCCATCATCTTTGAGATGCTCTTTAAATGTATATATTAAGCTGATTGTCAAAATGATATGTTATCAATTTTTTTATTCTTTGAATTTGTAATCCGGTAAAAGTTGCGGATATAAAGCGGATGTTTTATTTCTGATTACAAATTTTTATTGTACAGAAGGCAGTATAACATTTTCCACCTACCATTCTGCCAACTTTGCTCATTTAATAAATTACATATACGGCTCGATGGAGGAAAAGTAAATATCCAAGGTGCCAACGAAGGTACATATTCGTAAAAACAGCTTATCTATTCAATACAATTATCGTCCTTGAATTTATTTTGATAATCATTTCCTAATTTATCAATGTATTTATCTACTCTTGATCGTTCTTTGAGTAAACTTATCATTATTATAATTATAACTATTAGTTCAATTATCTGCACTAATAAATACCAACAGTTTTTAGAATGACTGTATGAAAGGAAGCCCAAATAAATAAAAACAATACCACAAAAAATCCAAATAGATCCATGGGTAAATATTAACAATCCACTACCCCATTGACGCTTTGATATTTCTGATTCCCAAAATAACATATGATTCTCTGTAAGGTGATTAATTTTATTTTCAATATTTGCTATATAAGATGCTAAATTAAAAATACCTGTTAAAAGTGAAATGCTAAATATTATGAGAATAAATTCAATTTGGCTAATAATAAATGCTAGAATACTTATCGTTGATTCTAGTAATGAATCAGCTTTTATGAGAATGCCAGCAATTATTGCAAACAATGCTATAAATGAGAAAATACAATAATTGATATCCTTGGTCAAAATATTAACCTCACTTCTCATATTGTTATTTTCATTTGTGAGTACATTTACTAATTTTTCATTATCCATGGTTAATGTCTATATAAATATATAAATGATTCGATAAATGGATTACCTTTGTTCTATGGTTGTATTGCTATCCTTTCGCAGCCTGATGGAATTTGTAACCCATGTTAATTAGAATTTTTACTTTTATACTATTCCATTTTTAATCAAGAGTATATCCGATATTCAACTTTTTTTGTTTATTCTTTCAGGTTTGACATCCATACGAAATTACTTTTTATCTTCTTTTTTTTACTTTTCCTAAATGGCACGTATTGGTAATCTGCGCCAGTAGTGACTTTCCTTTAATAAAAATCTGCAAGTATCGAACTTGAATGAACTAATAAGTCGTTCTCTATTTTTAGCAATATGAGAACAAGTAATTTCAATAAGATGAAATATATATTTTTATGAATTTCTTCTGAGTCTGTATTTGTACCATGTGTATACTTATTTCTGATATCAGGTCCATTTGTATACTCGCTTTTATTCCAAAAATAGCTGAAATATTTACTTTCAGGTTCAGTGAATAAAGAGCTTCCAAATCTTACTAACCCCAATTCTTCCATTTTGCAGATTTCTTGTCTTATATTCTTAGAAAAACTCCAATAACATGCTACTTCGTCGTAATATAATCTTCCTATTATATGTAGCTTGATTTGATCTTTGAGTCTAATGACATTATCATGAGTTAGTTCTAAATAGCCTTCATTTATTAATCTTTCTATTGTCTGAACTTTGTAAGTCTGAAAGTCTGTTAACCGAACTTCCTCTTTGGTTAAGAGGTTAAATAGATTGTTATATTTACTTTTGTAAGGTTCAATATAATATAAAGTATTGTTGCTCCCAAAGAAGATATTTTTTAATTCCATAAATTTATCTCCGGTTCCATAAAAATATTTCTTATTTACAATCGACTTAACATCCTCAAACTTTATCCCATGGGTATATAGTTGAAGTAACTTGTGGTCTATAAAACCTTCTTCAACAAACAAATTATACTGTTTTAAAAGACGTTCTATTTCGGGTGTTAGTTGGCGAATTTTTTCTATATAGGAAGTATTATCTGATGAAAATTTGAATTTTATCTCATAAACCGAATGGTAATCAATTAAGTAGTTATTTATAAACGAAGATATAATACTTTCAATACTTTTATTTCCTTTTTCAAGATACTTTGAATACAAAAGCATTTGACAATGTGACAAATTGTTTTTGCGTCCAAAGGCATAACCAGTGAGATATTCATTTTGCGATCTGATAAATGTTTTCTCAAAAGTATCAAGCTCATGATCTTTACTAACTAATGATATACATCCAAATATATTGGTGAATTTAAAAAGAAGTGAAAAATTATGCATGAGTGATATGTCATCATTTTGTTCATTCAACCATTTCAATCCATATGAAATCTTTTGAATATTTCCATCCCATATGACTTTCACCGGTTCGTCCTGATCAACGACAATGGATATTTCATTTCCAGCTTCCCAAGTGTAACCATCAACTAAAATTTGATCATTAAGTTCTCGTTCTAAATCCTGAGCTTTTAATTTTGTTCGCAGAGAAAGTTTAAAATTTTTCTCACGTGCTTTTGTAATTAACCTTACATAATTCAAATTTGCTTCTGGATTGTCTAAGTAATTATTGATGATTAATTCCTTGTCAGTTTGATTCAGACATTCAGGAAAATAGAGTTGCTTGTGATCATTCTCGTGAAACTGTTCAAATTCCGAAAGTAAAAGTTCAGCGGAATCTTTTTTTTCGATTAAATAATCTCTAAGTGTAGAACCAAATTTGTTTACTAACGTTTTATGCATTAAAACTTCACTTATCCATATGTTTTGTTTTTGGATAAGTACGTTAAATATGTCTGAGGATATTTTCTTGAAAATATTCAGTTTCTCAATCAATTCCCAAAACCCTTTTTGATAATCACTTTCAAGACTATCAAATAACTCTATGATATTGTCATCTAATATTTGTTCAAAATACTTTATAATAAGGCTCCAAAACTCTTTTGCTTTTGTTTTAAACAGCTGAATATCAATATCAGTCCAAGTTGGTAGATATAATTCATTATCAATATAGAGTTTTATCTGATAAAGCTCAATAATGTCATTAATAGAACTGTGATTTCTTATAATTATAGCTTTTAATATTGGTTCTGCATGTAAAAGTTCCAATTCTGCAGCTCTATCTTCTTTTGAATAAAATGTTACTCTATCCATTTTGTTCTTAATTATTTAACAAAGAATTTTGCTTTCTTTTCGTTATAAATGACAAACAATTAACTGCTAGTTATATACGGGTGTAAGAGAGAGATTTCATAGAATATATCTATATAAATACCAAAGTGCCTAATTTTTCCATAGTTTGTTGCTCAGTCATTACAATAAGCTCTTCAAATAATGATAATATTCTCAGTCCATGGTTCATGCTTTATTAAACCCAATTCCTCTGAAGTGAAAATAGTCAAATCCGTCAGAATCCTTGCCAAGATTATCAAATAATGTATCATATTCAAAAATATGATTGTAGGGAAAAGCCATATCTCTTAATTCTTCTCCTCTAAAGTCAACTGGAGAAAAACCTGTTTCTTCGTCAATAAGGGAAAGTGTAGCCTTTTTTGTTTTGTGGTCTGCTTTTACGATTGCTTTTAATACCATGTCTTTTGTTGTTAAATTAAAGTTGTATTATCTTATAATAATAGTTGCAAACATTTTCACTATGTTTAATTGCCGATTTAGGTCTTCGTTCCTGACGAATCGCACCGCCATTATTGCGTGTTGCTAATTTTGTAGTCAGCACGGAAACGAAAAATTAATTATAACGGCGCATTAAGTGTAGTTTTATTCTTCATTTTGCTTAATCACTGGTTCCAATTTTGTTGTTGAATTCGGATTTAGAACTATTTTCCAAACTGAAATAATCAGTCCAAGCATATCAACAAATAAAGCAGCAACTGCTGCGGCATTCACTGATAAAGGAAATTTTTCATTATTAATTAATATATATGCTGCAATGACTAAAATGACTGCAAGCATTATGACAGAAAAGAAACCCATAACAAGTTTCAAAACAAACCATAAGCTATCTTGTTTTTTCCTTTGGTCGAAGGTCTCCTTTTCTTGCCTAATTCTTTCGGCTGCTCTTTCGATGTCGATTGGTGTCAATTCTTTTGCCATCTTATTTATTTTTTAAGTTGGTTAAAAATTACACTTACTACTAAACCTATTAAAACTCCAAAAAGTAATGTAATAAGAGTAGTTGTTGTAATAGTAGTATTTCCGAAATGAAATAAGTCTTTAGTTGAAATAAAGAATGCAAGTATGCTTACTAATGTTGTAAAAAAGGTTGTAAGAAGCACTAACGAAATTTGTTTTTGCTTTAGTTTCCTTTGTTTTTCATATTCGAGTTTTTCTTTTTGCAACAAAAAATCTCTAGTTAAAAACATTTCATTTGCCTTTTTGTCTAACTCTTTATTCTCAATATGGATTTCTTTTTTTGCGTTCAGAGTTGATAATAGCTTATCAAATTGATAATTTAAATTTTTAGGGTCAGATGCATCAAGGCATTGATATTGATTAATGAAAGCTGGAATTTCTGCATCTTTATCTTTAAGTATTGGAATGATTTTTTTTTGTCTGTTATTTCTAATTTCACTAATAATCATCCCAATTTCAGTTGAAAACCATTGTCTTCCGCTACTAGATTTAGATAATATCACAAATATTATATCCGATTCTGAAATAGCTTTATAAATGGTTTCAACGATATTGTCACCTGGCATTATTTCATTTTCCACATCTAACACTTCCAAGTCAGCTTTTCTTAAGATGCTTTTTAACTTCTCGACAAACTCCTTGTCCTCAAATGCATATGTTATCCACGCTTTCATTTTTTATACATTTTATATTATTACCGATGTCTTTAAAAAAATACTCTTAACTTGTTTAACAAGTTATTTATTAACTCACTCTATCATCTTTTATCTTTTTTATAATTTGATCAAAATCACTTTTAGTCCGGAGCCATAGTATAATCAAAAATCCACCAGCAATAAACCCAATAATAGTTATCAGTATAAAAACAATAAATGTTTTCAGCTTGCTAGTATAATCATTTGTCAATAATGAAGCTAAAAATGATACTGCAATTGAGAGTAAGAAAATAGCAAAATTTAGATATATTGAAGAAGGTGAACCTTTTTCTATAGTGTCTAATTCAGATTCACTTATTTCATATATTGTTAACGAATCGAATTTATATCTTTTAACCTTTACTTTCTCATCAGAAGCGTTTTCTTGTTCAGCCCTTGTAGTTTCAATTACTTTTCCATTTTTAATCTCTGACTCTGTGGAATATAATATTTTTGAATTTTCCATTGTTTCAGTTTTTAAAGTTTTTCTTTTAACCATTTATTACTGCACATGACGTTTCTCCATGCAGCCTCAGTCCCAGATTTTACAATAAATAATCTGCTTCCTTTTGGAAAGTACTCTACTAGATTTTCTCTGATTTTTTTAGCTGATTGTTCTGTTACAACTGCAAATAGAGAATCTGTAATATGTGCCCATGTTCCATAAGCTTGAATAGCACCATAAAGATCTTCATAATTACCTCCTTCTGCCATGTCATAAGATATTAGATAAATTTCCTTCATATATTGTTTTTTTTTATTATATTCATTAAGTTTTGTTGGTTGGATAAATTTTCTGTTCCCCGTTAACACGAGTCTCCCGACCCTAATTAATAAAAAAAATTCTCACTCTTTCACAAGTTTCACTATCAGATCATACGGTTTGTCGTCTATAATGTTGATGGTTCGTTTTTGTATTTAGTATCCAATTTTGAAACTACTACTGTATTGATGCCCGGATCCATAGTTTTTACCTTGGACCTTCCTTTTTTCGGCTGTTTGGTTTACAATCGGTTCATTGAAACAACCGTTCAATATAAAATGTATGGATGTAATGGGTATGGGTGCAGTCGTATCAGTGATTGTTACTTTGGCTATCTGTTGCACCAAGTCTATAAGTAGGTCTACTATACGCCAAGCTTTATAGTCGTTATTTGGTAATTTTCCAAGAATCGCCTCATTTGCCCTATTTGCCCACACAAAGAACCGCAACGCTAAATTCATTTTATGTATTGAGGATTGTATGGCATTCATGGAAATTAATATTAAGATTTGATGAATCAGAGTTAATTCAAAAAGTAAAATCGAAATACGTAGCCAGGCGGAATCTATCTTGTTAAAAGAAGTACCAAAAGTAAATAAATTGACTATAAAATGCAAACTTTTAGAATGTTATTTTTAATTTATTTTTGGCAAATAAATTACATAAGTACTTAAATCCTTTTCTACAGCCGTTTTCAGGGTTATTGTAAGTATGTGGGTTATAATATTTCTTTTCAAAACGCCCTTTTTTGTTTCTTAAACCCCCTTTTTCCCAGCTCCACCCCCCTTTTTTAAACATTCTTTTTTTTGATAGTATTTTATTATCTTTGAAATTACTTTTAAATTAAACCGATGAACAAACTTTTGTCGTGATTGATATGTTCTCCATAAAAGAGAAAATGGTGGTGCTTGTGGTTGGGATATGTTACCTTCCGGTTTATATTTTTTTTGACATTATTTATTTGTCGATGAATAAATCAATAGATTGGGCTTTAGCCCATTCTTGAAATAAGGAAAAAGGAATTGGCTTTAGCCAAATGAGTCTGTTTATCCTGATGGATAGATAAGGACATTGGTCTAAATCCAGGCAATATTATTGTATAAGGAAAGTATATTTATCCATATTTTAATTTCAAAAAGCCAAAATCATTTCGTAGGGCAGTTAAATTTTTACGCCAACAATTTCTCTAATTTCATTTTCCACTTCTCCCATTCAGGCATTTCTTTTGTTTGCAAGTCCTGAAACTTCTGTGTATGATCATGATGTATTAAGTGGCAAAGTTCATGAATTATCACATATTCAATGCATGCTTTAGGTGCTTTTATCAATTCGGGATTTAAAATAATTCTTCCTTTAGCTGTACAACTGCCCCATCGTGTAGGCATTTGTCGAATGGATAGATTATAAACCGCTTTTTCAATATCATTTCGTTTGATAAAAGCTTCAAACAAAGGTTGAGCTAAATGATGGAATTTCTCTCTGGCTTTGTCAAGATACCATGATTCAACTAACTCTTTAACCTTCTCTTTATCACCGGTATGTACTTCCAGAAACTGACCTTTAAGCTTTACAAATTCCTTCGAAGCCTTTATTTCATCATTTATAACTTTCAATCTGTATTGCTTACCTAGATATAAATGGGTTTCACCTCCTACAAATTTCCTGTCGGTCAATCTGGGTTGAAAAGACAAAAAGAAACTCAGTTGCCTGATAATCCAGGGTGCTTTCTTACGGAGCTTTTCTTTTACAATATCAACAGCAGTATCCTCTGGAGCTTTTACCAATACATCCAAATCAGGTGTTACGGTAATACCCAATGTCCTTCTGTCCGAATATTCCAGTCTGAAATCAATTCGTTTCGAACCGTATTCTATAAAATCAGTCATTATTTATAACGGATTTTAGCCACATCAATACATTTCTTCGCTATCTCATCCATCTCACCAAACGAAAGTTCAACGCCATATTTATCGCGTACTTCGTCAATCAGATAATCACCAATTTCAATCAACAATTTACCTGTAATGTTTGATTTTACCTGCCAGTCTACAATCGGAATTCCATTATCCAATACGGCTTCCTTTACCAGTTCATCTACTTTTAATGCTGTTTGTGTGGCGACCTCTATTCGGATAGTCTGATCATTTATCTTATCATTCAACGATTCAATGCTCAACCCATAAAAGGCTTTTGCCACCTCTTTATCTTGCAATACTTCCGGTATATCACTGTCCGTATGCGCCAACACATTATTCATAACTTCCACAACCCGCATCAGGAAGATTACTTCATTGATACGGTGTGTTTCATATTCGAATATAGTCTCTTTCAGCATCTGAGAGAATTTTTTGTAGAAAGCGGGATCTTCGTCCATCTTCTCTGAAATATATTTCGCCGTCCGGCTGGCAATTTTATCTGCTTTGGCTGCCTTACCTGTTGTATTCTCTACTTCTTGCTGAAATTTCTCTTTATCAAAAATATTGACAAGCTCTGTGATGACTTCCACCTTTTCGGTAGTTACATGCGTATCAATCAGTTTTTGAATCTGCCCTTCATATTGCTTATAATCAATCGTATCACTATATCGTTCCACTACCGCCAACCGCAACTTCAAAAACATGGTCAAATCCGTTTTATAACGCTCAATAAGTTTTTCATCAACTTGTTTATAAAACTCCATCGACGAGAAGGCCAGCTTCAACCCTTTGGCAAATGCTGCTAATTTATCATAGAAAATAGTGCGTAGAGCTTCATCTTTCAATAAAATCTGATAGGCTTCGGCATCACGCTTGTTCGTTATGGTTTTAAAAATATCCCACAACTCCGAATATTTTTGAGGCAACTTCTTTATTTCCTCATTGATATTGGTCAGTGTTCCCACTAAATCATCGTCATCAAAATCCTCAAAAGTAGAATACAGCTCCAGCGCATCGTCCAGATTCTCAATCACTCCGTAATAGTCTATGATATAACCAAACTCTTTATCCGGATAAATCCTGTTTACACGGGCAATGGCTTGCAATAACTTATGTCCCTGTAAATTACGGGTTAGGTAAAGCACAGCATTTTTAGGGGCATCAAAACCCGTAAGCAACTTATCAACCACGATAATAATTTCGGGTGTTTCGCTTTTTTTAAACCGGTTAATTAGATTACTCTCATACTTTTTGGCATTTCCATGCTCATCCATCATTTTCTTCCAAAAACGATTCTCAATCTCATTCGATTTTTCGTAAGCACTATCCTCCCCTTCCCGCTCATCAATCGACGAGATCAACACTTCACTGCTAACCAGCCCTATTTCATCCAGAAAATTCTTGTAATGTATGGCATTTACTTTCTTATCGCACACCAACTGTGCTTTAAAAGCTGTTCCTTTCCAGTTATCCCGAAAGTGTAAACTAATGTTCCACGCAATGGCATATATCTTTTGCTCTGCACTGTTCAGTTGATCAGCTCGACTAAACTTATTTTTAAAATCTGCTTTTTGATAATCTGTTAGTGGCTCTGAGACTAATCCAAAAAAAGTATCCAGCGGTCCTTCATTCACTTTCTGGCGGGCAAGACGTCCTTCGTACAATAACGGAACTACCGCCTTGTCTTTCACGGCCTGATCTACGGTATAAGCATCAATAATACCACCAAATTTTGCTGCCGTACTTTTATCCTTTTTAAAAAGCGGCGTTCCTGTCATGGCAATAAAACAGGCATTGGGCAATGTCTTTTGCATTTCAATATTAAACGTGCCGTACTGTGTCCGGTGTCCTTCATCAACCAATACAAAAATATCATGGCTATCCAGCGGCTCTTTTATTTTCTTAATCGCCGCCACAAACTTATTG